>Ga0302325_10008763_pt1 | contig 22184 bp, 15 predicted proteins | sample Palsa_T0_2_FD_201948 | JGI IMG/M metagenome (GOLD analysis project Ga0302325, IMG submission 201948) | Peat permafrost microbial communities from Stordalen Mire near Abisko, Sweden - Palsa_T0_2 | ecosystem: Environmental > Terrestrial > Soil > Palsa > Peat permafrost | place: Sweden: Abisko...
AAGCTGGTGGCGGGAGGTATTGAGGCCGAGACGGAGCGCGTTTTGCGGAATCTCTCGGCCCTTCTCAAGGCGGCCGGCAAGAGTTTCGATGATGTCGTGCGCGCCGGTGTGTTTCTCACGAGCATGAGTGACTTCGTGGCGCTCAATGGAGTTTACGCCAGGCATTTCAGACAGCCCTTTCCAGCCCGTACGACAGTCGCAGTTGCCGCCCTGCCACTGGGGGCCTGCGTTGAGATGGACCTCGTCGTGAAGGGCTTGAGTTGAAGCAAGCAGAATGATCTCATGAAATATCCCTTTCACCTCGTCGATGTGTTCAGTTCAACACCGTTCGGCGGCAACCAACTCGCGATTCTGCCGGACGCCACCGGCATTTCGACCGAGGGCATGCAGAAAATCGCTCGCGAGTTCAACTTTCCTGAATCGACCTTCGTCCTACCGAAGAATGATCGCGCGAACTCCTATCGAGTGCGTATCTTCACGCCTCGGGCAGAGCTCGACTTCGCGGGACATCCCACGATCGGGACCGCCTGTGCGCTGGTGATGAAAACATCATGCCCAGACTGTCGATCCCATCAGACTGATTCTGGAGGAGAATATCGGTCACGTGATGGTCGATGTCGCTCAGCGAAACGGGGGGTATCACGGTACGTTGACGTTGTCAGGGAAGATCGACACGCCTACCGGCGCACCTGCACCGGCCGATCTCGCCGCCGTCCTCTCCATCGAGCCTGCCGAGGTGAGTCAATCCTTTTTCGCGGGCGTCGGTCTTCCATTCTGTTTTGCCCAACTGAAGTCGAACGAGGCCGTTGATCGGGCGGCGGTCAACCGTGCCGCCTGGACAGCAACGCTTTCGCGAGCGTGGTCCCCCAACCTCTTTTTCTTCGCTGGAGATCTACGGAACGGCGGCAACCTCTATGCTCGCATGTGCGCACCCGCGCTGGGCATCGAAGAGGATCCCGCGACGGGCAGCGCCTGTGCCGCCCTCGTCGGCACCACGGCATCGAAGCATGATTTTGACGGGACGGCCTATCGCCTTTTGATCCAGCAAGGTGTCTCGATGGGCCGCCGAAGCGAAATCGAAGCGGAGGCGCGCATGAGCGAGGGCGTCGTGACCTCTATCAGCGTTGGTGGAGCCACGTCCTACATCGCAAGCGGCGAAATCGAGGTGCCGCCGTACGCGCTTGTGTCTTAGACGGTCGAGGGCGCCCCCATGCGTGCTCGTAATTAGCTTGTGATGACGGTCAATTCCCTACAGCGCGCCTGCCAGGAGGCGCGGCAATTTATCTTTACCAGCGACTCAGGTGGGCTCGAAATAGACTACAGAGGTGTTCCACGTACATACTTACCTAGTGCTGAGATTCTTTCAGAATCTCGGCCTCGCGGCCGATCCCGCCGGTCCGGATATTGCATTCGCTTTGAATTTTGGAGCACGCTGCCCCGCAATTGGCATTAGCGTTTTGCTCAATTTAAGCCGCGCGTCAAACCATGCTCGGGGAATTGCACCCGACAAGCAGCGCGACAACCGTAAAGACGCGCGAAGGCACAGATCATGTGATTGGCCAAAGAATGACGGGCATGCAGACATACCGTTAACTCACAGGCCACGTCACTCATATCTCAGCGCAAGCGTTGGATCGACCCGCAACGCGCGCCTGGGTAGGCGGTCAAATCACCAGCTCAGTGGCGCAGCCGCGGAAATCCATTTCCTATTCGATGCTCTCAATTGGCGGTCGCGAGTAGTGCCACGTAAGGCCGAGCTCATGATCGTAAGTCCGGCCGAGTAGCGGAGCTAAACTGAGCTTCGGCGCTTTGCGCGAGGAATAGGCCGCTAGGTAGGAGCGCTTGGGGACTACGTCGAGGCCTGCAAACAGCGCGATGGCCTGATCCGTCACCAGGTCCATGACGTGGCTTTTGCGCTCGGCGCCGATCAGTTTCAGCGCCAGCAGACTGCGGACGGCCTGGGTGGCGGGAATCATCCGCGAACTGGGCAAGCGAGCGGCGGTGACGACCGCCTGCTAGATCGATGCGATCCAGCAGGGGTACAAACAGGAAGAGTCCGGCTAAAGGGGTGCGGAAGACAACTGCGCGATCTGCTTCAGCACTTTCTGCGTCTGAGCGAACGCGCACAAGCTTTCTTCCACGTCTTTCTTGAGTTCGATGGGGATGGGGACTTGGCGATTGCCGAGGCTGATGGAGAGAATCCAGATCGGCCCGTGGCCTTTGCCCTTACCCTTCTCGCAGAACCGGCAGCCGGCCTTATTGCAGCGCACCATGCGGCTCAATAAGGAACCGGGCAAGATGGTGGAAAGATCAGGCATTTGCTGAAGGAGTTGTTTACGGGAAGCGATAAGCTGAGCGACCTTATCTTTCATTTCTATAGGATGAAAGATATCATGGCTTAATCTGCGCTGCAAGAGAAAAACAACAAAACATCAAAGAAATGTTTTACAAGTGGACGCCACGGCATTCTGACCGTCAACTGTCTCCGGCGCGATATCCTGAAATCGATGTTGGTTTCCGACCGCGCACGGGAGCAGGCTCACGCCCAACTACGGGCTGCGATCATTCACCGACAGCCGGTTACCGCGCTCTACCGGGGACGAAGACGGCTCCTTTGTCCACACCTGCTGGGCTGGAACAGACAGCGACGGCTCCAGGTGCTCTGCTACCAATTATGGAGGGGTTAGCGAAAGCGGTCTCCAGCCCGCCGGTGCATCGGATAACTGGCGCTGTCTGGCGGTAGAGAATCTCAGCCAGGTGGAGTTGCTCGATCACCCCTGGCAAACAGCAGAAAATCACTCGCGGACTCAAACATGCATCGAAGAAGTGGAACTCGATGTGCATGACTACCCCAAACCCGTTCCGCCCACTACATCACTCAACCCTAAAAGTGCAAAACTCTAGCCTAGGTGGTTCTCGGAATTTGGGTCAAGCCCAATGGCTCATAGCGCATCGCCACCGCGCCCGAGGCGAACTCCAGCCGGCTCACGAGCCTGAAGTCGAGACGCTTCGAAAGCCCCGCGAACAAGGTCGGCCCGTGGCCCGCTAGCCTGGGCTGCACCACGAACTCGTACTCATCGATCAATCCCAGCTCCGCCAACGCCAGCGGGAGCTTCACGCCTCCCACGAAGAGGCCCTTACCCGACTCCCGCTTGAGCTGCTGAACGGCCTTTGCTAGATCCCCGCGCAGGAGCTCCGCGTTCCAATCGACCCGTTCCAAGGTGCTTGACACGACGTACTTCTTTGCCGCGTCGATCGTCCGGGCGAAGGGTTCCATCCAATCAGGCCTCGCTCCCGTCGGCGCCGGCGGCCGCCACGCTGCCTCCATCATTTCGTAAGTCACCCGGCCAAAGAGGAGGGCATCGGCCTGGGCGAGGTTCTCGACCGCGTGACGATGCAAGTCTTCGTCCGCGGACATTGCACGATGATCGCAGCAGCCGTCCAATGTGACGTTGATGGAATACCGAAGGGGTCGCATTTCGCAAGAGTACCGCCGATAGGGTAGACTCGTCCACACGCGCGGCATTCGCATCTGTCAAAGATAGACAAATGTGGACAGGAACTCCAGGGCTCGATTGGTTAACACGGAGGCTTGATCGTGAATCTCGAGATCCGGATGACGATGGCAGGCCCGTGAACGCGTCGGAAGTACCGGACCTTCTTGCGGACAACGACGATCTCCGGGAAATCCGGCAGGTTCGAGACGCGGTCCGCAGCTTGCGAAGGGAGGCGAAGGCGCTTGACGCGGAAGCGGATTCGCCCAGTCGGGACTGCGATGCCGATGTTTGCCGATGCTGCCTGTTGGTATGCGGCCGCATGAATGGCGGCCAAAAGCGCGTTTTGACGGAGTTGGATCGAGCCTGCTTGGAGCAGGTGCTGGGATTCCCGATTACGATGGAGGATCTCACAAAGATCGGCAGCGAACTCCGGTCCCGGGCTCGCCGACGACCATCGAAAGCTTCACATCCGTCTGCTCCCCCGCATGCAGCGCGAGGTTCAGGCGAATCGCCTGTTTGAAGCCCTGCGCGACAGCGCTGACGATGTAAACACCTGGGGCGAGTTCCGGAATCCGGTATTCCCCAGCTTGGCTCGTTACTGCGCTCGCTTCCAACCCAGTGGCCGTGTTTGTTGCGGTAACCGTGACGGCCACGACGATATCTCCGTCAGGATCAGTCACCACGCCGACTATTTCCGCGACATTCATTTGTGCAAAGGAGACGGATGCGGCCAAGGCGGCAGTCGCGACCAAGACGAACAGAAGCTTCAGCAGTTTAGGCATCTCTGTCTCCTTTTAAGCAACCAAATCAAATGTAGATCGGCTAGCACCGCGTCATTCATGATGCTCGCGCCGGAAACTGGTCCGAGTCACGTGCTGTGCCACAGATTCGCCCAGCTTCGCGCCGTCTTCGACCGAATGGAGGAAATGAAAGCCGGCAACGACCCGCGCCCAGGAGACTTCATCGAGCCAATCCCCGGTGTTCTCAAAAGTGTGAGTGTGAACGCTGTCGGTGAACGCCAAGCTATCAATGACGACGTGTACTTCCGGGGTTCCAAAGAAACTCTCCACCATATGAGATACTCCCGATGAAATGCATACGTGCGCAGCCGGGTATTCAGGATGATTCGGAGTTATGCCCAGCGGCGTCCAAGCCGGATCAGCGGACAATTCGGGATTACCGCCGCCCCCCGCTTGGATCGCGGTCACCGGCCGCCAGAAGTTGTAGGTATACTTCGCGTTGTAACAGCCAATAATTGAGTCCGCCGCGCCGGTCCACAACATGGCCATCATGCGCGCCGAGTCCATCAGGTCTAGCCGGTAGTTTTGAACCAGATAGTTAAACACCCGAGCATACTGTTGCGACGTGTTCTCCGTCCAGAACAGGCCGATCTCGGTTTGTCCGGCCGTCCGAACCGAGCTGGTCTTGTCACCCAAGAGGCGTGTGACGTTATAGTTGGCCGCCCATTCTTCGCCGGACAGTTTAGTGGGGCCGGGCGGCAGAAATTGGGAAGCAGAGCGAAGAGTAAAGGGGCGCATTTGTCCTAACCAAGGTGTAGCTGCCGGCAGAAAGCCTGGCGGGGTAGGTTGCCAAACGCCCGGGCCGCTGCCTGGTTGATACGGAACATCCGCCAAGAGACCATCTCCCACACGAGCAGAAATCAAAGCTTGCGCCGAAGCCTCCCCCACCCGCACGCCTTCCGTCTTGGCGTGCGATGGTGCCGTCAGTTTCGCTAATGAGGCGTAGTAGCTTGCATCCAGGGCCGCCTGCTGTAGCGGGAAGTAATAAACCAAGACGCGATGAGCCGCCGCGATCGCCGCCGCTTCCTCCGACGCATCCCGAGAGCAACGGCCGTCGTAATAGAACGGCTTGAATTCTCGATGGATGCTATTGATGGCGTCATAAATGGCGATGCTTTCATAAGCAAACCATACGGAAGATACCCCCGGACCGTTTCCTCCATGGGCCACGATCGTACTAGATGCGATCGTGTTCCAATCTGTAACAACATTCTGTGCCGCTAGGCGGGTTGCCTGCGGCAAGGCCGCCGCGATAAATAATAAAGATCGAATCGCCAGTTTCATTTGTTTTTATCCTTGATAAACTCCGAGTTTGCGGACGGAATCGGAAGACGAAAGACGCTCTACCGTTTGCCGTCCGTGCCATGAGGTTGACCTTGCCACTGAGGTGAACAAAGTGTAATGAGGGCTTAGATTAGTTGTTCCTCACCTGCCGTTAGTGAGATCGCGTCCTGAACCTCATTGCTGCCCGGCGGAAAGCATCGAGCATCAGCAACGCCAACCCCGCGAGCAGCATCGTCCAAGAACCAGGTTCGGGCGCGGCCGTAACCGTGAAGTCAAACCCATAGGATACTGTGCCAACGCTCGCTTCCTGAACCCAGAACGAATACGTCCCCGCCGGTAACGGAGAGGTAAAGCCCGTCGCCCCTAAACCCGCCGCGCCCATATCCGGCAGAATATTGCTCCCTATCTCGCCCGTGTCGTAGTGATCCCATCCCAGCAGCCCTGCGGCAGTCGTGGCGCTGGGCAACACCGTTACCTGCGGCCCGGCTTCCATGCCGATGAACGAGACACCGCGCGGGCCAAGGGTCTGAGTTCCGGGCAGCACGGTAATGCCAGCCAGTAACATGCCTTGCGGCACCGCAAACGTGAGGTAGTCGCGATCAACAATTAAGGTGTTTGCGTTTTTGCCGGTTGTTCCGAACACTTCGTTCGAACCCAGCGCCACGGTCAGCGCAGTGGGGGCCAGCCCGGAGTTCGAGAGGTCGCCCGAAATGCTCTCGTCATAGATGACGCTCCCGCGCGCAAGCCCGCCGCCGATCATCAGCGCCACTCCGCAGGCGGCTATAGCCGCGACCCCTCCACATCTGTTTGTCCTATGACGGTTACTCGATCCCCTAATTGTCATTTGTTCCGCGCTTTGTCCCTTTCGAGCTTCAGAATAGGTGCGAAATACGCGGAGGAGGGAGTTTCAAGGCGTTTTGTAACCGTTACAGACCATGGAATGTTAGAGTTACAGGCGTGGGTAGTCCGACCGCCGTACTCGAACCCGCCAAAGTGCAGGCCCAACTTGAGCGCATTCTGGCTTCCCCCACCTTCGCCACAGCTAAATCCGCCAGCCGTTTTCTGCGTTATGTCGTGGAGGAGACCTTGGCCGGCCGCGGCGATCAGATCAAAGAATATGCCGTGGGCACAGCCGTCTTCGGTCGCGGCGACGCCTTCGACCCCCGCATGGACGCCGTTGTCCGAGTGGAGGCAACGCGCCTTCGCAACCGCCTCCGCGATTACTACCAGCGCGAGGGACTCGCCGACGCCGTTTCCATCGAACTGCCCAAGGGTAGCTATGTGCCCGTATTTCAATCGCTACAGACAGAAGTGGCCGCGCAAATGCCACACTGGCATTTGCCGCGCAAGGCTAACGTTTGGATAGCCGCCGCCACGGTGGTCGTGCTCATCGTTATGACTACTTGGTGGGTTCGCAGCCGGATGCGTCGACCCACGCAAGTTCGCTCAATTGCGGTTCTGCCGTTTGAAAATTTGTCGGGCGATGGATCGCAGGACTATCTCGCCAGCGGTATTACCGAGCGCCTCACCACCGAACTCGGGCGTGTCCGCACGCTACGTGTACTTTCGCATTCAGCTGTCATCAGTTACGATCACTCAACCAAACTGCGATCCGCGATTGCCAGCGATCTCAAAGTCGACGCGTGGGTCGAAGGGTCCGTTGCGCGCACTGGGAATCGAATGCTTATTACCGAGCGCCTTCTGCAGTCCCGGACTTCCCGGACGCTCTGGTCCCAAAGCTACACCAGCGACGTGGCTGAAATCGTAGCGCGGCAAAGTCAATCCGCCCGTAGCATTGCCAGCGCCCTCGGCGCTGAATGGCCCTCTACTGCGAAGCGGCAAAGGGAGGAGGATATCCTGCGCATCAACCCGGAAGCCTACGATTACTATTTGCGTGGCCGCTTCCACTCGCAACACCAAACCGAACCTGAGAATGAGACCGCCATTGCAGATCTGCAGCATGCGGTGGCCATCGACCCGAGCTTCGCCTCCGCCTATGCGGACCTCGCGCAGACTTATGTGTGGCGCCTTTTTCTATTCGCCCCAGAAGAGAAACAGTGGGAAGAGAAGGCTTATGTAGCGGCGGAGCGAGCTCTCGCGCTAGAGCCCGATCTCGCAGTGGCCCATGTCGCGCGCGGCCGTCTTCTCTGGACGCCCGCCAACCATTTCGCACATGAAAATGCCATACGCGAGTATCGCTGGGCCCTCGACTCCGATCCTACCCTCGATGAGGCGCGCAATCAACTCGCACTGATCTATTGCCACCTCGGTTTTTTCGATCAGGCGTTCGAAGAGGCGAAGCAAGCGGTTCTGACGAATCCGAATAACAAGTTAGCTGTGTATCGAATCGCGCAGACGTTGGCGTTTCGCGGACAGTATCAAGAGTCCTTGGCCGTCCTGCGCGGAATTCCGGAGCGGGTGCAACCTTCGCTCGTTGGCTATCAAACGGCCTGGGCCCTCTTTAATCTCGGAAAAAAAGATGAAGCGGCGGCAAAAATTGAGGAGCTGCTGGCTCACTATCCGAAGGACAGCGGCGGCCTCTTCAACAGCGTGCAAGCAGTGTTGGCGGCCTCGGCGGGCGATGAACGAACAATGCATGCGAAGATCAATATGGCAATTGAAAAGGGCAAGGGCTTCGGCCACTTTCATCACACCGCTTATCACATTGCCACCGCCTTCGCTCTCATCCATAGGCCGGAAGAGGCTACAAAATGGCTCGAAGCCGCGGCGGATGATGGTTTCCCCTGCTATCCTCTTTTCGCCACCGACCACAATTTAGATAACCTTCGACAAAATGCAGCGTTCATCGAATTCATGGAGAAGCTGAAACATCAGTGGGCTGCGTACAAGAGCCTCTTTTGAGCTGGTCCGACATCATTTAGGGTGTAGAAAGTTAGCCTTTCGTAGAAGCTCCCCACGGCCGACAAGAACTCCGGCCAGCCGAATTCGAGTGATATTGCGCGTTGCTGTGAGGTCAGTAGTTGGGTCGCCGATGGCCAAGATGCGAATGGCCGCCCGGCAGCATGCTTGCGCAGACATGCGCATGATTCCACATACGCGTGTTGCTCTAAAATGTCTTCGTGCCTGCCCGATCGCTAGCAGTGTTGTTCCTGCTTCTCCAATCTCTTGCCGACGCTCAGAGTGAGACATCCAATAGCCGCCCCCGTGCTCCGCAACTGGGATTGAGAATCGGCATTCTTCCGACGGGGCGGTTGGACGCGATCACCGACGTGGCCGGGGTAACAGTCGGTCAAGTCACGATCATTCAAGGGGACAACGTGCGCACGGGTGTCACTGCGTTTTGCCGCAAGCAGGGAATCTCTATCGCGACAAAGTGCCCGCGGCGATCTTCGTAGGGAATGGCTATGGGAAGTTGACCGGTTCCACCCAAGTGGAAGAAATGGGAACTATCGAAGCTCCTATCCTATTGACGAACACAAGCAGCGTACCGGATGTGGCCGCCGCGTTGACGCGTTACATCATGGCTCTGCCCGGGAACGAGGATGTTCTGTCCGTTAACCCGGTCGTTGGCGAGACGAATGACGGATTTTTGAACGACATTCGTGGATTTCATGTCACCCAGGAGACCGTCTTTACAGCCATCAGGAACGCAAGAGGCGGCCCAGTGGAAGAGGGCAGTGTGGGCGCCGGCACCGGAACGGTCGCCTTTGGTTGGAAGGGTGGTATCGGCACTTCATCACGAAAGTTGCCTGCCACCCTAGGCGCATACACAGTCGGTGTGCTGGTTCAGACGAACTTTGGAGGAGTGCTCACGATTGCCGGTGCTCCGGTTGGTAAGGAGCTGGGCCAATACTATTTGCGGGAGGAAGTAAGCCAAGAAGTCAAGGACGAGGCAGACGGATCTTGCATGATGATCATTGCAACCGACGCGCCTGCCGATGCGCGGAACTTGAAGCGACTAGCGGCCAGGGCGTGGTTAGGAATGGCGCGCGCGGGCAGTTCTGCCTCAAACGGGAGCGGAGACTACGCCATTGCATTCTCCACGGCACCGCGGAACCAGATTCATACGTCTGACAAGTCGCTCACGCAACAGGTCGAAGCGCTCAGCAACGACGCCATGTCCCCGCTCTTTCTTGCTGTAATTGAAGCGACTGAGGAGGCCATTTATAACTCGATGTTCCGGCAGTGACGATAACCGGGAACGGCCACACCGTGGAAGCATTACCGCTTGAAAAGACGATGCGGATTTTACGGGACCATCGATTGATCGAATAACCTTCGCGGATGTTTCATCGCGAGAAGTCCGTAGCCTTCGGCTGTGTTCTCCGGCTCGGTTCATAGAGGATGCATCGCAAAGAGGTAATACAGGTGCAAGATATCGCTGGCGGTCTTCGTCCGAGAGGAACATGGCCTGCCGGTTGCTACCGCGTTGCGTGATGTGATGCGGCGCGTCGGGAACGACGAAACGAGGCCTGCGTGCCATTGTCAACTGAGTGGCGGTGAGCGGGAAGGGGTCTCAGAGAAAGTCGTCTGTCCCCTTTTGGAGGACCGAATTTCATGATCATGATTTTCGAGTGGAACCGCCGTTTCGCAGCAAGGCGGCCGCTGCTTTTCCCAGCGCCGCTGCCTTTGGGTTATCCAGAAACGCCCAAGCCGCGGCACGCAGCAGAAAGGGCGTCTTGAAAGCCGGATCGGCGTTTTTCTTGCGGCCGATCAGTTCCGTCAGCATCTCGCGCGGACGCTCGCGCACTGCGTCGAGCATCGCCACCTGGTGCACGCACGAGATGCTGCAGTTCGGCGCACAGGCCTTTTCGGTGTGAAACTCGCGCTCCAGGTCGTCTTTGGTGTAGACGGCGAGTGGCTTGCCGGGATAGCCGCGCTGCTGCGAACAGTAATGCACCAAGCCGTCTTCGCAGATGTATAGGAACCGGCTGCCCGCGCGGCAATGCCACTGGTGGGGCAGGCCGCGCACGAGATTCGTCTGAAAGTGATCGAAGTGTGAGAACGAGAAGATCGAGGTCTCCAGCTTGCGGACATCCTCATAGATCTCGATTTGGGTCAGGGGCAAGGGCCGGGTATGCCCAGCGCCGTCATGCAGAATACCCACGGTGCTGTTAAAGCCGAGCGCACGGGCTCGTCGGGCGATGGTGCGGGCGTCTTCGGGATTGCGCACTTCGGCGCCGAGCACGGTGTTGACGGTCACCGCGAAATCGGCGTGCTCGGCCAGCATGGCCAGTTTGCGGTCGAGCACCTTAAGGCTTTTCTTCGAGGTGTCGTCGGGCTGCACGTTGTCGATGCTGATTTGCAGGTAATCGAGGCCGGCCCCGTTGAGTGCGCGAATGCGCTCCGGCGTGAGCAGGTAGCCGTTGGTGATGAGCGTCGCCATGGCTCCTACCTGGCGAATGCGGCGGATGAGGTCGTCGCATTGCGGGTGCAGCAGAGGTTCGCCGCCACTGAGAGTAATGATGGAGGTGCCGAACTCGCCCAGGCGGTCGATGCGCCGCAACATTTCCTCCACCGGGACGGGCTTCGAAAAGGAATCGTATTCGTTGCAGTACGTGCAGGCGAGATTACAGCGTCGAATGGGGATGATCTGTGCCAGGATTGGATGGTTCTTTGACTCCATGGCGCGGGCAAAGAGGCGAACTTCGCGCCACTTGCGTTCAATGGCGCGGAATTTCCGTAAGAACACACGACGAACGGACATCTACCGATGGGACGCTTGGGGGTTCAGGGAGGATTCAGTAGGGGCTGGCTAAGCTAAGTTAGGCCAATAAGCCAGCGTAGGCGGGTGTTGCGTGCCAGGCGGGCACGGAGTTTAACAAAAACTGCGCGGTCTTCGAAGCTGAAGTTGTCTCCATGTGGCAGGTTCGTTGCCCTTCACGGCCATCTACCGTGAGCCGGCCGTCCACACTGCTCACCCGGTATGCCAATTGCGCTCCGTGCTCCCTTTGCAGAGCACCCAGAGACCAATCGGAATTAGCGATCATATGGACTCCGCCCTGCGCCGAACCGATCAGAATCGTGTATTCCGAGGGAGTGTAGCCAGCCGACGCGCTCGTCTCCGCCGCTTCGAATATTTCCTTCGCATTGTCCAGGAACTGGCTCACACCGCTGTATCGCGCCTCGCCGGGAAAATTCGAGGAAAGTGGGACTCGTTTTTTTTCAGTTTGAAGCCCGGGAATTGGCTTGTATTTTTTCGAGCCGAACTCTATACTTGAGTCATCACCCCGGACTGCTAGTATTTTTGGATTGTTAGTACCAAGTGACATTCAAGCCTAGACTCTTCGCGCCAGTGGTGTGCGCTGCGTCCATCTGCTCCGCTGCTCTGGGGCAGACCCCAGATTCTCAATCCCTCCTGCCCCAACAGACAGTTCTGTCAACGCCTTTAACGACTTGCAATCCATGGGTAATCCAAGCTCTACCCACCGAATTATCGTTCCGGCAACGCGCTTGCTTCATTCTGGCTGAACTGGCAAGCCCAGGGCGGTTCGCGGAAGCGGGAGCAATCGCTGGTGTTTCCCAATGGCGTAACGTCCCCCGCATCAGCCCCCGGGATGCCGATGATTTCGGCACGCGCTTTGCGCACGTCTACGAACGGCAAGCGGCGCGCGCCACCGCCGAGTTGCTGGTCGGCGATCTGCATCACGAAGACCCGCGGCTGCATTTTTCGCATGCGCACGGCGCGGTGAACCGTACGCGCGCGGCCCTATTGAGCGTGGCGATCAGCCCGGGCGAAGATGGCCAAGCGAGACTGGCCCTAGCTCCGATTGCGGGTGCGCTCGGCTCTGGGCTGACGTCCATAGCCCTTTACCAATACCAGAACAGCTTGCGTTACGGATTCCAGCGATCCGCCATTTCCTACGGCTTTTACTTTTTTCGGGCCGTTTTCCACGAATTCAGCCCGGAGCTTTGGTCTTTGGCGCCGCATTTCGTTCGCAAGCGGCGGGACTCGATTCGCAAAGCGTTTACTCTGTAAACGGCGGACATGATCCTGGCGCGGTCGTGGCTCCGTTCCGAGCCGCACGCGCCAGCAAGCGGTTGCGAATACCTGACCGAACTTCTGAAGTCGTGCACTTAGTTACTCGGGATAAAGCTATCCACATGAGAGGCCCATTCACCGGTCGTCTTATTTTTCAATACGACCAGCACAGGTGCCTGAATAGCGAAACCGTTCGGTGTATATACGGTGGTGAATCCGTTCGAATAGATCGCCTGGATGCAGGGCGGCGAGTTGTCGAAAAGCAGGCAGCTGTTGCCGGTGCTGTCGGGTAGCTGATGGGCTGCCGCATAAGACTTTCCGGCCGCTTTCAGCACGTCGACGAGGTTCTGGAAGTCGTCGAAAACATCGTTCAAATTCTTCGGCACCTTCCAGCCCGAAAATAGTCCCTGAACGGCGGTGACTTGGTCTGGACCAATCAGATAGGCATCGTTTTGCCCGGCAATCGCATTGGTTATATCGGCTTCAATATAGCTTGGGGCCTCATTGAACACTTGGACTTCCACATCTCCGCCGGTTACCACCGCCAGGTCCAGGTTACTCACATAACTCGTAAACGCTCCGTGAGCGGCGAGGATAACGGCGGCTTGGCCGAGATAATTAAAGGCCGGGCCGTACATGTCCTTAATCAGATCCATTTGAAGTTCGCACACACCCTCGAGTTCGATCAATCCGAACTGGAAGGCCAGCCCCAAATGCCGCCGCCTCACTCCATGCAAACCGGCTAGCAGAAGCGGCACGTCGCCGCCGTTCCAATTGGCGGCGACTAACCGTGCGCCCGAAGGTCCCTTTCGCGGCGCCAGTGACGCCGTGAAGCCATTCGCCGTCATGAGCGCGATGGTCGACGTGGTAAGCGCCTGATAATACTGTGGCAACGTCGTGGAAAGCAGCAGATTCCATTGGTCGGCATTCGCCTGCACGCCGTAGGCGCTGGGGTTAAGCGTCGCCAGTTGGGTTACAAGTGGCGCGAGCGTTTGCTCTAACGCTGTGAATGTGGCTTTATCGGTAGTACTGAGCGTTGCCAATGTGTGCGTTTGCAGGAACGAAGTCAAATTTGTAATCGCCGTGCTCAGATTCGCAAGGAATGTTGGGACATTCGCGTCTTGTGCGGTTGGATTGATACCGAACGACGGCAGTTGCGAAGGGTCAGCCGGGAAGCCACCTTCGGGCGCGAACGGAGTTGAGCGCTGCAATCCATCGAAATCCACTCCGTTCAGGCCCGTCTGCAATTGAGCAAGCAGGGCATTCACGGTGTTGGTATCGCCTGCCGTGAGAGCGGCGTCGATCTGGTGCAGGATCGATGACGATGAGTACGCGGCCGTCGAGAATCCCGCCGCCAGATTTTGTTGGGTATTGGACGCACCGGTGCTGCTTACGTTCGGCGCCAACACTAAGAAGGTATCGCTTGAACTTAAGGTCGTTGAGGTTACCGTGCAAGTCACGCTGTAGATGCCACGTGTATCGCTGGATGTCTCAATGGTTCCCGTGTTGATCGTGGGCACCGTTCCCGTACCGGTGGTGGGATTGGCCGTGAGATTGCAGTTCGGCGTTATGGATAACGGATTGTTGCTGGAATCCGTAACCAGAGTCGTAAATGTAATAGAGGCGCCCGCCGTGACCAAGTCCTGGCTGAGGCTCAGAGTGATGGCTGCGGGGACAGGTCCCGCTGCCGGTCCGGTCGATACCACTATATTCACTGCGGAACCGACGTTCACACTCGTAGCGGCTGCCGGGCTTTCGCTAATCACTTTGCCGGAAGCGACTGTGCTGCTCGATGCGGTGGTCACCGTTCCGAGTACTAATCCCGCACCGGTGATAGCCGTTGTTGCGGCGGCTTGCGTATCGCCCACCACATTTGGCACCGAGACCTTCGCTGGTCCAGTCGAAATCACCAGGTTGACCGCCGAGCCAATATTCACGCCTGTGCCGGAAACTGGGCTTTCACTGATCACATCGCCCGAGGTAACGGTGCTGCTCGATGCTGTCGTGACCGTGCCGACTACCAAACCGACGCCCGTGATGGCGGAAGTGGCCACCGCTTGAGTATCGCCGACCACATTGGGTACTGAGACCTGCGCGGGTCCGGTGGATATGACGATGTTCACCGATGATCCGACGTTCACGCTCGTGCCCGCCGTTGGGTTTTCGCTGATCACGTCGCCCGACGTTACGGTGCTGCTTGAGGCGGTTGTCACCGTACCGAGCACTAAGCCAGCTCCGGTGATAGCCGTGGTTGCTGCCGCTTGGGTATCGCCGACTACATTTGGCACCGACACCCTCGCCGGTCCACTCGAAACGACAATGTTCACCGCTGAACCGACGTTGACGCTGGTACCGGCCGTTGGGCTCTCGCTAATCACATTGCCCGCCGCGACGGTGCTGCTGGTGGCGGTCGTAACCGTGCCGAGCACTAAGCCAGCACCTGTGATCGCCGTCGTAGCCGCTACCTGCGTATCGCCCACCACGTTCGGCACCGAGACCTTCGCTGGTCCGCTCGAAATTACCAGGTTCACTGCGGACCCGATATTCACGCCCGTGCCCGCCGTCGGACTCTCGCTGATCACATCGCCCGAGGTAACCGTGCCGCTCGATGCGGTGGTCACCGTTCCCACCACTAGCCCGACGCCTGTGATCGCCGAACTCGCTACCGCTTGCGTGTCGCCGACTACATTCGGAACCGAGACCTGCGCTGGCCCAGTGGATACCACTATATTCACCGAAGAGCCGACGTTCACGCTTGTGCCCGCCGTTGGGCTTTCGCTGATCACGTCGCCCGACGTTACGGTGCTGCTCGAAGCAGTTGTCACCGTTCCGAGCACTAAGCCAGCTCCGGTGATGGCCGTTGTCGCTGCCGCTTGGGTATCGCCGACTACATTTGGTACCGACACCTTCGCCGGTCCGCTCGAAACGACTATGTTCACGGCTGAACCAACGTTCACACTGGTACCCGCCGTCGGACTCTCGCTAATCACATTTCCCGCCGCGACGGTGCTGCTGGAAGCGGTCGTGACTGTTCCGAGTACCAAACCCGCTCCTGTTATCGCTGTTGTTGCCGCTGCCTGCGTGTCGCCGACTACATTAGGCACTGAAACCTTGGCCGGTCCGGTCGAAATCACCAGATTCACTGCCGAACCGATATTCACGCCTGTTCCGGCGACTGGGCTTTCACTGATAACATCGCCGCTGGCAACGGTGCTGCTCGATGCTGTCGTGACCGTGCCGACTACCAAGCCTACGCCCGTGATGGCGGAAGTGGCCGCCGCTTGCGTATCGCCGATGACGTTGGGAACCGAGACCTGCGCTGGCCCAGTGGATACCACTATATTCACCGATGAGCCGACGTTTACGCTTGTGCCCGCCGCCGGGCTTTCGCTAATGACGTTTCCGGAAGCAACCGTACTGCTGGAGGCGGTCGTCACGGTGCCGAGCACCAAGCCTGCTCCGGTGATCGCAGTGGTCGCCGCAGCCTGCGAATCGCCGACGACATTCGGTACCGACACCTTCGCCGGTCCGGTAGAAACGACTATGTTCACGGCAGAACCCGCGTTCACGCTGGTGCCAGCCGTCGGACTCTCGCTGATGACATTCCCGGAAGCTACTGTGCTGCTGGAAGCGGTCGTCACCGTGGCGAGCACTAAGCCAGCACCGGTGATCGCGGTTGTTGCCGCCGCTTGCGTATCGCCGACCACATTCGGCACCGAAACCTTGGCCGGTCCCGTCGAAATGACCAGATTCACTGCCGAGCCGATATTCACGCCCGTGCCCGCCGTCGGACTCTCGCTGATCACATCGCCCGAGGTAACCGTGCTGCTCGATGCCGTCGTTACGGTTCCAAGCACCAAGCCGACGCCCGTGATAGCGGTTGTCGCCACAGCTTGCGTATCGCCGACTACATTCGGAACCGAGACCTGCGCCGGTCCGGTGGATACCACTAAATTCACCGAAGAGCCGACGTTCAAGCTTGTGCCCGCCGCCGGGCTTTCGCTAATTACGTTTCCTGAAGCAACTGTGCTGCTCGAGGCAGTCGTCACTGTTCCCAGCACCAAGCCGGTTCCGGTGATCGCCGTCGTGGCGGCAGCTTGGGTATCGCCGACTACATTTGGCACTGAAACCTTCGCTGGTCCGGTGGAAACGACAATGCTCACGGCTGAACCGGCGTTTACGCTGGTACCAGCCGTCGGGCTTTCGCTAATCACGTTTCCGGAAGCAACCGTACTGCTGGTGGCGGTCGTCACGGTGCCAAGCACCAAGCCTGCTCCGGTAATCGCCGTGATCGCCGCTGCCTGCGTATCGCCGACGACGTTTGGCACCGACACCTGCCCTGGTCCGCTGGAAAGGACGATGTTCACGGCTGAACCCGCGTTCACGCTGGTGCCCGCTGTCGGACTTTCGCTAATTACATTCCCGGAAGCAACCGTACTGCTTGAAGCGGTCGTCACGGTGCCGAGGACTAAGCCTGCTCCGGTAATCGCCGTGGTCGCCGCAGCTTGGGTATCGCCGACAACGTTCGGCACCGACACTTTGGCCGGTCCGCTCGAAACGACTATGTTCACGGCTGAACCGGCATTCACACTCGTACCCGCCGTCGGACTCTCGCTAATCACATTCCCGGAAGCTACTGTGCCGCTGGAAGCAGTCGTCACCGTTCCCAGCACCAAACCGGCTCCCGTGATCGCCGTCGTAGCGGCAGCCTGCGTATCGCCGACAACATTCGGTACCGACACCTTCGCCGGTCCGCTCGAAACGACGATGTTCACGGCTGAACCGACGTTCACACTCGTGCCCGCTGCCGGGCTCTCACTGATGACATTCCCGGAAGCGACTGTGCTGCTGGAAGCGGTCGTCACCGTGCCAAGCACCAACCCTGCTCCCGTGATTGCCGTGGTCGCGGCAGCCTGCGTGTCGCCAACGACATTCGGTACCGACACCTTGGCCGGTCCGCTCGAAACGACGAGATTCACTGCTGAACCGACGTTCACGCTAGTGCCGGCCGCTGGAGTCTGACTGATGACGTTTCCGGCAGCGACCGTGCTGCTTGAGGCAGTCGTCACCGTTCCCAGCACCAAGCCTGCGCCGGTGATGGCCGTCGTCGCTGCCGCTCGCGTGTCGCTCACCACATTCGGCACCGCAACGGTGGCTTGTTTCACCGTGAACGCGCTGGCCAATGTGGCTACTTCGCCTCCCGTGGTTACCGTTACCGTACGTGTCCCTAAGCTTGCGTTCGCAGCAACTGTGAACTGCACCGTGAGGCTGGTCAAGCTGGACACCGTCGGAGTGCCCGTGCTAATCCCCGCACCTGCGCTCACTTGGCTCACGCCGCTCAGGAAGTTGCTATAGCTTCCAGTGATCGTTACACTCACGGCTTGGCCCTGTTGGGCGGAATTGGGATTCACCAAACTGACGGAAGCGGCTGGATCAACCGTGAACGTCGCGGAATTGCTGCTCGCGAATCCGTCGGTGCTATCGGACAAAGAAGCCGTGTAGACGGTGGGAGAGCCCACGGAGATAGAAGATGGCACGAGAAACGCCACGCGCGCCGAGGTACCGGCCACGACCTGATATTGGCTTGCCGTCACGGTTGTGGTGGAACCGCCCGCCTGGGGAGTGAGCTGGATCTGAATGTTAGCTGGATTAATGGTCGAACCGGTCGGGAAACCGGAACCGAGCAGGCGAATGATCGTCAAGCCTGGTTCGGCAACGGTGGGCGCTGCCGAGGAAATCGTGACTTGCGTCGTCGCCCATCCGGGCAATGCGGCAAAAAAGGAAAAGCCGAGTATGGCGGCGCAACTGGCAAACAGACGAGATTTCACAAACTCTCCTCAGAGATTACGTAAAAAACAAAGATAAAACTTAGGAAAGGCTTCGCTGGCGGCGCAAGACCACCGCCGCACCGCAAGCCAACATCCCCACCAATAGCGCCAATGACGAGGGTTCGGGAACGGACGTTAAGGCCAGTGGGGCGGCAATCGTCGGCAGAGATCCATCGGTCGGTATGCCAGTCAGCGTAAAGGATGAACTCACGTTGTAGTTGTTACTTAGATCATCGGTAAGAGCCGTAGTGGAAAGCGTTGCAGAGAATGAGAGCGAGGTAATAGATCCGTCCACAAAGACTCCGCCCGGCAGGGTGTAGGTTTCGGTAACCCCTGGTCCAATGTTGCCTAGATCCAACGCGGTACCGTTCACGGTCACCACCGCATTGTCGAAGGTCACCGCCGTGCAAATCGGCGTACCGGCTGACGTGGAACAGCCGAAAATCGGCCCCGTAACGTTATAAATCACAACATCTTCTTCACCGGTGATCGGGACTCCCGATTCCGTTCCGATGAGTCCTAGCACCACGGATGCGTGAATTGGTAACGCAAACGGGGCGATTCCATAAAACAAAACACGCCAGAGCTTCATAAACCTCCGCTCTTGGCAGAGACGATCAATCCTCCGCTGCCAGTTAGAGCTACTTAGGGCTTTCTTAGTATAAGCCTATAGGCTGCTGCAAGGTTTACGAAAAATCAACACACAACCGTACTTCCGGTACTATCCCAGCGAGGAGCCGAACAAGCAACGCTCCCCGCGAAGAATTGGTCCGATCGCGTCTACGGGCAAGCCACTTGCGGAGGCTGCGCGGCGGCGGCGTAGAAGGAATAGGACGATGGTCCGATGGAGAATGCGCCTGACGGCACATTCCAAACCAGAATGATGACACCCGCGGGAAGTCCCCCTCCCTCTCCCTGAAATACAGTGTTGAAGCCGTTGGGGTAATCCAACTCAATACACGCCGGGTCTCCCAAGTCGTTTAGACAATTGCCCGGCCCCTGTCCGGTGTTTGTTGGCTGAGTCGCCTCGCCGAACAAGCATTTTGCCGTGGCGAAGAATCCCTTGAAGGTATTCAGCGCTTTGTTCGCGGCATTATTATCCTTTGGCGGTTTTTTGACAAGGCCATTCACGAAATTGGTTACATTCGTCACGAGACCCGTGACACCATTGATCTGGTCGGGACCGATGAGATACACCTGATTGTTTTGGTAAATGGGATCGAAGTTTAAACCTTCGATGTCGCTGGGACCGTCGTAGAACTCAAGGAAGGAGTTGGTATCGCCGCCCGTATCGACTGCAACCAGAGACTGACCGCCGAGCCAATCCTGCACCGCGCCATTGAGAATGATGGTCACCGCGGCTTGCGCCAGGTATTTGAAATATGGACCGTAAATATTCTTGATGAGGTCCATTTGTATGTCGCAGACAAGCTCGATTTCCGCTACGCCGCCAAACTGGAACGCCATGCCAGGACCCCGTCCGTGCCTTAAGCTGTGCAAGCCGGTTTTGACGAACTGAACGTCTCCCGGACGCCAGCCCACCGGGATAATGTCCACGCTCCCGTCTTCGGCAAAGAGATGCCCCTTTCGGTGGCGCGGCCGGGCCGAGGCGGTAAAGCCGTTGGCGGTCAGAAGCTGAATCGTAGCCTGGGCCAAAGCTTGATAGTACTGGGGCAGGACCTGGGCAAAGAGAAAATCTTCCTGGCTCATATTTGCGACAACGCCATAGGCGCTCGGGTTGAGCGAGGGCAACTGCCCTACCAGCGTGCTGAGAGTTGATTGTAATTGTGTGTAGGTCGTTTGCTGGGCGTTCGTCAAGGTGGCCAGCGGAGTGGTCTGCAGGAACGACGTTAGGTTTTGCAGAGCGCTGATGAGATTGCTGAGGTACGGGCCCACATTAGCGTCGGCGGCAGTCGGATTGATACCGAAACCTGGCAGTGCGCTGGGCGCGGCTGCGAACCCGCCTTCCGGCGCAAAGGCTGCGCTGCCCGTCAGCGCGTCAAAATCGACGGCGTTCAAAGTAGCTTGAAGCTGGGCCAAATCGGCGTTCACGGCGCTTTGATTACCGGCGTTAAGGTCGGTGTTGATCTGCTTCAATATCGTTGACGTCATCGTCGTGGTGGCAGAGAAGGCTGCAAAGGTCGCCTGCTGGGTGTTAACAGTTGGGTCCGCTGGCAGGAGCACAGTGAAGCTCCCGCTCGCGGTTAGAGCCGGGGTTGTCAGGCTGCATGTCAAGGTATACACGCCGCGCGTGGTGCTGTCCGTTGTGATGGTTCCGTTGGAAATCGTCGGAGTGGTTCCGGAGGCGGAGGGCGGAACTCCAGTGATCGTGCATGTCGGGGTTACCGCTACAGGATTACCACCCGCATCGACAGGGACGTCGGTGAATGCTAACGATGTTCCGGCCGTGATAATGAACTGGCCCAACTGAAGGGTGATGGACGTCGGTGTCGCGGTGGCCGGTCCGGTGGATACGACTATGTTCACAGCGGAGCCGGCGTTCACACTCGTACCGGCTGCCGGGCTTTCGCTAATGACATCGCCGGAAGCGACTGTGCTGCTAGATGCGGTGGTCACCGTTCCGAGCACTAATCCCCCGCCCGTGATGGCCGTCGTTGCCGCCGCTTCTGTATCGCCGACCACGTTCGGTACGGAGACCTGCGCGGGTCCGGTGGAGATGACGATGTTCACCGCCGAGCCGACGTTCACACTTGTGCCGGAAGCGGGACTCTCGCTGATCACGTTGCCGGAAGCGACCGTGCTGCTCGAAGCGGTGGTCACGGTTCCAAGCACCAGTCCTGCACCGGTGATCGCCGTCGTTGCGGCGGCTTGCGTATCGCCCACAACGTTCGGCACCGAGACCTTCGCTGGTCCAGTCGAAATAACCAGGTTGACTGCCGAGCCGATATTCACGCCCGTGCCGGAAACTGGGCTTTCGCTGATCACATCGCCGCTCGCGACCGTGCTGCTCGATGCCGTCGTTACCGTGCCGAGTACCAAGCCCACGCCCGTGATCGCCGAACTCGCTACCGCCTGGGTGTCGCCGACTACATTCGGCACCGAGACCTGCGCGGGTCCGGTGGATACGACGATGTTTACCGCTGAGCCGACGTTCACGCTTGTGCCCGCCGTTGGGCTTTCGCTGATCACGTCGCCCGACGTTACCGTGCTGCTCGAGGCCGTCGTTACCGTGCCGAGCACTAAGCCAGCACCGGTGATGGCCGTGGTGGCTACCGCTTGGGTATCGCCTACGACGTTCGGTACCGAAACCTTCGCCGGTCCACTCGAAACAACGATGTTCACCGCTGAACCAACGTTCACTGTGGTACCCGCCGTTGGACTCTCGCTGATGACATTCCCCGCGGCAACGGTGCTGCTGGTGGCGGTCGTCACCGTTCCGAGCACCAAACCCGCACCGGTGATGGCGGTTGTTGCCGCTGCCTGGGTATCGCCGACTACATTCGGAACCGCGACTTTGGCCGGTCCGGTCGAAATAACCAGATTGACCGCCGAGCCAATATTCACGCCTGTTCCGGAAACTGGGCTTTCACTGATCACATCGCCGGACGCAACGGTGCTGCTCGATGCTGTCGTGACCGTGCCGACTACCAAGCCCACGCCCGTGATGGCCGAAGTCGCTACCGCCTGCGTATCGCCGACTACATTGGGAACCGAGACCTGCGCCGGTCCAGTGGACACCGTTATATTCACCGAAGAGCCGACGTTTACGCTGGTACCGGCTGTGGGGCTTTCGCTAATGACGTCGCCCGAGGCGACCGTGCTGCTCGAGGCAGTCGATACCGTTCCGAGCGCCAAGCCAGCTCCGATGATC
>Ga0302325_10008764_pt1 | contig 22183 bp, 15 predicted proteins | sample Palsa_T0_2_FD_201948 | JGI IMG/M metagenome (GOLD analysis project Ga0302325, IMG submission 201948) | Peat permafrost microbial communities from Stordalen Mire near Abisko, Sweden - Palsa_T0_2 | ecosystem: Environmental > Terrestrial > Soil > Palsa > Peat permafrost | place: Sweden: Abisko...
CTGCTGGCGTTCGCCGTTCAACGCGTGCAGTTGATCGGCCAGCACGCGGGCGCGCGCGGGATCGCCGGTCAGGAACATTTCGATCACGGCGTCGGCCGTATCCATGCGTCCGGCGGCGTTGATGCGCGGCGCGATGCGGAACGCCACGTTACCGGAAGACGGCACACGGCCACCGCTGAAACCGGCCACATCCAGCAGGGCGCGCAGCCCCGGATTGCGCACCTCGCCCAGGCCGCTCAGCCCATGCTTCACGATGATGCGGTTCTCGCCCATCAACGGCACAACGTCGGCGACCGTGCCGATGGCCACCAGTTTCAGAAACGATTCCGTGACGCGCCGAAGCTTATCCGGCGGCCAATCGAGCGAGCCGAGCAGCGCCTGCACCAGCTTGAACGCCACTCCCACGCCACACAGGTTTTTGTCCGGATAGGCGCAGTCCGGCCGGTTGGGATTCAGCACCGCCAGAGCCGGGGGAAGTTCGGCCTCCGGCAGATGGTGATCGGTGATGATCACGTCGATGGACAGTTCGTTGGCGCGCCGCACGACTTCCGCGGCGCGAATGCCGATATCCACGCTGACGATCAGCTTGATGCCCTCGGCGGCGGCTTTTTCCACCACCTCGGCGCGCATCCCGTAGCCGTCGCGCAACCGGTGCGGGACGAAGAACGCCGCCGCGCCGCCGGCCATTTCGATGGCTTTTTTTAGGATGACCACGGAGGTGGTCCCGTCCACATCGTAATCGCCGTAGATCAGGATGTGTTCGCCTCCCGAGATGGCCCGCCGCAGCCGCTCGACAGCTTCGGACATGCCGCGCAACGCGCTGGGGGGGTGCAAATCGGCGAGCGAGGGCTTGAGGAAGCGGCGGGCGGCTTCGGGATCGCCCAAGTCGCGGGCCAGCAGGACGCGCGCGGCCGGCAGGCGGATGCGGAGCGCGGCGGCCAGCGCCTGAGCTTCCTGCGGGTTGCTTTCGGGGATCAGCCAGCGGGCCTGCATGGGCATTCGGTGAAAAGCGGGTCCAGGGGGACCCGAGCAGACCAGGGGGTCTGCCCCACATCAGTTATTCGAAAAATAGCCGAAGGATCCGTCGTCTTCCTGTTCCGTTTGGCCGGTCGGCAGATGCACCGCGATTTCGTCGCCGATGCTCAGGAATTCGTCGTACCAGTCGGGGCGGAGTTCATACACATACATGCGGGCGTGGTGATCGAAGGCCAACTCGATCGAGCAGGTGACGCCTTCGTGTACCCGCAACTCACGCAACCGGGCTTCCAGGTCGCGCCGTTCTTCGCGGCTCAAATCGCATTCGTCGAGTTCCTCGACGGCCTCGTCGATTTCCGGCGATTCAAACTCGCGCGCCGCGAACAGAATCATTTTGGCGCCGGTCTTGCGGGCGGTGTCCAGGAACATCTGGTAATCGGGGTAACGTTCGGTGTCCCAGAGGACCATCGGCTGGCCGTCCAGTCCCCCAGGAGCGCTGCGGAATATGGCAAATTCCGAATGCTCGAGGTACCCCAGGATTTCTTGCTTCAGTGTGTCCAGATTCAGGTCCATTAGTCCACCCATTGCGCTTACGCCAACACCAGAATATCAGAGGGTGAGGCCAAATCGCGGGCTGCGGGAGTCACGATGGTCTTGGAAACTATGTAAATTTTCTTGGAATGCTTGATGGCGATGCGCACATCCTCCTCGCAGACGAAGTCCACGACCTCTTTGGCGGCGGGTTGAGCGGGCGCCGGGGCAGCGCAGACGGCGCAGCGCTCTGGTTCAGCCAAGGCAGACGACACAAAACGATGGTCTGCCCCACCAGCCGCATGGCGCGCCATGAAGCGATCCACGACCTCGGCCGCGAGGTGGCCCTGAACCCGCGCTGGCGCGGGAGTCTCGAAGGCCTCGGCCGCCGTGCGCACCGCGTAGGCCAGCCGCTTGATGTTAAACAGATGCTGCGGTCCCACGTTGTCGCTGGTGATGTTTCCCGCCGCCGCGCCGCAGCCCAGCGTCATGGAGGGGAACACGTTCGTGGTAATCCCGGTGGAACCTTGCGGCGCAGGCGTATTCACCAGCACGCGGTTGGCCGGCATGCGCTGCGCGTATTCGCGGATGCGCGCGTCGTCCTTCGAGTAAATCGCGCAAGTGTGGCCCAGCCCGCCGAATCGCAGCAGGCTTTCGCAAATGTTCATCCCGGAGGTGAAATCCTTCACGCAATACAGTGCCAGCACCGGCGACAGCTTCTCCATCGAAAGCGGATGCTGCTTGCCGACGCCATCCAACTCGACCACCAGTATGGATGTCTCCGGCGGAACGGTAAACCCCGCCATAGCGGCGATTTTGGTGGGCGATTGTCCCACGCAGGCGGGGTTGATGGTCCAGTTGGGCGTCACCAACAGCTTGCCCAGCGCCTGCTTCTGTTCCGCGTTGCAGAAATGCGCCTTACCGGCCTTCAGCGCGGCGAGTACGCGATCCTTCAGTACATCCTCCACCACGATGGCCTGCTCGCTGGAGCAGACCGTGCCGTAGTCGAACGATTTGCCCTCGATGACTTTGGCGATGGCGTCGGGGACATCGGCGGTACGCTCGATCATCACCGGGACGTTGCCGGGTCCCACGCCGAAGGCCGGCTTGCCGCTGGAGTAGGCCGCGCGTACGATGCCGTGCCCGCCTGTGGAGAGGATCACGCCGGTGCGCTCGTGGCGCATCAGGGCGTTGGTGCCATCCAGGCTGGCGTAGCCCAGGCATTGCACGATGTCTTCGGGCGCGCCCGCTTCGAGCGCCGCGCGGTAGAGCAGTTCGGCCGTGGCGCAGGTGCAACGCACGGCGCGCGGATGCGGGCTGAGCACAATGGCGTTGCCGGATTTGAGCGAAATCAGAATTTTGTAAATGGCCGTGGAAGTCGGGTTGGTGGTGGGCAGGATGGCGGCCACCACGCCCACGGGGACGGCGTACTCGACGATGCGCTCTTCGGGAATCTCGCGCAGCATGCCGATGGTGCGCATGCCGCGCATCTTCCGCGGCAGCAGGTCGGCGTTCAGCAGGTTCTTGGCGATCTTATCCTTGACGTTGCCGTAGCCCGTTTCTTCCACCGCCAAGGCGGCCAGGCGTTCGGCATTGGCGCGGCCCGCGGCGGCCATGCGTTCCACGATGGCATCCACCTGCGCCTGGCTGAACTGGCGGTATTTCTGCCAGGCGGCATAGGCCTTTTCGACCTTGGTGCGGACCTCTTGAATGGAGACGAGGTCTTTGTCTTCGAGCATCAGCCCAGGGATTTTTTGACCGGTCCGGCGCCGGGCAGCACCTTTTCGGTCTCTTCATGCGGGCGGGGGATGACGTGAACGGCCACCAGTTCGCCCACGCGCCGGGCGGCGGCGGCACCCGCATCGGTGGCGGCTTTGACTGCGCCAACGTCACCGCGCACGCTGACCACGACGTATCCTGCGCCGATGAATTCCTTGCCGGTCAGCACCACGTTGGCCGTCTTCACCATGGCGTCGGCCGCTTCGATCGCGCCGGTTAGTCCTTTTGTTTCAATCAGGCCAAGCGCCTCCATCGACATTCTTGCCTCCAATACGCAATGAAGTTCTACCGTATCACAAATTGGAGGGCGGGCAATCTTGCCCGCAGCCGGCTTTTAGCCGGCTCTGGCCACCCGACAAGGGTTTTAAAGTTTTGTCCACTAGCCGACGATCTTATACCTATGACGTGCTCCGAGGAACGTATCGACGACCACCAATCGACCGAGGATATCGAGGACTATTCTCTGGGGCGCCTCGCGTCCTCCCGAACGCCCGCACTTGAACAGCACCTCTTGATGTGCGGGCAGTGCCGGACGGAACTCAACGCCATCGAGCCCTACAATTTCGTTCACTACACCCGCGAAGGGCCTTTCTATTCCCGCGTCACGAAGCTGCGGACGGGAAGGCTGTTTGCGCGGCATTGGAGCCGTAGCCTGGAAGTTGGCAAGGAGTTTCGCACGCATCACGAAGCCAAGGCATACCCGGCGATCACATTCGGCCAGATGTTCCCGCACCATGTCTGTACGGCGCGCTGCGGCACTACTGCGCCGTAGCCGCGAAGGCGTCGGCACGAGTGCGTGCGCCACGTTTTTGCCGCATGTTACCCTCGGCATATGAGCGGCCCGGATGCGCAAAGCTCCAGCCTGGCCGTCCTGGCGGAGAAGCCTTCGGTGGCGCGCGACATCGCGCGCGTGCTGGGTGCCACGAAACAGGGGCAAAGGATACCTGCACGGCAATGGATACTTCCGGATGTGCCGTAATCCAGGACTTGAGCGTCCTGAGACCACCGGCTTTGCGCGTTGCTGCCAGCGCCCGAGACGGATACAACCGAACATGCTGTTTTCCGACCTCGCACTTTCGAGAAGTTTGGAGCGCGCGGAAGGGCGCGCATGCGTTCAGTTTGGAGAGGCACGACGTCCAGTGCCGGCTCGAGTGCCGGGCGGCGCAACCGCGCTCGCCTAGCCCTGGTGAGGCAGGCCGAGCGGGGTGCGCCACGTTTACGGGTTCCAAACGAAGCCGTGATTCAAGCTGTTTGTGTCAACGTACCAGCCGGCCACAGCCGCTTTCCCGTTGTTGGTTGATGGCCGCGTACCTTGGCCGGCGCCCGTGCCCGCGTCGGGTGCGTCGAATGGGACGAGAATGCCCCTGGCTGAGCGGGCGAAACCGTGCATCGCATTATTCGCGTCGAGGAACTCCCCCGCGATCGCCCCAAGCGAACTGATCGAAAAAGCCAGGGTGCCCTGCCCGGGGCCCGTACCCGCGCCCGGAACATCGAACGTGGTGAAGGAACCATCGCGAGCGCGCGCGAAGCCGTGAGCCACCGCGTTCGAGTCCTCGACGTATCCTGTGATCGTGCCGTCTGGGTTGATACTCGCCGCCACGGTGCCTAGGTAGTTGCCCGTTCCCCCTCCGGGCGCGTCGAACTCCCTAATGGTCCCGTCCGGATCGCGCAGGAAGCCGTGAAACGTGTTGTTCGCATCCAGATAGAATCCGGTGATCGCGCCATCCTGGCTCAGGCACGTTTCCTCGCATGGGTACGTATAGACCGACCCGCTTGGATCGAAGGATGAAATCCCGCCATCGTGCGACCGCACAAAGCCGTGGACCACGCTGTTCCCGTCGATGTAGATGCCGGCAGTGGCTCCTTCCGGATTGATACTGAATGCCAAGGTGCCCTGGTATGCGCCGGTGCCCGCGCCAGGAGCGTCGAAGGCGCTAAAGTAGCCTTCGGGGAGGCGCACAAAGCCGTGAAAAACATCGTTGGCGTCCTCGAACTGTCCCGCGATCACGCCCAGCTCGTTGACGCTGTACGCGACCGTACCCTGGTCGAGGCCAGCGCCAAGGCCCGCTCCGGGGGCATCGAAGGAAATCATGTGGCCGTCGGGAGTGCGCACGAATCCGTGCGGTACGATGTATGTGTCTGTGTAGTAACCCACGATCAAGCCCGACGTATTGTTGGCCAGAGCGATCGTGCCACAGGAGGGCGCGCACGCCGGCGAAGATACTATGGCCGCGCGCGGAGCGTCGAATTCGGTGAGTGTGGACTGAGCCATCCCGTGCAGGGCCAGACTGGCCGTAAGTAACGTTAAGCTGAGAAATCCCGTTTGGTTTATGTTCGTCATGTCTTTTCTCCTATCGATCTGCGTTTGATCAGTTTGAGCCCCGGCGATTGTCTCGTTATCTGCAACAATCGCCGGGGTGCGAATCTCACTCCTGCGAAGCTTGCGGCCGGGGATGGTGCATTTCGGCGATACTCGTTCAGTAGCGAGAATCGGTATCTAAGGCGTGGGTGGCGCGCCAGAAGTCATCTACAAAATCAGGGTGAGGCGACCACGGCGCAGTATATCATGGGCGTCCACTTTGGGCGCTCAGCCGCTGGAGGAGTGCCGCTTGCTTGTATCATCCTTGCAGCACTCCGTGTCAGCGCGATGTCGTTCACCTGGGGGTAGCCAGAAAAGCGTGAACGTTGCCGTTTATCGTGCCCCAGCCTACGATCTCTCCGGCGTCATTGATCGATGCAGCCGACTGCAGATACCACGGCGAGCCCGCCGGGATGAAGTCGTTGAGGTCCATGGGCACTTTGCCTTGCCAGAGGAGGGCACGTGAGCTAAAGGTGGTCCCATCTATCGAAAAGCCCACCACCTCGCCTCTGTCGTTAATGGTGTGACAGCAGGGGGCCACGGTCAAGACGGCCCCGGGAAACGCGCCGAGGTCCTGCATACCCGTATCCTTGGTCCACAGAAAGGTGTGAAGGGTGCCATCTTTAGGCGATTGCGCCGTCCCGACCACTTCACCTCGGTTATTGACACTGGTAGCGTCGTTGGGCGTACCTCCCAGGTTGCCGAGGTCGGTGGCGGAGCCGTCACTTTCCCAGAGCACGGCGTGCGGCCCGGCCGGGTTCACAGGCGGCAGAGAGGTGTTCGAGCACAAACCCGACGTGCCGGCGACCTGGCCATTGTCGTTGATCCCGAAGGCGAATCCGACGGTATCGCCCTTAAGGGGACGGAGTTCCCGAATCTCTCCCTTTGGCCCCCAGATCACCGCTTCAAAACGGAGAACTTGAGAAGGTGTGACGCTTGCGCAGGTTGAATCGCGAGTGCCATTCTCCGCAAACCCGGTTACCTGGCCCTCGATGTTGACCCAGTAGGCTTGACCGTTGTTGCCGCCTGGCAGGGTGGGAAGCGCCGTCATGGTCCCATTTTCCCAGATGGCCCCGAGGCATTGAAGGTGAGTGCCGAATCCGCAAAAGTCTTCACCATTCGGATCCGTCATGGAAGTCTCGGAAATGATCGGCGACTCGCCAAACAAGTTAGGCCCGCCCGCCTCGCTGCTCGGTCCGCCCAGTGTGCCGAGGTTGGTCATGTGGCCGCCATACCAAAGGAAGGCAGTTTGGGCGACGCCGCCGGTTTGGCTTACGGTCGCAGCCCCCCCGGACACCCAGCCCGCATTGTTGATGCCATAACCATAACTATACGTCCCGCCCAGAGTGCCGAGGTCGGTGATGGTATAGCGTGGTGGTTGTGCTATTGCAAGTGCGGCGAGCAGGCTGCCCGCGGCAATCGAAGTCAAGATCGTACTCATGTTGTGTTCCCTCCACTTTAAATAGGCGCAGAATGCGCCACGGGCGGATCACGCAAGGGCCACTATAGTTTGAAGGGACCGCGCGGCGGTACAATTCATAGGCGATGCAGAGGGCGTCACAACCTGGTGAACCGGCTGCGGACGACATCAGCACGCTGCTGCGCGCCTGGAGCGACGGAGACCAGAGCGCGCTGGAAAGGCTGACGCCTATCGTTTATGACGAACTCCACCGCCTGGCGCGCCGCTACATGAAAGGTGAGCACTCCGGCCACAGCCTCCAAGCAACGGCCCTGGTCAATGAAGCCTACATGCGCCTGGTGGATTATGAGCGCATGCAGTGGCAGAATCGCGCCCACTTCTTTGCTGTTTCAGCCCAGTTGATGCGGCGCATTCTGGTAGAGCATGCGCGGCGCCGTAACCTGAAACGCGGAGGTGGCGTGCAGCACGTCTCACTGGACGAAGCTGCCGTGGTGGGCGGCGATCAGGATGCGGACCTGGTGGCGCTCGACGACGCCATGAACGGGTTGGCGCGGCTCGATCCACGCAAGGTGCAGGTTGTCGAAATGCGCTTCTTCGGTGGACTGAGCGTCGAAGAGACTGCTGAGGTGCTGAAAGTATCGCCTGTCACCGTGAAGCGCGACTGGAGGGTGGCCAGGGCCTGGCTCTACCGCGAACTGAGCGGCGGGAACACAGATGGACTCGGAACGATGGAAACAAGTTGACGACGTCCTGCAGTCGGTAATGGACCGCGCGCCCGAAGAACGCGAGGCGTTTCTGCGGCACGCGTGCGCGGGCGACGAGACGCTGGAGCGGGAAGTCCGTTCCCTGCTGACGTCGGAGGAGCAGGCGGGAAGGTTCCTGGAGAATGCGGCGATAGAAGTGGCCGCGCGGGCCCTGGGCCGCCGGGAGGGCGAAGACGCGCAGGAGAGCGCGGATTTCCCGACCGGGCGGACGATCTCGCATTACCGCATCGTCGAGAAGCTGGGCCGCGGCGGCATGGGCGTGGTCTACAAGGCCGAGGACAGCCGGCTCCAGCGATTTGTCGCTCTCAAGTTCTTGTCCGACGAATTCGCTCGCGACCCGCAGGCCTTGAATCGTTTCCGGCGCGAGGCCCGCGCCGCTTCCGCCTTAAATCACCCAAACATTTGCACGATTTACGACATCGGCGAGCAGGACGGCAGATCCTTCATCGTTATGGAGTATCTGGACGGCGAAACGCTCAAGCAGCACATGGCCGGGCTACGCCTGGAGATGGAAATGCTGCTGACGCTCGGAATTGAGATCGCCGAAGCGTTGGATGCCTCCCACACCGCGGGGATCGTCCACCGCGACGTCAAGCCTGCCAACGTTTTCATCACACAGCGAGGCCACGCCAAGATCCTCGACTTCGGCCTGGCTCAACTAGGCGCGGCGGACGGCACTCAGGAGGCTATCACAAAGCCGGGTACCGCCCTGGGCACGGTCGCCTACATGTCCCCGGAGCAGGTGGCCGGAAAGCCCTTAGACGCGCGGAGCGACCTGTTCTCCTTCGGGTTGGTGCTCTACGAAATGGCTACGGGCGCGCGTCGCGTGGCTGCAGTGCGGCTGGGCGCCGAGGTGCCCCCCGAGCTGGCGCGCATCCTGTCGAAATGTCTGGACACCGACCCTGAGCGGCGCTACCAGCACGCTTCGGAAATCGGCGCCGACCTCCAGCGCCTGAAGCGGGACAGGGATTCGGGCCGGGCGATCGGAAAACGCTGGAAGGCGATCGTTCCCGCCGCCGCGGCTGCGCTGACGTTGCTCGCCGCAGGTTACTTCTATTTGCATCGCACTCCAAAACTCACGGACAAGGACACGATTGTCCTTGCCGATTTCACCAACACGACGGGCGACGCCGTGTTTGACGGGACACTTCGCCAAGGGTTGGCGGTGCAGCTTGAACAGTCGCCTTTCCTCAGCCTTGTCTCCGAGGAGCGTATCCAGCAGACGCTGCGTCTGATGGGCCAGCCGGCGGATGCGCGGCTTACTCCGGAACTCGCCCGGCAACTCTGCGAGCGAACCGGAAGTGCCGCCGTTCTGGATGGCTCCATTGCCAGCCTCGGAAGCCAGTACGTATTGGGGTTACGCGCCAAGAACTGCCGCACCGGGGACGTCCTCGACGAGGAGCAGGCTCAAGCGGCAAGAAAAGAACACGTCCTGAACGCCTTGAATCAAATTGCCAGTAAATTCAGAACCCGAGTCGGCGAATCGCTCACCACGGTCGAAAAGCACGACACTCCGCTCGCCGAGGCTACCACGCCGTCACTCGAAGCCTTGAAAGCCTATAGCGCGGCCTGGAACGTTGCCTTCTCCACTGGTTTTGCCAACGCTGTGCCCCTCCTCAAGCGCGCCATTGAGATCGACCCAAAATTCGCTATGGCATATGCCTTCTTGGGGCGCAACTATGGCGATATTGGAGAGTCTGTCCTGTCTGCGGAGAGCACTAGCAAAGCCTATGAGCTGCGGGATCGCGCCAGTGACCGGGAGAAGTTTTTTATCGCCGCTTCCTACGATCTGCAGGTGACGGGAAACCTGGAGAAGGCGCACCAGACCTGTGAGTTGTGGGCGCAGACGTATCCTCGCGATCCCGGTCCCCACGGATTCTTGTCAGCGTTCATATACCCAGGCCTCGGCAAGTATGAAAAATCGATCGAAGAAGCCAAGAAGGCGATCGGGCTCGATCCGGACAACACCCCTGGGTATGCCAATCTCGCGTACAGCTCTATTTACCTTGACCGCCTGGGCGAGGCCGAGGACGCTCTTCGGCGGGCCTCCGCACGCAAATTGGAAATCGTTGATTTTTTGGTCTTGCAGTACTACATCGCCTTCGTAAAAGGCGACAAGGCGGGCATGGAACGGGAAGTCACTCTGGCCCAGGGAAAATCCGGAGCGGAAGACTGGATCGCCCAGCAGGAGGCTTTTGTCTCGGCCTATTCCGGTCACCTGCAACGGGCCAGAATGATGTCACGCCGTGCGGTGGATTTGGCTCAGCAGGCAGGGCAGCGTGAAAGAGCGGCTTTGTACGAAGCCGGAGCAGCAGTGTGGGAAGCCCTGTTCGGGAACGCACCCGCCGCAAGGAGGAGCGCGATGGAAGCGCTTGAGCTTTCAAAGGCCCGTGACGTGGAATATGGCGCTGCATTCGCCCTGGCGCTGGCAGGGGATTCTTCCCGGTCGCAAGCCCTCGCGAACGAGCTCGAACGGCGCTTCCCGGAGGATACTTCAGTCAGATTTAACTACCAGCCAACGCTTCGCGCATTATTCGCACTGAACCGTGGCGAGCCTGCAAACGCTATTAAACTGCTACAAATCGCCGTTCCCTATGAACTGGCCATGCCCGGCATCGACCTTTTTGGATTCTTTGGGACACTCTATCCGGTCTACGTGCGCGGCGAGGCCTATCTGGCGGCACACAAGGGCGCTGAAGCCGGCGCGGAATTCCAGAAAATTCTCGATCACCGCAGCCTCGTTTTCGCCGATCCCGTAGGCGCAGTGGCGCGTTTGCAACTAGGTAGAGCGTTCGCTTTGTCGGGAGAGAAGACCAAAGCAAGGACCGGCTACCAGGATTTCCTGGCTCTCTGGAAAGACGCCGATACCGACATCCCGATCCTCAAACAAGCCAAGGCGGAATACGCCAAGCTACAAACGGCCACCATCGCGACGAAGTTAACGATATCCGGAAGCGATAAGTAGGCCCGCTTTTAGTTATAGTTAGCCTTCGGAAGACCCCTGATGAATTGCGGCGTCCGAAGCCCGACTGTGCCCTCGCAACGCAGTGAGGCGCTTAGCCGCACACATTGCCACGCAGTGTGCAAACGGGACTGTGGTGGGGAAAGAGAGGTCTCCGGACGGTTTGTCGAGTCTTGGGTTTGGTCGATGCGAAAATACATCGCGCCAAATAGCGCTGGAAGCAGCCGTGGCAGGTTGAGTGCCCCCAACCGACGTACTCGCGGATGGTTTTCACCGCATGTTACGCTCAGTCCATGAGCGGCCCGGATGCGCAAAGCTCCAGCGTGGCCGTCCTGGCGGAAAAGCCTTCGGTGGCCCGCGACATTGCACGCGTGCTGGGCGCCACGAAACAGGGGCAAGGATACCTGCACGGCAACGGCTACGTGGTCACTTGGGCCATCGGCCATCTGGTCGCGCTGGCGCAGCCGCACGAGATCCAGCCGGAGTGGAAGCAGTGGCGGCGCGACCTGCTCCCCATGCTGCCGCGCGCATGGCCGCTGGTAGTCTACGAGAAGACCCAGCCGCAGTTCGAGGTGGTGCGCAAGATCCTGAACTCGCCGAAAGTGGCGCGACTTGTTTGCGCCACCGACGCCGGCCGCGAAGGCGAGCTGATCTTCCGCTACATCTACGAAGCCGCCCAATGCCGGAAACCGTTCAGCCGCCTATGGATTTCCTCGCTTACTCCGGACGCCATCCGCAAGGGTTTCGGCGCATTGAAGGATGGCGCGGCATACGATCCGCTGGCCGACGCGGCGCGCGGGCGCAGCCGTGCCGATTGGCTGGTGGGCATGAACCTATCGCGCGCCTACACGCTGGCGTGGGACGACGAACTCTCGGTCGGCCGCGTGCAGACGCCCACGCTGGCCATGCTGGTCGAACGCGAACTTGCGATTCGGGCGTTCGTGCCGGAAGACTATATAGAGGTAGAGGCGACGTTCTCGCCCGTCGCGGATGCAAAGTATCAAGGTACCTGGTTCCGCGAGCCGGCGAAGGATTCCATCGAGATGGCTATGCGGCTCCCCGCCGATGGCGAAGAAGCGGGGCGCATCGTGGCGCGGGCGCGCACGGGCGAGGCGCGCATTCAATCCATCCAATCCGAGACGCAGCGCATGGCGCCGCCGCTGCTCTACGATCTCACCGAATTGCAGCGGCACGCCAATCGCCTCTATGGTTTCAGCGCGCAGAAAACCCTGGAGACCGCGCAGGCGCTTTACGAGAGCCGCAAGCTGATCAGCTATCCGCGCACCGATAGCCGCCACCTTTCGCAGGACGTGGCGCGCACTCTGCCGGAGGTGGTGCGGGCGATCGAGGCGCCTTATCACGCGCTGGTGGCGCCGGGCACTGGCGACCGTCCGCTGGGCCGCCGCTTCGTGGACGATTCCAAGGTGACCGATCACCACGCCATTATTCCGACGGCGATGCACGCCGGCGATCTCACAGCCGATGAACGCAAGATTTACGATCTGATCTGCCGTCGCCTGCTCAGCGCCTGGCACGACGATCACATCTGGGCGGTGACCACGGTCATCACGGCTATCGCCAATCCCCCGCCTGAGATTGTCACCGACCACTATCACACCAGCGGAACCGCCGTGCAGCAGGTGGGGTGGAAAGCGCTGGACGTGGTTCCGGAACGCCGCCAGGAGCGCGCGCCGGAAACGCCCACGCTTCCGCCGGGACTAACGCAAGGCCAACCGCAGACCGTGCACGACGTGGAAGCGCTCAATAAGAAGACGCGGCCTCCCAAGCGATTCACCGAGGGCACGCTGCTCACGGCCATGGAAACCGCGGGCAAGACGCTCGACGAGAAGGAATTGTCGGACGCCATGAAGGAGACAGGGTTGGGCACGCCCGCCACGCGCGCCTCCATCATCGAAGTGCTGCTGAAGCGCGGCTATATCGTGCGCGATGGCAAGATGCTGGAGGCTACCGCAAAGGGTATCCATCTGATCGAGGTGGTGCATCCGGAGGTGAAGAGCCCCGCGATGACCGGCCAATGGGAGGCTTACCTGAAGCGCATCCAGCGGGGGACGGCGAAGCTGGAGCCGTTCATTGAGGGGATTGAGAATTATGTGCGGGAGGTGGTGGGGAAGGTAGGGAAGGCGCCGGTTCCTGGCAAGGCGGAGCGGGTCCAGGGGGACCCGCGCGGACCAGGGGGTCCGCCCCACAACAGCGACCAGGCTCCGGTTATTAGGAGAGATGGAGAGAGTCTCACGGATCTGCTGCACAACGCGTTCGGCTACGAATCGTTCCGCCCCAATCAGGAAGCCGTCTGCGAAGCCGTCCTCGCCGGCCGCGACGTATTGCTGGTCATGCCCACCGGCTCCGGGAAATCGCTCTGCTATCAACTTCCCGGCGTGGCGCGCGGCGGCACCACGCTCGTCATCAGCCCGCTCATCGCGCTGATGGAAGATCAGGTAGCCAAGCTCAAGGCGCAAAACTGCGCGGTGGAACGTATCCATTCCGGGCGCGACAGGGCGGCCTCGCGGCAGGCTTGCATCGACTATCTGGAAGGCAAGCTGCAATTCCTCTTCGTCGCGCCGGAGCGGCTGCGCGTGCCCGGTTTTCCGGCGATGCTCGCCAAACGCAAACCCAACCTGGTGGCCATCGACGAAGCGCACTGCATCTCGCAATGGGGCCACGATTTCCGCCCCGACTACCGCATGATCGGCCAACACCTGCCGCATTTCCGTCCGGCGCCGGTGATCGCCATGACCGCCACCGCCACGCCGCTGGTGCAGAACGACATCATCGAGCAACTGGGGTTGGGCGAACCCACCCGCTTCATCCACGGGTTCCGGCGCTCCAACATTGCCGTCGAGGTGGTGGAAGTGCCGCCCAGCGAGCGCGCGGACCTGGCCCGCGAACTGCTGCAGGATGGCGCGCGCCGGCCCGCCATCGTGTATGTGCCCACGCGGCGCGAGGCGGACAGCTTCGCCGCCGAACTCAAGCACGATTTTCCGGCGGCCGCTTACCATGCCGGCCTGGAATCCGAGCGCCGCAAGAAAGTCCAGAACGCGTTCTTCAGCGGGGAATTGCAGGTGGTCGTGGCCACCATCGCCTTCGGCATGGGCATCGACAAACCAGATATCCGAACCGTCATCCACACCGCGCTGCCCGGGTCGCTGGAAGCCTACTACCAGGAAATGGGGCGCGCCGGCCGAGACGGAGCGCCCGCCCGCGCGGTCCTGATGCATGCCTACGCCGACCGCTTCACGCACGATTTCTTCTTCGACCGCGATTATCCGGATGTGTCAGTGCTGGAGAGCATCTATGCGCGGCTGGCCGCTGAGGCGCGGCCCAAGGAGATGGTGCAGAGCCTTGTGCGCATCGATCCGGACGTTTTCGACAAGGCGCTCGAAAAGCTGTGGATTCACGGCGGCGCGGTGGTGGATGCCGCGGAAAATTTGAAACGCGGCGCAGAAAGCTGGCGCGAACTGTATGTGGCGCAGGCCGAGCACAAGCTGGCGCAGATCGAGTTGGTGATCCGCTACACGCAGTCGAGCGGGTGCCGCATGCTGGGGCTGGTGCGGCATTTCGGCGACTATGCGGACGTTCAGCAGCGTTGCGGCATTTGCGATTTCTGCGCGCCGGACGAATCCATCGCGCAAAGTTTCCGGCCGGCGACCGATGCCGAGCGGAAGGCCGCGGGGCGGATCCTGGCGGCGCTGAGGAAGTCCGGTCGCAAGGCCACGGGGAGGCTGCACAGCGACGTGTTTGCGGACTATTCGTTGGACCGCGACGGGTTCGAACAGGTGCTGGGCGCCATGGCGCGCGCCGGTTGGGTGGAAATGTCCGAAGCGTCGTTTCAGCAGGACGGCCGTCGCGTGGACTACCGGCTGGCGGCCCTGAGCGCGGCCGGACGGGCGATGGACGCAGAGGCGGTGCCGGCGTTCGAGATGAAGCTGGAAATCGAGGGGACCGCGAAGCGCCGGAAGAAGGGGCGCGCCGCCAAATCGCGAAAACGGGAGAAGACCGCTCCCCCCGCAAATGCAGCGGTGGAGAAGGCGCTGCGCGACTGGCGGTTGGCCGAAGCAAAGCGCCGCGCGGTACCCGCCTTCCGGATTCTGTCCGACAAATCGCTGCAGGCCATCGCCGCGGAGAAGCCACTCAGCATCCGAGAATTATTGGAAATCCCCGGTGTAGGAGCGCGGCTGGCGGAACAGTATGGCGCGCAAATTTTCCGGATTTTAGAGCGGGGGTGAGGGATCGCCGTGCGACTTTGCGCATTCGGGGCATAACAGGAGAAGCTGCGAAGGGGAGAGTTAACATAGCTTTGGGCACCAGTATGCTTTTACCTTCCGGATTGAGCGTAGCGTCTATTCGTTCATCGACCAAGTCGATCCTTACGAAGGGCGCTCAACTAGCTGGGGGACGCTTGAGTCTCAGATCAGGCACCCAGACACCACGGTGCTCGTTCGCCGCATCAAGGATCTTCTTGTAGAGGGTCGCCTTGAATCGAAGAAGTGGCTCTCTGGGAGCGATTGCCGTACGTATCCGGATCAGGACATAAGCGATGCAAACTTCTTTTTTCACGGCGACTTCCGTCTGTTCCTCACCGCGAAGGGTCGTCGCCGTTACGAAGAGCTAGCGCCCAGGGCGAAGGCGCAGGACCGGATCGACAAGGCTTTGGAACTCGAATCCGAACGCTACAGGGACGCTGTCAACCAAGCTGAGCACAAGGTCCGGGATCAACTGGCCGACATCGTAAGCAAATTTCCTGGCGTCTTCCGCAAGGCTAAAATCCTTGAGCTCCGCCTAGATGAGATTGAGGAGCGTGTACGACAGCGGGTCAAACTGAGGCGTGAAAGCATAGCATACACGCGCGACCTTCTTTCATCCGAGTACATGGGCGAACTGCGGGATGAAATTATGAAAATGGTGGACCAAGCCGCCAGCCTCAAGTCACTCATGCCCGGCGATTCTGCCAATGACGCCGTCAGGCTTTCCTCAAGAAATAACAGGGACGAACTGCAACATCTGAGAGGGCTGGCTGACTCCCTACTGCGGCAGGTCCAGCTTGAGCAGGAAATGGCGCAACCGCTTGGGAGGCCTCTCGTGTTCATTAGCTGTGGGCAGTATACGGACGAGGAAAAGACGCTCGGCAAGGCCATCGCCGAGTAGTAGAAGAGCTGACACCGTGTGAAGGGTACTTTGCGGAGGATCAGAATTCCCTGCAGGGCCTGACCCAGCACATTCTCCGTGCGCTCAACCGGGCCGCAGCATTTATTGCGGTCATGCACCATCGGGGTCGAGTTGAGACGCCATCAGGCAAGCACATCCGTGGGTCCGTTTGGGTCGAGCAGGAAATCGCGATCGCCGCCATTCTGTCCCAAGCGCAAAACAAAGAAATACCTGTTTTGGTTTACATCCAGAAGGGTATTAGGCGTGAAGGCGTGCGCCAACAGCGACGCATAAAGCCGGTGGAGTTTGAAACGGACGCTGAGGTCGTCGCCGACTTTAGGGAACAGATTGCAAAAAGAACCTTTGAACCCCACTCGGCGAAGACGGATGAGGCGTGACCGTTTCAGAACATCGTCTCCTGGCGCACCGGCTTGCGGGAGGCGACGAACTCATTTTCGATCAATGCAATTTTGTAGTGCTCGGCTATTTCCGCAAGAAGGACGCGTTGCGGTCCCGGAGCATACCAACTCTGGCGCCTCAATTCCGCAAATCTGGAATGTCGGTCGAGAAACAGCGCGACGGCGCGCCTGAGTGGGTCAAGGCGGCTGGGATACAACAGGCCATCCGCTTTCGCCGGATGATCGTGGAGCGCTTTGGACCATAATTGGGCGCGTTGATATTCGCCTGCAAACAACCGGGAATCGACGCCGATTCGGACCAAAGTTCCAGACCCGGCGAGGTCGATCAAACGCAGGGGCCGGTTTGGTCTGAGTTGAGACAGAGCCCTGTTCTTCAATACGGAAGTGGTAATAGTTCGAGTCCCGCTGGCATGCGCAAACGTTTCGACAAACGCGCAGTATTCGTCGCAGCCGAGGTAGAGAACCGCGTACGAAACGTCCGGGGCGTCAAAGCGGTTGAGCCCGGTATTTCCGGGTGACAAAGGGCCTCGCTTAATGCCGTGCGTTCGGAAAAATGGGCCAGCCATTTCCATAATCGTGACATGAATCCGGCCCAGATTTTCGGGAGGAACCGGCATTCCTTCGAGGCTCACGCAAGTCCCTGCTCCCCATACATCTGCGCGGCATCAAGGACCTGCGTCAATTCACCAGCCTCCAGAAGCTCTAAGGGGGTATGATCGCCCAAACGCGGATTCTTGCTGACAAAGAACACTGTCTGCATCCATTCGTCGTGAGCCGCCAGGACACCCAGAACCTCTTCCAGCCCAGGCAGCATCCCGGAGTCTGAGAACTGCCAAACAGGGTAGCGGTATCCGTGACGGCCTGTTGCCAGCGCAACCAGTTTCCCAGCCTGTCTGCGCTTCTCAACAGCCTGCCGCGAAATCCCGATCGTTTGAGCGACCTGTTGAGCGGCTAACGTCCCGCCGTGCTCCTTGATGAGCCTTTGCCTTGCTTCAATTCCTCTGATGAATGCCGGTGCTAACGGCTCAGCCCGGCTCAGGTCGTCGAGCAACTCATCGGATCTCAGGGCACGCACTAGCGCCGCAAGGTCAGTGGGCGCAGCAGTTGCCTCAACGACGGAATCTTCTGAAAGCGTAGCGAGCGCCATCACGGCATTGATCGCGCGACGCATGAGCGCTTGCATGATGGGAGCCTCTTGCTCCACGCGCAAGCGGACTTCTGCAAGCCACTCCGGGATTCCAGGTTCGGGTTGGGGATCGCTTCCGGAGTGCCGCCTGCCCGGGGGATATATGAGCGCTGTTCTTGGACTTCGGAGTTTCATACCGTTTACCGATTATAATAACGTTTCCAGAGAGAATTCGACAACCACATCACCCGGCGCCCTTTATCAATCGCTTGGCGTGCTTCAGCGCCTCCGGCGTCAGCTCCTGCCCCGACAGCATCCGCCCAACTTCGCGCGTGCGGCCCTGGCGGTCCAGTTCTTCGATTCCGGCCACAGTGCGCCCTTGGCTCTCGCGCTTCTCCACGCAATAATGATGATCCGCGAAAGCCGCGATCTGCGCCAGGTGCGTCACGCACAAAACCTGATTCGCGGCGGCGAGTTTCTTCAACCGCCGTCCGACGCCCTCCGCCGCGCTGCCGCCGATGCCCGTGTCCACTTCGTCGAACACCAGCGTACGCCTGGACACAACGTCGTCTGAGAGACACGTCTTCAGAGCCAGCGCGATGCGTGAGATTTCGCCGCCCGACGCCACCTTCTCCAGCGGCTTGGGCTCTTCGCCCAGGTTCGCGGAAACCAGGAACTCGACGCGGTCGGCTCCGGACGGCGACCAAGGGGCTGCGGCGATCTCGATGCGAAACTTGGTACGCTCCATGGCCAGCGATGCCAGTTCCGCCTCCACACCCTTTTCCAGCTTGCGCGCGGCGCGCGTGCGTAGCGCGGTCAGTTCGCTCGCGGCCTCCCCGAAGTCGCGCGCCAGCCGCTCGCGCTCGCCCCGCAACTCGGACATGCGCTCGCCGGCGTGCTCCACCTGTTCGATCTGCGCGCGCACGTCGGCCACGAACGCCAGCACCTGGGCGACCGTTGCGCCGTATTTGCGCTTCAACTTGTCGAGCAGCGCCAGGCGATTCTCGATCTCCTCCAGGCGTCCGGGATTCGCTTCCAGGCCCGAAAGGTAATCGCGCAGGCCGTAGGACGCCTCCTTGATCGCCACCTCCGCGGATTGAAGGTGTTCGCCGAGTCCCGCGAGCGATGGATCGATGCGGCACACATCGTCCAGCCGCTTGGCCGCCACGCGCACCTGCGCCAGCGCCGATTCGGGCAAATCGTAGAGCGCGGCGTAGGCGGTGCCGGCGTTCTCCTGCAAGCGGCCGAGATTCTGCAGGACGCGGCGCTCGCCTTCCAGCCTTTCGTCCTCGCCGGCGGCGGGCGCGGCGCCTTCGATCTCTTTGCGCTGGAATTCCCAGAGGTCCAGCAGGCGCAGCTTTTCCTGCTCGGTGCGCTCCAGAGTTTCGAGCGCGGCGCCAGCCGCCTTCCAGCGCGCGTAAATCTCCGCAATGCGCGCCCGCGGGTCGGCTGACGCCGCAAACACGTCCAGCATGTCCCGTTGCGCGTCGGCGGAAAACAAAAGCTGCTGATCGTGTTGTCCGTGGATATCGCCCAGCAAGGGCGCCAACTCGCGCAGCAGCGAGACAGCCACGGGCCGGCTGCCGACGAAGGCGCGCGACTTGCCGCCCGCCAGGATCTCGCGCTCCACCAGCAGTTCGCTATCCTCGATGGCGATGCCCGCGGGATCCAGCAGGGCGCGCACGTCGGCGCGGTCGCGCACGTCGAAGATGCCAGCCACCCGCGCGCGTGCCTCGCCGGAGCGAATCATTTCGGCGGACGCGCGGGCGCCCAGCAGCAGGCCGAAAGCATCCACCACGATGGACTTGCCGCTGCCCGTCTCGCCCGTCAGCAGATTCAGTCCCGGATGGAAGCGCACCCGGATGCGATCGACCACGGCGTAGTTTTCGACCAGCAACTCTACAAGCATGCTGTGCCGATTATACCCATTGCCCTGCGCACGCGCGGGGTGCTACCGTGCGGCGGAAGGCAGGACCATGGCTGACGCAAAAGCTGACGTATTTCGCGACCATCTATTGCAGGGCAAAGTGGCGTTCATCACCGGCGGCGGCAGCGGGATCAATCTGGGCATCGCGGAGCGTTTTGCCGCGCAGGGCGCCCAGGTCGGCCTGATGGGACGGAAGCAGGAGAAGCTCGACCGGGCGGCCGAAGGCATACGGGCGGCGGGCGGCGCGGCCTTAGGAATCGCGGGCGACGTGCGCAACTACGATGAGTGCGAGAACGCGTTGCGCAAGACGCGGGAGGAGTTCGGCGCGATCGATATCCTGGTGTGCGGCGCGGCGGGCAATTTCCCGTCGACGGTGCTGGACATGTCGGCCAACGGATTCAAGGCCGTGATCGACATCGATCTGCTGGGCACGTTCAACACATGCCGCGCGGCGTACGGACACTTGCGCAAGCCGGGCGCGTCGGTGATCGCCATTTCGGCCACGCACGCGTTCGTGCCCATCGCTTATCAAGCGCACGTGTGCGCGGCCAAGGCGGGAATCGACATTTTTTGCAAGACGCTGGCGATCGAATGGGCGGCCGCGGGTGTGCGGGTGAACGCGATCGCGCCAGGACCGGTGGACGATACGGAAGGCATGCGGCGGCTCGCGCCCACCGAGGAAGCCCGCCGCAGGGCGGTGGCCAGCGTGCCGTTGGGGCGCTTCGCCAGCAAGGACGAGATCGCCAACTTGGCGCTATTCCTGTGCTCGGATGCGGCGGCCTACATCACGGGCGCGATCTGCGTCTGCGACGGCGGGCAGTCTTTGTTGGGGTCGCGGAACTTCCTGGCGGCGGCCGGCGTGACATCATGATTTGTGCGGGCATGGAATTGGCGCGGCGCGTGGAGGCGGCGGAAGCGCGCAACGGCGTGGCGTGCGCGGAGGCGTACCAACGGCTCAATCCCGGACTGGGAGCGGAGGTGTTGGAAGTGGGCGGCGGTTCCGCGATTTTCGTGGGCGTGGAGTCGCCGCTGACGCACGCGGTGGGACTCGGCATGCGCGGCGAGGTGCCCGCGGACGAGATGGACCGCATGGAGGACTTCTATCGGGCGCGTGGAGCCGCGGCCAGCGTGGAACTCTGCCCGCTGGCGGATGCCTCGCTGGTCGAACTCCTGGGGAACCGCGGCTATCGCGCAACCGAATTCAACAATGTGCTGGTGCGGGCGCTGGCGGGGGCGGAGATCGCGCCGGCCGACAGGCCCGTGCGGCTGGCATGTGCGGACGAGGAACAACTCTGGGAGCGCACGGTGGGACGCGGGTTTCTGGAGAAGGACGAACTCACGCCGGATGAAATTGACATAGGCCGAGCCATCTGGCATATGGCCGGCTCACGCTGTTATCTGGCGTTCGGCGGCGGCCGGGCAGCGGCGGCTGGAGCGATGGCAGTGCATCGCGGTCTGGCGACGCTGTTCGCGGACGGCACGATGATGGGCTTTCGCGGTGCGGGCTTGCAGGGCGCGTTGATCCGCGATCGCTTGCGGGTGGCTGCGGAGGAGGGATGCGATCTGGCCACCGCGTCTACACTGCCTGGCAGCGTGTCGCAGCGGAATTACGAACGCAACGGGTTCCGGGTGGCGTACACGAAGACGATCCTGGTGCGGTGAAGGCCAGAGGCCACAACGCGCGGGCGCAGCGATTGACGGAACGTCCGTTGGTGATTCGAAGCTTACCCTTCGTGAGGGCGAATTGAAAACCTGCCCGCCAGTTTGCCCGATCCAGGTGGCGAGACGAGTCTCGCCACGGCACGCACGAGTGCCCAGTGTCACTTAGTTTTCGCAATTTCGCAGTCCTGCATAATTTGTGGGGCAGACCCCCTGGTCTGCGCGGGTCCCTCTGGACCCGCTCTTTGCTCGAAGAATCAATTCCTTGACCGTCGTGGCGAGCCGACGAGGGCGTCGGCTGCGGGCCAGGGGGACCGCGCCACAATTTATGCAGGTGTTCGGCGGTGGAAATAACTACGTGGCATTGCGCACGAGTGCGTGCGCCACATTATTGCGCCAGTGAATAGTCTATGCTGCGGAGTAGCCAGTCTTGATTGGCGCGCACGTCTTCGCGCAACTTTTCGCACAGCGCGTCGCGGTGTTCGTACAAGCGATAGCCAGCCCGCTTTGCGTGATTGTCCAATAGCGCCTTGACCAGGAACGGCATGACCATCGAATAATCCGCCTGCATGCTTTCGGTGGTCTGCAGATAAGTGTCCTTATCCACCTTGCCCCAAGTTACGGCTTCGGCGGGCGGGCATGACGACAGCGATCCATCCGTGACCGGCGCGGTTACGATCTGCACGTCGAACTTGTAGCCGCGCACGTTCGGCAGTCCGAGCACCTGGCCGAGAGCCGGCTCTGGCTGTAGGTTGTAATTCTTCGGCACGCCGCCGCCCAGAATCAGGGTGGCCAGGGCGCGCGCCGGACTCTCGAACAATCCCCAGCGGTGATAGGCGCAGGCCTCGAACACTTCGGCGTGCAGGTCCAGGTCGAACGCGTATGCGGGCAGGATACCGGCGTTGCGCATGGCCCACAACTTCATTGAATTCAGGAAGACGCTGCCATCGGCCGGAGCGCCCACCAGCACAGGGATGGCCAGGCGATGACAGGTCGTCAGCAGGCCGGCCGGCACGCCGTTGTGCCGCTCCTGCGCGGCGTAATAGGCGCCGAGGCGATAGCGCAGTTCGGTACCGGTCATCTTCTTCTGAAACTCGGG
>Ga0302325_10008765_pt1 | contig 22183 bp, 16 predicted proteins | sample Palsa_T0_2_FD_201948 | JGI IMG/M metagenome (GOLD analysis project Ga0302325, IMG submission 201948) | Peat permafrost microbial communities from Stordalen Mire near Abisko, Sweden - Palsa_T0_2 | ecosystem: Environmental > Terrestrial > Soil > Palsa > Peat permafrost | place: Sweden: Abisko...
GAGCGTTGTCGGATTAATACTTGACCGATCGGTCTTGACCGATCGGTCCAGATTGGGTTATGGTGTGCTCCATGGTGAGAACGCGCGAGTTCGATACCGGCGCTGACTTCTCAGCCAACGGCCTGGCCCGTGCCGCCCGCCACGCCGAGCAGGCGGGGGTCGCCGATCAGACAGATTGGTGGCAGGTCGACGCCCGGACCTTCGCGGCCGGTGAGCGGTCCTATGACCTGGTCACCACCCATTTCCTGCACCCACCGGACGGCGGGATGGTCGAGGTGACCCGCCGGCTGGCCGAGGCTGTCGCGCCCGGCGGACACCTGCTGGTCGTCGGCCACGCGCCATCCGAAGCGTTCACCCACCTGACCGCCAGCCACCGCGCGGCCATGTTCGTCGCCGCAGAACTGTTGCCCGGCCTGCCGGATGACTTTGAGGCGCTCGTGGTCGAACAGCGCCCGCGGACAGCGGCCCGAAACGAAACCACGGTCGACGTCCACGACTCCACACTGTTCGCCCGCCGCCGGGCCTAGCCGCCCGGCCACGTCGCCGTCGTCCGACGGACGTCGTTCCGTTTCTCCTTTTCGCGCTCCGCGCTCAGAGCAGCAGCCTGGCCTCCACCAGGCCACAGTCCTCGGCGAGGGATCGCCGAACTGCAGCGAATCTCGCTCGCTACCGAGACGCTGTACACGAATAAACCGCCGGGTCCGACGAGACTTCCGGATCCTCACGAACCAGCACCCGCGTCGGCCCGGTCGCCGGGTGCTGACGAGACTGCTGTCACTTTGCGGCCCTACGCTCGGCTGTGGGTTTTCTGCGTTCTAGAGGCAGGTGAAGTGTTTGCTGGCGCGGCTGTCGCCGCGGTGGCGGCGGAGGTCGTTGTAGCGGGAGCAGGCTTCGGCTTCGGCTTCGGCTTCGGCTTGGGTCTGGGCTTTGGCTTGGGCGTGTGCTTGCGGGCAGCGTGCGTAACGGTCTTCGTAACGGTGGTAGCCGTCGTGGTGCTGCTGGGCGGGTTCTGAGTGACGACCTTCGTCGACCCGCACGCGGCCAGCAGGGCCGCGACCGCCAGAGTTGCGAGTAGCTTGCGCATCTCTCCCTCTCTCTTTCTAGTCAGAAATCTGGAGCGTAACCTCCCAGGGATGCGGCTCAAAGTCAACGAGCGGCCAGCGTTTCCTTACTCCTGCTCCGAAGCCTCAGGCGCTTCCTGGTCTGCACCGGACAGTGGCCGGCACGGTGAGGGAGCGCTGTGTCGCCGGTTCGCTGGAGCACCGCCAAGGCGAGTCGTTCGACTTGTCGATCTTCACCGACGACGCTCTAAGCCATGACCTCGGCCGCGCCGACTGCGTCCGCTTCAGCTTGCTAGCCCTCGACCGTCGTTCGCGGCGGCGCATCTGCTTGCACAAAAACTCAGTCACGTCGCCGGCGGCGCGGCCGGCACCGGCGCTTCTGCTCCAGATCAGCGGCCGGCTGAAGCAGAAGTGCGAACCTCGCGGCTGGCTGGGCGACCCAGCGGAAGCCATGGCCGAGCTCGGCAGAGTTCTGTCGACCCGATCGTTTGCCGGGAACCTTCTAGCAGGCGGATCGGCGCGTGATCGGTTTCCGCACATTTCGAGCCTGTCGGCGGCGGCGCAAACATGCGCGTCCCAGACCGAATGCGGGTCTTCGCCAACGCTGCGTCAAACATGCGAGATCCCGAGCACGTGACGCGCTGCAGTCCCCAATCCTGCTTCGGCGAGTCCGCGGATGACGCCGGGTGCGGCACGTCGCACGGCTCGCGCAGCGCGTTTCACGTTCGACGCCCCCGTCGGTAGGCGCGCTGTCGGCGAGCGCTTCCAGAATCGCCGCGACCTCGCCCGCGAGCCCAGCGGGTCGAAGCGCGGCCATAGCCCAAGCGCCTGCTTGCCGGTGCCGGTCACGAGGAAACGGCAGAAATGCACCCCGCCTCACGCCTCCGCGGTGCCTCCATCCGAGGCGACGTAATCGGCGCCGTGAAGCGTGAGCACCGCCCGATGAAACTGGGCCTGAGTGAGCTGCGGCACGCGGTTGTCGGGCTGATCGCTGTGCTGATTTGTGGAGAGGATGTTCGCGCGGGCAGCTTCTCCCCAGCCATCGCAGGACAGGCTCGTCTACGGGGGCACCGCGCCACTCCCGAGTTTCAACGCCAACGACGGCCGCCGCGAGCTCACTCGCGGTGCCGCGTTCCGCTCGCGAGCGAGGCGCGATCAAGTGGGTAACTTGACCAAGACTTCACCACGCGCGGTCAAGTCGGCGGCAAACGCGGTCAGCTGCCCTGGTAGACGTAGCCGCTTGCAGCAACTTCTTGATGGGAGCTGGCCGGACTCGAACCGGCGATCCTCCTGGGTGCGATGAGCCCTCGTGGCTCCAGAAGAAGTGGGGACACGCCCCCGGGGCACTGACCGACGGCGTGTCCGCTCCGGCGAGAGCGTGTGCGGGTCAGCGGTTCTTCGCGACGCTGAAGCTCAGCCCGCTGTTGCGCTGGGTGAACGTGGCCCGACCGGCGGCCGGCGACGTCGCGTTCCAGCCCGGAATCGCCTTGCCGGCACCGGCCAGGAAGCTGCTGAAGTCCGCCGACGCCGTCCCGCAGTCCATGGTGCCGCTGGCGACCGTGTAGCCGCCGGCGGGGAGGTACGCGCTACCGGCGCGGTCGTTGTGCAGGACGGTGAAACCAATACCCGCACACGCATTGAATCGCGTCGAATCGCCGGTGTGCGATCCGGCCGCGACAACACGCAAGTTAGTCACTGCGACCTGGCGGTTGTCGAAACGCAGCCTTACCGAGTACGTGCCGGGCTCGGTCGCCGGCGGGACGCGGACCGTCGTGTGATAGATGCCCTCGACGAGCGCCGGGGTCTGGACGGCGGGCACCCCGGCGACGGCGCGTGATGAGGCGATCGCGTCGGACGTGATCGTGAGGTTCAGGCCGGCCCTTGCGTACGCCAGTCCGGAGATGGTCAGCCTCTGACCCGGCTGGGCCGTGCTTGCGCTGACCCCGATCGTGAACGGCGCGCTCTTGGCGCGCGCGATGACCGGCGTCACCGCGGCACCTCCGGATTGTGCGGCGAGCGCGGTAGAGACGTTGGCGAGGGCAGTCACGGCGACGGCGCCGATCCCAACGAGCTTCAGCGGGGAGGTACGGACACGGGAATGGATGGACATGCGGTCTCCGTTTGAGTTTGAGTGTGGGCGCCCGTGAGTCAGGCGTGTCATTGGGTGATCCCACGGTCTCAGCCAGGCGGAGCGCTGCCATCAGTACCCGGATACGGCGCTTCGTTTGCCCAGTACTGAGACGCTGCGTCCGCCGAGTTGAACGCAGCCGGCGTTCCTGAGGTCTCGCCGACATCGTCCGCAGCCATCCCCGGGGACCAGTAGCCGTCCGGTCGGCGGTTCAGTAGTCGCCTACTGACGACATCGAGCGAGCGCGTAGGGATGGTCTGTGCGCGGTGACGAGTGACGCTCTTCGGCGCCACCGGACCCGCGGACAGAAGCCCGTGCGAGCGACGTGCGGGATAACGACGACGAAAGGAATGCAGATGAGCGATCTGATCGCTATCGCCTATCCGAACCAGTACACCGCAGAGACCGTGCGCGAGACGTTGACCGACCTGGTGGCGCAACGCGTCATCGAACTCGAGGACGCGGTTGTCGTCACTCGTGACGAGGATGGGAAGGTCAAGCTGCACCAGACACTGCGACCTGCGGCCGCAGGCGCTGCGGGGGGCCTACTGTGGGGAGGCCTCATCGGTCTCCTCTTCCTCGCCCCGCTGATCGGCATGGCAATTGGCGTTGCGGCGGGTGGGGCTGCCGGCGCACTCACCGATGTCGGTATCGATGACAGGTTCATGAAGAGGCTTGGCCGCAACCTCACGCCCGGCGGCGCGGCGCTGATCCTGCTCGTGCGCAAGGTTACCCCTGACAAGGTGCTGCCCCACATCCAGCGTTATGGCGGCGAGGTCGTCCAGACTTCCTTGGACGAGGAGACGGAGGCTCAGGTGCGCGTGGCGCTGCAGCCCGAGACCGCCGTCGCTGCTTCGGCCATCGCGTGACGCACATGAACCGGCCCCCGCGATCGGCTGCCTCGGCCGGTCGCGGGCCAGTCGGGACAGGGTGTTCGCTGACGACCTGAATCACTCGGAATACTGTAATGTTCGAGTGCCATAGGCGCGGCCCTCCGGTCGAGGCGGCCGGTGACCGGCCGCGAGGTGGAGCTCGCACAAATGCGACGCTGCGGTTGGGAGCGTTTGCCGGTGTCATTCCGGGGGACGTCCGCGCCAACGACCGATTTGAGGTGCTGTGCGTACCACCGAATTGCTGCGCGAGCGCGCGCGAGCGACAGCTGGTGATCTGCGTCGATGACGCGCAGCTGCTCGATTCCACCTCTGCGGGCGCTGGTCTTTTATCTGGCCGCCACCGCCGCTGAATTGTGGTGGCGACGGTGCGGAGCGACGAGGCGTGCGAGGACGCGCTCGTGTCGCTCTGGAAGGATCTCGGAGCGCCGCGGGTCCAGCCGAATTACCTCGACGAGGGGGACGCGAGGCTGCTCTCGTCAGCGCTGCCGGCTTCCAGCTCAGAGCTTCTGCGCCACGACGCTGACCAACATCGGCGCGAAATAGAGAAATGACAGGTCGCGAAGCTGATCAGCGTATGCCTGCAGACGCGCTTTATCGACATGAGCTGTCTCCAGCAGTGGCGCCGTTTGATTTCTGAGATATCTCAGCCACGGATCGGTGCCGGCCCCATCCTGGCGCACTGCGACGTGGCCAGCGGCGCTGCTCGGGAATGCCCCGGTGGCGTTGGGCTTCGCCGGGAGGTGCCGGGCGATGTGGTTCCGGTGTCCGGCCGCCGCGAACGCCGCCTGCTTGGCCGCGAGCACCTGCGCATGTCGCGCCACATGCTCATCCCGTCCGAAGGCAAGCGAGGCGGTGAGGTCGTCGAACTCCTCGAGAACGAGGTACCCGCCCGATGCGGTGGCCCGCGCCATTTGGATGACGGCATCGGTCGGGCGGTGCAGGAGATCGAGGAGAAGGCGGGCGCGGAGAGCTTCGAATCAAAGCCTGCCAGCGTGTGACCGCGCAACCAGCTCCCGCACTATCACCCCAGCGGCAAACCCCCCCGAGCAGCAGATTCAGGCCGAGACGGTAAGCCAGCAGCGCGAGTCCGAGCCGCAGCACGACCATCCAGCTGCCTTGATGGTCGGGACGCGATCACCAACGCGACGGTGACGAAAGCAAGCAGGATCAGCATGTTGTGGACCGAGCTCTGCGTGGAGAGAACGATCGTCAGCACGGGGATCGGGCCGAACTCGCCGACCGCCCCGGCTGCCAGCACGTCCGTCCCGAACGGGGTTGTCAGCTCGCCCCTGACGGACAGGATGGATCAAGATGCCGATCGCAGTGGTCGCCAGCGCTGATGATCCCCGACCGAGCGGCCAGCGATGCGGCGGTGCCGGCGATCGCCGCCACGGTCATGATGGCGAGGAAGGTCTCCGGCGAGATCGTGGTGGTCGCAATGTGCATCGTCCAGGGACCTGGAGGAATTGCCGGGCAGGGCCTCTACCCGAGGGAGAGATCGCTGGGCAGCCGCTCCGGACATCCGGAGGCGCACTCAACGGTGAGCCGCGATTACTGAAGGGGCACCGGCTCCGAATTGCAGTAGCCGCCCACTGAGGATGCGACGGCATGGTTGCGCCACGCTGCGATAGCCAGCAACCCTCTCCGAAGGAGCCACGCAGCCATGAGCACAACTGCCGTCGAATCGAGTCGGGATCTGATCGTGGACCAGTATCGAGCGCCCCGCACCCCACCAGGCGTCGCCGTCCTCGTGGTGGACGTCGGGGGGTGGCTGCGCCCGCGCTTGTGCCGTCTGCTGCAGACGGAGCCCCGGTTTCGTCTGGCCGGCGTGGCCGACAGCGCAGAGGAGGCGATGGGGATGGCCGAACGGGAGCCGGTCGATCTCGCTGTGATCGGTCATCATCCACGCTCCCCGCGTGGATTGGCGTTGTGCCACGAGCTCAAGCGGAGCGCGTCACCTCCCGCGGTCGTGATCTGCTCGGCCTATCCGGATGCGGTGCTGAGCGCCTGCTGCGTTGTCGCCGAGGCCGACGCGCTGGCCAGCGTCTATGACTGCGACCTTGAGCTCGCCGGTGTGCTCGACCGGGTGGCGCGCGGGATTCGCTTCCTGCCCGCGGTACCTCCGCGTGTCGCGGCGATGCTCCACACGTGCTTGGAGCCGCCCGAGCTTGCGATGTTCAGCATGCTGCTAGCGGGTCTCCCGGCGTGCGATGTGGCGCGTGGGCTGAGGATGTCCCGCGCCGAGTTTGAATCACGACGCTCGGCTCTGCTCGGCAAGCTCGAGGCGCTTCCTCCGACTAGCGTCAAGCACTACTGATCGCGCGCAGCGCGATCCGGTAACGGAGGACCGAATGATTGCTTTTCAGGACAGCGAATTCCAGTTCGCGTTCGAGCGGACGCTCGGCGCGAGCTATCGCCAGGCCGCTGATATCGGCGAGGTACTCGCGGTCGCCGAGAGAATCGTCGACGGCGACGCCGACTCCTGGCTTGGCGAGTGGACGGCGATCGCCGGCGCAGCGTGGTCGGCCGGGGTTGGCGCACGCCGGAGCGCCCGACGGGTCAGCGCCCTGGCCCATTTCCGGCGCGCCGCCACCTACTACGCCACCGCCCTGTCCCAGATCGCGTATTCGAGCGAACCCGAACGTCGGCTCGACCTGTGGCGACGCCAGCGGGCCTGCTGGGAGCAGATCCTGGAGCTGAGCCGGGTCCCGGGCGAGCGCGTGGCCATCGCCTACGAGAACACGACGCTTCCCGGGTTCTTCTTTCCTGCGGTGGGGGCGGAGGGAAAGCGCAGTCCGCTCGTGGTCGTCAACAACGGCTCATACCAGGCCACCTCCGAGATGTGGGCGCACACCGGGGCTGCGGCGGCGGATCGGGGGTATCACTGGGTGACCTTCGATGGTCCCGGGCAGCAGGCGTCGCTGTTTGAGCAGCGGATCCTCTTCCGTCCCGACTGGGAGAACGTTCTCACCCCGGTGCTCGAAGCGATGCTGGCGCGGCGCGACGTCGACGCCGACCGAGTCGCCGTCCTCGGCGTCGGGCAGGGCGGCTACTGGGTCACACGCGCTCTGGCCTTTGAACACCGGTTCGCCGCAGCCGTCGTCGATCCGGGGATCGTCGACGTCCTCACCGCATGGACCGACCGGCTGCCCACAGACATCCGTCAGCAACTGAACGCTGGCCGCCAGTCCGCCTTTGACCGAGAGATGCACCTCGCCGCACTGTTCGCACCGGCCACCACCCAAACCCTGCACTTCCACGGTGAGCCCTACGGCCACGACGGCGCCTCCGCTTTCCGGCTCTTCATGCGCGTCGCCGGATACCACCTCGGCGACGAGGTGCAGCACATCGACACGCCGATGCTGATCACCGAATCAGAAGGCGAGCCGCTATGGCCTGGACAGTCTCGTCGGCTGTACGACCGGCTCCCGGGCCCCAAGGACATCGTGACCTTCACCGCACAGGAGGGTGCGGGAGGGCACGGCGAGCCACTTGCCCACGCCCTTCGTGAGACGCGGATCTTCGACTGGCTGGAAGACCACCTTCGATGATCAAGTGCCTGGGCGCGCTCATCTGTAACTCAGCGCGCCGGCTGGGGCTGCGAAGTCGGACGGCCAGGACCTCGCCCTCGATCAGAAGACACAGCGTGCCGGTGCAGCCGTGAGGCGCTGACGATTATGGACCTTGTGCTCCGCAACGGTCAGTGCAGCGTCACCCGGAGCGCGACGATGAGCAGCCCCAGCAGCGCTCCGACGCTGATCTGACCCGCCAGATGGCGACCGGACTGCTTGGCTCTCACCCCCGCAACCACCTCGATCGTCACGATCATCACCGCGGAGGTCCAGATCGCTGCGGTGACTCCCATCGCCAGCCGCACGCCGGCTGCCCAGGAGACCAGTAGCACGACGATGGGCAGCGCAGCTCCGGCCAGGATCGACAGCTCGCTCGCCATCGTCTGGCGCAGCTCAGCCGGCGTGATCGGTTGGCTTCTCTGGAGACGCTGCGAGGCGGACTCGGCGTACGAGTGCGCGAGCCAGTACAGCGCCAATGCGATCAGGGCCGCGCCGATCGTCTCCAGATAGGTCTCGCGCTGAGCGCTTTCGACCGCGAGCACGGAGCCGACTGCGACAGTGCCGTAGATCGCGGGGGCGAGATTTGGGATCGGGCGCGCATTGGGATGCTCCAATGCGGGAGGTTCCTCAGAGTTCACCTGAGACCCCACCTCGCACTGGGCACTGACCTGGGCCGCCGGGGGCGTCATACGGCTTCCTTTCATCGCTGTTCGTGTCTTGAACCTGCAGCGCATACGGTCGGCCGGTGGCACCACCGTGTCGTCAGTAGGCGGCTACTGCATGACCGGTCCCTCTCTACTGAGCCCGGGGCCACTCCGCACAGATCCCGGCTGCGGCGGCGCTTGTCCGGGCAAACCGCCTTGGCGCTACTGACGCGCCGACGAGCACCCATTGCAGTAGTGAGCTACTGACGACGACAGGTGGCGCTCGGGACAGGCTCACCGTCACCGACACGAGCGCGATCCGAGCGACCAGGAGATCACATGACCACCCCGACCGACGATCCATACAAACTGCAGAGGCTGCTCAGCCGCCGCGGCTTTCTCGGCATCTCCGGGTTCGGACTCGCCGCCGCACTCGGCGTCTCGGCTCAAACCGCGACCGCCAATCAGCACGCTAGACGCCCCGTCGCCGGCGGCATGAAGACAGCGAGCACAGACTCCGGGTATCACCTCCCGTTCGGACTCGACGCGAGTTGTGTGCTGAGCGAGGATCACTTCCTGGTCAAGATCAAGAAGATCGATCCGACGAAGGCCAAGGTCGTCGCCTACAGCCGCTCCGACGGACAAGTCGAAGCATTGCTGCTGGAGGACGGGACGATCACGCAGGTGTATCGCGACCCCGCCGCAGCAGGTGCTTGGAACAGCCGGCCGATCGCCTTCGGGGCCACGGACATCGCGGCCGGCGTCGCCGACAACAAGCAGGGCAACCCCACGCTGCATGTCTTCTATCGCGCTTCCTCCGGGGCTGTGCAGCACCTGATCGAAGACCGCAGCGATGGGAACTCAAGCGCGACGTTCACACCGGTGGACGACGTGCAGTGGGGCGTCGAGGTAAAGGGGCCGCTCCAGATCACCAACGACCTGTACCGCAACCTGCTGGTGTTCTGCATCACGCCCGCCTCGTCCCTAAACGCGACCGATTCCAAGCTCGGATTCACCTGGACGGGCTGGGGCCTGCCCGGCGGGCAGACCCAGTCCGGGATCCTGACCGGATTTGGCCTGTATCAAGCGCACGGAAGTCTGACCACCGGTTCGGCCGCGATCAGCTATGCGGCTGCCGCATTCCTCAATAACCCGGGGCTCGTGCTGTATATCCCGACCGCGACCGGAGTCCAGATCTACAAGTTCATGCCGGACTTCAAGACCGAGCATCTGGCAGTCAACGCCAAGGCCGACAAGTTCGCCGTTCAGCCGCCGAGCTTCGGTCCGCCATTCGCTCCCGAAAATGTGGCCGTGGAATCGGTCGACTACCTGTTCAGCCCCAACGTGAACTTCCTGCCCACGGCGATCGTGCGCGGCACCAACCAGGAGCTCTACGCGCTCACCATCGATTACCTAAAGCAGACCCCCTATCTCCAGCAGCTGCAGCTGCCCAAGGACGTCAAGCGCGAACCTGGGAAGTGGGACTGGGAACCGAGCAACCTCAACCTCGGTGAGAACAACTACCTGAAGACCAACACCCTGCTGAACCTGTTCCTGGTCAGCGCCAGCACGCTCAGCGTCGTGCGTCAGGTGGACCTCAACAACGCCAACAAGAACTCGATCACGCCGGTATACAACCCAGCCCTACCGCTGCAAGGCGGTGTCGCGGCAGTCAGCAGCCAGACCAGGGCATCGGATGCCGACGAGCTGATCGTCGTCGACGATGACGGGAACCTGGAGGTGCTGGCCAAGCGCGCCGACAGCGGCTGGACCGCGAACCAGATCCACCTGCCGGACACCGAGCCGGCGCAGGTCAATACCTACCGGGTCCAGCTCACGCTGTCCGACAACTGGGGAGCGCGCGTGCCCGGCAAGGAACTCCAGGTGATCGCCTCCACGCCCGCGATCGCGCTGCTGAACGGTCAGGGCGTCGCATTGTCGAGCACCCCGACGACGTTCACCACCGACCGCTCCGGGCAGGTGACGATCCCGATCGTGGCCGACGGACTCTCCGCACCCAAGCTCACCATCACCGGTGGCGGCCTGGATACGCCGGCGACGGTGCCCCCGAGCTCCCCAGTCAACGACTACATGACCGGCACGGTCACCCTCAACTACCTTCCGCTCGTCGCTGGCAACACGCTGGCCGGCGCGACTACACCCAGCGGCGCGACCGTCTTTCCCCAGGCCAAGCAGGACAGCGACCTCGCTGCCCAGGCCGCCGCCGTGCTGGCCGCAGCGGCGGCGGCCGGGGCCAATCCCACCGTCAGCGGTCAGGTCGCTCCCGCGGCCCAGGCCGAGGGTCTCGACGGCATCGGGGCGCACCGGCACACCGCGCGGATGCCGCGCGACACGGTCACGCTCGGCTCGCGCTCTGCGGTGAGTGTCGCCACCTTTGAGGTCGACGGGATCGAACTGTCGTTCAGCGAGCTGACGCACGACGCTCTGTACGCCATCAAGAAGAGCGCAGCCAAGGTCAGCGAAATCGCGATCACCTGGGACACGAACCTCAAGCGCTGGGTGAGCACGATCACCGCCGACTTCGATGCCTGGTCCCACCAGGTCCTCAACGTGACGATCCAGGGTCTGGACGATGCGGCCCACATCTTCCACGGCGTCGTCAACAAGCTCGGCGCCGTGCTCACCGACGTGATCGACTGGCTCAAGGCGCACGTGCTCAAGCTGCTGGCGGACACGGTCACCCTCGCCGCCCGATATGACGGGTGGCTGCTGCAGATGAGCGAGGAGCTCTCACGCCTGACTCAGAAGGCCAAGAGCGGTGCCGACCGGTGGACCCCCTCGCAGGAAGACGAGATCCGCGAGGCGCTGGACAAGCTGAAGGCGCAGCTCGGCTCGAGGTCCGTCTCGTCCTTCGCGCAGCCGCCGAAGGTCAGCACCGATGACGCAGGCGAGCCGCCGCCGCAGCAGCCGACGAGCGCCAACGCGAGTTGGCTGCTGGAGAAGGTGGGCCAGTCCGGCGTCGCCCTCGCCACCACGCCGTCCGTCGACGACGCGCTGAACACCCTGATGAAGCAGGCCGAGGGCAGCATCGGCTCCGTCGGTCAGGACTTCATGAAGGCCGCCAACAAGTTCAGAGGCACCCTGGCCAGCCTGGTCTCCAATCCCAAGAACTTCGGCAACGCGGGCATCGGTGACCTGATCGACGCGCTCGGCGAGTTGATCGCGGCGGACTTCGATGCGGCCGAGGGACTGATCGACGTGGTGCTGAATCTGGCGCTGGTCGCGATCTCGGCCTTACAGGCGATCCTGAGGACTCCGGTCAGCGACCTGCCGTTGCTCGGACCGCTGCTCAAGGCGGCGGGCATGACCAGCGCGCCGACGATCGGCGGACTGGTCACGCTGCTCGTGGCTTTCCCCACCGTGCTCGGCTACAAGCTGGCCCACTTCGACGCTGACGCAGTCCCGTTCAAGAACGCGAAGACCAGCTCGGTCCTCCAAGTCTCGGACACGGCGGACGATCTCAGCTACGTCACCTTCGCGGCGACATCCTTCTGGGCCTTGATGGACACGATCGCGGCGAGCATGGCCTTCAACGGGGACGAGCCGCCCGCGTACTTCACCTGGGTCGACATCGTCGCGCCGGCCGTGATCAGCGCGCTCACGGTCCCCGCCCACGACGACGGCGTCCCGTTCAGCTCAACGATCAAGCTCGACGACGACGCCGACGTGCTGACGGCCGTCGCCTGGGCGACCGGAGCAGCACCCGGCGTCCTTACCGGCATCGCCTATTGCGTCGGAGCGAAATACGGACCGGCGAGCGGCGAGGCAGCGACCGACAGCTGCCTGTTTCTGACCTCGCTGTCCGGCCTCTTCGCCGCCGGCCTCGGTGTCGCCGCCGCATTGGACACCAGCTCCAACCCCGAGGATGCAGCTGAGCCCGCCGTACTCGCCGTACTGACGAACGTCGCCCCGATCCTCGCCTGGGGCCTGACCAAGGAAATCATCACCAGCACCGAAGGCATTTCGGCCCTTCTGGCCGGCGCGATCGGCGGCGCCTGCACGTTCGTCGCCTCGGCCATGGACAGCTTCGGCGTCGAGTGACGCACAGGCATCGCCCCACGCAGATTCAACCAAATCACCACACAAAGGAGACCGTCATGCTGTCCGGCTTTGAAAACCCATTTCACCTTGTGATCATCGCGCTGGTCGTGCTGATGCTGTTCGGCGTCAAACGCCTGCCCGAAATGGGCCGAGCCCTCGGCAGCGGCATGCGGGAATTCAAGGACGGCGTGCTCGGCCGCGACCAGAGCGCGCCCACCGACGCCGTCCTCGAGCCCTCGCCTGAGGCCGGTGATCGCGCCCGGCGCCCCACTTCGAGCGGGTGAGAACCAGCCATGCCCGTGAGCACTGTCGGATCTTTCGATCGGCGCGCCCGTCGCTAGTCTGACGCAATGACAGTCACCGGGGCGCGCGCAGGTTCGGGCGGCGCGCATGTCTGGCCGCTGATCGGGCGTGATGTGGAGCTCGAGCGGATCGCCAGCGTCCGGTCAGATGGAACGTGTCCAGCCGTGGCTGTGATCGCTCCCCCCGGGGTTGGAAAGTCCCGGCTGGCGCGAGAGGCGATCGCCGCTGCGGCCAAGGAAGGGGCCATGGTGAGCTGGATCCAGGGCACCCGAAGCGCGGCCGCAGTGCCGCTCGCCGCCTGCGCCGAACTCCTCCCGCCCAACGCTCGCGCCGACGACCCCCTGCTGCAACTCCAACGCACGAGCAGCATGCTCAGAGAACACGCCGCGGGGCGACCAATCGCGATTGGCGTGGACGATGCCCAGCGGCTGGACCCGACCTCCGCGGCGCTCATCCTTCAGCTCACGCTCAACGGCACCGCGTTCGTGCTGGCGACCATCCGGTCTGGCGAGCCGTGCCCGGACGCGGTGCAGTCGCTCTGGAAGGACGCCGGCGGCGAGCGCATCGAGCTGCCGCCGCTCTCCGAACCGCAGACCGGGGAGCTGATCGAGGCCGTCCTCGGCGGACCGGTGGAGCAACAGGCCCGTCGCTGGGTCTTCGACAGTTCACAGGGCAACGTGCTCTACATCCGCGAGCTCGTCAGGGCCGCCGTGGACACCGGGGCGTTCGTCAACGTCGATGGATACTGGCGGCTCACACGGCGCCCGAGCCCAAGCGCGTCATTGACCGAGTTGATCGGCGGCCGGTTGTCGGAGCTCGATGCTGACGAGCGACACGTGATCGAGCTGCTCGCTCTGGGCGAACCCCTGCGCCTGGCAGAGCTCGTATCGCTGGCCGGCGCAGAGGCAGCCACATCGGCCGAAGCGCAAGGAATGGCGGCGGCGGACGGCGTCGGCCAGGCCGCGACGATCCGACTCGCGCACCCGCTCTATGGAGACGTGATCAGAGCGACGATGCCGGCGATCAGAGCCGCCCAGACGCGCCGTGATCTGGCCCACACGGTGCAGCAGCGCTCCAACCGCTCCCGGGAGGACGCGTTGCTGACCGCCCGCTGGCTGCTTGACGCCGGCGATCCTGTCCCCACCGAGCTGACCATAGAAGCGAGCGCGGCGGCTATTGCGGCCGGCGATCCAGAGCTGGGCGAGCGGCTCGGTCGAATGGCCCTGGAGGAAGACGCCGGTACCCGCGCCGCGCTTCTGGTGGCACGCGCCTGCGCCGTTCGCCAGCGCTATGAGGACGCCGAGGCCGTCCTGGCGCCGCTGGAAGGAAGTTGCGAAACGCAGGAGACCGCCATCGCCTACCTGCAGCAGCGCGTCGTCGGACTGATCTGGGGGCTGCGCCGCCCCGAGGACGGCATGGCGCTGGTCACGCGGGCCCTTGGCTGGTGGGACGAGCCGCGTTGGCGCCAACGTCTCGCGCCGCTCCGGATCCGAGGGCTCGCGACGACCACCGACTCGCGCACCGCCGCCGAGGTGTCCGGGCAGGTGCTCGCCGACGAGACACTTGAACCGGAGGTGCGACGCCAGGTGGAAGTCGTCCACGCCGTCCACCTCTTCGGCGCCGGCCAAGCACGTCGCGCCTGCGAGCTGATCGCCCGCCTGCGACCGCCGATACCCCTGCGCGACGAGATTGACGAGCTGGCGATGATCGCGTGCTGCCGGGCCGGGATCGAGTCGGGCTGGGCGATCGACGAGGTCGCGCGCTGGATGAGCCGCGCCTCGCGGGAGGCGATCCGTACCTACGACGAAACGGCCGCCGGGATCAGCGCGAGCACGCTGGGTGCTGTCGCGATGCTACGGGGGCGGTATGTAGACGCCGGTCGCTGGCTCAGGGAAGCGATCCTGCACCTGGAATATCACGATCCGTTCTGGACCCTCAAGTGCTGCCACGCACTCTTGGCCGGGGTCGCCTACTACCTCGGAGACCGCGAGGCTGTCGCCGCAGCGATGGAACGCTGCGGGGCGACGATCACCAGCGGGCTGGCTGGTTGGGAGCGAGCGTACGTGATTCGGGGCGAGGCATGGCTCGCGCTGGCGCAGGGCGATCCGCCCCGGGCCCAGCAGCTGCTGCTGGAGGCAGCGGAGGGTTACACCGCCGGTCCCCTGTACGCCGCCCAGCTCTACCACGAGGCGATGCGCGCGGGCGCGCCCCCACGCCGGGTCAACCCGCCGCTCGCCGTGCTCCGCGAGGAGTGCGACGCGCGCCTGGTCCAGGCCTATGCCGATGACGCGGCGGCCCGCGCCTCGCAGGACCCTACGGCCGTGCTGACCTGTGCCGACGAGTTCGAAGCCATCGGCGCGCTCCCCCACGCCTCGGAGTGCGCCGCGGCGGCCGCGGAGATCTTCGCCCAAGCCGGCCGGCAGGACTCCGCGCGGCGCGCGGCCGCGCGCTCCAGGGAACTGCACGGCCGCTGTCAGGGCGGATCCGCACCCGAGGTCCGCGGTCTCGACCCCGACGCTCTCAGCCTCACGAACCGCGAGCGACAGCTGGTGGACCTGGCCACGCAGGGTCTGTCCAACATGGAGATCGCCGACCGCCTCGTGCTATCGGTACGCACCGTCGAATCCCACCTGTATCGGGCGATGCAGAAGCTCGGGGTCAATGATCGTCGCGAACTCGGCGCCACACTGGATTGAGGGACACGGTCACTGCGGCGTGTTCGAAGCGTGACTCCGGTGGCTACCCAGGAACGGGCCGTCGTGATGTACGGACTCGCCCACGACGATCACCTGTCCGCCGTAGCTGCAGCCAACACGGCCGGCGCGACGACGGCCGCGAGCCAGCACGCTCGCCGACCGGCCCGAAGGTGACGTGACCCGCGCCAACGCCGTTTGAGTGTGAGGTGCTTCGACATGAGGGGTACGGCCTCCTTGAGGTCAGGACAGGATCTGGGGTTAGGCGAGCTCGGGCGGCGGCGTCGAGGCGGCGTCAGCGAGCTTGGAAGCCTCGGACTCATGCGTTGACGCCGGTTGCGGGCGGCTGCCGAGCAGCACGACGGTGGCGGCGGCGGCGAGGAGTACGGCGCCGGCACCGGTGAGCAGTGCGAGGTGCATTGCGCTGACGAATGCCGTGTGCGCTCGGTCTGACGCTTGCGTGCCGAGCTGTGAGGCGGCCGCGTAGGACTTCTTGACTTCGCTGGCGATCTTGCTGGGCAGTCCGCTGAGGTTGACGTGGCTGGTGTAGGTGGACGTGAGGATGCTGCCGATGACCGCGATTCCGGTCGCGCCGCCGACTTCGCGGGAGAGGTCGTTGAGCGCTGAGCCGACGCCTTGCTGGGCGGGTGGGAGCGCTTCGGTGATCGCGCTGGTCGCCGGGGTCATCGCGGCGCCCATCCCGACTCCGAGCACGACGAGCCCTGCGGCCATGAGCGCGTATGGCGTGTGGGTGCCGGCCTGGGCGATGATCGCCACGCCGGCGGAGACCAGTGCCAGGCCGCTGGCGCAGACAGTGCGGGTGCCGTAACGGGCGGTGAGCCCGGGCGCGAGGCGGGATGTGGGCACCATCACTGCCGCCAGCGGCAGGACCTGGACGGCGGCGAGCAGCGGCGTGTCGCCGCGGACGAGCTGGAGATACTGCATCCCGATGAACGTGAAGCCGAAGAAGGCGAAGAACTGCACGAAGATGGACATGCTCCCCGTGGCCAGGTGCCGGTTGCGGAAGACGCGCGGGTCGAGCAGCGGGTGGGTCTGGCGCAGCTCCCAGAGGATGAACGTGGCGAGCAGCACAAGCGCAAGAATCATGCCGACGAGGGTGCGGGGGGCCAGCCAGCCGTACGTCGGTGCTTCGATCACGGAGAACACGAGCGCGACCAGCGCTGCCACGGCGATGACGGCGCCGGCGATGTCCAGGCGGGGGGCGTCAGGGTTGGCTGACTCCGGCACGTACCGCAGCGTTCCGGCCAGCGCGACGGCTGCCAGCAGGACGTTGAGCCCGAAGATCGACCGCCAGGAGAACGCGACGAGCAGTGCGCCGGCGGCGACCAGCCCGAGGATGGCGGCGCCGCCGCCGACCGCGGACCAGATGCTGACGGCACGAGTGCGCTCGGACGCCGGGAACGTGCTTGTGATCGTCGACAGTGTCGCGGGCATCACGAGCGCCGCGCCGAGCCCCAGGACCGCGCGCAGCGCGATCAGTTCGCTGGCGGAGGTGGCCGTCATCGCGATCGCCGAGCCGGCGCCGAAGATGAGCAGACCGACGATCAGCGCCATCCGGCGGCCGTAGCGATCACCGAGCCCGCCGCCGGGCAGCAGCAATGATGCGAACGCGAGCGAGTACGCGTCGATGACCCAGGTCAGGTCGGTCTGAGAGGCGTGTGTGTCACGGGCGATGTCTGGCAGCGCGACGTTCAGCGAGGCCATCGCGGCCACGACAGCCGCGAGGGCCAGGCACACCACGGCAGTAATCAGACCGTGGTGCGAGGACTGTGAGCGAGCCGCCATGTTTGATCCTTTCCTAGAGCTGATTGACGCCGCCGAACCTAGACGCGTGCCGCCGCGCTCACATCGATCAGATCCCTAGTCGCATCCCTGGTCGCTCGGCGAGGGAGGGCGATGCGCCGTGCGCTGTACGGGCGCGCAGACGAGGCGTAGGATGCGCCGATGCTGATCGGCCGCGATCCCGAGCAGCGGTTGATCGAGAGCCTGGTCAAAGACGCACGAGGCGGCGCGAGCGCAGCGCTGGTGATCCGCGGCGAGGCTGGCATCGGCAAGACGGCGGTTCTGGAGCACGCGGCCGAGATGTCCGGCTTTCGAACGCTTCGCTGCATTGGGGTCGAGTGCGAGCACGACCTCACGTTCGCCGGTTTAGAGCAGTTGCTGCGGCCGCTGCACGGCCTGGTCGACCGTCTGCCTGACCCACAGGCCTCGGCGCTCAGGAGTGCCCTCGGGCTGAGCAGCGAGCACGTGGAGGATCGACTGCTGCTGGGACTGGCCACCCTGAACCTCCTGGCGGAGGCGACCGCAGACGGCCCGCGGCTATGCATGGTCGATGATCTCCAGTGGGTCGATGGGCCATCGGCTCAGGCCCTGCTGTTTGCCGCGCGCCGGCTCGGTGCTGAGGGGGTGGTGATGCTGTTTGCGGTGCGTGACGATCCCGCCAACTGGTTCGAGGCGCCTGGGCTCCAGCAGCTGACCATCGCCCCGCTCTCGCCCGCGGCATCGCGGCAGGTGGTGGCCAATGGTCGAGGGGCATCGCTCAGCTCGTCCATGCAGCGCCGGCTGGTAGCGCAGGCGGCGGGCAATCCCCTCGCGCTGCTCGAGCTACCGGCACACGACGGGGCTGTGAGCGACGCCACTGTCATCGAGGCCTCGTTCCGCGCTCGTGTGCTGGGCCTGCCGCACCAGACGCGCCGTCTGCTGCTGCTCGCCGCAGTCAGCGAGACCGAGGAGGCAGGGACGTGGACCGAGCTCGCGCGGCTCGGCAACCTGTCGCCGACGGCCCATCGCGCGGCCGTGGAGGCGGCCCTGATCGGCGACCTCGACGCCGTGGTGTTTCGTCATCCACTCATACGCTCCGCGGTGTCGGGCGTGTCCTCGCGTGCCGAGCGCGCCGAGGCCCACGGCCTGCTGGCATCGTGCGCAACCGACCCCGTCGCGCGGGCCTCCCACCGAGCCGCCGCGACGAACCAGCCGGACGAGGCTGTCGCCGCGGAACTGGAGCAGGCAGCGGCGGCCGCGACGCGGCGGGGCGCGTTCGCGTCGGCCGCGACCGTCCTGGCGCGCGCCGCCGAGCTGTCGACCGATGCCAGTAGCCGCGTTCGCCGGCTCATCGCAGCCGCCCAGGCGTATCTAGACGCAGGAGATTGCGACGTAGCGTCCCGGCTGGCCGACGAGGCGCTCGCCGGCACTGCCGCCGGCGCGGACCGGGCGGCGCTCGCCGTGGTGAAGGGAGCGCTCGAGCTTCAGCGGGGAACGCCGGGCGCGGCCTATGACGTGCTGCTCGCCGGTGCGCACGGTGTCGCCGCGGACGATCCCGCGCGTGCGCTCGAGCTCCAGGCGCACGCCATCACCCCGGCGTTCGTCGCCGGCTGGCCCGAGCGGGCATTCCGCGAGGCTCACGCGTTCGTCCAGGCTCTGCCGTCCACGGGCCGGCCCTATGAACCCTTCCTCCGCGTGTTTCTCAGCGTGATGGTGACGGCCGAGGCGGGGTCTCGAGACGCCGCGCGCGAGAGGCTCGTCGAGGCCCTTCCTGCCGGAGCTGTGGCGGACGATTTTCGGTTCATGACCTGGGCGGGTATCGCCAGCGCCTATCTCGGCGACCTGCGCAGCGCCCGCGAGCTCTTCGTCCGCGCCGCCGCTGTGGTGCGGGCGGCGGGGTCCTTCAACACGCTCCCGCTGGCCCTGCTCGGACCTGCCCGGCTCGACGTCAATGCTCGGGCGTTCGACGAGGCCGAAGAGTGGGCGAGGGAGGGAAGCGAGCTCGCGCGGCAGCTTGGGCAGGAGAACCTTGAGACCTGCTTCTCAGCGATCCTGGTTCGCTGTCTCGCGGCGCGCGGCCAGATCGACGAGTGCCGGGAGCTGGGTCAGACGACGCTGAGCCGAGCGCTCGCCCACGGGCTCGCGGTCGCCGCTGACGACGTTCGCCTAGGAATCGCGGAGCTCGAGCTGTCGCTCGCCCACGGCGGGGCCGCCCGGGACATGATCGCGGCCGTTTCGCATCCCCTGTTCAGGCTCCGCACCGCTCCGATGCTGGTGGAGGCGTCGCTGCTGAGCGGTGACGCCAAATCAGCCCGCGCCGGCCTCGAGGCGGTCTCAGCCTCCAGCGAGCACGGGCACGACCCCCGCCTGCTCGGGATACTCGCGCGGACGCAGGCGCTGCTGGCGCCGTCCCCGCAACGGGCGGAGGAGAAGTTCCTCGCAGCGCTGTCACACCTGCGCCAGCACGCGCCCCCGTTCGAGCGCGCGAGGACGGAGCTCGCCTACGGTGAGTTCCTGCGCCGTACCCAGCGCCGGATGGAGGCGCGCGTCCAGTTGCGCGACGCGCTCGCGACGTTCGAGGGCCTGAACACGCCGCTATGGGCGGACCGCGCCCGAGCTGAACTCGAGGCAACCGGGATCACCGCGCGCAAGCGTGATGTTTCGACGCTTGACACCCTGACGCCGCAGGAGCTGCGGATCGCCAGGCTCGTCGGCGGTGGCGCAAGCAACCGCGAGGTCGCCGCGCAACTGTTCCTGAGCCCCAAGACGGTGGAGTATCACCTCCGCAAGGTCTTCCTGAAGCTCGGCGTGTCCTCACGCGTCGAGCTGGCGCGCCAGCCGCTGCCGGCCGTCGCCGAGCGGACAGCGGACTAGGGACCAGACTAGGGAAGCACCCGAGACGAAGCTGGCAATGTCGCCCTACCGTGGCGGCCATGACATCTTCGGCACGCGACACTGATATCTCAACGGCCACGCCCGCACGGCGCGAAGCCACCGCATTCGATGCTCTGGCGGTGCTGGACGACCTGTTGTCGGACGTCGGCCTCCCCGGTGAAGCGACTGGTGGCAGTGTGGCGTTCGCGGGTCGCGATCCCATCGTGCCTGCCGCGCACCGTCTGGGCGCGTGCATCGGCATCCCGATGATGGCGAGCGCTGCTGCCGCGGTTGCTTTTCACCGGCGCCGTGGCGGCCCTCCGCAGGACCTCGAGTTAGACCTGCGCGAGGCCGTGCACGGCATCAACCCGGCTGCGTTCTGGCACCCGACCCTGAACGGGGAGCCGGCCCCGCATCCGTTGGTGCTCAACAACCCGTTCCTGATCTGGCCATACCGCACAGCGGACGGCCGTTGGGTCATGGCGTCGGGGGTCTACCCGCACCTCGCTGCCTCGTGGTGCCGCTTCCTGAACGTGCCCCCGGACGCGGAGAAGGTCGCCGCAGCGGTGGCCAGATGGAACGCGTTCGACCTCGAGGACGCGGCCAACGCTGCCGGCCTGCCAATGTGCGTGGTGCGCACGCCGGCGGAATGGCTTGCCCACGAGCAGGGAGCGCTGCTGGCCAGCCAACCGGTCATCGGCCTCGAGCGCATCGGCGACGCTTCAGCGCGCGACTTCGGCGGGGCCGAGCGTCCATTCGATGGGGTGCGCGTCCTGTCATTCACTCACGCCGTTGCCGGGCCAGTGGTGGGCCGGACGCTGGCCGAGCACGGGGCCGACGTGCTGTGCGCCACTCGCCCGAACGACTACGAGCACGAGTTCATCTACGCCGAGGCCAACGTCGGCTCCCGCAGCGCCTACGTCGATCTCGAGAGCCCGACCGGACAGCAGCGATTGGCCGCACTGCTGCCTGATACCGACGTCATCGTCAACAACCACCGCATCGGCTCGCTGGAGTGCCACGGCCTCGAACCCCGACAGCTGGCGAAACGACGCCCCGGGCTGGTGTACGTGTCGGTCACCTGCTACGGATCGAGTGGTCCGTGGGCGCGGCACGGAGGCTTTGACATGAATGGATCGGCCGCCTCGGGCCTGATGACGATCGAGGGAACCGAGGCCGACCCCAAGCTCCCCGTCACCGGGCTGATCAACGACTACATCACCGGCTACATGGGCGCGATCGGGGCGATCGCCGCGCTGGTCAAGCGCGCTACCGAAGGTGGCTCGTGGCACGTCACCGTCAGCTTGACGCGGACCGCGATGTGGTGCGGATCCCTTGGCCTCGTTGACGCGACTCTCGCCGGCACAGGCGACGAGCACAGCCTTCGTGAGCCTGCCGCCTACGACGCCCCGAGCCCGCTCGGGGACGTCCACATGCTCGCCCCGGCCGTCCGCTTCTCCCACACCCCGCCATTCTGGCCCGATCCGATTCTGGTCCCTCGCGGATCCGGTCGCGCCGAGTGGCGATCAACGACCACAGCACCGTGAAGGAGCGACTGAAGAATGAGAACACGTGACCAAGTCAAGAACACCCGGCTGTGCCGCATGGCGGACGAACCGGAGGACTCGAGCGCCTGGGTCTGGACACCGAATCCGTCGGAGCCTGGGAGGACGGCGTACCCAGTGATGCTTGTTGAGGTTGCTGTCCGGGGTCGGGCTTAGCGTCCGGGTCACTGGGACAGGGGCCTCGGGAGAACGCGATGGGCAGGCCGTTTTGCCGCGTGGGCTCCGAGCCCGAGCTGTCGATGGCCGCCCCTGCGACTTGCCCGGTTGCGCTTCGAGCGCGTATCCGTCTGTGTCGTTTGCCCCTATTCGTCCTCCTCATCTCCGTTGTCTGGCCAAGGGAGGTTGTGGTCTGGTCTACATAATATGTGTTACCGAGCTATCGCGATATATCACTAACGGCGAGCGATCGTTGTAGCTTCGCAACGAGCGGTTGTCTGCGACGGAGCGAGGCCGCGGATTGTTCGGCGCTATCTATTCGATCTCCGCTGCGACACGCTCCGGGGCGCCGCGGCTTTGCCCGCGAGCGTGTCGATCTCGGAACCTCCGGCGAGGCTGGCGGAAGCTAGTTCCAACAGACGGGCCGACGGTTGCCCGTGACGGTTGCCC
>Ga0302325_10008767_pt1 | contig 22181 bp, 19 predicted proteins | sample Palsa_T0_2_FD_201948 | JGI IMG/M metagenome (GOLD analysis project Ga0302325, IMG submission 201948) | Peat permafrost microbial communities from Stordalen Mire near Abisko, Sweden - Palsa_T0_2 | ecosystem: Environmental > Terrestrial > Soil > Palsa > Peat permafrost | place: Sweden: Abisko...
GATCGGAATTGGCGAAAGCCGGTTCTGATCGCTGCTCCCCGACGCCTGTCCGTGACCTGATCCCTGGTCCTGTAGGCGCGGCTGTCACACGCCGCTTGATCTCATCTGCTTAGGTTGACACACACCCCGGTGTCATCGCCCGGCTCGACCGGGCGATCCAGTAACCACCGACCGTGAGTACTGGATTTCCCGGTCAAGCCGGGCAATGACGCCATTTGGGTGAGCGATACCGGAAAACGCTCGATAGGAGTTGATTTGAATGACCAATTGGCCCGTGCATGCCGACATCGACGGTCCCATCGTGATGATCGGCTTCGGCTCCATCGGCAAGGGCACGCTGCCCCTGATCGAGCGCCATTTCTCCTATGACAAGACCCGAATGGTCGTGATCGATCCCTATGACGGGGACCGGGAGATACTGGATGCGCGCGGCGTTCGGTTCATCCATCAGGCGGTGACGCGGGACAATTACCGCGATCTCCTGGTGCCCTTGCTGACCGAGGGCGGCGGGCGCGGCTTCTGCGTCAACCTTTCGGTCGACACCTCCTCGGTCGCGATCATGGAACTCGCCCGCGAGATCGGCGTCTTCTACATCGACACCGTGATCGAGCCGTGGCCGGGGTTCTACTTCGATCCCAAGCTCGGGCCGGAGGCGCGCACCAATTACGCGCTGCGCGAATCCATGCTCGCGGCGCGGCGGCGCAGCCCCGGCGGCATCACCGCGGTGTCGTGCTGCGGCGCCAATCCGGGCATGGTGTCGTGGTTCGTCAAGCAGGCCCTGCTCGACATCGCCCGCGACCTCGGCGTGACCGCCGCCGAGCCGAACACCCGGGAGCAATGGGGCCGGCTCGCCATGACGCTCGGCGTCAAGGGCATCCATATCGCCGAGCGCGACACCCAGCAGGCGCGCCAGCCCAAGCCGCGCGACGTGTTCGTCAACACCTGGTCGGTGGAAGGCTTCCTGTCCGAGGGCATGCAGCCGGCCGAACTCGGCTGGGGCACCCACGAAACGTGGATGCCGGACAATGCGCGCACCCATGCCGACGGCTGCGGCGCCGCGATCTACATCCTGCAGCCCGGCGCCAACACCAGGGTGCGATCGTGGACGCCGACGCCGCGGGCGCAATACGGCTTCCTCGTCACCCACAACGAGGCGATCTCGATTGCGGACTATTTCACCGTGCGCGAGGGGGCCAAGGCGATCTATCGGCCGACCTGCCACTATGCCTATCATCCCTGCAACGATGCCGTGCTGTCGCTGCATGAAATGTTCGGCCGCGCCGGGGCGATGCAGGACGAGCACCACATCCTCGACGAGCACGAGATCGTCGACGGGATCGACGAACTCGGCGTCCTCATCTACGGACACGCCAAGAATGCCTATTGGTACGGCTCCCAGCTCTCGGTCGAGGAGACGCGCCGGCTCGCGCCCTACCAGAACGCGACCGGCATGCAGGTCACTTCGGCCGTGCTGGCGGGGATGGTGTGGACGCTGGAAAACCCCAATGCCGGCATCGTCGAGGCCGACGAGATGGACTTCCGGCGCTGCCTCGAAATCCAGCGTCCCTATCTCGGCCCGATGATCGGGACCTATACGGACTGGACCCCACTCACCGGCCGGCCCGGCTTTTTCCCCGAGAACATCGATCCGTCCGACCCCTGGCAGTTCCGCAACGTGCTGGTGTGAAGGCCTGCTCCCTCGACGGATAAACAGACCTTACAGCGCCTCGCCGCGGAGCAGCTTGGGCACGTCGCCGGATAGGCCCGCAGCCTCGCGCATGAACATGCGCTTGAGCGGCGGCAGGCGGTCGACGACGCCGAGGCCGATGTCGCGGACCAGCCGCAGCACATCAGACCGGTTGGAGAACAGCCGGTTGAGGGTGTCGGTGGAGACGCTCATGGTCATGGTGTCGAAGCGCCGCCAGCGCTGATAGCGCTCGAGCACCGTGACGTCGCCGGGGTCGAGGCCGAGCCGCGCCGCGTCGACCACCGCCTCCGCCAGCGCCGCGATGTCGCGCAGTCCCATGTTCAGGCCCTGCCCCGCGATGGGATGGATGACATGGGCGGCATCGCCCACCAGCGCCATCCGCTCGGCGATGAAGCGCCTGGCCACCCACAGTCCAAGCGGATAGGCGCGGCGCGGACCGGCGAGGGTGAGGTCGCCGAGATGCAGGCCCAAGCGCTTTTCCAGCTCTCCATGAAACGCGGCGTCCGGCAGGGCGACGAAGCGCTCGGCATCGGCGGCGCGCTCGGTCCACACGATCGAGCTGCGGTTATGGCGCAAGGGCAGGATCGCGAACGGGCCGCCAGGCAGGAAATGCTCCTCGGCGCGGCCGTGGTGATCGCGCTCATGGGCGACCGTCGTCACGATGGCCGACTGTCCATAGGACCAGCCGTGGACCGCAATGCCCGCACGTTCGCGCAGCCGCGAACGGCCGCCATCGGCGGCGACGAGGAGCTTCGCCGCCCAGGTCGAGCCGTCGCCGAGCACCACGGTCACGCCGGTACGCCCGGCGGTGAAATCCTCGACCGGCTGGGAGACCAGCGTCACGCCCGCGGCGGCAGCCTTGGCCGCAAGCTCGGCCACCAGCCGCGCGTTCTCGACCATATGGGCGAACGGCTCGCCGGGCTCGATCTCGCCTTCGAAGGTGAGGAACACCGGCCGCACCGCGTCGTCGACGCGGCTGTCGGTGACGACCATGTCGAGAATGGCCTGGGCCTCCGCGGCGACCGCGGCCCACACCCCGAGCGCCTCGAACATGCGCCGCGGCGCCGCCGCTATCGCCGAGGCGCGCGGGTCTTCGCCTCCGGTCAATCCGGGATCGGCGAGCGTGACCGCAAAGCCCGGCCCCAGCGCCTGGCGCAGCGCCAGTGCCAGCGCGAGGCCGGCGAACCCGCCGCCGGCGATCAGGACGTCGGTGTTGGCAGCCGCGCGCGTCACGTCGTCGCCTCGGGCGTCGACCATCGACATTGTGGAATCCATTACGCGCTGATCCTTCGCCGTGTGTAAACTGGCGCGATATGGTCGATACCGCCGATCGTAGAAATCTTGGAATTGAGGAGGAGACCATGAACCGCTTCATCATCGCAGTGCTCATCATAGCAGTTCCGGCCTCGCTTGCGGCGCAGCCGGCGAAGGAGCCCTACGCGCCGGGCCTCGGCGAGTTCATGACGGCGACGCAGCTGCGGCACGCCAAGCTGTGGTTTGCCGGACAGGCGAAGAACTGGCCGCTCGCGGCCTTTGAGATCGACGAGATCAAGGAAGGGCTCGACGACGCCGTGAAGCTGTTTCCGACCCACGACGGCCTTCCGGTCGCCGACATGATCAAGGCCGCCACCGAGGCGCCGCTGGATGAACTCGACAAGGCAGTCGAGGCCAAAAGCAGCACCAAATTCGCGGCCGCGTTCGACAATCTGACCAAAGCTTGCAATTCCTGCCATGCCGGCGCGAAAAAAGAGTTCATCAAAATCCAGCGTCCGACAGCGCCGCCATTGACCAATCAGGTGTTCCGCCCCTGAGAACCGATCGATTGGCCCGCCCGCATTCCGCCGTACCATTGATCGTCCGGCCATCGCACTATTGACTTTGGCGACGCCCGCAGGCGTGACTGCGGGCGCCTCGGGCATGACGGTCAGCACCTTACGAAGACCTGCCGGACACATTGGCGATGACATCAGCCGTCCAGGATCTCCTCACCATTCTCGATCTGGAGCCGATCGAGGTGAACCTGTTCCGCGGCCGCTCGCCGCAGCAGGGCTGGCAGCGGGTGTTCGGCGGCCAGGTGATCGGGCAGGCGCTGGTCGCCGCTTGCCGCACCGTCGATGACATCGCCGACCGGCCGCCGCATTCGCTCCATGCCTATTTCCTGCTGGCAGGCGATCCCAAGGTGCCCATCGTCTATGAGGTCGACCGCATTCGCGACGGCCGCAGCTTCACCACCCGCCGCGTGGTGGCGATCCAGCACGGCCACGCGATCTTTTCCATGTCGGTTTCGTTCCATGTGCAAGAGCCCGGGCTCGCCCACCAAGCCGTGATGCCGGAGGTGCCGGGCCCGGAGCAATTGCCGAGCGATGCCGACATTCGCGACCGCGTGCTGCCGATGATGCCGGATTCGGTGCGCCGCTATTACGAGCGCGAGCGGCCCATCGAGCTGCGCCCGGTGGAGTTCGAGCGCTACCTCGGCAAGAAATATCCCGACGGAAGATTCCATGTCTGGATCCGCACCACCGCGCCGTTGCCGCCGGCGGCGGCGATCCACCAATGCGCCCTGGCTTACGCGTCCGACCTCATGCTGCTCGACGCCGCGCTGATTCCCCACGGCCGTACCGTGTTCGAAAAGAACATCATGGCCGCGAGCCTCGATCATGCGCTGTGGTTCCACCGGCCGTTTCGCGCGGATGATTGGCTGCTCTACGCCCAGGACAGCCCGAACGCGTCGGGCGGGCGCGGCTTCGCCCGCGGCCTGATCTTCACCCGCGACGGCGTGCTGGTCGCTTCGGTCGCCCAGGAGGGGCTGGTTCGCGAGCGGCTGGAAAGGAGCCCGTAAGACGTGGAAGGCACCCGCGGCGGCGTCACGGGCTCATGACCAAAATAGCCTGCTTGCTTGATATTCAGGCGTTGACACAAATTTTCAACACGGGCACACCGGCACACCCGGTATGCCCACCGACAAGACCGGGAAATTGCGTCGGGACCAAAAAATTCCCGGGCAGGAGGAATCGACCCCCATGAAGCTCATCGTCGCCATCATCAAGCCGTTCAAGCTGGACGATGTCCGGCAGGCGCTGACGTCTATCGGCGTCACCGGAATGACCGTCACCGAGGTCAAAGGCTATGGGCGGCAGAAGGGTCATACCGAGATCTACCGGGGCGCCGAATATGCCGTGAATTTCCTGCCCAAGGTTCGCGTCGAGGTCGCAGTGTCCTCCGACCAGGCCGCCAAGACCATCGATGTGATCGCCGCGGCGGCCCGCACCGGGCAGATCGGCGATGGCAAGATTTTCGTCATGACGCTCGACCATGCCGTGCGAATTCGCACCAGTGAAGTCGACAACGACGCCCTTTGACCCCGCAAACTCGCTCCGCAAGGCTGCGTTTGCCTATTCCTTAGGCATGGTGTCCCGATACGGCGGCGGCGTGGTTGCCGTCGGCATGCATGCACGCATGCTTCGACGGCCTGCGAATCGAAAATCGGCCCTTTCTTCCCGAATTGATGTCCGTTTTCAAAACTGGCACGAGCCTTGATTGCTCCGTCGCGGCGAACGCACCGGCATCCGCCGGTTGCCTGCCTCGCCGCGTGGAAATGGCCCTGTCTGCGGATCAGAAGGCGGCCTAGCTGGGGAAGGGACTAATGAAAATCGTGATGGCCATCATCAAGCCATTCAAGCTCGACGAAGTGCGTGACGCGCTGACTGCGATTGGGGTGCACGGAATGACGGTCACCGAGGTCAAGGGCTACGGCCGGCAAAAGGGCCACACGGAGATCTATCGCGGCACCGAATATGCCGTGAGCTTCCTGCCGAAACTGAAGGTCGAAGTCGCGGTTGCCGCCAGCCAGTTGGACAAGGTGATCGAAGCCATCTCCGCGGCCGCCAAGACCGGCCAGATCGGCGACGGCAAGATATTCGTTTTCGGTCTCGAGCAGGCGGTGCGGATCCGCACCGGCGAGACCGATGCCGCAGCACTGTGAGCAGCCCGCGCTTTCGGACAGGAGCTTTGAAGCAATGAAATCGAGAACTCCCTATCGGATAGGGCTCGCCGTGCTGTTCGCCGGCCTGTTTGCCGCGACCGGGGCATTGGCGGACGCGCCCGTCGTCAACAAGGGCGACAATGCCTGGATGTTGACCTCGACGGTCCTCGTCCTCCTCATGACGATACCGGGACTGGCGCTGTTCTATGGCGGCCTGGTGCGCACCAAGAACATGCTGAGCGTGCTCACCCATGTATTCTACACCGTCTGCATCGTCATCCTGATCTGGTCGTTCTACGGCTACAGCCTCGCCTTCACCGGCGGCTCGCCCTATCTCGGCGGCCTCTCCAAGGCCTTCATGATGGGCATGACGACGGATTCCACGGCATCGACGTTCTCGGTCGGGGCCAACATCTCCGAACTCATCTACTTCTGCTTCCAGATGACCTTCGCGGCGATCACGCCGGCGCTGATCGTCGGCGCCTTCGCCGAACGCATGAGATTCGCCGCGGTCGCTTTGTTCATCCCCTTATGGGTGACCCTGATCTATTTCCCGATCGCTCACATGGTCTGGTATTGGGCGGGCCCCGACGCCATCGCGGACGCCGCCAAGGCGCTCGCCGCGGCGACCGACGAGGCGACCAAGAAGCTGGCTCAGGCCAAGCTCGACGAGGTTCTGGCCGACGGCGGCCAGGTCTATCTCTGGGGCGCGATCGACTTTGCCGGCGGCACCGTCGTGCACATCAATGCCGGCATCGCCGGGTTCGTCGGAGCGCTCATGGTCGGCAAGCGCATCGGCCACGGCAAGGAGATCATGGCGCCCCACTCGATGGTCCAGACCATGATCGGGACCTCGCTGCTGTGGGTCGGCTGGTTCGGCTTCAACGCCGGGTCCAATCTCGAAGCCAGTGGCGGCGCTGCGCTCGCCATGGTCAATTCCTTCCTCGCCACCGCGGCCGCAGGGCTGTCCTGGATGTTCGCCGAGTGGATCGTGAAGGGCAAGCCGTCGGTGCTCGGCATACTTTCCGGCGCCGTCGCCGGCCTCGTCGCGGTCACGCCGGCGTCCGGCTTTTCCGGCCCGATGGGGGCGATCGTGCTCGGCCTCGTCGTCGGCGTCATCTGCCTGTTCTTCGTCACGGTCGTCAAGCACGCCTTCGACTATGACGACGCGCTCGACGTGTTCGGCGTCCACTGCGTCGGCGGCATCGTCGGCGCCATCGCCACCGGCATCCTGGTCGCTCCCTTCCTCGGCGGCACCGGGATCATGGACTACGCCACCGGCAAGATCGCCGAATACGACATGTGGACGCAGCTGATCTCCCAGGGCAAGGCGGTCGGGACCACGCTGGTGTGGTCCGGCTTCGGCTCCGCGATCCTCTACAAGGTCGTGGACCTGCTGGTCGGATTGCGTCCCTCACCGGAGGCGGAGCGCGAAGGCCTCGACCTCACCGACCACGGCGAGCGCGCCTACGATCTGTGAATGCGGCTCCGGCCTTCGCTTCGCGAAGTCCGGCGCTCAGAAATACGGAGGGGGCAACTACCCGGCACTGCCCTCGCCGTCATGGGGAGGCCCTGGCGCAAGCCAGGGCCTCTTTCTTTTGTGCGTGGCCGGCTTGACCGCTCTCGGTCGACTCCGGGTTCCCTGCAGTGACCGGATGTTCGCCGGCCCGGGCGCGGACATCGTGAACAACAACTGCCTGGCACGCCACTCTGCGGACCACGTACTGAATCAGCCCACGGAGCCCGCGAAGGTTTGAGAGGAGGTTGTTCATCAGACCGTCAAGGCTTACAATGCTCCCATCGCTTCAAAAAGACTTTGCGCCGATCATCGTATCACACGACCGGTGTAGGAAAGGCCAAATTTGCATTTGCTTTAGGAGCAGATGATGTCCGCAAGAGAGTCGCTTCCCTCTCCAAGCGCTGCGGAACCTCGGCCCGGCACGCCCGGGCCGGTTCCGGCAGATGACGAAGGCGCTTCGGTCGACGACGGCGCCAAATCCACGCAGGTCGAACCTGCGAAGGCATCCTCGCCAGGGAGCCATGACTTTTTCCGGCGACGAAGGTTGGTGGTCGGAACACTCGGCGTTTTGGCCCTGACAGCCGTGCTTTGGTTCGGCATTCCCTGGATCCGATTCGCTCTCAGCACGATTTCGACGGATGATGCCTTCGTGAACGGTCACGCGACATTCGTCGCGCCCCGTGTCCACGGTCAGGTTTCCCGCGTTCTGGTGGATGACAACAACCGTGTGAAAAAGGGAGATCTCCTTGTTCAACTGGACAAGGAGCCGTTTCAGGACGCCGTCGCCGTGAAGAAGGCGGCCGTCGATGCTGCAACGGCGGATCTGAGCGCGGCCACGACCACGGTGCGCGGTATCGAAGCACAAGCGATGAGCCTGCGCTGGAAATTGCAATACGCCATGGAGGACGTCGACAACCGCGTAGCCCTGCTGCATGCCCGCGTTGCCGCTCTCGAAAAAAGCAAGGCCACGCTGAAGTTGGCACAAACTGAATTCGCCCGGGCTGAGCAATTGCTGCCGTCGGCGACCATAAGTCGACAGGACTACGATCGACGGCAAGCCGATCTATCGGTTGCGCAGGCGGAAGTTACCCAAGCAATGGCGGATGTACTTCAAATCCGTGTCTCTTTGGGGTTGGCGGCGCAGCCCGAAGGCGGAGATCTCGACGACGTTCCGCCCGATCTCGATCAGACCTTCTCCTCCGTCCGAGAGGCGCAGGCAGCCCTGATTCAGACGGCGGCACAGCTGGACGTTGTCCATTCGTATGAACAGCTACCGAAGCAGATGATCGAGCAGTTCGAGAAACTGAATCAAGGCGATGTCGACCGCACGCTTGCCGGACTGACGGCGAATGCACCGGCCGTCAAGCAGGCGCAAGCGAAACTCGAATTCGCCAACCGCGATCTCATTCAGGCCGAGCTCGACCTTCGCTATTGCGACATCGTCGCGGAGATCAACGGCGTCGTCACGCGCCGAAATGTCAATCCGGGCAATGATGTTCAGGTCGGGCAGAGCTTGATGGCGATCCGTTCGCTCACCGAGATCTGGGTCGATGCCAATTTCAAGGAGACCCAACTGCGCGACTTGCGTATCGGCCAAGCGGTCGATTTGTATGTCGACATGTACGGCGACCGACAGGTGTTCAATGGCCGGATCGCCGGCTTTTCCATGGGGACGGGATCGACACTCGCGTTGCTGCCGCCGGAGAATGCCACCGGCAACTTCGTCAAGATCGTCCAGCGGCTGCCGGTCCGCATCGAGCTTGAAGGATACGACCCCGACAGGAAGCCCCTGTTCCTCGGCACTTCGGTTGTTCCATACGTCTATCTCGATAAGCCGCTCGTCGGACCCGATGCCGGGAAGTTTCTTCAAGGCTACGTGCAGCCATCGCCGGCCATCGGTTCGGCCGCGAGCCCGTCGGGCGTCGGCAGATGACGGAGACGGTACTTTCACCCTCCAAATCCCGGGTGGGGCAAAGCCCCTGGGTGGTGGCCGCCGTCGTCGTGGTGCCGACCTTCATGGAGGTGCTCGATACGACCATCGCTCTGGTGGCGCTGCGATACATTGCCGGCGGCCTGTCCGCTACGGTCGACGACGGCGAGTGGGTCATCACCAGCTATCTCGCCGCCAACGCCATCATCCTGCCAATCACCGGCTGGTTGTCGGCCCATCTCGGTCGGCGCAACTACTTCCTGCTGTCGATAGCCGTGTTCACACTTGCCTCGGGGCTGTGTGGAATGGCCACCAGTCTCGGTCAGCTGATCGTGTTCCGCGTGGTGCAGGGCTTGGCGGGGGGCGGTCTTCAGCCTTCCAGCCAGGGCGTGCTGCTGGACGCCTTCCCTCCGGAGAAGCAAGGCATGGCGATGACGCTGTTCGGCTTCGCGGCCCTGCTGGCGCCGATCGTCGGTCCGACCCTCGGCGGCTGGATAACAGACAGTTATTCGTGGCGGTGGGTGTTCTTGATCAACGTCCCGGTCGGTCTTGTCGCATTTGCCGCTTGTTATGCTCTGCTCCGGGACCCGGACTATCTCACGAAGGAGCGTGAGGAGCTGAGGAAGCAGCCGTTCCGCTTCGACTCCGTTGGGCTGTCACTCCTGGTCATCGTCATGGTCTCCTGGGAGGTGATGCTCAGCAAAGGACAAGAGTGGGATTGGTTGAGCGATCCATTCTGGCGTGTGCAGACGCTGGCGACCTTTTTCGCTGTGGGCCTGATCGCGCTGATCTTGTGGGAGCTGCGTCACCCCAGCCCCGTGGTCAATTTCCGACCCATGCGGGAGCGAAACTTCAGTGCGTGCTGCCTCATCATCTTTTGCGCCTATATGGTGCTTTATGCGGCCAGCACCTCGTTGCCTGCGTTGCTTCAAACGCTGTTCGGTTATGATGCGCTGAGCGCGGGATTGGTCATGTCGCCGGGTGGGTTCTTTGCGGTCATCGCGATGCCTGTCGTGGGTTTGATACTTGGCCGGGGGGCGGACGCCCGGTGGGTGATCATGACCGGCTTGCTCGTCATGACCGCCGGCAACTATTGGATGTCGCAGCTCAACCTGGGGATCAGCCCGGACCAGGTCGTGTGGCCCCGGGTGGTGCTGGTCCTTGGCCTTTCGATATGCTTTGCCCCCACGAATGTAGCGGCCTATCTTTATACTCCGCCGCTGCTGCGCGGAGCGGCTGTCGGCTTGTTGAGTCTGCTGCGCAACGAGGGAGGCAGTGTCGGGACGTCGTTGGCGCAAACAATGCAGGAGCGCCGTGACCAATTTCACACCCTGCGGCTTGGCGAGTCCCTTGATGCTTTCAACGCCGCTGTGGTTTCCTTCCTGAACCAGGCTCGGGGAGTGTTCCTGCAGCAGGCCGGCGATCCGGTTGCCGCACAGCAGCTGGCTTGGCAGGCACTCGAGAATCTGCGCCAGCAGCAAGCATCGGCACTGGCTTATTTCGATGTGTACTTGATCTTGGCCGTCATAACGCTGGCACTGGTACCCGCGGTGCTACTGATGAAACGCTCGGTGGCTCCGAAAGGAGCCCACATCGGTGGCGAATGAGCCGCAATGCAGCAGCTGGCTGAGTGTACGTCGGCCCGCGTTTGGTGACAGCGGCGGCAGATTGTTTGATGCGTGGGCTTTAGTGACTGCCTTGAATTTTGGAGGTTCACGTTGAACGAGAGACTTTTCGCGCGACGCGGCGCTCGTGTGGAAACTTCGCCGGAAACCGGGAGCGAGCGGCCGCAGCCCGACGACTTGCCGGCGCGGATACCTGGCAAGTCTCGCCCGTTGCGCAAAACGCACAGACAAGCGAAACGGCCGGGGTTCGATCGCGTTGTCCTACTCCTCCAAGGTGGCGGCGCGCTGGGGGCTTATCAGGCTGGGGTCTATGAGGCGCTGGCGGAGGCAAACCTCCATCCCGATTGGGTCGCTGGCATCTCGATTGGGGCGATCAACGCCACGATCATCGCCGGTAACCCACCGAATCTGCGCGTCGAAAAACTAAGAGAGTTCTGGGAGCGCATCACCGACTCATTGTTCGATATTGGTGCGGGCGAACTGGGCTCAGTGCTGGCGCGCGGAGATTCCCCGCGCGTTTCTATTAATCATATAAGCGCCGCCGTGGCTCTCATGAATGGTGCGCCCGGGTTCTTCCGACCGCGGATCCCGAACCCATGGTTTCATCACCCCGGCACCGTCGAGGCGACGAGTTACTACGATACGGCACCGCTCAAGGCGACGCTCGAGTCGCTCATCGATTTCGACCGGGTGAACGCTGAGCACGCCCAAACCCGCCTCAGTCTCGGCGCCGTCAACGTGCGGAGCGGAAACCTGGTCTATTTCGACTCGCCGAGCCAGGTCATCAAGCCGGAGCATGTGATGGCGAGTGGCGCATTGCCGCCCGGCTTTCCGGCGATCGAGATCGAAGGCGAGCACTACTGGGATGGCGGGCTCGTGTCGAATACGCCCCTTCTGTGGATCGCGATGACGCAGCAGCGGCCACCGGACTCGCTCGTTTTCCAGGTTGATCTCTGGAGCGCGCGAGGCGAGTTCCCGCGCAACCTTGCCGAAGTGGCGCCCCGCCAAAAGGAAATCCAGTACTCTAGCCGAACCCGCGCCTTCACCGACTACTTCAAGGAGATGGCAAAGCTGCGACACATGCTCGCCGTGCTCCTCGAGGAACTGCCAGACGAAATGAAGCAGCGCGAAGAAGTGAAATATCTGAGCTCGGCCGCAGACCGGCACGCCGCCAACATCGTGCAGCTGATCTATCGGCCAAAGGGTTACGAAGGCGATTCCAAGGACTATGAGTTCTCACGCCGCTCGATGGAGGAGCACTGGCGGGCAGGCTACTACGACGCTGTGCATGCGCTCCGCCATCCCGAAATTCTCGAGCGATCAAGCAGCCGGTACGAAACGCTCGTCACCTTCGACTTCAGTCGTGATCGCGGCGATTGAGGCAGACGCCGACGATAGGCGGCCCGCCACCCCCCGCGCGGGCGAGGACGCCTCCAACTCGGATAGTGGGTGTGAAGGCCGACGCTTGACGCGGCCATCCGCGCAGATGGCCCGTTCTCCATTCACCTCTTGGGATAAGCGGTGAAAATGTAGTCTTGTGCCGCTACCGTCGTATGGCACGCGTACCCGCATTTGGCGTCGTTCCCTTGAGGCGTAAACGTGTTGGACGCAGCATCATAAAAAAAATTTCCGTATGCCCATCCGTGCGTGTCGGGGAATCTGTTGGTATCTTTTTCGATTACCGCAACCGCTTTCAGGGTGTCGGGCACCATCACGAAATAGGGGGCTACGGTGTTCTTTTTTACGGTCCACTCGATCTTTACGATCTTGGAGCCTTCAGGGAATTTTTTGCCATCGCTGGGAAGGCCTTGCCTATACGCGTTCATCATGACGTCGTTCGCCACGATCACCTTCAACAGAGTTTCGGTCTGGCTGACCGCGACATCCTGCCAGTTTTCGTATCCTCTAAAGTCAGAAAACGCGAGCCCGTCCAATTTCAGCGTGTACCTGTCCTGCTGAGCAAAGGCCATGCTCCCCAAGACAGCGAGCAATCCCACGATGGTCAACGTCACCGGGGTGTATTTACTCTTCAGCAAACGAACTGCCGAAATGCGCGACATGATACCCTCCACGTCTGGGGCCGAGAACCTTCCCGGCGTCGATTTCAGAACCGGCCGAACCGCTTGAAAATCCAGTGTCATTCAAGTCGAGATGAGCTGGGCCTCTTTTTTGGGCATCTTGCCGCTCGCAGCGGTTATCGGAACATTTAGTCCGGGAACGTGACAAAAGGCGGTCGGTTCCCCACCCGAGACATTAATTTCTGAGCGGATTGGAACGGAGAAAGCCGAGGGGCGTTTGAGCGCAGAAGTCCGTTGGACGTTCCCGCGGCATTCGGCCCGACGGTACGCACCAAGGAGGACCGAATCGTTCGAACTCACCAGCCAAGCGAGGCCGTTTTTGGAACGATCCCGCCCGACGACATCGACTGGAAGCCGTTTGCGGCATTCCCGTTTGTGGGCAACTGAGAGTCGCCACGAACGAGCGCAACGCTACGCATAAGCGTCGCGCTTTCCCAGTGGAGGAGTAGTCATGCCGAGACAAGCAAACGTTGCAGTAACATTTGTCCTGGTTGCCTTCTCGCTCATGATGGAGTGCACGCCGGGTGCGACCGCAGGCTCCGCACTACCAGATGCCATCAAGGCCGGCGTCGCCGAAAAACTTTTTCGGTTGGATTGTGGTCGCTCTCTTGAAAATGACGAGTCGGTATGGACGCCGGGCGAGAACGTCGGACGCAGTATCGAATTCTCTTCGACTTGCTGGCTCATAAAGCATGGAAGCGAATGGTTGCTTTGGGATACGGGTGTTCCAGAATCCGCACATAGCGACCCCAGAGGGTGGTCCACTTTACCTAAATTGATCGTCTATCATCTCGACAAGACGCTGACAGATCAACTCGCCGAAATCGGGCTGAAGCCACACGATGTCACTCGTGTTGCAATATCGCACACGCATGGAGACCACATTGGTAACATGGGCTTGTTCCCCAACTCCATAATTCTGATGCAGCGAGCCGAGTATAGCTGGATAAGCTCACCCAAGGGGCCCAACGACAACGTGAATCAATTGATGGCGCTCGCGCGTGAGCTCTTGGGCGCCCCGAAGAACCTTCAGCTCATCGACGGTGATACCGACATATTCGGCGATGGGAGCGTCACTTTGGTTTCCACGCCAGGGCACACCCCTGGCCACCAGTCGCTGCTGGTCCATCTCAAGAATTCCGGCTTCATCATCCTGTCCGGCGACGTCGTTCATCTGGAAGAGAGTTTCGATCAAAACATAGTTCCGTCGCTGAATACCAATAAGCAAGAATCACTCGCGTCGATGGAAAGAATCAGACGGATCATCGCAATGTACAAGGCGACGCTCTTTATCAATCATGACAAGAAACAAGAGGACAAGCTTAGGCTGCTCCCTGCATTCTATGACTGAGGTTTGCCGATTGGTCGTCGGACCCTGGCAAGATTGAGCACGTCTGGAGCGCTACCGACTCGGCCGTCCCGCCTTTCAGCTGCAATCTCCGCTGCTTGGGGTTATGCGGACGCCGGCCTGCGCGGTGCCCAGAGCAGCCCATGGCCCCGACCGGACTCCGACTGTGCGCATCGCAGCACAATTTTGCTGACATAGCCGGAGCGGTCGCGATAAGACGTTGTTTCGGCTTTCCTTTTGCGCGGGCTCTAGCAATTTCAAGTGTTTAACCTTAATCGCGCCTTAACCTCGCCGCCGCTATGTTCCGTGAAAGCGGCCGAGTCAGGCCGGGTGTGCAGATGTCCATGAACAGCGCCGAACGCGGGCTTCCCCTCTCGACCGGTCGGATCGTCGACACGCGTTCCCCGTTCGTGCGCCTCGCCGAGCTCGTCGCCGACGTGAAGCCGGGCCGGCCGGTGATCGATCTCGGCGTCGGCGAGCCCAAGCACCCGGTGCCGGACTTCGTCGGTCCGGTGATCGCGGCGCATATCAAGGATTTCGGGCGCTATCCGCGCAACGAAGGCACGCCGCAGTTCCGCCGTGCCGCGGCGGAATGGGCGGCGCGACGCTATCGGCTCGGCCGCGTTCCCGATCCCGACCGCGAGGTCCTGGTGCTCAACGGCTCGCGGGAGGGCCTGTTTCTCGGCGCGCTTGCCGCCAAGCGCCACGTGGCGAACCGCGCCGGGCGGCCGGCGATCCTGGTTCCCAATCCCTTCTATGCGGCCTATTCCGCGGGCGCCGTGGCCGCGGATTGCGAGGTCGTCTACATGCCGACCACGCGCGAGACCCGCTTCCTGCCCGATCTCGACGCCCTCGACGGCGCGCTACTCGCGCGCACCGTCGCGATGTTCCTGGCGACCCCCTCCAATCCACAGGGCGCGGTGGCCGACCTCGCCTATCTCCAGCGTGTCACCGCGCTGGCGCGCCGCTACGGCTTCCTGCTGTTCTGCGACGAGTGCTACTCGGAAATCTACACCCAGGCACCTCCGGCCGGTGCGCTCGAAGCCGCTGGAGACCAGTTCGAGAACGTCGTTCTGTTCCAGTCGCTGTCCAAGCGCTCCAACCTTCCCGGCCTGCGCGTTGGGTTCGCCATGGGAGATCGCCGCTTCATCGCGAAATTCCTGGAGCTGCGGAATGTCGCCGCGCCCCAGGTGCCGATCCCGACCCAGGAGGTCGGGATCGCGGCCTATGGTGACGAAGTCCATGTCGAGGCGAATCGCGATCTCTATCGCGCCAAGTTCGACCTGGTCGACCAGATCATCGGCGACCGTTACGGTTATCGCCGTCCAGCCGGCGGCTTTTTCCTGTGGCTCGACGTCGGCGCGCTGGGCGGCAGCGAAGTGGTGGCGGCGCGGCTGTGGCGGGAAGCAGGCGTACGGGTGCTGCCCGGACGCTACATCGCCCGCGACCAGGCCGACGGCCGCAATCCCGGCGCGGATTTCATCCGCGTCGCCATGGTGCATGACAAGGTGACCACGGCGGAGGCGCTGCATCGCATCGTCGCCGTGCTCGGATGAACGGAGCTTGAACCGGTGGCGATGTCGACGGCGGAACGCAGCTATCACGGACCGTTCACGGTGGACGATTTTCGCGCCATCGTACATCGCCGCCTGCGCGAGCTCGCCGGGCTGGCGCTGATCGCCGCGTCGTGCGGCGCCGCCGCGGCGCTCGCCACCTGGTCGGTGAAGGATCCGAGCTTCAGCCATGCGACCAGCGCACCGGTGCGCAACCTCCTGGGCGCGCCGGGCGCGATCGCGGCCGATCTCGCGACCCAGCTGTTCGGCCTCGCCACCATCGCGATCATCCTGCCGGTCGCGGCCTGGGGCTGGCGCTTGCTCACCCATCGCCCGCTCGACCGGATGCGCTGGCGCGTGCCGGCGTGGCTGGCCGGCCTCGTCGCCGCCGCCGCCTTTGCCTCGTGCCTGACGCGTACCGCGCAATGGCCGCTGCCGACCGGGATCGGGGGGGTCATCGGCGACGCCGTGATTCGTGCCATCGCCTCCATCGTCGGCGGACCTCTGTTCGGCACCGGCCGCACGGTGGCCGCCATATCGTTCGGCGTCATCGGTTTCGCCATGCTCGCCGTCGCCTGCGGATTCGGCTTCCGGCGGCCCGAGGAAGCGAACGACCTGGCGGACGCGGACGAGGCGGAGGAAGACGAGGGCGGCTCGGTATCGATCGGCTGGGTGGTGCACTATTTCCTCAGCCTGAAAGCACGGTTCTTCCGGCCGATCGCGGCGGTTTTCGTCCACACCTTCGGGATGCTGCTGGCGCGCAAATCCGCGGCATCCTCGACGCGGGCGGAGCCGCGTTTCACGGCGCAAGCCGGGTTGGCGGCCGCGCACGAGCCCGGCGACGATCCGGCGCCGGACCAAGACGAGGGCGACGAATCCGCGACGAAGGTGGTGCGTGGCGCGCGAAAGCCGTCGCGGCCGGCGCCCAAAGGCGCTCGCAAGTCGCCCGACGGTTACGAGATGCCGCCGCTCAACCTGCTGGCCGCGCCCAAATCCTCGGACCGCTTCGCGCCGAGCACCGAGACGATCCAGCAGACCGCGGTTTCGCTCGAGCACGTGCTCGGCGACTTCGGCGTACGCGGCGAAATCATCAATGCGCGGCCGGGGCCGGTGGTGACGCTCTACGAGCTCGAACCGGCGCCGGGAATCAAATCGTCGCGGGTGATCGGCCTGGCCGACGACATCGCGCGCTCCATGAGCGCGCTTTCGGCGCGCGTCGCCGTGGTGTCCGGCCGCAACGTGATCGGCATCGAACTGCCCAACGCGACACGCGAGAAGGTCTATCTTCGCGAGCTGCTCGCCGCGGAGGAATACGTATCGAGCGGCGCCAGGTTGCCGCTGTGCCTCGGCAAGACCATCGGCGGCGAAGCCGTGATCGTCGACCTCGCGCGGATGCCGCATCTCCTGATCGCCGGCACCACCGGCTCGGGCAAGTCGGTCGCCATCAACACCATGATCCTGAGCCTGCTCTACCGGCTGCGGCCGGACCAGTGCCGGCTGATCATGGTCGATCCGAAAATGCTGGAACTGTCGGTCTATGACGGCATCCCGCATCTGCTCACGCCGGTCGTCACCGATCCCAAGAAGGCGGTGGTGGCGCTGAAATGGGCGGTGCGCGAGATGGAGGACCGCTACAAGAAGATGGCCAAGCTCGGCGTGCGCAACATCGACGGCTACAATGCGCGCCTGACCGAGGCGCGCGGCCGCGGCGAGATGCTGTCGCGCACCGTGCACACCGGCTATGACCCCGACAGCGGCGAGGCGGTCTACGAGAAGGAGGAGTTCGATCTCGACCTCCTGCCTTATCTCGTCGTGATCGTCGACGAGATGGCCGACCTGATGATGGTCGCCGGCAAGGACATCGAAGGTGCGATCCAGCGCCTGGCGCAGATGGCGCGGGCGGCGGGCATCCACGTCGTGCTCGCGACCCAGCGGCCCTCCGTCGACGTCATCACCGGCACCATCAAGGCCAATTTCCCGACCCGGATCTCGTTCCAGGTCACATCGAAGATCGACAGCCGCACCATCCTCGGCGAGCAGGGCGCCGAACAGCTCCTCGGCCAGGGCGACATGCTCTATATGGCGGGCGGCGGGCGCATCAGCCGCGTGCACGGCCCATTCGTCTCCGACGACGAAGTCGAAAAGATCGTCCGCCACCTCAAGACCCAGGGCCAGCCGCAATATCTCGAAGCCGTGACCGCGGAGGACGATGGCGAGGGCGAGGACGGCGCCGTGTTCGACTCCACCGCCATGGGCGAGCCGGACGGCGCCGACCTCTACCAGCAGGCCGTGCAGGTGGTGACGCGCGACCGCAAGGCCTCGACCAGCTACATCCAGCGGCGGCTGCAGATCGGCTACAATCGCGCCGCGTCGCTGATGGAACGGATGGAGAAGGAAGGCGTCATCGGCCAGCCCAACCATGCCGGAAAACGCGAAATCCTGGTTGGCGGCGAAGAGGACGAGCGCTATTGAGTACCCTGGGGGTGCGGCCCAAACTGGTGATTCCCGTCCGTTCGGACAAGCCACCCTGCTGCTCGGGTGGGTTACGGGGCGGGCTGTGTCGTGAAAAGGCCATAGGGCGGGGCTAGCCCGGTCAAACCTTGGACAGGATCGCGGAGATGGACATGGGATGGGCGGGGGTGGCCGCGTTGGTCGGGGTGTTCTTCCTGGCGGCGCCGATGATCGCGCCGGCACAGACCGTGCCGGTTCCCCAGCCGGCGCCGAAGCGGGCCGGACCGGTGGCCAAGCCGCCGATCTCGATCCTTCCCGATGCGTCCCGGACCCCGGCGCCGACACAGCAGGCCGAACCGATCACGACGGAGGCCGGCCAACACGCTTTGGTCGATCGCGTCAGCCTCTATCTGTCGACCATCCAGACGCTGGTCGGCAATTTCGTCCAGGTCGGACCGGACGGCCGCAAGACCGAGGGGAAATTCTACATCCAGAAGCCGGGCAAGGTGCGGTTCGAATACGATCCGCCGAGCCCCATCGAGGTCGTCGCCGACGGCTCCTTCGTGCAGGTGCGCGATCGCAACCTCGACACCAAGGACACCTATCCCCTGTCGCAGACCCCACTGCGCTACCTGCTGGCGGACCGGATCGACCTGTGGCGCGAGACCCACCTGGTGTCGGTCGGTGCCGACGACAAATACGTCACAGTCACCATCGAAGAACGCCAGCTGGTGATCGGCACCAACCGGATGATGCTGATGTTCGACGCCAAGGATTTCCAGCTGCTGCAATGGACCGTCACCGACCCGCAGGGCTACGACACCACGGTGGGCGTGTATAATCTCGACACCAACAAGAAGCCCGATCCCAACCTGTTCCGGATCAGCTTCGGGCGCACCGAGCAGAACGTGCAGTAGGCGCCCCGATTCGGCGCAGCCCCCTTCCGATGCGCCTGACCGTCTCGACCTGGAACATCAATTCGGTGCGGCTGCGCATCAACCTCATCGCGCGATTCCTGCGCGCGGCGCAGCCGGACGTGCTCTGCCTCCAGGAAACCAAATGCCCGGACGACAAGTTTCCGCTCAAGCGCTTCAAGCGCCTGGGCTACACCCATTTCGCGCTCAACGGGCAGAAGGGCTATCACGGCGTCGCCATCGTCTCGCGGCTGCCGTTCGACGCAATCGACATCCGCGGCTTCTGCGGCAAGACCGATTGCCGCCACATCGCCGTGACGATCGGCGCCGAAGCGGGCTTTGCCGCGGCGACGACGCTGCATAATTTCTACGTCCCCGCCGGCGGCGACGAGCCCGACCCCGACATCAACGAGAAATTCGCCCACAAGCTCGCCTTCCTGGACGAGATGCGCGGCGCAGCGGGCATGCACCCGGCCGCCGGCGCGCAGGCGATCCTGGTCGGCGACCTCAACGTCGCGCCGCTCGAGCACGATGTCTGGAGCCACAAGCAGCTCCTCAGGGTGGTCTCCCACACCCCGATCGAGTGCGAGAAGCTCAACGCGGTGCGCGATGCGGGCGCCTGGGTCGATATCATGCGCGCCTTCGTGCCGGAACCCGCCAAGCTCTACACGTGGTGGAGCTACCGCGCCGCCGACTGGCAGGCCGCCGACCGCGGCCGGCGCCTCGACCACATCTGGGTCTCACCGGCCATCGCGGGCCGGGTCTCGGGCATGGCCATCGCCCGGCAGGCCCGCGGCTGGAGCCAGCCGTCCGACCATGTCCCGGTGACGGCGACGCTGGAGTTGTGAGGACGGTCCCCTATCGCCGCTGACCCGGCGGCAGCAGCATGTCGCGGACCGCGTGGAGTTCGTCGGTCGCCGTATTGGCGCGTTCGGTCAGCTGGTCGCGCATCAGCCGGGCCGCCTCCGGAAAGCCTTCCAGCACCTTGCGGAACAGGCTGCGGGTGATTCGCATCACAGTCGAAGGCTCAAGCGCGGTCGCGGTGACCGGGCGCTTGGTTTCGGTGATCAGGGCAAGCTCACCGAGGAGGACGCCGGGCCCGGCCGTGATGCCGGGGTCCGACGGGTCCGCATTGGGCAAGGCGAGCTTGAGCGAGCCCTCCTGGACGACATAGCCGCCCTCGGCGGTGTCGCCGGCGGTGAACAGCACTTCGCCGCTTTCCAGCTGCCTCGCCTCGGAGCCGATGGCGATGATCTGCAATGCCGAAAATCCGAGCTGGGCGAAAGTCGGCACCCGCTCCAGGAAAAAGATGTCGTCCTCGATTGTCATCGTATTTGCAGCAGCACCCTCACGCACGCACTCGTCCGGCCATGCCGGCATCCCCATGAACGGCTAGAGCATGATCCCGAAAAGTTGCAGACTTTTCGGACAAGATCATGCTCATAATCGAAGACCTTAGAGCGCTATCCGATTCAACCAGAAACGATAGCGCTCTAAGGCACCAGCTTGTAGCCGCCCGCCTCGGTCACCAGGATCTCCGGGGAGGCGGCGTCCTTCTCGATCTTCTGGCGCAGGCGGTAGATATGGGTCTCCAGGGTGTGGGTCGTCACGCCGGAATTGTAGCCCCACACCTCCTGGAGCAGGACTTCGCGGGAGATCGGGCGCAGGCCGGCCCGGTAGAGGAAGCGCAGGATCGCGGTTTCCTTCTCGGTGAGGCGGACCTTGTTGCCCTTGGGGCCCATCAGCAGCTTGGAGCTGGGCTGGAACGTATAGGGGCCGATGGTGAAGATCGCATCCTCGCTCGCCTCGTGCTGGCGCAGTTGCGCCCGGATGCGCGCCAGCAGCACCGCGAAGCGGAACGGCTTGGCCACATAGTCGTTGGCGCCGGATTCGAGGCCGAGGATGGTGTCGGAATCGGTGTCGTGGCCGGTCAGCATGATGATCGGCGCCTTGAAGCCGTTCTTGCGCAGGATCCGCACCGCCTCGCGGCCGTCGATGTCGGGGAGGCCGACATCCATGATGACGAGGTCGACATGGCCGCCCTTGGCCGCCTGCACCCCCTTGGTGCCGGATTCGGCGGAAACCGCTTCGAATTCCTCGTGCAGCGACAACTGCTCGACCAGCGCTTCGCGGAGCTCGGTGTCATCGTCGACGATCAGGATTCTTCGCGCATTTGGCATGTCGAGCCCCTGCCGGCGCGCTGTGCCCCCAGCGCGATAAGTCGTCACCAACACGATACCGAATCATCATGCAGGCGACACAAAGTAGATTGAATCGGTTAAAGTTCCGGGCTCGCAGCCCGATCGAACCATGGCGGATTCGCTCCATCCGCGGCAAGTAGAGCAAGACGGCAGAAAAGAGCAAGCACCGGCGGACCCCCAAACAACTCCGGGGTGGTGGATCGCCCGGATCTGGACACCGCTGGCACCGCAGATGCACCGCATTTCACTCTCCCGAATCGACGTCCGGCCGCGGCCGGGCGACCGCCGCCGCGGCTGGATCTCCGCGGGACCGCTGCGGATCGCGGTGGCGCTCGGCCGATCCGGCGTCAAGGCCGACAAGCGGGAAGGCGACGGCGCGACCCCCGCGGGCCGCTTCCGGCCGGTCCGGCTGTGGTGGCGCAAGGACCGCGCGGCGCGGCCGCCGGTGCTGCTGCCGGCCCGCCCGATCGACCCGACGGACGGCTGGTGCGAAGACCCCGCCGACCGCCGCTACAACAGGCCGATCCGGCTCGAACCCGGCGCCCCCGGCGACCGCCTGACTCGCCGCGACGGGCTCTACGACCTGGTGATCGAAATCGACCACAACACCCGGCCGCGGATCGCCGGCCGCGGCAGCGCGGTTTTTATCCACGTAGCGAGGCCGGGCCTCGCCCCGACCGCCGGCTGCGTCGCCATGCCCGTGGCCGCCCTGAGGCTCCTGCTGCGGCGGGTCGGGCCAAAGACGAGAATCGTGATTCACGTTTAAGGTCTGATGCCAGAATTATCGCGTCAAATCAAGTAATCGAACGGTTTTTGCTCCCACTCCCGCTTGCGGGGAGGGTTGGGGAGGGGGCTCTCGCAGCGAGTCTGTG
>Ga0302325_10008768_pt1 | contig 22180 bp, 19 predicted proteins | sample Palsa_T0_2_FD_201948 | JGI IMG/M metagenome (GOLD analysis project Ga0302325, IMG submission 201948) | Peat permafrost microbial communities from Stordalen Mire near Abisko, Sweden - Palsa_T0_2 | ecosystem: Environmental > Terrestrial > Soil > Palsa > Peat permafrost | place: Sweden: Abisko...
TGGGAGGTATAGGATGGGCTTTGCCGAGGGACTTCGCTCCTTGGGCGGTGCCGATGACTGGGCTGTGACCTTTCTCGCGTCGGGGAGGTGATCATGATCGTGCCGGAGCCATTATCAATACGCAGTTCCCGCGAGGGCGGTCTTCATCGCTTCTTGCTCACCGGTGAGCTGGACATCGCCACTGTGCCGATTCTTGAGGCTGCTTTCGATGCTGTGTACGGCGATGAGGCGGCGGAGATGATCGTTGTCGACCTGACCGAGTTGAGCTTTATGGACTCGACGGGGATCCATTTGCTGCTGCGGATGCACGCGGCTTGTGAGGATGACGATCGTTTGCGCGTGGTCAACGGCTCGCCCCCCGTGGTGCGGTTGTTCGACGTGACGGGCGTGCGCGATCATCTGCCGATCATTTCGAGCGATCGTGATCCGCTCGCACCTGTGCCGTCGCTGCCCCGGCGACCGACTGACTGGGAATGAGCTCCGTCATCTCGCGGACTCGCCGATCCAACTGACAGTGGCCGGCTCGAGCCTCTGGTTGGGTGAGTACGACCTCTAGACGATCCGGAGGGCCGGCCCCTATGCGTGCTCATGGTGCCGTGCCCCTTCCAATCGCCAACCCCAATCCGAACGCCGCGAGCACGGTCAATGCGCGAGAGTTCTGCTTCGCCAGCGCAGCCACCCGCTGTCCGGCGGCCAGCGCGGAATCCGGTGAGGTCTCCCGGGCGGCGGAGACGAACTCGGACTTCTTGGCGGTCACGGTCTCCTGGGTGTCGGAGATCTTCCCGGTGACGGTGTCCCTGGCCTCCGTGACCGCGCGCTTGGCCTGGGCCTTGACGTCGGTCTTCTCGCTCAGCGCCGCGACGGTATCGCCCAGCTCGGCCCGCGTCTGTTCGATCTCCTGGCGAACCTGCTCGGGGGTGCGTTCCTCCTCGACGGCTAGCTCCTGGCTTGTTTCGCCCTGGCTCGTGTCCATTGGACATCCTCCTTCACGCTCTCGGTCGCTTGCTCGGGTAGGGGTGGCACAGCCTGCTGAACCTTCGCCTTGCCTGACAACGCCAGCCCGCCGGCGACGCCGGCGTAGACGGCAGCGACGATCAACGCGGCCAACCACCCGGTCACTGCGGTCGCGAGGGCCAGAATGAAACAGGCGGTGAGCGCGCCGACGGCGTAGAGGCCCACGATTCCGGCCCCTCCGAACATTCCGGCGCCGATCCCCGCGCGCTTGCCCTTCTCCGCCAGCTCGAGCCTGGCTAGCTCAAGCTCCTGATGCACCAATCTTGTCGTCTGCTCGGACAGCTCGCTCATGAGCTCGCCGACCGGTCGATGAGAATCAGCCATGACCAGCCTCCATGTCTCGTGGCACTTGCTCCACTTCCAGTTCTCGACTCACGAACCCTGTGTATCTGGGACAGCCACTGACGACTACCCCAGAAGCGTGCGGTCGAATCAACCGTGACGTAGATCACCAGCGGGATGGTCAGCGACGGTTACCGATGCCGGTGAGGTCGCCGGCATCGTCCACGCGCAACAAACATATGTGTGTGTCAAGAACGGTTCGGGGTATATGCGACCCATCGACGTGGACACATCTCCTCTCATGAGCGGGCATGTGCTGACACGATCCATCCGACGTAGTGAGGAGGGCTCTGTATGGCCATCACCGAATCGCGGGACGCATCCGAAACGACGACTGAGAAGGGGATCGGTCTTGCCCGTGGGCCAGCGCTGATAGCCGGGACGATTTTGCTGGCAGCCGGCCTCTACTTCCTGTACAGGGCGCACTATTTCCCTCCGCGGTCAAGCTTCCCTAACGGCGCGGCGCCAGTTGACACCAAGGTGTTCGGCATCTTTGGCGCCAACGGCTGGACGGGGATGCTGACGGCGGTGGCGGGGGGTCTCCTGCTCTTCGGCGCCGCTCAGCATCTGCTCGCCAAGGCGATGAGCCTGATTGTCGGCGTCGCACTCGGCGCGGCGGCGATCATTGCGCTGGTCAGCGGCAACGTGCTTGGCTTGGCCGCGGCCAACGGGTGGACCGAGCTCGCATGGGGTGTCGTAGCCGTGATCCTGCTTCTCAACACGCTCGTCCCCCGTCCGCGCCGGACGGTCGCCGTCGTCGATTCCGAGCCGCAGGCCACGGCGGCGCGAAGCACCGCTCGTGCACAGCCTGCGGCTGCGGCCCGACCCACGGCCGCGACGGCTGCGGCTGGTGGCGCGAATGGAGTCGCCGCAGCCCCAGTCGCCGACCGTGAGCCCGCCTACGCCCAGGACACGCTGGACGACCGCGAACCACGGTACGCCGACGGGCGTGGGGCTGACTTCCGAGGCGACGAGCTCCCGTACGTGGACCAGGGAGCCCGGGATAATGTCGCTTGATGGATTCGATTCTGGCCGACTTCATAATCGATCGTGCCTACAGCGCGATCGTTTCGATAGATCAGCAGGGGTTGGTGACGGCTTGGAATACGAGCGCGGAGGAAATGTTTGGGCGTGCGCGGGATGAGGCCCTGGGGCGACCCGTCGCCGAGCTGATCGTTCCTGAGCGCTGGCGTCGCGCCCATCGCGAGGGGCTGCAACGTTTCTTGGCGGGCGGCGAGGGCCGCGTCTTGGATCGTCAGCTCGAGATGACGGCGTTGCGCGCGGACGGGGCCGAGTTTCCGGTGGAGCTGACGATCTCCCCGCGTCGGGATGACGGTCAATGGTCCTTCCACGCATTCATTCGCGACATCACGGAGCGACAGGAGAGCCAGCGGGAGCGTGAGCGGTTGGTGGAGGAGTTGCATCGAGCGCTGCGCGGCAGCGAGCGGCGCTTCGCGGCGATCGTCGGCTCGCTGAGCGACGCGATCACGATCCGCGATCGCCACCATACGTTCATATACGCGAATCCCGCAGCGGTGGCCCATCTGGGCTTCGGCTCGTGGGAGGAGCTCCGCGAGACCCCTCCCGGAGAGATCATGAACGACTATTTGGTATGGGGGGAGGATGGACGCGAGATCCAGATGCAGGACATCCCTTCGGTGCGGATCCTCCGAGGCGAGCCAGCCGAGCCGCTGCTGATTCGCACTGTCAATCGCACCACCGGCGTTCAGCGCTGGAACCTGTTGAAGTCCGCTCCGCTGCTGGACGAGGACGGTGAGGCGGAGGCTACGATCACGATCATCGAGGACGTGACCGAGCAGAAGCGCGCCGAGCTGCGGGGCGCGTTTCTCGCTGACGCGAGCGCGGTGCTGGCGTCGTCACTCGATTACGAGCAGACGCTACGCAACGTTGCCGAGCTTGCCGTCCCCGAGGTCGCCGATTGGTGCGCAGTCGATCTGATCGATGAGGACGGGGGCCGGACACCGGTCGCGGTGGCGCACGTTGACCCCGCGCGGCTCACCCTGGCGGAAGAGCTCCGCGGCTACGAGCCCGAGCAGATGGATCCCGATCGGGGCCTGGGCCTGGTTTTTCGCACCGGCCAATCGCTGCTCTACCCGGACATTCCCGACGTCATGCTGGTCGAGACCGCGATCGACGCGCGCCACCTGGAGCTTCTGCGTGCGGTGGGCCTGCGGTCCGGGCTGATCGTGCCGATGCGGCTGGGAGAGCGGATCCTGGGTGCGCTCACGCTCGTGAGCTCGGACTCTGCCCGGGTGCTCGATCGGTTTGATCAGCAGTTGGCCGAGCAGGTTGCCGCTCGGGCGGCGGTCGCAATCGAGAACTCGAGGCTGTACAGCGAACGCTCCGCGATCGCACGGACACTGCAGCAGAGCCTGCTCCCCGAGCAGCTGCCCGAGATCCCCGGTTACGAGCTGGCCAGCGTGTACGTGCCGGCGCTGCAGAGCAGCTTGGTCGGTGGCGATTTCTACGACGTCTGGTCGGTCGGCGACAGCTGGATCGTGATCATCGGGGACGTCACCGGACGAGGTGTGCAGGCGGCGGCGCTCACCTCGCTCGTGCGCCACACCATGCGAACCGCATCGGAGTTCCTCACCAGCCCCGCCCAGCTGCTCGACCGGGTCGACCGCACGCTCAAGCGGCGCCCGACCCTGTCAGTCTGCACGGCCCTGTGCCTGCGGCTTGAGCACCATCGGGCGACGCTTGCCGTAGGCGGACACCCGCTGCCCCTGCATATCACCGGGCAGCGGATCGCGGAGATCGGCGAGCACGGGCCGCTGCTCGGCGCGTTCGGCGATGTCACGTGGCGGGACATCGAGATTGACCTGGACGCGGGCAGCACGCTCGTGGCCTACACCGACGGTATGACCGACGCGTTGGACCTGGAGGGCAGGCGGTTTGGACTCGAGCGCTTGCGCGCCGCCCTGAGCGACGTCGGCGATCGCCCAGCCGCCAAGGTGATCGACTGTCTCACCGGTGCGCTGGCCGAGTTCCAGAGTGGCGTGCATGCCGACGACACCGCAGCGATCGCCGTCCGCCGCCTTTCCCACGCCAATGCGCAGCAGGCTCGCGGGCCTGCCGCAGACGCGCAGATGACCGGCAAGCTTGACCCGAGCGTCGCGTGACCAGGCGACAGCCTGATCTGTCCGGCTGGTTCTCGGAGAGGAGTCCCGTGTGCCCAAGTCAATAGACGTCGAACTGCCGCGGGATCCCAGTGCGGCCGGTCGCGCACGCCGACTGCTTGAGGAGCGGTATGCGGGCGCGCTCGATGCCGACGAGCTCATCCGAGCCACGCTGCTGGTCAGCGAGCTCGTCACCAACGCGCTGCTGCACGGGCAGGGGACGATCACGTTCAGAGCCGGCCTGGATGCAGACCGCCTGCTCGTCGAGGTCATTGACCAGGGCTCCGGGTTCGAGCGAGTCGCGCGCGAGCAGGACTTCGACGCATTAAGCGGGTGGGGACTGACAATCGTTGAGGCCGAGGCCAGCCGATGGGGCGTGCACGAGGGCACGACGCACGTCTGGTTCGAGATCGAACGATCAGGCCCGAGGCTCGGCGCCGAGAACAAGGCGTAACGGCTCACCGGTCAGGTTATGACCGTCACGTTCGTCGCCAACGGTCGCATGTATCGGGCGCCCGAGCGGCCGGTACTGGCGATCTGCGCTGATGGTTGGGACCCCGACTACGTCGATGATGCGCTGCAACGGGGCCTCATGCCACGGCTGGCCGAGGCCCTCGCGTCGGGCGGTACGTTCGCGATCGGCCAGGCTCAGATGCCGACGTTCACCAACCCGAACAATGTCGCGATCGTGACCGGGGTGAGCGCGGCGCGCAATGGCGTGGCCGGCAATCACTATCGCGATCGCGACGGCGAGGAGGTCCAGGTCACCGAGCCGAGCTTTCTCCGCGCGACGACGATCCACGCCGCCGCGCACGCCGCCGGGGTCAGTGCTCTGTGCGTGACGGCGAAGGACAAGCTACGCCGCCTGCTCGCCTCGGGAGGCGTGCCGGCGTTCAGCGCTGAGTGCGCCCACGCACAGACGCTGGCTGACGGAACGTCGGTCACCGACGTCGTGGGCCGGCCGAACCCGGGCATCTACGACTGGGAGCTCTCGCCGTACACGATCGACCTCGCGCTGGCGCTCGCGGACCGGCTCGGGGCACAGCTCGTGTACGCGTCGCTGACCGATTTCGTCCAGCATTCCGCGGCGCCGGGCGAGGCCATGTCCGATCGTTTCTACCGGGCGATCGACGCATCGCTCGGACGTGCGCTCGATGCCGGCTATCTCGTCGGGCTCGCCGCGGACCATGGGATGCGCGCCAAGACCACAGCGGACGGGAGCCCAAACGTCCGCTTCCTCGACGAAGCGCTGGCGCAGGCCGGTGTTCGCGGCGGCCACACGCTGTGTCCGATCACCGACCCCTACGTCGTTCACCACGCCGCGCTCGGTTCGCTCGCCTGGGTCCACCTCGACGATGTCGCCGAGCTCGATCGCGCGCGGAGCGTACTGGCCGCGCTGCCCGGTGTCGAGGGGGTGCTCGATCGTTACGCCGCGGCTGAGAGCTTCGAGCTGCCGGCCGACCGGATCGGCGATCTGATCGTGCTCGGCGACGCGGACACGGTGTTGGGCAAGTCAAGCCAGGCGCACGACCTGAGCGCGCTGGGAGGCACGTTGCGCTCGCATGGCGGATTGCACGAACGAGCCGTCCCGATCATTGTCTGCGGGCGGCTCGCCCCAGGCGCGGTCGCGGGACGGGACCTGCGCAACCGCGACCTTCACGACCTTCTGCTCAACTACGTCACATGACCGCGCTCTCGACTCTCCGCGTCCATTCCCCGTACACCGGCGAGCTGGTCGGCGAGGCGCCCCTCGCCAGTCCGATGCACGTGCAAGCCGCGCTCGACGCCGGCGCTGCCCACGGGAGCCAGCTCTCGCGCCATGAGCGCTCGCAGGTCCTGTTCTCGACCGCGGAGCTGGTCGGTGCGCAGCGCGACGAGCTCTCTCACCTGATTTCGACCGAGTCCGGGCTATGTCTGAAGGACAGCCGCCACGAGGTCGGACGCACAATCGACGTGCTTCGGTTCGCCGCGATGGAGGCGCTGCGCGACGACGGCGCGGTGTTTGCCGGCGACATCTCGCCTCACGGACGCGACCGCCGCGCCTACACGATCCGAGTCCCGGTGAGGCTGGTGGGGGCCATCACTCCCTTCAACCACCCGCTCAACCAGGTCGCGCACAAGCTGGCCCCGGCGATCGCGGCCGGCGCTCCGGTTGTGCTCAAACCCTCAGAGAAGACGCCGCTCAGCGCCCTGCGCCTCGGCGAACTGCTCCTCGAGGCCGGACTACCCTCGGCGGCGGCGCAGATCGTGTGCGGCGACGCCGTCCCGATCCTCGACACCTTCCTGGCCCACGATGCGGTCGAGCTGATCTCCTTCACCGGCGGTGTCGCCGTGGGCAAGTCGATCGCGGCCAAACTGGGGTACCGCCGCGCGGTCCTGGAGTTAGGCGGCAATGACCCGCTGATCGTGTTGGCGGATGCGAACCTCGAGGAGGCCGCACGCCTCGCGGTGCAGGGCTCCTTCCAGAACTCCGGCCAACGCTGCACTGCCGTCAAGCGCATCCTGGCCGTCGAGGAGATCGCGGACGAGCTGGCCGAGCGGATCGTCGCCGGCGCACGCCGGTTGCGTGCGGGGGACCCGCTCGACGAGGACACCGACATCGGCACGGTCATCGATGAGCAGGCGGCGGAGCGGATCGCCGTGCGGGTCGAGCATGCCGTCGCGCTCGGCGCGCGACTGCTCTACGGCGGTGAGCGCACCGGCGCGCTGCTTGTCCCGGCGGTCCTCGACCACGTGCCCCCGGACATCGAGCTGGTCGCCCGGGAGACGTTTGGTCCGGTCGCGCCGATCATCCGCGTGCGCGACCTCGACCACGCCATCGCGGTCGCCAACAGCACGCCCTATGCCCTCTCCAGCGGCGTCTGCACGTTCGACTGGCGCGCGATTGCCCGCTGCATCCGCGAGTTGCGAGCCGGGACCGTCAACATCCGCGAGGTCCCCGGCTACCGCAGCGAGATCACGCCGTTCGGCGGCATCGGCGACAGCGGCCTCGGCGTCAAGGAAGGCGTGCTCGAGGCGATGCGAGCGATGTCCTTCACCAAGCTCTACACATTGCCATGGCACTAGAGCAGCTAAGCGTTCTCGTCGCCTTGGCATAACTGTCTGCCTGAAGGCGTCACGCCAGGGGGCTGCGCGCCGGCGGGCCTAAGCTCGTCCGCTCCGTGCCCAACGCGGCGTAGACGGGCTGTGGTCACAGCGGGACGCCTTCGCAGTAGGACTCGACCCGCTTACGGTGGCGTCAAACACCCGCAGCCCCGACTCGCCCAGATGCTCGGCCAACCACGCGACGTCGACCAACTTCCTACGATGCTGTAGGAGGTCAGACTGCGATGGCGATCCTGCGCTCCACCGGCGTCGCGTTGCTGAACAGGTCCAGCACCGGGCAGTGGGCGTCAACGGCGTCGGCAAGCTCCTGGTAGCGCTCGGCCGACTCCGGGCCCGTTGGCGTGATCTGCAGCCGTACGCTGGTGAAACCCGGGCGAACGCCGTCGTCAAAGCCGAAGAAGCCGCGCACGTCGAGATCGCCCGCTGCCGTGACCTCGAGTCCGTCGAGTTCGATGCCCAGCTTCGCGGCCCAGAACCGGTATGTGATGGCCTGGCAGGAAGCGAGCGCGATCAGCGCGTGCTCGACCGGGTTCGCGCCGAGGTCCTGCCCGCCGAGGGTCGGCGGCTCGTCGACCTTGACGATATGGCCGCGGCTACGGAGGTCGACCTCGGTCAGGCCAACCAGGCTCCCTTCGACGCTGAACACGGCCTTCGCCTTGACGGGCTCGGCCTCAATGGCGACTCGGTTGTCCTCGATCAGCGTCTCCAGCGACATGTCGTCTCCTTCGTGGTGGGGATGGCCGGGACAAGTCTAGTAAAGAAATCGAATTTCTCATCTTTACACGACCGCCACCCGAGTGGGTTCAATGTCTTGACAGCAGATCCTGGATGATCAGCGTCGCGGAGGCCGGAGAGCCTTTGACGAAACCAAAGAAGGGGCCGAAGTCCCGCGTGGCCGAGAAACCCGTGATGTATAGGCCAGGCAGACTCGTACCCAGACTCTCATCGAGGACCGGGAAGCCGTCGGCCACAGCGATCCGCTCGCGTAGCCCCGCGAGATAAGGGACGCGCGCGAGGTCGGCGCGATAGCCCGAGGCGTATACGACCTGGTCCACCGTCAGGCGCTCAGAGTTCGACAACCGGATGCCTAGCTCTTCAACCCCGCCGGCCTGGGCAACGTCAACGACCTCGGTTCCGGGCCAGCGGTGAATCCCGTCCCAGTCGAGCCGGGGCGTCAGCCAGTCCTCGAGGGTCAGTCGACCCACCTGCCAGAACCGAGCTGCGATCGCTTCCTGCTGTGCCCTGGGGAGACGGCGCCAGTACCCGCGCACCTGCGTCGTGCGCTCAACGTGCTCGTCGATGAACGCCCAGCTCACGCGGGCAAAGCGCGGGACCTCGTGGCGGTGGACGATGTCGATCCGGTCGGCGCCGTGCTCGCGGATCAGCGCGGCCCATTCGTATGCGCTCTGCCTGCCGCCGACGATCAGGACGCGTGCCCCGGCGAGATCGTCGAAGCGCACCAGGTCACACGTGTGGGCAGCCCGATCGTTCGGAACACCGGCAGCCCAGTCCGGCAGATTCGCGTAATGGCGGGCGCCGGGAGCGCAGACGACAGCGTCGGCCCGGATCACCGCACCGCTACCGAGCCGGGCCTCGAACTGCCCCCCGGCCTGGGCCAGTTCCACGACGAGGTCGTCACGGACGTCGATCTGCTTGACCTGCCGGAACCACTCGACGTACTCCAGGAACAGCCGGATCGGAACCGGGTCCGCATCCACGCGGGGAACCTGCCGCTCGTCGAGGAAGGCGTGGAAGGTATGGATCCCGCTCGCGTCCAGATGCCAATCGATCGAGGAACGAAGGTACATCGCTGCTGGCATGTGCTCTTCCCAGAACGCCATCGGCCGCCCGAGGATGACGGTCTCGATGCCGCGCTCCTGCGCGAGCGCCGCCGTCGAGAGCCCATACGGCCCCGCCCCGACGATCAGCAGCTGCGCGGCGTTCGGCAAACTAGTGGGGTGCACGTTCTTGCGTCCTCGCTGGCTAATTCCAACCGGAACCTACACTGCGACCGGGCCAGAGTCCATCCATGACGCGCTCGGTCATCGTGTCCGCTGTGAGAACGCCGGTCGGGAAGTACGGCTCGGCATTTCGTACCTGCTCGGCGGTCGATCTCGGGGCGGTGGCAATGCGCGAAGCCGTCGCGCGCGCCGCGATTCCGTCCGCAGACATCGACTACATCATCGCGGGGCATGTGCTCCAAGCCGGCACGGGACAGATCACCGCCCGCCAGGCAGCGATCAACGCCGGGATCCCGCAGGAAGTACCGGCAATCACACTGAACAACGTCTGCCTATCGAGCCTCACCGCCGTTGCATTCGCCGACCAGATGATCCGCTTAGGTGAGCTGGAGACTGTTATCGCCGGCGGAATGGAATCGATGACCAACGCGCCATACGTCTTCCCCAAGGCCCGCTGGGGCTCACGGCTCGGTGATGCCGACGTCGTCGACGCCATGATCCACGACGGGCTCTGGTCGACGTTCACCGGTCAGCACATGGGCGAATCGTCCGACGAGGTCAACGCGGCGCTCGAGATCTCACGCGAGGACCAGGACGCGTGGGCGGCGCGGTCACACCAGCGGGCCGCGAACGCGCGGGACACCGGCCGCTCCGCCCCCGAGATCGTCGGCGTCGAGGTGCAAACGCCCGCGGGATCCGTGTCGGTCGTCGATCAGGACGAGGGAATTCGCCCGCAGACCACCGCTGAATCGCTCGCTCAGCTCTCCCCCGCGTTTGCCGCGCACGGCACGATCACGGCCGGAAACGCTTCCCAGCTCTCAGATGGCGCGGCGGCGCTCGTCGTGATGAGCGCCGAGCGGGCAGAGGGCCTCGAGATCGAACCGCTCGCCGAGATCGTGGCCTATGGGATGTGCGCGGAGCGCTTCGCCTACCTGCACACCGTTCCGGCCATCGCGCTCAGCCGAGCGCTCGCGAAGGCCGGACGCGATGTTGAGGATCTCGGGTTGATTGAGATCAACGAGGCATTCGCGTCGGTTGCGGTACACGCCAATCGCATGCTGGAGGCGGACGAGGCCCTGGTCAACGTCAACGGCGGCTCGGTGGCCCTGGGACACGCGCTGGGTTCGACCGGAGCCCGCATGACGGTGACGCTGATTCACGAGATGCGCCGCCGCCAGGTCGAATACGGGGCGGCCACTCTGTGTGGCGGCGGCGGACAGGGCTACGCGCTGATCCTCCGCAACCCGCAGTCCTCCGCCTGACAGCGGCCAGACGCCCAGCTCCGGCCGGCGCGAGGACGAGGTCGTCTGTCTCTTCGCCGTGAAGGTGCTCCCGCCTATCGGCCCGGCGTGATCCAGGGTCCTACCCGGAGAGCGTGAGCAGCGCCGCGCTCGCGGCTGGGATCCTGACGTTGTATTCGCCCGCCACCGGCACGATCGAGGTGGGCTGCGCGACCCCGGCGAGCGTGCCGGTGCTCGTCTCCGAGCCGAAGCTCTGACCTCCGAAGCTCACGCCCGACGTCGCGGTGAGAGCCGGGGCGGTGAGCCGCTCCAGCGCGCCGGACCCGGCCGCCGACGGGGCTCGCACTGTCACGAGCCGGGCCTGAGACGTGCTCGTGTTGATCAACACGACACGGATGTGCCCGTCCGGCGCGAGCGTGGCCCAGGCGCGAAACGCGCCGCGGGTCGTGCCCGAGAGGTTGAGCAGTCGCGAGCCCGCGGGGGCGGCCTGCGCAAACATCAGCAGACCGTAATAGTCCGGGTGCACGTTCCCCTGCCACCCGCCGTTCACCCGCTTGAAGGTGAACAGCTCGTTGATGGAGTTCGGGACCGTGTGGATATTGACGCCGTCGACCCCGACGCTGGCCATCGCGAACAACGCGTCGAGCGACCACAGGGATGACGCGAAGGTGTTGCTGACGCCACGTTCGCCTCCGCAGGCGATCGAGTTCATCTCGTCAATGCGCAGCGCGTGGCCGTCGGCATGAGCGATCGCTGCGTATCGCGCGACGCTGTCGGCGAGCCCAATCGAGGACGTCTCTGACAGGAGCTGCGCGTCGGTCACGTGGGCCGTGGACACGCAGTGCTTGAGCGGGTAGCGATGCAATGTCACCACCCCGACACGCGGCTCGGCCGCCAGGAACCGACGCAGCGGCTTGATCCACGTCGGGGAGCCGACGGCCGGGCCTGCGAGCGCGATCTGCGGCAGCCCGCGGGCGATGTTCGAGAAGTCGTGGGTGAAGTCGGTGAAGTCATACCCTCGCGGGCGCCCGGTGACGGCGCCTCCGGTGCGCGTGCGATACCAGCTGAAGCTTGGGTAGAGCTCGGGCTCGTTGCCGATCTCGAGCGCGTCGATGGATTGACGCCCGAGCCCGCCAATCAGCGCGTTGGCCTCGGCGTCGGCGACCCTCGGGCTGTCGGCCTCCAGGTTGACCCCGAAAATGACGCGGCCGTCGACCGCCTGGACCAGCGCGCGGGTGACCTGGAGCCAGCGTTGGGTCAAGGTGTATCTCACCCATGGCGGGCGCGCCATGTGGGGCACCGGGTACCACGTCCAATCGGTGCTGTCACCGCCGATCCTCAGCACCGGACTCTGACCCGGCGCGAGGTTGCGGATCAACTGCTCGAGCACCGGGTTGACGGCCTGCGGATCCTGTCCGGCATACGACTCGATCGCCGGGATCTCGATCGACAGCCCGACGAATCCCGCTGGGATCGCCGGTCCTACCGTGCCGGTCCCCACGGTCAGCGCGCTCGCCCCCGCGACCCCGGCGCCCGGCCGAACGACCGCGGCGACCCCGGCGCGTGGCCGAGCGACTCCTGCCCGTGGCCGAACGACTCCTGCCCGTGGCCGAGCGACTACGGCGCCTGGCCGAGCGTCAGCGGCGCAGACCGCAGCCCCGTAGCCGACCGTAGCCAGCGCCGTGATTGTGGCGAGGAGGAATCGAACACGCGAGCGGGTGGTTTGACACATATCAGGTTTCTCCGTAATCTCTATCGAAATTATGCAGAATTGTGCTCGTCCTATCGCCGATACGTCCTGGTCCGGTGATTGTCGTGGCAGCGGGGGCCGATCCGCAGGCAACCTGAGGTGCTGAATGAGTCCGCCAGACGCAGTCCCCCCCGTCGCCCCCGCTTCCGACGCGTCCGTTGGCGCTCGGCAGACTAGCGCACGCATCCGTCGACGCTGGCTCGGCCCGAGGCGCAGCGCCGGCGGGGGCGCGGGCGTCGTCATTCTCCAGCACCAGGACGACGCCCCTCCCGGTCTTCTGCTCGATGTGCTCAAAGCGCGCCGTCTGGCTCGGCGCACTGTTCGGGTTGACCGGGCGGCGCGTCTGCCGGATCCGAGATCGATCGCACTCGCGGTCGTCCTTGGGTCAGATCGATCCGCCGATCAGACACAAGATGGCTGGATCGCCGCGGAGATCGACTGGCTTCGCAGCGCCGACACAGCCGGGACCACGATCCTCGGCTTGGGCTTCGGAGCCCAAGCGTTGGCGGTCGCGCTCGGAGGCACAGTCGAACCCGCCCGCCGACCCGGACGCGGATGGAGATGGGTCTCGACGACAGAACCGCAGACCATCGCGCCGGGTCCCTGGTTTGCCTGGCACGACGACGCGATCCGTATACCCCCCGGGGCGCAGTTGATCGCCCACAACGACAGCGGACCGCAGGCATACCGAGCCGAGCGTCATCTCGGTATTCAATTTCACCCTGAGGTCACGCCCGAGATCATCAATGCGCGGGTGTACGCCGGGACCAGCCGCGGCGTCGACACCCAGGACGTGCTGGAGGCAACCTCGCGCGAGTTCAAGACCGCGGCCGTGGCGTCCGGCCGACTCTTCTCGACCTTCACGGACTCCGTGCGCCGTCTCGATCGCTGACCACCCACGGGGTTCGAAGCGGCACGGTGAGACGCCCGGAGAGGAGAGGGAGGACTCCGGGCGACCCACCGCGCCTACGGCCGATCGAGCCGCAATTCATACTATCTTAGTCGAAATTATGGTATTAGTGTTTTAGGGTGCCTCTGGGCCAACTGGCCACCGGCCCTCGGGACCCCTCACACACAGCCAACTCTCTTGAAAGCTACCTGCTGCCGTGGCGGGGCCGAGAATTCCCCGGCCACGCTGTCCCGGCGTAATATCATAAAACTCTGTCTCTTTTATGAGCTTTGAACCTGGAGGAAAACGCATGGCACTACAGATTGGCTCGACGGCCCCCGACTTTGAGGCCGAAACGACGGACGGTCGGATCCACTTCTACGACTGGCTCGGCGACTCCTGGGCGGTGCTGTTCTCGCACCCCCGCAACTTCACTCCGGTCTGCACGACCGAACTGGGCGCCATGGCGAGCATCGAACCCGAGTTCGAGCGTCGCGGCGTCAAGATCATCGGGCTCTCCGTTGACCCGATCGAGAACCACGCGCAATGGGCGAAGGACATCGAGGAGACCCAGGGCACCGCGCCGAACTATCCGATCATCGCCGACTCAGACTTCGCGGTGGCCAAGCTCTACGGGATGCTGCCGGCCGACACATCGGGTGACCCGACGTCACGCACGCCGGCGGACAATCAGACCGTGCGCAACGTGTTCGTGATCGGGCCAGACAAGAAGATCAAGCTCATCCTCATCTACCCCATGACGACCGGGCGCAACTTCGACGAGGTCCTGCGCGTGATCGACTCGCTGCAGCTGACGGCGAAGCACAAGGTGGCCACGCCGGCGAACTGGAAGCAGGGCGACGACGTCATCATCGCCGGATCGGTCTCCGACGACGAGGCCCGCGAGAAGTACCCCGACGGCTGGGAGTCCCCCCGCCCCTACATCCGCATCGTCCCGCAGCCGAGCTGAGCGGCTGCAAGCGCTGGCGCGGGCTCAGGCGGCGGGCGCCGTGGGCCCGGTCAGCGCCTGAGGCTGGCCACCGCGGTCAACGGTTGTCCGGCGTCGGGCCGGCGATCAACGCTCCAAGGTGTGGCTCACAGCCGTAGAGGTCAAAGGCACCAAAGGCGTTGAAGTGGGGGTGATCGGGGCCGTGGAAGTCGGACGAACCGGTGCTCAGCAGCGCCCGCTGCCTGCACGCGTCGGCGAGCAGCAGTGTCTGCTCGCGGGTGAACGTGATGTAGAAGGCCTCGACGCCGTCGAGGCCCTGGGCGACAAAGCGGTCGAGCGCGGCGAGCACCTGGCTGGGATCGGTGATGTCCCAGAACGGATGCGCCCACACCGCCACGCCGCCGGCCCTGTGGATGGCCGCGATCGCATCCGAGATCGTCGGGCGCCGGCGACCGCGGAAGGACGGCGCGCCCTTGACGAGTTCGGCCACGAGCAACTCGGTGGGGTTCGCCAGTCCCTGCTCACGCAGCCGCTGCGCATTATCAGGATGGGCGAATACCGCAGCGGCGAGGTGCGGGCGCCCGACGCTGCGGCCGCTGTCCCGGCGCTGTTGCAGCGGCCGCTCGTCGATCGCCCAGCCTCGCTCCCGCAGGGCGTCGGCCATCCGCCCGGAACGTGCGTCACGGTCCGAGCGCGAGGCCGCGAGCAGGCTGAGCAATCCCGAGTCCTCGTAGTCGATCCCGTAGCCGAGCAGATGCAGGTCCTGCCGCTCGCCGTCGAGCACCGTGATCTCGACCGCAGGCACGACCCTGACGCCATGTCGGGGTCCGGCGGCTAGCGCCTCAGCCACACCCGCGGTCGTGTCGTGGTCGGAGAGCGCGAGCAACTCCACACCGGCGGCCTTCGCGCGTGCAACCACCTCCTCGGGTGCGAGCGCCCCATCGGAATAGTGCGAGTGGGACTGGAGGTCGAACCAGACCGGAGTCACTGCAGACCGTCGAGCGCTCGCAGGATCTGGGCCACCGCATCAACGACGTCCGTGTGGGCAGTGGCGACGCGGACCTCCGGCGACTCAGGCGGCTCGTACGGCGCGTCGACGCCGGTGAAGCCCTTGATCTCCCCCGCCCTCGCTCGCGCATACAGCCCTTTCGGATCGCGTCGCGCGCATTCTGCGATGTCGGTGTCAACGTGGACCTCGATGAACGGTAATCCTGCCACCTCGTGAAGCTGGCGCGGAACCTGGCGGTCAGATCGCAACGGGGACACGAGCGAGACCACCGCCACGACCCCGGCGTCGGCGAGCAGCCGGGCGACATGCCCGACGCGCCTGACGTGCTCGGCCCGATCGCCGGGAGCAAAGCCGAGATCATCGGAGAGGCCGTGGCGGATGTTGTCGCCGTCGATCACGTAGGCGACGCGCCCACGGTCGACGAGCTGACGCTCGAGTGCGACCGCGATCGTCGATTTCCCGGACGCCGGCAGCCCGGTCAGCCAGACAGTCCCGCCGCGCTGCCCCAGCGCCCGCCACCGCTCGGCGCGATCAAGCTCCGACGGGTGCCAGGTGACGTCGCGGCGCCCCTCGATCGCCGGCTTGACCTCGCGCGCCTCGCGGATGATGCCGGCACCCACCGTCTCGTTGGAATGCTCGTCGATCAGGATGAACGCGCCGGTGACGCGGTTGCGGCGATACGGATCGGCCAGCACCGGCGAGCTCGTTCGCAGCGCGACGCGCCCGATGTCGTTGAGCCGGAGCGCACTCGGATCCCTGTGAACCTCGAGCGTCTCGGGATCCCAGCGGTCGAGGATCGCCTGGACCGTGGCCCGGACGGTCCGCGTGGTGTGCTTGAGGGCGTAGCGGCGGCCGGGAGTCAGCGGCTGCTCGGTCATCCAGCAGACCGTCGTGTCGAGCTCGCGGGCCGCGGGCGGCCGGTTCTCTCCGGACGCGAGCAGATCTCCGCGGCCGACGTCGATGTCGTCCGCGAGCGTGACCCCCACGGACATCGGTGGCACGGCGTCGGGCGAGCCCGGGTCCATCGTGTCGATCGAGACCACCGTCGTGGTCGCGCCGGCGGGCAGCACCACGATCGAATCGCCGGCGCGCAGCGTTCCCGCCGCCATCTGGCCGGTGTACACCCGGCGGCCGCCGTCCGGGGGCCGTGCGACCCACTGGATCGGGAGCCGGAGATGAGCCCGGTCGAGGTCGCGGTCGGCGGCGACGTCGACCGTCTCCAGGAATTCCAGCAGCGCCGGACCGTCATACCACGGCATGCGATCAGAGCGATTGACCACGTTGTCGCCGTCCAGCGCGCTGATCGGAATCACCTGCAGGTCGACGAGGCCGATCCGCTCCCCGAGCTCGCGCGCTTGCGCAGCGACCGCGTCGAAGCGCTGCTGCGAGAAGTTGACCAGGTCCATCTTGTTGATCGCCGCGACGACGTGGCGAATTCCCAGCACACCTGAGATCTGAGCGTGGCGACGGGTCTGGATGACCACCCCGGCGCGAGCGTCGATCAGCACGATCGCGAGGTCCGCGGTCGAGGCACCGGTGAACATGTTGCGCGTGTAGCGCTCATGCCCCGGGGTGTCGGCCAGGATGAACGCGCGCCGGGGGGTGGCGAAGTAGCGGTAGGCGACGTCGATCGTGATGCCCTGCTCGCGCTCGGCTCGCAGCCCATCGGTCAGCGCTGCCAGATCGGGCGCGCCCCCGCGCTGTGACACCGCCGCGAGTTGGTCGGAGAGCAGCAACTTGGTGTCCAGCAGCAGCCGGCCGATCAACGTCGACTTACCGTCGTCGACCGAACCGGCGGTCGCCAGCCGCAGCAGCTCGCGCTGCTCAGAGCCCGGCACGTCTAGAAATACCCTTCGCGCTTGCGGTCTTCCATCGCCGACTCGGACGTGCGGTCGTCCGCCCGCGTCTCGCCGCGCTCGGACACCTCCGACCCGCGCACCTCCGCGATCACGGCAGCCACGTCGTCAGCGTCGGAGCGCACGGCGCCGGTTACGGTGAGGTCGCCGACCGTGCGGTAGCGGACCCTCAGGTTCTGCGCCGCCTCGTCGTCCTCCGGCGCGACGAATTCTGACACGGCGATCAGCATCCCGTCGCGCTCCAGCACCTCACGTTGATGGGCGAAGTAGATCGACGGGAGCTCGAGCTGCTCGACCGCGATGTAATTCCAGACGTCGAGCTCGGTCCAGTTGCTGAGCGGAAACACGCGGATCTGCTCACCGCGACGTATCCGCCCGTTGTAGAGCGCCCACGGCTCAGGGCGCTGAGCGCGCGGCTCCCACTGGCCAAATTCATCGCGGAATGAGAACACCCGCTCCTTCGCCCGGGCGCGCTCCTCGTCGCGGCGGCCACCCCCGAACGCGGCATCGAAGCGCCCGCCTTCCAACGCATCCAACAGGGTGCGGGTCTGCAGGCGATTGCGCGACGCGTTCGGGTGCTCCTCGCGCACCCGTCCCTCGTCGATCGCTGCCTGCACCGACGCGACGATCAGATCGTGGCCGGCCTGAGCGATGCGACGGTCGCGAAACTCCAGCACCTCAGGGAAGTTATGCCCGGTGTCGACATGCAGGATGGGAAACGGCAGGGCAACCGGCGCAAACGCCTTCTCCGCCAGGCGGAGCAACACGATCGAGTCCTTACCGCCGCTGAACAGCAGCACCGGACGCTCGAGCTCGGCGGCGACCTCGCGCAGAATGTGGACAGCCTCAGCCTCGAGGACGCGCAGCTCGTCGACGCGCACCGGCCCGGCAACGGTCAACTCGCACGCTCCGCGATGTACCGCGCGGCCCAATCCGCCGACCGGCTGTCGCCCTGCCGCTGCACCGGCGGTTCCACCGGCGCCTCGCATCGCAGACCGAGGAAGCGCAGAATCCCCGCCACAACGCCGGCGGGATCGGCAGCGAGCTCGGAGTAGCGGACTTGGTAATGCTGCAGGTTGTTTCTCGCCAGCCACGCGCGCCAGGCCGCCTCGTCTCGCTCCAGCTGCTCGCGGAGGTGATTGATTCCGGCGAACCGGTAGACGGCCCGATCGGGGCAGTCGTTGCGCCTCCAGGTCTCGGTCTGCACCGCTCGCCACAACGAGACGGCCTGCGCGACCTTGTCCTCGCGCACCATGAGGATCAGGTCGGGGTTCCGGAGCAACGTGCGCAGCGTGGTGGCCAGGTCGGCATCGCCGAATCCCTGCAGGCCGCGGGTCCGGCGCAGCAGGTCGCCGGTGTGAGCCCACATCAGCTTGCCCCCCCAGACGCCGTTGTCGCCCGTGCCCTCGCGCAGGATCCGCTCCCACCACTCCTCCGGCGTCTGCACTGCCGGCGTGCCCGGTTCCAGCGGAGCGAGCAGATCGAGGATCTCCGGGTCCGTGACCCCGTGGAAGTATTCGCGGGGCTGACGTGGCAGGCTTGTCGGCGCAAACACTTCGAAGTGCTCGAGCGGCCGGCCAGCGACTCCGGTCTCGCGCAGCGTCTCGCAGAGCAGCGTGGACCCGCTGCGCGCCGTGGCCAGCACGAGATAGGCGCGGTCGGGTGCCCGCAACGGCATTGTCGACATATCTGATGGACAATACCCTGAATATGACCCGCCCGAACATCATTTACCTCCATTCCCACGACACGGGACGCCATCTCCAGCCCTACGGTCAACAGGTCCCGACTCCGAATATCCAGCGGCTCGCCGACCAGGGGCTGCTGTTCCGCCAGGCGTTCTCTACCGCCTCGACGTGCTCGGGCTCGCGGGCATCTCTGCTCACCGGCCAGTGGCCCCACGTGAACGGCATGACCGGGCTGGCCCACCGAGGCTGGGCACTCAACGACTACGGTCGCCATATCGTGCATCCATTGCGCGCTGCTGGCTACTGGTCGGCGCTGATCGGCGAGCAGCACATTTCCGTCGACCCCGGAGTGCTGGGCTACGACCACGTCGTCGACATCGGCACGCACCGCGCCCACTCGATCGCGCCCGCCGCGATGCAGCTGCTGCGCAGCCGCCCGCCGGAGCCGTTCTTCCTCTCGATCGGCTTCTTCGAGACCCACCGCGAGTTCTTCGAGCCGTCCTCGGTACGCGACGCGCTCTACGGCGCCCCTCCGGCTCACCTGCCCGACACCGCCGAGACCCGGACCGATATGGCGGCGTTCAAGGCCAGCGCACGCTCGTTGGATCAGGGCGTTGGGGCGGTCCTGCACGCCCTGGACGAGCAGGGCTACGCCGACGAGACGCTCGTGATCCTGACCACAGACCACGGACTCCCGTTCCCCGGCGCCAAGGGCACCCTGACTGACCGCGGCCTCGGCGTCACGCTGATCATTCGCGGACCCGACGGCTTTCACGGTGGGCACGTCTCCGACGCCCTGGTCTCGCAGGTAGACCTCTACCCCACGCTGCTGGAGATTGCCGGAGCGTCGCTGCCGGAGGGCATCAACGGCTACTCGCTCGTTCCGTTGGTGCGTCAGCGCGAGACCGAGATTCGCCATGAGCTGTTCGCCGAGCTGACCTACCACGCCGCCTACGATCCCCAGCGTGCGATCCGCACCCACCGCCACAAGCTCATCCGCCACTTCGGCGACCGCCTGGAGCCGGTGCTGCCGAACGTCGACGACTCCCCGTCGAAGGATCTGCTGATCCGCGCCGGCTGGGGGCGACGCCCCCGTCAACCGGTGGAGTTCTACGACCTCGTCTTGGATCCGGGCGAGATGCGCAACCTCGCCGACGACACGGCCCAGGCCGATGTGCTGGCCAATCTCGACGACCGGCTGCACGAATGGATGCGGGAGACCGCAGACCAACTGTTGCAGGGCCCGATCCCGCCACCCCCCGGGGGACGGGTCAACGACCCCGCCGGCGTCTCAGCCCGCGAACCGATGATCGGCGGGATCGACTGACGCGGGAGATCGACCGACGCGCGGACACTCGAGTGCCATCGTGTTCCCGATTTACTGCCCAGGTCCCATCCCGAGCGATGAGCGCGTTGGTCAGGGACCGCCTGATTGACGAGGGAGGTAGCATCGAATTCTCGGCGATCCCTGGCGCGCGGCATGGCCTGTACTTGGGATGGCCTTTCAGAGAGCGGAACGCGTTCGCCGTGGCGAGAACTGGTCGCGTGAGCCTGGTCCGTGGCACTGCCCATCGGAATCGAAGGTTGTTCATGATCAACGCCCGTCTCGTCTCCTCCAGAAGCTAAGCAGCGGTGCTGAGTCTCGCTCGCTGGTGCATCGCTCATCGCCGCCGCGTCGTGGTGGGATGGGTGGCGATCGCGGTCCTCACGACCGTCGTGGCCCATGCTGTCGGGCCGAATTACGTCACCGTGTTCAGCCTGCCCGGGACCGACTCCCAGAAGGCGCTTGACCTGCTCAAGCAGGAGTTTCCGGCTCAGAGCGGCGATGCCGACACGATCGTGTTCCATACGTCCAAGGGGACGGTCGACTCGCCGGCCGTGCGCGCGGCGATCACGCCGCTGTTGACGCGCGTCGCCGCGTTCCCCCACGTGGCGGGGGTCGTCAGCCCGTACAGCTCTCGTGGCGCGGTGCAGGTTTCTCCTGACCGGATGACCGCGTTCGCGACGGTCAATTACGACAAGCCCGCCAACGCGCTGGCAAACGACACGGGCAAGCCGCTGCTGGCCGACGTCAACGCCATCCACGTGCCGGGTCTTGAGGTCGCCGCCGGCGGCCAGGTGATCGAGAACGCGGAGGGTTTCAGCGTTGGTCCGGCCACAGAGGTGGGGGTGGTCGCAGCGCTGCTGATCCTGCTGATCACCTTCGGCTCGCTGGCCGCGGCCGGGATGCCGCTGGTCACGGCCGGCCTGGGCCTGATCACCGGGGTCGCGTTGATCGGGCTGGCGACCCACCTGTTCAACATGTCGAATATCTCCCCCGAGCTGGCGCTGATGATCGGCCTGGGTGTCGGGATCGACTATTCGCTGTTCATCGTCACGCGGTTCCGGGAGAGCTACATCGCGTTCGGCGACGTGGAACGCTCGGTGGTCGAGGCGATGGACACCTCCGGGCGCGCGATCCTGTTGGCCGGCGCGACCGTGGTGATCGCCCTGCTGGGAATGTTCGCCACCGGGGTCGCCTTCATGTACGGGCTGGCGATCGCCGCCGTGATCGCAGTGGTACTCACGCTCGTGGCCTCGCTCACACTGCTGCCGGCGCTCCTGTCGCGGTTCGGTCCCCGGCTCGTGCACCGAAGCCGACTCTTCGGCGGCCGGACCGCGGCAGCCAGCGGCAACGGCGCCGGCGCACCCGTCAGCGCGCCGCGCCGGTCGGCCTGGCTCCGGTGGAGCCAGACCGTGCAGGCACGGCCGTGGCCGCTGGCGATTGTTTCGCTGGCGGTGATGGTCGTGTTGCTGACACCCGTGCTCTCGATGCGGTTGGACAGCAGCGACGCCGGGAACGACCCGGCCAACCTCACCTCGCGCCATGCGTTTGACCTGTTGGCGAAGGGCTTCGGACCAGGATTCAACGGGCCGCTTCTGCTGGTCGCCCAGACGCCGAGCGGCGACCAGGCGACGGCGCTGTCGCAACTGCACGCGACCGTGAGCGGCACGCCCGGCGTCGTTGCCGTCACCGCGCCTCGGATTGCGCCATCGGGCCACGTCGCCGTGCTGCAGGTGTATCCGGACTCGGCGCCCCAGGCGGTCGCGACCACCAACCTGGTCAACCACTTGCGCCACGACGTCCTGCCGGCGCTTCAGAAGCGCACTGGCGTGCCGGTCCTGGTCGGCGGGTTCACCGCCGCCTCGATCGACTTCTCCCACGTGCTGTCGAGCAAGCTGCCGCTGTTCTTCGC
>Ga0302325_10008769_pt1 | contig 22179 bp, 20 predicted proteins | sample Palsa_T0_2_FD_201948 | JGI IMG/M metagenome (GOLD analysis project Ga0302325, IMG submission 201948) | Peat permafrost microbial communities from Stordalen Mire near Abisko, Sweden - Palsa_T0_2 | ecosystem: Environmental > Terrestrial > Soil > Palsa > Peat permafrost | place: Sweden: Abisko...
TCGATCGCGCGCGAGCGCTCGATCGCGTCGTCGAGGTGGCGGTGGCCGACGGCCTCGAAGCCGATCACGGTCACGATCGGGGCGCACGCGACCACGACGAGGCAGACCGCCATGGTCACGCCCGCTGACGCGAGCAGAACGCTGAGCAGGAGGATCGCGCCGGTCACGGCCAGAAGGGCGAGATGAAACGGGTCTCGCTCGCGGATCAGCGCTGTCCAGATCGCGAACAACGCGAGGACGAAGATGGCGACGGGAGCGGCAACGCTGAGAACGGTGATCACGGGCCCGATCAGCGCGTGATGGTTGAGGTAGTCGGCGGCGGTGAGCAGCCCGCCGCCGGTTGCAGCGATGGCACCGAAGATGAGCAGGTGCCCGTAGCCGAAGCTGAACGCCCGCCTGCGGTCCGCGTGCAGGAGTTCACCGAACGGGATCGCGAAGTACATCCACCACATCCCGAACGTCAGACCGATCCCGGCTACCGCGACAAGCGCAGCGTCGACCGACCACCCCTCGGGTCCGTGAACGACGGCGTTGAGCGCCGCGACGGTGCCGATTATGCCCTCCCCGAGAGTGATGATCACGAGCAGCCCGTATCGCTCCGCGATGTGATGCGGGTGCCAGGGCGTCCCGCTCCGGCCGTTCTTGCGCTCGGCGATCCAGGGTCCGGCCAGCTCTACCAGCAGCAGCAGAGCCGCGACGGCCAGGGTCGTGGTCACAGGCAGCTGCGCGAGGAACAGCAGCACCCAGCCGGTCTGCGAGACAGAGATCGTCCAGATGTAGGTCTTGGCGATCCGCCGTCGCGAGTGATCGTCGCGCGCCGCGCGCGCCCAGAGCAGAATCATGCCGACGCGCATCACGACATATCCGCCGATCATCACTCCGTTGTGCAGGCTCCCGCGGAGATCGATCGACTCGAACATCTGCTGGAGCCCGAGCGCGAGGACGACCACGCCGATCATCTGCACCATGGTCAGCACACGACACACCCAGTCATCGGTGTCATACGCCGACGCGAACCACGAGTAGTTGACCCACGCCCAGCTGATCGCGAACGCCGCGAAGGTGAACCCGATGATCGCCGTGCGGACTTGGTCAGCCGCGAGGTAGTGCGCGAACTGGTCGGCGGCCGTGCCGAACGCAACCGCGAACGTCAGGTCGTAAAGCAGCTCCAGCGGTGTGGCGGCGCGCGCCGCCTCCTCCGGATCGCGGCCGGACATCGGCCGCCGGCCGTGGGCTCGCTCCTCGTGTCCTGTCCCCACAGCCTCAATCTATTCGAGACCCCTGGCCCCGGGCCACCCACGCCAACCGCCGTGTTACGCGCAGTGCTCGAACAGCCGGAACGTTCGCTGCCTGATCTCGGTGTAGTGAATGCCCGTGGGCACGAGCGGTCCCAGCGGGGCGGTTGCGATGTCCCGGGTCTGGAGGATCACACCCGGATCCTGCCGGGCTGACTTGCCGGCGAGGGATGGGGACGGCTCGCCGGAGACGTCGACCGAGTCGATGCCGAGATACCAGGCGACCATCTGGACCTGGTAGTTGTCGGTCTCGATCGTCCCGCAGGCGAGCAGCTTCCTGGCGCCACCGGCCCGCTTGATGATCGCGTTCAGGTCGGTGCGCAGCTCCGCCTGATAGCGCAGCGACTGGTCGAGCTGATGGGCGTTGAATTGCACGCCGACCCAGTCGGGCACGTAGAGGAATACCGCGGACGCAGCTACGAGCGCGACGGCCATGCCGGACGCGGTATGGATCCATCGTCCGAGCAGCGCGCCAAGCCGCCACGCAACCAGGCCCCAGCCGACGCCGGCGAGAATCACGAGCAGCGCCCCACCGATGATCAGGTAGCGCTGGTTGCCCGAGAATCCCATCTGCGTCATCGCCGAGATCTCGACGAACCAGGCGATCGCCATTACAGCCAGCACGAGCAGGACACCCTCCGGTCGGTGGGCCTGCTCACGCACCGCCTCGCCGAACCCTGTCGTCCGCCGGCGCAGCGCCCGGAAGACCGCGATCACGGCACCCAGCGCCAGCAGAGCGCTTACCGCCGTGTTGCGCAAGAGCGCGACGTACGGGGCGGATCTCATCTCTGCGCAGAACGGGCACTTCGCGAACGTCGGCGCGCCGCGCGCGGGATGAAGCGCACGCGTAACGCCACGGAAGAGATGACCCGATCCCCAGAGCTCTGGCAGGAGCCACAGCACGGGCGCGAGCGCTAACAATCCAAGGATCCACTTTCGCGCCCCTGGATCGCGACGCCACAGATACAGCCCGTACAGCGACCAGAAAGCCCATATCTCCGGACGATCGAGCGCCGGAAAGAAGCCGATCACGAAAGCTTGGCGCGGCTTATCGTCCAGATGGCGATCGACCGCCAACAGCAGCAGCCCCGCCCCGAGACACTCCGAGTACCCAAGCGCCGCGTCGCGGATGTACTGACCGGAGATCAGCATGCTGAACGCCGCGATACCGCCCGCGAGTACCGCCGGCCCGTAGGTGAACAAACGTGACACGCCGTGGCGCGCACCCGGACCGGCGCCGAGCCAAACGGTCAAACGGGCCGCCAGCTTGAATGTCATCACAACCGCGAACAGCGCCCCCGCCCGCGCCACCGCCAGCCACAGGTCCGGCTGGGCCTTACCGAAGAGCGCGAACGGCAGCGTGAACAGAACCGGCAACGGCTTGAACGTGTTCGCACCGACCGTGCTGAGCTTCAGATGCAGGATCTCCCGGCCCCACAGCAACCACGCCCACGGGTCATAGCTCGGGGTCGAGGGATACGACAGCGAGAGAGACCCCAGCCCGCGCTACATCGTGCTGAGGAGCGTGCCGAGGCCTGCCACCAGGCGAGCCCGGCGCTCGCCAACCGCGAAAGGTCCATGCCGCCCAATCATCACTATGTCGATAGAGATTACCGAGAAAGTCCGGCGTGTCAAGCGAATGGCACGCGAAGCGAGCGAACCCGCCTCCGATTCACCGGGATGAGCCGGATGCGGACGAATGGTCGGGCGACTGCGTTCAAGAGGACGGTGGTTCGCGCCGATACAGGTGAGGTCTGGGCGACGCCTATTGTTTCCTAGCGTCCTGCCTCTGGGTCGACTGGATCGAGGAACGATGTGGCGCGAGCGCCGTCCGGAGGAGGTCGTCGCGACGTTGATCGCCGACGTGCAGGATTACGCGATCCTGATGCTCGACGTCGAGGGGAACGTCGCGACCTGGAACGCGGGCGCGCAGCGCATCAAGGGATATGAGGCGGAGGAGATCATCGGCCGTCACTTCTCGGCGTTCTATCCGCCGGAGGATGTCGCCGCGGGTAAACCGGAGCGTGAGCTGCTGATCGCGGCCGCTGATGGCCGGCTCGAGGATGAGGGGTGGCGGGTACGTAAGGACGGCAGCCGGTTCTGGGCAAACGTCGTGATCACGGCGCTCCGTGACGAGACGGGGTCGCTGCGCGGCTACGGCAAGATCACCCGCGACATCACCGAGCGTCGGTTCGCCGAGGAGCAGCTGCGGGTGGCCGAGGAGCAGTTCCGCAGTGCGTTTGACGACGCTCCAATCGGGATGATGATCGTCGATCTCGATGGACGCTACCTCAAGGTCAACGAGGCGTTCTGTGCGATCCTCGGGCATCCCCGTGCGACCCTGATCGGCCTCGCGCACCGATCGGTTACCCACCCCGACGACGTGGCCGGACACGAGGCATCCACTCGCAGGCTCCTCGCCGGTGACGCGCGGTCGTTCACCTGTGAGAAGCGATTTCTCCATGCTGCTGGTCACCCGGTGTGGACCTCGATCAACGTGACCCTGATCCGGGACGCCGACGGTCGCCCGCTCCATTTCATCACCCAAGCCCAGGACATCACCGAGCGCCGTCTGTACGAGAACCAGCTCAAGCACATGGCCGACCACGATCCGCTGACCGGGTTGCTGAACCGCCGCAGCTTCCACGGGGAGCTCGACCACCACATCGCCCGGGTCAAGCGCTTCGGGGCGACTGGAGCGGTGCTGATGATCGATCTGGACCATTTCAAGTACTACAACGACACCCAGGGCCACAGCGCCGGGGATGACCTCATCGTCCGCATCGGGCACGCCCTGGAGTCCCGAATGCGTGAGACCGATGTCCTCGCTCGTCTCGGCGGGGACGAGTTCGCCGTCCTGCTCGCCCGCGAGGACCCTGCCAGCGCCGAGGTCGTCGCCCGAGGGCTACTGGAGGTCATCCGGGACGAGTCACCCGCCCCGACACTCGGGGAGCGCCGGCGCGTGACCGCGAGCATCGGGATCGCGTGCTTCACCGACGGCGAGGGAATCACCGGCGAGGAGATCATGGTCAACGCCGACGTGGCGATGTATGACGCCAAGGAAAACGGTCGCAACCAAACTGGCCACTACCGCACCGCCGAGCACGAACGCCCGCGCATGGAGAGCCAGATGAGATGGGCGAGCGAGATCACCCAGGTGCTCGCCGAGGACCGCTTCGAGCTCGTCGCCCAGCCGATCCAACCGCTGCGGGGCAACGGCCCGACACAGTATGAGCTGCTTCTGCGGATGCGCGATACCAACGGCGATCAGATCCCGCCCGGGACTTTCCTCTACATCGCCGAGCGCCTCGGCCTGATCCAGGAGATCGATCGCTGGGTCGTCGCCCACGCGATCGACCTCCTCGCCGAGCAGCGCGCCGCCGGACGCGACCTCCGCTTCGAGGTCAACCTCTCCGGACACACGATCGGCGACCCCGAACTCCTCGAGCTGATCGAGCGACGCCTCCGGGAGACCGGCGTGCCACCCGACCGGCTGATCTTCGAGATCACCGAGACCGCCGCCGTCGCCAACATCGCCCGCGCCGCGACCTTCGCCGCACGGCTATCGGAACTCGGATGCCGCTTCGCGCTGGATGACTTCGGTGCCGGGTTCGGATCCTTCTACTACCTCAAACACTTGCCGTTCGACTACCTCAAGATCGACGGCGAATACGTCCGCCACTGCGCCACCAACGAAACCGACCGGATCCTGATCTCCGCCGTCGTCCAGATCGCCCGCAGCATGGGCAAGCACACTATCGCCGAATTCGTCGGCGACCAGGAAGCCGTTGAGGTCCTCACCCGACTCGGTGTCGATTTCGGTCAAGGCTATTTTCTCGGATGTCCCGAACCGCTCGCCGATCACCTCGCCGGGCAACCAGCAGCCAACCGCCAGTAGCGACCCGACCCGGGAGCAATGGTTGTCGATTCCTCGGCCCGGGTATCCATCTGTTATTGGTCAAACGGAAACAGGAGAATCGCGATGGCGCAAACCAAGGCAGACCGGTCGGCAGCGGCGAAGAAGGGCGCGGCCACCCGTGAACGAAACCGCAGCAAGGCGCAGTCTGAAGCGGCGGGAAAGAAAGCCGCCGGCACGAGGCAGGGTCGCGCGGCCGGCGAGGCGGCGAACCAGGCAAAGAGCGCTGCGGGCAGCGCGGCCAGCAGCGCAGCATCGGCGGTGCGGCTGGCTGGCAACGCGGCTAAGCAGGCGGGCAAGGCGGCCGCTACGAAGGTAAGCGGGACGGGACGTAAGCAGAAGAAGTAGGCCTCGCTGGCGGATCCCGCGGACGTTCATCGACAGGTTCATCGCCGACAGCCCGGTGCGGTACGTCGCCCAAAGCGCCGACCAGGATCCCTCGTCTGCCCCCGGAAGGGGGCGCGACCGGCCCTCGAGGGGGCGCGACTGGCCCTGGAAGGGGGCGCGTGATGAGTTATCCCTGAAGGTCAATGGTTTCTCATCACGCGCTCCCACCCCCGCGGCCGGACCAGATCGATGAAAGAGGCACCCGGGCGTCGGCACCGAGGACATGCGTGGCACCGCGCCGGCGAGGCGGCGTCGGACTACCTGGGATCTGGGTCTCCGCCTGCGCCGAGTGACGCGGCCAATAGCTGCTCGCCTCCCGCGCGCCGCTCGAAAAGCTCCTTGCCTTCAGGGAGCGGATGGGCTGGCGCATCGACTGGGTCTCAAGCGGCGGGAGCGACTTCAACCGTGATCTCGGCTTCCTGAGCACCGAGGAGGAGCCGAAGCCGTTCCTGGAGGGCAAGATCCCGCTCACCGTCGAGCAACACGCGCGCATGTGCGGAGCCTTGGAAGGCGATTCACGAGTTTGACGTCGCGCAGATGCTCGGAGAGGACGTCGACGGCGCTGATGAACCGGAAGCGATCCCTTTGCACGAGGCCGACGTCCCGGAGATGCTGGAGCTCGTACGTCAGACCCAGCCAGGACCCTTCCTGCAGAGAACCATCGAGATGGGCGATTACATCGGGATCCGGCGCGAGGGCCGGCTCGTCGCCATGGCCGGCGAGCGCTTGCACTTCGAGGGCTGGACGGAAATCAGCGCCGTATGCACGGCACCGCCCTATCGCGGCCACGGGATCGCCTCACGACTCGTGGGCTCATTGATTGCCGGCATCCAGCATCGCTCCGAACGGGCATTCCTACACGTCACCACCACCAACACGAACGCGATCCGCCTGTACGAAGACCTCGGGTTTCGGATCCGCCGAGGTTTCACGATCTCCGTGCTGACGACGGAGCCGATCGCTGACCCCTAGATCCGTTGTGCTATCCGACCACGCCAGCGGCGGTGGCGCGCCTAACCACTGCCGCGCGGGGCGGATAATCTGCGCACAGGCACATGGACACCGAGGTCGGAACTGCGGAGCGGATGCTCGCACGGCACGTGTTCTCGGTGGGGGATCGCGTCTTCCGCTGGGAGGAAGTAGTCACTGCGGCGAGAGCGTGGGGCAATTGGGCAATGATCGAGCAGCGCGCCCGCGAGAGCCTCGAGTGCATCCGTGAGGCGCGCAGCGCCGGCAGGCGGCTCACCGGCGGCGAGTTCGAGCGCGAGGCGATCAGCTTCCGCCGGTCGCGGCGTCTGCTCGCCGCCGAGGAGCTCGAGGCGTGGCTAGAGAGCCGGGGCGTCGACCGGAGGCAGTGGGCCAGGCACATCCAGGCTGTCGTGCTCCTGCGCGAGACGGCTCGCGCCGGCGAGCCTCCGAGCTCTCCGGGGGCGGACCCCGAGCCGGCGGCGGCCCGCTCCCCGGGAGCGGACCCCGAGCTGGCGGCGGCGGCTTGGGTCGAGGCGATGTGCTCTGGCGCCTTGGACCAGGTCGCCTACCAGCTTGCAGCACGCGCCGCGGTCGTGGCGTGTGCTTCGGAAGCCGGTGATCCGTCCGTGGTACTGACCGGCGCAGAGCTCGATTGGATGGAACAGGAGCTCGATCGATTCTCCGCTGGCGTGGCGCCGGCCGACGCGGTGGCGCGCGAGCTCGAACGACGTCGCCTGGATTGGCTGCTCGTGAAGTGGCGCTACCAGGCGGCCACCGAGCGCGACGTCGTCCACGAGGCGGCGCTCTGTGTATCGCAAGACGGGCTGGCGTTCGAGGAGGTCGCGGCCGCGGCGGGGCTCGAGGTGAGACACGGCGAGGCGCTGATGGAAGACATCGAGCAGGCGCTTCGCTTGGAGCTCCTGACCGCTCGGCCTGGGGCGGTCGTGGGCCCGCTACCGGTCGGGGATGAGTACTGGCTGGTGGAGGTCGTGATGCGCCGGGAACCGACCATTGAGAACGAGGACCTGCGCGAGCGCGCCAAACGGGAGCTCGTGGTCCGCGCCGTCCAGGCCGAGGTGGCTGGTCGCGTTACCTGGCATGAGCGGATCTAGCGTGGAGCCGATCCCTGGCGTACGGGCGGCCGTCGCGAGCGCGCGGCTGCTGGGGCACCTGAGCCCCGAGGCACGTCGCCTGGTCGAGGCGAGCTTCGTTGCGGTGTCGTATCCATTCGGGGCGGTGATCGTCCGCGAGGGCGAGCCGGCCGATGCCTTCTACGTGCTCCAAGAGGGGACCGCGCGGGTGGTCAAGGCAGGTGACGATGGTGGCGAGATCCCTTTGAACAAGCTGGGCCCCGGCGACGGCTTCGGCGAGATCGCCCTGCTCGAGCGTACGACGCGGACCGCGACGGTGCGGGCCAGCGGCGAGGTCCGGGCGCTGCGGCTCGATCGAGCCGTGTTCGACGCACTGGAACGCACCTATCCCGAGATCCGCGCCGAGCTCGAGCTGCAGGTGCGCCGCCACCACCTCCGCGAGTTCCTCCGGATCAGCTCGACGCTCGGGCGGCTGCCGCCTCGCACGCTCGAGGCCCTGGTCGTGGAGGTCCGAGAACGGGGCGTTACGGCCGACGATGCGGTCGTAGATTCGCGCGACGATTGCGGCGGCTTGTACATCGTGCGTGAAGGCCTGCTGCGGATGCGAGCCGAACGCGACGGTGAGCTCGTCGATGTGGCGTTCCTGCGCGCCGGGGATCTGTTCGTCGACGCCTCGCTGATCGAGGATCCCCCCGCGCTGCTGATCGTCGAGGCGGTGACCCCCGGCCTGATCCTCGAGCTCCGCTCGGAGGCTGTCGACACGCTCCTCAGCGAGTACGAGGACCTTCGCGAGCTGGTCCACGAACAGGTCGAGCGCTACGACTATTCGCGGCGCGCGCGGGTTCCGCTGGACTTCGAGCAGGAGCGGCTGCCCGCCGAAGCTGACGCAGCCCGGCGCGAGAGCGTCGTGCTGGAGCAGATCGATGCGGGGCTAGATCGGAGCGTCACGACCCCCGAGGGGGACGAGCCGGTCGAGCCGACGCCGAGTGATGTCGCCCGGGCGAAGCGGATCCGGCGCTTCCCGTTCGTGTGGCAGATCGACGAGGCCGACTGCGGCGCGGCGTGCGTCGCGATGATGTGTCGGTATTTCGGCCGGGAGGTGAACCTGGCACGGGTGCGGACGGCCGTGCACACCGGCACCGATGGAACGAGCCTGCTCGGGATCGCCCGCGGCGGCGAGGAACTCGGGCTCGCGACCCGGACGGTGAAGGCATCCAAGAGCCGTCTTGACGAATTGCCGCTGCCCGCGGTCGTCCACGCACGGAAGAACCACTGGATCGTGCTCTACGACTGCAGCCCTCGGCGCGTGCGGGTCGCCGATCCGGAGCGCGGACTGCGCCGGATGCCGCGCGAGGACTTCCTCGCGCAATGGTCGGGGTACGCGGCGCTGATGACACGGACCGATGCGCTCGATGAGCAGCCCGAGAGCGCCCTCCGCGGGCGCTGGTTTCGCCCGTTCTTCAGCCCTCACGTCCGGACGCTGATCGTTGCCTTCATGCTTGCGCTGATCGCCGCCGGCCTGACCATGACCGTCCCGGCCTTCAGCGCCGTGATCGTCGACCGGGTCATCGACCGCCGTGATTCAACCCTGCTGCCCCTGATCGTGATCGGCATGCTGGGGGCGGTCGTCCTGACCCTGGTGGCGACGCTCGTGCAGCGATATCTGCTGAGCTTTGCCACCGTCCGAATCGACACGGAGTCGCTCGACTTCCTCACCGGGAAGCTGTTGGCGCTGCCGATGGAGTACTTCAATTCCCGGCGGATAGGTGACATCGAACGCCGGTTGAGCGGCATGCGCCAGGTGCGCCAGTTCCTCGTCCAGAACGGCGTGCAGGGCCTGACGGCAGCCACGCAGGTGATCGTCGCGGTGATCGTGATGTTCATCTTCAGCCCACTGCTGGCGCTCGTGTACCTCGCCACGACACCGCTGTACGTGCTCCTGATGCGCTTCTCAGCCAAGCGCCTGAGGCCGGTTTACGACAGCCTCGAGGATTCCTTCGGCAAGTACGAGGCGCGACAGATCGACTCGATCAAGGGCATCGAGACGGTCAAGGCGATGGGCGCAGAGGAGTCTCTGCGTTCACTGATGCTCGCCCAGTTTCAGGACCTCGCCCAGCGTCTGTTCCGTGCCGACTTCACGATCATGGCCTACGAGGGCGGGATCCAGCTGATCACGCTTCTGTCGCTCGTGCTCTTTCTATGGGCCGGCGCGCTGCTGGTGCTCCACCACGAGCTGACACTCGGCAAGCTGGTGGGGTTCAACGCGCTGGTGCTACTGGCCAATGCACCGATCGTGACGATGCTCGTGCTCTGGGACCAGCTCCAGATCTCGGGTGTCCTGCTCGATCGCTTGAACGACATCCTCGAGCAGGATCCGGAGCAGGGGGAAGACCACAGTCAGCTGCGGCCAGTGCCGACCCTCGAGGGACGGATCGCGCTGCACGGGGTCGGGTTCGCCTTCCCCGGCCCGATGCCGACGCCAATCCTCGAGGAGATCACGCTCAGCGTCGAGCCGGGGACGTCGGTGGCGATCGTGGGGCGCAGCGGCTCGGGTAAGACCACGCTGATCAAATGCCTCGCCGGACTGCTCGAGCCCACCAGCGGGGCAATCAACTACGACGGGATGGACCTCCGGACCCTCGACTACAGACAGCTTCGCCGCCAGATCGGGTTCGTCCTGCAGGAAAACCATCTGTTCGACGACACAATCGCGCGCAACATCGCCTTCGGCGAGGAGGAGCCGGATTTGGCCCGGGTGGCATGGGCCGCCGGAGTCGCCGCGGCTGCCGAGTTCATCGGTCGGCTGCCGTTCGGCTACGAAACCAAGATCGGCGAATCGGGGCTATTGCTGTCCGGCGGGCAGCGCCAGCGGATAGCGATCGCCCGGGCGCTTTACCCCCGGCCTCCGGTGCTGATCTTCGACGAGGCGACAAGCTCCCTGGACAGCGAATCCGAGCGCGCCGTCCAGTCCAATATGGAGCGACTGCTCGCTGGTTGCACCTCGTTCATCATCGCTCACCGGCTGTCGACGGTGCGCAGCGCAGACCTGATCGTCGTCCTCGAGAAGGGCAGGATCGTGGAGCGCGGGCGTCACCCAGAGCTGATGGCTAACCGCGGCCTGTATTACTACCTGGTTAGCCAGCAGCTCAACCTGTGAAGCGGTAGATGGCGCCCGCAGTGTCGCCGGCGCAGTCGGCCCCGCTCGGTCCTCCTCAGGAGATTGTCACCGTCGACGGTGCTGAGGCGATCCCGTTGGCGACCACGACCAGCGTGCTCTTGCCCGTGGGCGTGGTGCTCGGGAGGGTGAACTTAGTCGAGGAGCTGGTGCCGGGGGCAACCGATACCGAGCTCCAGTCGCTGGTCCGGGCGTAGGTGACCACGCCGGTGGAGGAATTGGTGATCCGTACCAGGGGGAAGTTGGTGTTGTCCTGGACGTCGTCACCGTAGGCGGCTCCCTGGTCAAGCCCGGCGAGCTGCTTACCGGACAGGCTGTAGGTGCCGCCGGGGGCGAGGGTGGTGGCGCTCAGCGATGTGATCGAGGGCTCCCACGCCGTCTTCGGCGTACCGCCCTGTGTGTACACCTCCATCTGGTCACTGCCATCGTTGTACAGCACCTGCCCGTTGGGCAGCGCCAGCATCCGCGTCTGATACGAGGTGTCGTTCTGCGCGCTCGGCGCATCCGGGATCTGGGCCAGCGTGTTCGAGCCGGCGTTGTAGAGGAAGAAGTGAGTCGGGATGTTGTACGTGCACGCGCTTGCGTCGAACAGCACGTTTCCATCAGGCAGGATCGACCCCGGTCCATCAGTGCTGTCGTACTCCTCGCTGTCGATGGTCGGGATCTCCGGCCCCGCGGTCCACGTGCCCGCAGTCCCGGCCTTGTAGTGATAGAGCGCGGTCTGCGTGTCTGCGTCCGTGGTGCACGGTCCTGGATATTCTTGCGTGCTCGTGCCGGCCCCGACCACGAACGTGTTGCCGCCCGGCATCTCGACCTGCGGCCCGATCTCGACGACGGGGAACGGGTTGACAGGGTTGCCGTTCAGGGCCGTGTCTTCGGAGAAGGTCCAAGTGTCGTTGCCCGGGTTGAACAGCTGTGTGTTGCCGATCCCCCAGAGATCGAGGGTCAGCAGCTGACCGCTCGGCTCGAGGGTCCAACCTTCCTCGTCGTTGGGATCGTTCTTGCCCGTCCCCGGGATCACCGTCCACGTCAGGTTCTTCGCGTTGAGCAACGCATCGTCGACGCTCAGCTCCGGATTCGTGACGCAATTGTTACACGGGTGCTCGAGCATGAAGGTGCCGTTGTCGAGAACATCGCTCGCCGCGTCGCCGATGGTCGTCCAGCCCGGAGGCGGGGCGACGGAAGCCCAGGTGTTGGTCAGCGGGTTGTAGATCGCGCCCTTGTTCGACCACACCGCGTTTTCCCCGATGTATTCGCCGCCCTCGACGATCATCCGCCCATCAGGCAAGATCGCCGAGGCGAAATACAGCGGCGAATAGCCCCTCGGCATCGACGCGATCCGGCTCCACGTCCCATCGACGTAGCTGCCCTGCGAATCCGGCGTGAGCTTCCACCACAGGGTCGTACCGCCCGTGTGGTTGTCGTCCGGCTCATCGTGCACCAGCACCGTCCCGTCGCTCTCGAGCAGCATCGTGCCCGGCGTCAGGAACGGCGGCGCGTTCACGAGCGGCGTCCACGGTGACGGCGTCCCCGCCGGGCCGAGGTAGGGCTTCAGCCCTGACGGGGCGGGATGCTGGAACGGCGTGAGGACCGGATGACCTGGGGCCGCGGCCGGCGTAGCGGCAATCCGGGCCGCGCTGGACCGGTGCGCGGACGCCTGGGGCGCGTTGGCAATGACCAGTGCTGCCACCGCGGCCACGCACGCAGCTGCGCCGGCAATTACGGCAGATCGACGACTTATTGAAAACACAGCGCCTCCCGAGAGTTCGCCCTGCATTTTTTTGGGATCTGCGCGACCCTACCAGCGCTTGACCGAGCGTTCGAGCGGGCCCGGAGTCGGGTGAAGGCCGGTCATCGCCCCCTGGGCGTGAGCGTGAGGATCGCCGCGCTCGCTGCCGGCATCCACACCTGGTACGCGCCGCTCCCCGAACGTTTGACCGAGACCGCACGTGGCCGTCCGGCGAGGGTCCCAGTGGTCGTCTCCTTGCCGAAGCTCCGTCCGCCCAATGTGACGCCGGCGGTCGCGCCGGCCCGCGGTGCGCTCAAACGCTCGAGCGTCGCCGGCTCGTCCCGCGATCCGCCCAGCACGGCCACCGTCCTCCCGCCTCGCGTGGCCATGTTGATGAGCACGACGCGCTCACTGCCGTCGGGACCTCGGGTCGCCCAAACGTGCACCGGCCCGTCGGGCACGCCGCGCACTGGCACGAGCCGAGAGCCAGCCGGCGCCGCTTGCGCGAACGCGAGCAGACCGTAGTACTCCGGGGCGACATGGCCCTCCCAGGCAGCATCGACGCGCCGGAAGCTGAACAGCTGGTTGGCGATCCCGACCTTGCTGTGGACGTTGACGCCGCCAAAGCCCTCCGAAGCGAGCTCGAACTGCACGTCGAGCGCCCACAGCGCCGCCGCGAATGTGTCGCTGACCCCGGCCTGTCCACCGCAGCTGACCGTGTTCATCTCGTCGAGGCGCAGCGGGAGGCCGTGGGCGTGAGCCGCCGCCACCGCAGACCCGAGCCCGGCCCCGAAGTCTCGCGTCGAACGGTCGGACAAGATCCCGGCGATCGTGGCCGGCTTCGATGGGATGCACCCCAGCGCGTACCGGTGGACGGTCGCGATCCGCACGCGCGGTTGGCTGGAGAGGAACCGCCCAAGGCCGGCGACCCACCCCGGAGCGCCGACGTCGGGGCCGGCCAATGGGACCTTCGGCACCGCGCGAGCGGTCGAGGCGTAGTCGTGCAGATAGTCGGAGAAGCTCCACCCCGCCCGGCGGCCAAAGTGCGGCACGCTGTTCACCTCGAACCAGGGCACGACGTCGTAGAGCTCTGGTTCGTTACCCAGCTCGAGCGCTTCCAGCCACGGCGATCCGATCCCGGCCACGATCGCCTTGGCCTCGGCGGCGGCGACACGGGCGCTGTCAACCTCCAGATTGACGCCGACGATGAGCCGGGCGTTCACCCCCTCCGCCAGCGCTTTGACGACCTCGAACCAGGTCGGGCTCAGCGCGTAGCGAACGCCGACCGGTCGGCGAGTGTGGGCGATCGGCACCCACGTCCAGTCGGCGGTGTCGCCGGCGAGCCGGAGCACCGGCCGTTGTCCCGGGTCCAGATTCCGAACCAGCTGCTCGAACACGGGGTTGACCGCCTTTGGATCGAACCCCGTATAGCTCTCGACGCCTCGGATCTCCAGCGACAGGCCGAGGAACCCGGAGGGGATCCGGCCGCCCGCTCGCGCCGAGACGGTGGCGCTCACCGGACCGCGGGTCGAGCCGTGAGCGGCGGACACGCTCACACTCGCCGGCGCGAGCGCCGCCGCGACCGCGGCCAGAATCCGTCTCATGGTTCTCCACCCGACCATCGAGCGGGAGCAGACTAGCGGACCGCCCGGTCGAGCCCGGCGCAGTCGCCGCCGGCTTCATCCGTGCAACTTAGTTCCGGTCAGATCCAACAGTCGCGGCGAATCGGTGACGGGTAGCTGCACGGTCACGCTGGTCGCTGTGTGCGAGACGATCGTGGCGGCGTCGTCGATGAAGGTGCCGGTCAAGGGATCGTAGAGTGACTTCACCTTCACGGTTGGCCCATCCACGTTGCCGATTGCGATCCTGAACGCCTCCGGCGGCTGGTCGTACTGGGTCAGGCCGGGTGCCGGCGAGGTCGTGTACACGCGCGTGAGGTCACGGCTCATCACGTATACCGCGGCGATGATGTTGCCCGGACTCTTCTGGAAGGGAAAGAACGCGAGGACGTCGCGGTCGGTGAGTGACGGGGTGGCGGTGGTGCCGTTCCCCTGGAACTGCACGTCGCTCGACTCGTTGGCGATCGAGAGGAGGGTCACCTGCTGCGGACTTGTGGTCGCGACCGCGCCGGCGAACTGCGAGGTGAGGTTGGCCACCGCCTGAACGGCTTGACCGCCCAGTGACCCGGGGTAGCTCGACGGGTCCTGGTCGACCGCGTTGAAGAACGCTTGCGGGATTACCTGGCAGCACCCTCCGCCGGCGGCAGCGTAGATGTCGAGCGCCTGGACGCCCTCGGAGCCGTAGGCGAGGTAGTAGCGGAGCAGCGTCTTGGCCTGGAACTCCTGTATGTCGGACGTCGGCATGCCATTCGTCGCCGCCTGTGTCTGGTCGAGGTTGACCTCGGTGATCCAGTTCGCCGGCGGGGTGCCGCCGACCGGATGGGTCGTGGCGCCGTGCGGGGTGCCGTAGATCAGGGTCGTGATCGGGCTCAGGTCCCGCATCAGCGTTTCGGTCTGAATGCCGGTGAGAAAGTACTCAGGAAAGAATTCCGTATAGGTCGGTACAAACGAGGTCGGGTCGCCGAACGCGTCCACCTCGATGGTCCCAGGCTCGTCGGGGCTGTCGGGAAACTGCCGCTCCCCGGCGTACGGATGGTGGTCGATCGCCGCGGTGCCGACGGGTACCGTGGTGCCCGAGGTCCACGGCACTGTGCTGCTGAACCCGTCGCCGACCTTGACGTCGCTCAGGCCGTTGGCGGGGTCGGCCAGCGCCTGCACGGTGGCGGTCAGGATCGCTTCGTCGACATCACCGGTGGAACCGGGATCGGGCACGGGGTTGAAGTAGTCGCTCTCGTCGAGGAAGGCGGAGCCGAATGTGAGCTCGTTCCAGACCTCGGCGTCGAAGTTATCCGAGCCGTAGACCTGCTTGACGAACGACAGGGCACCCTTGACGTAGGTCAGCCAGCCGTCGAGGGTGGCCTGAAAGCGCGGGTTCGGGGTCGTGCCGTCGGACAGGTAAGGCGGCGCGAAGGGCTCGTAGCTGAGTGTTTTCACGCTGATCGACCCCGCCGGGATGGCCGTCTGGAGCGGCTGCGAGAGAGTCGCCGTCCCGTCGGGCGCGACGTTCGTGATCAGGTCGCCGGGATCCTCGGGGTAGCCGTTGGGGTCTGAGGCATCGAAGCCGGTCAGGCCGGGCACGACTCCCGAGTCGGTGGTCGGCTTCAGTGACACGGTCCTGTCCCCGACGTTGGCCGGCGCCGTGAGGGTGATCGTCGTGCTCGTGGTAGGGGTCGGGTCCTCGCTGTTGGCGTTCAAAAGGATCAGCGGCCGGAGGTCCCACCGCTTGAACGCCTGAATGTAAAGCGCCTCGTCGCTCTGGTCACTTACCTGACTCGGGTCGCCATATGTCATCGCGTCCCAGGGAATCTCGAGCCGGACGCGGGTAAAGCCGTTGTCGTGGAGCAGCTCAGCGGTGGCGTTCGCCTCTTGGGGGGTGACGCCGCTGAAGTTCATGCCGATCATGTTGAGCAGCGCCGTGGCGGGCTGTGTCGTTAGCGTTGAGCGCCACGGCTGTAGCCATTGCGATGCATCGCCGAACGGCAGATCGGTCAGCTGAGTGGACTGAATCGGGTTGTTCAGGGTCTGCCAAGTTGCCGTGGCCGCGGCGGTCGTGGTTTGCAGTGCCGAGACAGTCGCACAACACATCACCGCCGATATCACGACGCGGAGTCTGCTGAACATGTCGGTACCTTACCCTACGGTTTTGTAGCGAAGGTTCGGGGTGAGTTCTGGTGAACGTGGCTTCGTGTAACGGTAAAGGCGCGGCCCGTCGGGGCCGCCCCCGACCCGAACACCCCCAACCTAGATGCAGCCCGGCCGGCCGACACCCGTGCTACCACGCATTTGCGAGAGCCAATTGTCCCGTGCTAGCACGTTGACGCGGTGGGGAGAGCGGCGCTAGCGTCCGATCGGGCACCGCGGAATCCAGTGGTGCACACGCCAACAAACGGGAAAGGGGCCAACATGCCTATGCAGGAAGTGGCGATCACCGGGGGATTCTGGTGTTTCAGTCCGACGGAAACCTTGTCCTGTATCAGAGCGACGGGGTCGCCGGGCACCCCCTGATCCCACTGTGGGCGTCGAACACGGCCGCCGGCGAGACGCCCCTACGGGCCGTGCTTTCAATCTCCATGGCGAGAAAGCTACCGTCAGCGATCTCCCCCCACATGGGGAGATCTCCCTATCTTGAGCCCGGCGCCTAGCCGTTACTCATTGCCGTTGCCAGAATCCGGCGTGCACGTCGCGAGCCTCGGCCAGGTCGAATGGGCCGGCCACCGTGAGCGGGCGCCGACCGGCGGCGAAGACGGTCCGGCACGGCAGCACGAGCGTTGGGTTCTGTGGATCCTCGCCGACGATTTCGTAGAGCGCCGCCTCGGCGAGCGCATATACGACCGCGCCGATTCCAGACCAGTAGATGGCCCCGGCACACATCGCGCACGGTTCGCTACTGGTGTACAAGGTCATCCGGGCGAGCTCGTCCGCCGAGTAGGTGGCAGTCGCTTGCCGGACGAGATTGGTTTCCGCGTGGCCCGTTGCGTCCGATCCCGTGACCACCGTGTTCTCAGCGGCGAGCACTACGGAGCCGTCGCGAGCGACGAGCAACGCGCCAAATGGATGGTTGCCATGGGCACGGGCGTCGCCGGCGACCGCGATCGCCTGTAACAGCAACTGCTCATGGGACGCCACAGCCGCGATTGTAGGACTGGTGCGCTGCCTCGCTGAGCGCGCGGAGCACGGCGCATGAAGGAGTACCGGCGATTTCAGTCGAAGGAGGTACCGATGAGCACCGCTTTTCTTGCGGACATCCGAGGGACGATCATGCCGGCTCGCGACGGCAGCCACGGCCCGCTGCCACCACTGCTGCTCAGCATGACCTTGGTCACGGGTCTCGTCGACGCCTTTAGTTTCCTGGTTCTCGGCCACGTCTTCGTCGCCAACATGACCGGCAACGTCGTGTTCCTCGGCTTTGCCCTGGCCGGTGCCCCCGGATTCTCGGCGGCCGCATCCCTGGCCGCCCTGGCGTCGTTCGCCCTCGGAGCCCTGCTCGGCGGCATGCTCGGATCACGCCACCGCGATCACCGAGGCCGCCTTCACAGCTCCGCCGCCGCGATGCAGGCCTTGTTCCTGGCCGCGGCCGCCATCCTCGCCGTCACGAGCAACAACCCGGGCGCGGCCGGATGGCGCTACGCGCTCATCGCGGCGCTCGGCATCTCGATGGGGATCCAGAACGCCTCCGCCCGCAAGCTCGCCGTGCCCGACCTCACCACCACGGTGCTTACCCTCACCATCACGGGTATGGCCGCCGACAGCCACCTGGCCGGCGGCGGCGGGTCCAAAGCCGGCCGCCGGATGCTCGCGGTCGCCACCATGCTCGTGGGCGCCCTTCTCGGCGCCACCCTGATCCGCCACACCCATGCGTATTACCCGCTCGTCATCGCCCTGGCGGTCATCAGCCTCGGCGCCGCCGTGACCCACACCCTAGGACGGCCGAACCCGGCATGGGTACACGCGTCGGGACCAGCACCCCCGGTAGCGACGAGCGCGCCCCGGTCGTCTACCTGACACCGAACCTACGGGCGCCGCCGCACCCGCGTGGGGGTGGCGGCGCCCGTCGCGCCCGCGACAGGGTCGATGGTGGCCGGGCCGAGGCGTTATCGCTCGTCTGCGGTCAGCGGCCCGATCAGGTAGCGCGTGAGGGCCGGCGCGACGGCATCGGCGATCGTTCGGGCCGGCACCGACGCGAGCGGCTCAATGGCGACGACGGCCCGGCCCATCACAACCCCGACGAGCTGTGAGACGAATAGGTTGATCCGGAGCCCGGGATCGCCGGGGCCGAGCAGTCCCTCGACTGCGTCGAGAACCTGGCCGGGGAAGAACTCGCGCAGCAAGCCTGCCATCTCTGGCTCTGTCGCGGACGCGCGGATCATTGCTGCCAAGCGCTGAACCAGCTCCGGCTGCTCGAGGATGTCTGTCAGCTGGTCCGCGATTCGCTCGGTGACGACGGCCTGATCGCCCCCGGCGAGCACGCCCGGGAGGATCTCGGCCGGTGTCGCGGGCGGCGCCGCGGTCCTCGGTCTGCTCGCTTCCGGCGCGCTGCTGGTCTGGTTCTCGTGGCGCTCGATCTTTGCCCTCAACGTCGTCCTCTCCGCCCTCGCCTTGGTCGGGACGCTCCGCTTCGTTCCTGAGTCCGCCGATCCGGATTCGCCCCCGCTTGATCTTGCCGGCGCGGTGATCGCGGTGCTCGCATTGGTCGCCCTGGTGTTCTCGGTGATCGAGGCGCCGACCTACGGCTGGCTCGCCGCTCGCACGGTCGTCGGTCTGGCGCTCACGGTCGCGCTGCTCGCCGCATTTGTGGTGTGGGAACTCCGGCAGGTCACGCCGCTGCTCAACCCTCGTGTCTTCCGTCAGCGCTCGCTCTCGGCCGGCAGCCTGTCGATCTTCGTCCAGTTCTTCGCCTTCTACGGCTACACGTTCGTCGTCATTCAGTACCTCCAGCTGGTCCGCGGGGATATGCCGCTCAAGGCCGCCGTGCAGGTGCTCCCGCTGGCCGCGACGGTGATGCCGGCTTCGCGCCTGGCGCCACGACTCACCGTCCGATTCGGCACCCGCTGGGTCGGCGCAGCGGGGCTTACGCTGGTGGCGGCGGGGCTGGCGATCCTCTCCCAGCTCGGGACCGAAAGCTCCTACTGGCTGATGGCCGGCGGACTGGTCGTGCTCGGAGTCGGGATGGGAGCCGCGATGACCCCGGCGACCAGCGCGATAACCGAGGCACTCCCGTCCGCCCAGCAAGGCGTCGGGTCCGCGCTCAACGACCTCTCCCGCGAAGTCGGTGGCGCGATCGGCATCGCAGTGATCGGGAGCATCCTCACCTCCACCTACAGCAGTCACGTCAACCTCATCGGACTGTCGAGCCAGGTGGCCGCCAAGGTGAAGGCGTCCTACGCGATCGCCTCACACCTCGGGGCGCCGATCGCTGACCGAGCGCACGTGGCGTTCGTCAGCGGGATGCACATCGCCCTGCTCACCGCCGCAGCCGCCGCGCTCCTGGCCGCAGCCGCCGTCATCATCCTGCTGGCTCGCCGCTCGCCCAGCGCGGTGGCACACGAGCCAGAGGGCGCCGCGGCCGTCGCCGCGATTGCCCCCTCGCTCCGGTGAGCCCTGTTCGGCAAGGGTGCTACGCTGTGGCACATGGATGTGTCGGTGCGAGACCTTCGCAACAACACCGCAAAAGTCATCGCGGCGGTCGAGGCCGGTACGTCGGTGACGCTCACCGTGTATGGCCGTCCGGTGGCGGACATCGTCCCGCACGCAGAGCGCCACGAACGCCGCCCGGCTGAGGTTGTCTACAGCGAGCTCGACCGGCTCGCGGGCCTTGCGCAACAACTCGGCGTGCAAGGCCCAGAGCGCCTGTCGGACTACGACTCGGGCTGGAGCAGCGACGACCTTGCCTGAGGCGGCGGAGCTGCTCCTCGACGCGAGCGTGTTCATCGCCGCCGAGGCGGGCCGGCCCCTCGCCCGGCGCCCACGCGGTCAGGCGCGAGTCTCGGTCGTGACGCTGGCCGAGCTGCGACTCGGCGTGCTGCGCTCTGACGGCGAGTTGCGTGAGCTGCGCGAAGCAACGCTCAGCTCCGCACGAAGGTTCGTTCCGCTCGCCGTCACCGAGCCGGTGGCCGACGAGCTCGCAGGCCTCCTCGCGAAGCTCCGAGCCTCCCAGCGCCGCGCCAAAGCATTCGATTGCTTTGTTGCTGCCACCGCGCTCGCCCACGCACTCGTCGTCGTTACGCAGGACACCGACTTCGAGACGCTGCAAGCGGCCGAGCCACGTCTCGCCATCGAGCTGGTGTAAGTCCTCCCTACGTTCGAGGCGCGCTTTTGCCTACTACTAGGCGCTGGCGCGTGCGCGGCGTGTGAGCTCGATGGTGGCCGCGCGCAGCTGCGAGCCTTCCGTGAGCGTTTCAGGGAACGCCACGCGAGTGCGCGCGCGACCGCGGGGCGTGTCGAGAGCGAGGTCGATGCCGAGGCGGTCGAGGCCGGAGCACGTTGCCGCCGCCGCGTCCGGGTAGCCCCCGAGCGCCTGGGCGATCACGAGCAGTGCGTCTGCGTGATCGGCGTTGAGGTGGGCGACCGCGCTCGAGGCGTTGATGGTCACATGGTCGGGTGCCGCCGCGGCGTAGGCGGTCCCGGATGCGGAGTCCATGCGGCCGTAGCCGCCGACCCAGCGGACGCGTTCGACGCGCACGACCCAGAGTGAGAAGTCCGAGAAGTCGATGTAGGTGGTTGCGGCAGGAACGGAAGCGAGATGCACGGTACGGGCCGCCGCCAGCGTCGTGCCGTCTGCGGGGCGCTCGGCACGCCCGAGGAGCGTGACGCGCGAGGCGGCGAGCGGGTCAGGCGGGCTGTCGACCTGCGTGATGACCACGCTCGCACGCGGGTCGCGGGCGAGATTGCGTCCGTGCTCGGCGAGGTGCGAGACACACAGCACCAGAGCTCCGTCGTCGAGGGCTCCATACGTGACCAGCGACGCCCACGGATCGCCGTCCGCCGTGAGGGTCGCGAGGGCGGCAACGTTCGTCGCGGCGACCAGCGTGCGGGCCTCCTCGGCGGTGCTCAGCCGCGGCGCCGCGTCGACCGCGGCGAGCGGCGGCGGCACGGACGGCGCGCCGTCAACGACACCATGGTCTGGCGCGGTCCCGGCAGGCTCGATCACGTGCTGAAGGCAAGCAGATCCGGTCATCCGTTGTCGCGTCGCGTACGCGCCACCGCCGGACGGCGGGCAGGTGTCGTAGCCGCTTTGGCCCGCTGTAGCACGATCTGCGCTACAGTGGGGGAGTGGCCCGCTCGCTCCACGTTCGGCTCGATGACGCCGCTTCAGCCGCGCTTGATGTGGTCCGAGCCAGCGCGATGACCGACTCGGAAGCGGTCCGCACAGCCCTCAGGGAGGCAGCGGCGCGTAGGCGAGTTCGCTCGGCGATCCAAGAAGAAGTTCGGCGCTTGGCGGCCGACTCCGGCGATCGCGAAGAGATGCGTCTCATTCGCGAGCAGCTGGCCGACCTCGCCCCACCGCCAACCGACTGACATGGTTCGAGGCGAGCTCTTCCGTCTACCGTCACCACGAACCGCACGAGGCCACGAGCAGCACGGAGCTCGTTACGCCGTGATCGTTCAGGCGGACGAGTTCTCAGGGCTGAGCACAACCTTGATCGCACCCACATCTACCAGGGCGCAGCCCGCGAGCTTCCGTCCGACGATCAACCTCGAAAGCACCGAGACACGGGTCCTGGTCGAGCAGACGAGCGTCGTGGATCCACAGCGGCTCGGCACCTCGGCTGGACGTCTCGAAGCCGACGAACTACGCGCGGTCGACGAGGCGCTCAGCCTCATCCTCGGGATCTGACCAAGAGGTCCCCAACGATGGCCAGGTGAAGTGGACATGATCGATGTCGAGGCGCTCGACCGGCTTCAGGAGGCGAGCTTTGCTCGCGCCGGGGGAGGCCTGCGCAGCTCGTGGCCGCGGGAGTCGGGGATGGACTCCGAGGAGCTGCGATCGTTCCTTGACGC
>Ga0302325_10008770_pt1 | contig 22179 bp, 19 predicted proteins | sample Palsa_T0_2_FD_201948 | JGI IMG/M metagenome (GOLD analysis project Ga0302325, IMG submission 201948) | Peat permafrost microbial communities from Stordalen Mire near Abisko, Sweden - Palsa_T0_2 | ecosystem: Environmental > Terrestrial > Soil > Palsa > Peat permafrost | place: Sweden: Abisko...
ATTGTGAAGAGTCTCCACAGGGGCTAGAGCCCGTCTCTTTTGTGGGCTTCTCGGCACGGCTGAACGGCTTGCGCAAAAGTTCTTCGGAAGGAGAAAACCATCCCTCAGCGGCTAAAGCCGGACTCAACCTGCAGCTCTTACGGCACAGCTGAAGCTGTGCCCCTTCAAAGCCGTCGAGTTTTTCCGCAAGCTGTGAAGCCGTGCCCTGTCACAAAACCTTTCGGTGCGCGGGATCTTTACGCGTCCCGTGCTCGCGCAGCGCACGGGCGAGCCAAACTCCGGCGAAGGACGTGCGCCTTTTCTTTTCGCACGTCCGAGTTGGAGTTTGGCGAAGAGCCTCCGCTGCACTCAATTGCTTTTTGCGCGGATTGAACTAGCTCCGCTACTCCGCGCGCAGGGCCTCTACAGCGTTGACTCTGGCGGCGCGCGCTGCTGGCACCGCTGAGGCGATGGCGGCGGCTGCCAGGATCACTGCGGCTGAGCCGATGAAGGTGAGGGCTCCCGGCAGGTGCACCTGGCCGACGTATGCGCCGATGCCGCGCGCGAAGGCGAATCCGAGGACCAGACCGGCGACGACTCCGATACCGGCGATGACCAGGCCTTCGCGAAGAACGTCGGTTAGGATGTTGCGGGGCTGCGCGCCGAGGGCCATACGGATGCCGAACTCGCGCGTGCGTCCACTGACGGAGAAGGCGAGGACGCCGGCGACACCGACGACGGAGATGAGGAGCGCGACGGCGGCGAATCCTCCGAAGACGACGGCGTTGAGCTTGTCGGGGGTGAGGACTTCGGCGCGGATGTCCTGGAGAGTGCTGGCGCGCTCGACCGGCTGATCGGCGGCGATGTTCTGAATGGTGCGGGTGATGGATGGGACGAGGGTGTAGGGATCCGTTTCTGTGCGGACGAAGAGACGACCGCTCCAGCCTTCCTGGTCGACGGGCTGATAGATGGTCATGGCCGGGGAGGGGATGATGTTCTCGTCGTCGAAGTCGGGGACGACGCCGACGATGCGGCGCGAATCGTAGCCGATGCCGATGAACTTCATGACACCGTCGGTCCAGCGCATGGTGCGGCCGATGGCTTCCTGGCCGGGGAACAGGTTGTTGGCGACGCTCTGGCTGATGATGACGACGCGGTCGGCGCCGTTCTTATCCGTGTCGCGGAAATCGCGGCCTTCGGCGATGGGAACGCCGAGGGTCGAGAAGAATCCGGGAGAGACGGAGCGGAATCGGGCGCGCAGATCCTCGTCGCCGTTCTTGCGCGTGGCGCCTTCGACGGCGAAGGCGAAGTTGATGCTGAGGGCCTGCGCGTCGCGCCAGGGAACGCTGAATCCGGAAGAAACGCTCTTGACGCCGGGGAGGGCGGCGACGCGAAGGAGGACGTCACGGTTAAAATCCCGGAGCTGCTGTTCGGTGCGGCCATAGGCGACGACAGGCAGATTGACGGCGAGGACGTGCGAGGTATCGAAGGGCGGACGCGTGCTCTCAAGGACGTAGAGGGTGCGCATGAGCATGCCGGCTCCGGCGAGAAGCAGGAACGACGCGGTGATCTGCGTAACGGCGAAGATGCGGAGGCGGCTGTTGCTGCCGGTGGCGCTGCGGGTTCCGCCCGAGGAGAGGCCGGAAGCGGGCGAGGCTTTGGTGGAGGGCAGGCGCGGAATGTAGGCGAGGAAAACGGCGGCGATGAGGGAGAGCGCGACGCCGAACCAGACCAGGGTCGAGTCGAGGGTGAGGCCGTCGGCGCGGACGGAGAAGCGCGATGCGTAGCGGCCGAGGATGGCGACCATGGGCGCGGCGATGAGGAGAGCCGCGGCGACCCCGCTGCCGCAGAGGACGAGGCTTTCGGCGAGGAGCGAGCGCCGGAGAGCGGCGGTGGTGGCGCCCAGAGCGGAGCGGACGGCAAGTTCCGATTCGCGGCGGAGGGTGCGCGCGAGGACGAGGTTGGCGACGTTGGAGCAGGCGATGACGAAGAGCAGTGCCGACGCGGCGAAGAGCACCCAGAGAATGGTGTTGGCGCGGGAGTTGATCTGGTCGTGCATGCGCCGAACACCGATCTGGTAGTGGTCGTCTGTTTTGTAGACTTCGGGATGCGCGGAGACCATGGCGGAGTAGTCGGTGCGGAGTTCGGCGCGGGCTTGGTCGAGGGTAGAGCCGGGAGCGAGGCGCGCGAAGACTTCGGTCATGCGATGCTCGCGGCCGGTGACCATGGTGGCGGAGAGATGATGTGGGCTGGTGACGACGTTGGCGATGATTTCCGTTGAGACGGGATAGGGGACGGCGGGTTCGAGGACGCCGACGACGGTGGCGGTGCGCGAGCCGGCGAAGCTGTCGAGGCGGATGGTCTTGCCGAGGACGCCAGGATCGGAGTGCATCGACTGCGTCCAGAACTTATAGGTGAGGACGACCGCGCCGGGTGCATTGGGGCCGTCGTCGGAGGGACCGAGGAGGCGACCGAGGATCGGGCGAAGTCCCATGACTTCGAAATAGTGTCCGTCAACGACGCCGGCGGGGATCGAGCGCGGTTGTCCGAGGCCGTGGAGGGTGAAGTCAATTTCGGAGAAGGTGCCGAGCTCGGTGATGGTGCGGAGGTGCTTGCCGATGTCGTCGATTTCGGGGACGGAGAAGTTGGTGTTATCGACGTGAATGCCGGGCGCGCTCTGGCGCAGGTAGAGGAGGCGGTCTTCATCGCGATTGGCCAGGGGACGCAGGAGCACGGTGCGGACCACGCTGAAGATGGCGGCGTTGGCGCCGATGCCGAGGGCGAGGGTGAGGGCCACGGTCATCCAGAGGGAGGGCACGCGCGAGAGCGAGCGGATGGCAATCTTCAGATCACGAAGGAATGGCATAATAGTCCTCCATTTTGGCAGGTTTATTATGACCTGCTTCCTGGTATGTGACGAATTAAATGGGGCCGTTTGGACATCAAGCCTGAGGAAACTTGACGGCCATGGATTATGTTGATATCAACATATTGAGGGTTATGTCAAGAGCGGCGGCAGTTTCTTTTGAAACAACGTTGAAGGTTCGCGATTGCTGTCTCTGTCTGCATGTGCAGCGGGCGGCGCGGGCCCTGGCTCGGCGTTTCGACGAGGTACTGCGGCCGCTGGGGCTAACCAATGGGCAGTTTTCGTTGCTGATGTCGCTGAACCGGCCGGAGCCACCTGGCATGGCGGCGGTGGCAAATCTTCTGGCAATGGACCGGACCACTTTGACCGCGGCGTTGAAACCGCTGGAGCGGCGCGGGCTGGTGAAGGTGGCGATGGACCCGGCGGATCGGCGTGGACGTCGACTGCGGCTGACGGCACAGGGGATGAAGTTGCTGGCGGAGGCTGCTCCGGTGTGGGAGCGGACGCATGAGGAAGTTGAGGGGCTGCTCGGCGGTGGAGAGCCGGACCGGTTGCGGGGGGATCTGCGGGCGCTGGCTTAGTCGTTTTCGTTCGACCGGCGCGTCAGTCGGTGATGCTGACTTGTTGCTGTCCGGTGGCCGTACCGAGGGCCTGGAGATATTTGTCCATGGTGCCGGTGTAACCGAGGATAAAGCGCGACATGAAACGGAAGATGGGATTGTAGACGTTCGCGTCTTCAGTGATGCGGACGATGGTGCCGTTGGGGGCGGGCTCGAGGGTGTAGGTCCAGGAGCCGTCGAATGGCAGATTTTTGCCGAGGATGCGGCGGGTAAGGGACTTCGGGGAGACGGAGGCCATGATTTCGTAGGTCATCTTCGTGCCGTTGCGCAGGGACTCATGCAGGATGCGCTGGCCGTTGGGTCCGTCGTCGAGTTCGCTGTGGAGGACGTCGGGACGCCAGTTTTGCAGGCCAGCAATGTACGGGAAAAGCTGCTCGGGTGTGGCGCGATACGTGGCGGCGCGGGTGGCGACATGATGTTTGGGCAAAAGGTAGCCGGCGACGACGAAGAAGAGGATGAGAAGGACGATGGCGCCGAGGAGGATGAGGAGTATCTTCATGCGTCGTGCCTTTCTTTTTGCTTCGACGCGGCCTTTCGTTGCCGCTGCAGGATGCGTGCGTATTTGGCGAGCGATTCGATGCCGCGCAGCGACGATTCCATCTCGGCAGCGGGCATGAGCGCGAACATCCTGCGGAGCAGCTGCGGATCGAGGACCGCGTTATCGGCCTTGATGCGAGCTCCCGCGGGGGTGAGTGTGAGGGCGACGCGGCGAGAATCCGAAGAGTCGCGGCGTTGGGCAGCGTAGCCGGCGCGGACGAGACGAGCCACGAGGATGCTCATGGAAGATAGGCCGACGCCCATGTGCTCGGCGAGGCGGGAGAGCGTGGTAGGACGCGTGGGGTCGAGATGATCGAGGACGCTGGCCTGGCGCTCGGTGACGGGTTTGCCGGCGGCATCGGCGCGGAGATGGCGGCGATGGCAGGCGAGGAAGATGGCCGGGTAAGCATCGAGGAGGCGTCGCACGGAGTCCAGCATAGGCAGCAGCGTGGCGGAAATGGTTTGATTCGTCAAACGAAATCTGCCGGGGACTGCCGTTGCCTGCGGTGGGTTAGCGCAGTAGCTCCTGGATGGCATGCTCAAATTTAGTACGGTCGACGATCCCGGTATGGGAGATGGCGACACGGCCTTTGCGGTCGATGAGCAGAGTCAGCGGCATCTCGTCGATATGGAATTGGGTACCGATGGCATCGTTGCCGATGGCAACGGGGTAATTCATGCCGGATTTCGCCATGAAAGGCTTTACAACGGCGGGGCTTTCTCCGTACATATCGATGCCGACGATCTGGAGGCCCTGGGCGCGGTAGCTCTTATCGAAGGCGACGTACCAGGGGATTTCAATCTTGCAACCACCGCAATCGACAGCCCAGAAATCGAGAAGGACAACGCGGCCTCGGTACTGGGCGAGTGTGAGCTTCTTTCCTTCGAGATCGGTAAGCAGGAAATCGGGCGCGAGCTTTCGGGCTTCTGCAGGAATGAGGGTATACGAAGCATCGCTCTGAGCGGTGGCGGGGGCCGCGCCCGCGATAAGACCGACCAGGATAATGGCAATTCTGGAAAAGGCGTTCAGCGCCAGTTGAGTGGGCCGACGGGATTGCATTGCATCTTCCTCCGTTCATTCTGTACGCGGTTTTCAAGCGCCGTAAAGATTCGTTGCGAGGAACTGGTTGCGGAATTTTCCGTTTGGGTCGTAGTTGGTGGCGAGGGATTTGAAGTCGGCGAGGCGGGGGTAGAGGGCGTCGAGCTGCGTTGGCGGGATGGTGAAGAGCTTGGCCCAGTGCGGGCGGGCTGCGAAGGGCGCGAGCCGCGCTTCGATCTGCGGAAGGATGGTGCGGACCTCGGGCCACTCGGGTTTCCAGGTGAAATGGATCGCGAGCGAACGGCGTTGATACGCCATGCTCATCCATAATTCGTCGGAGTCGATGGTGCGGAGTTCGGTGACGAACAGGTGGGGCGTGATCTGATCGCGTAGTGTTTCGACGGCGCGGATGGCGGCGTACGCGTGCTCGAAGGGGACGAAGTATTCGGTTTGCAGTTCCTGACCGCTGGACGGGGTGAAGTTCATGCGGAAGTGAGGCAGGCGCTCGTACCAGGGACCAGGGACGCCAAGTTGCTCGGTACAGGCTTCGGCTGTGTGGCCAAGGATGGGGTGCATGTTCTGGATGGCGCGATGGGCTCCGAAGAATTCGGGGCCGAGGGCGGATGGTTCGTAGCTGTGGTCGGTACGGCGTTTGATCCAGACCTGCGTGATGCGGCCGTTTTGCCAGTCGGTAAAGAGCGAGACGCTGTAGCCAGATGCGAAGATTTCTTCGATGTGGTGCTCGAGCGTTGCGATGGGGAGATCGAGGTAGACGGTTTGCGCGACCTGGTAGGTCGGCTGCACGTCGAGGGTGACGCGGGTGAGGATGCCGAGCGCGCCGAGATGAACGGCAGCGCCCGAAAATTTCTCCGAATCGCTGGCGCGGGTGAGATGCACGACGTCGCCGCTGGAGTTGACGAATTCGAGAGCCGAAGCCGCGGTCGAGAGATTGCCGTTGTGGAGGCCGGAACCGTGGGTCGCCGTCGCGATGGCTCCGGCGACGGAGATGTGCGGGAGGGAGGCGAGGTTGTGGAGGGCGAAGCCGCGCGCATCAATGACGGGGGCGAGGTCGCCATAGCGAACTCCGGCGCCGACGGTGACGGTTTTGGCGGCAACGTCGAGGTCGATGGAGTTGAGGGCGTGGAGGGAGATTTGATTCTCGGTGCTGTCGGCGATTGCGTTGAAGGAATGACGCGAGCCGAGCGCGCGGAGGTGACGACGCTCGCGGACGGCGGCCTGGACTTGTTCAGTGGAGTGAGGCTCCAGGAGGTTCGGAGCGGAGTAGGTGTAGTTGCCGGCCCAGTTCGTGCGGGGCGCGGACTGTGTCTGAGCGGGAAGCATCCGCGACAGGATACAGCCGGTGAGAGCTGCGCCCGAGGTTTTGAGAAATTCGCGCTTATCCATGGTGAAGAGCACCCCGCCGCGGTAGTGATTCGGGCGACCCTGCATGTATAGCTGGCGAGGGTGATGGTCGGCAAGCGGGCGGAGTTTGACTCCGGAGTGAACGGTGCATTGTCTTCAGACATTGACAGCGAGGGCTTGGGAAGGTATCGTCTTCCCCTAAAGGATTTATGGGAAAAGCGGAAGACGAAGGCGAACTAATTCAGGGAACGCTGGAGATGCTGGTGCTGAGAGCTCTTTTGCGCGGGCCGATGCACGGGTACGGCGTTGCGGAGTGGATCGAGCACACCTCGCAGCAGGTGCTGAAGGTGGAAGAAGGCGCGCTCTATCCAGCGCTGCATCGGCTGGAGCTGCGTGGGCTGCTGAAGGCGGAGTGGGGCGCGTCGGAAAACAATCGACGGGCGAAGTTCTATCGACTGACGGCGGATGGACGAAAGCGGCTCGATGCGGAGTCGCAGCGGTGGGCGCGACTGGCGGCAGCGGTGGCGTTCGTGATGCAGGCATCGTGATAGGGGAAAAGCAGGTCGCCATTCGGCTCGCGGCCTCCGGCCGCTTGCTCAGGCCAGGCTTTCGATTCGTTCTCTTACGAGAACTCACTCAGGATGACAGGTCATGCGCGAAGCTCTGAACGAATTTCTGCTGCAAGTGAAGGGTCTGTTTCACCGGAAGCGGATGAACCGCGAGATGGCGGAGGAGCTTGCATTTCACCAGGAACTGCTGCGGGCTAAGTTGTTGCGCGAGGGAATTTCGGAGGCGGAGGTAGAGATGGCGACACGGCGGAGATTCGGCAATGCCGGGCGCTGGCAGGAAAGGCTGCGCGAGCTGTGGCAGCTCAGGAGCTTCGAAAACTTTGGGCGCGACGTGAATTTTGCTGCGCGGCTGTTGCGGAAGTCGCCCGGGTTCACGGCGGTGGCGCTGCTGACGCTGGCGCTGGGCGTGGGCGCGAACACGGCTGTGTTTTCCATGATCAATGGGCTACTGCTGCGACCGTTGCCGGTTCCGCACAGCGACCGGCTGGCGGTGCTGGGTTTCGACCGCGGCGGGCCGAACACGAACTACAGTTTTCCCGAGCCGGTGTTTCGCGGACTGGAACGGAGGCACAGCGTTTTTGACGGCGTGTTCGCGTTTGACCATGTGAATCTGCAAGTGCGCGGGCGCGATGGGAACGAGAATGTGGCCGGCCAGTTTGTGAGCGGGAGCTTTTTCCCGACGCTGGAGACGGTTCCACTTCTGGGGCGAACCCTGACGCCGGATGATGACCGCAAGGGCGGCGATCCGGCAGGATTTGGGGTGGTGATCAGCGAGCATTTCTGGAAGAACTGGTTCGACGGCGCGCCGGATGTGGTGGGGCGGAAGCTGACAGTCGATAACACCGTATTCACGGTGGTGGGGGTGATGCCTAAGCGCTTTATAGGAGCGGATCCTCTGCAGCGCCCGGAGCTGTATGTACCGCTGGCGACCGAGCCGATCCTGAACGGCGAACGGAATATGACGGACGCCGGCGTTCACGGGTGGTGGCTCAACGTGATGGGGAGGCTCGCGCCTGGAGTGGCGGTGGAGCAGGCTGATGCGGAGGTGTCGGCAGCGACCGGCGCGGTGCTGCATGAAAACGCTCGAGACGAAGGATGGGTGAATCTGATGCTGAAACGGCATTTTCAGTTCAGGGCCGAGCCGGGGTCGGCGGGATTCACGTATTTGCGAATGATGTTTCGCAAGCCGCTGATGGCGGTGTTCGGGATGTGCGGGGGAATTCTGTTACTCGCGTGCCTGAACCTGACGAGCCTGCTGATGGCGCGGGGAGCGGCGCGAGAGCGGGAACTGGCGACGCGACTGGCGATGGGGGCGACCCGGCGGAGACTGACGCAGCAATTGCTGACGGAGAGCCTGCTGATTGCTGTGGCAGGGACGGTTCTGGGTCTGGCGGTTGCACCGTTGGTGGGCCAGGCGCTGGGAGCGGTGCTGCTGAGCGGGGCGCGCGATGCGCATTTGGATACCTCGCTGGACTTGCGGGTCTTCGCCTTTGCGGCGCTGGCGGCGGTGGTGGCGACCTTGTTCATCGGACTGGCTCCCGCGTTGCGGGCGACGTCGAGCGAATTGAACGGACAGATTAAGAGTGGGCAGCACACGACCCAGGCACACGAGCGAAACCGGTGGCTGCCGCGGGCGCTGATGTCGTTCGAAGTGGCTCTGGCGCTGGTGCTGGTGGTTGGGGCTGGATTGCTGGCGTCGAGCCTGGTGCGCTTGTACCGATCGGGGGCGGGGTTCGATCCGCGCGGTGTGGAGAATGTCGCGTTCAGCATGGACAAGAGCGGGATGGATAAGGACGCGCTGATGAACTTCTATCAGGGCGTGGGCGACCGGCTGAGCCATGTGCCGGGAGTGCAAAGTGTGAGCTTCGCGCTGATCGTACCTTTTACGGGCTACGTGTGGGACGAGGACTTTGCGGTGGCGGCTCAGCCGAGCCACGACATCGATTTGAATGGCGTGGCGCCGGAGTATTTTCGGACTATGAAAATCCCGATGCAGGAGGGGCGGGACTTTCGATGGAACGACACGAAGGGTACGGGGCAGAAGATCATCCTGAACGAGACGGCGGCGAAACTGCTGTTCCCGCAGGGAGATGCGCTGGGACGGATCGTGAACAAGAGCAGAGGCCCTAACCAGCCCGCTGTTCCGTATGAAGTGATCGGAGTGGTGGGTGATGCGAAATACGAGAGCTTGCGGGAGCCGGCGCCACCGACGGGGTACGCCGCAATCATGCAGGATGACGAGCACTCGCCTTCGTACCATGCGGTGGTGCGAACGGATGGGGATGCGGGTTCGGTGGCGAGCGCGGCGCGGGAGCTGGCGAGGCGGATGGCGCCGGGGATTCCTGTGCCCATGATGACGTCGATGATGACGACTGTGGACGATTCGTTGAGCGCGGAGCGGATGATGGCGCTGCTGTCGGTGTTCTTTGCCGGATGCGCGCTGCTGGTGACGGCGATTGGATTGTATGGAACGCTGGCGTACGCGACGGCGCGGCGAACGAGCGAGATTGGAATCCGCATGGCGCTGGGCGCGCGGCGAGCCCAGGTGGTAGGGATGGTATGCGGTCAGAACGCGCTGGTGGCGATGGCAGGAACCGTGGCGGGACTGATTGCCGCGGTGCTTGCGTCGAAGGCGCTGGCTAGTTTTCTCTACGGGACGTCGGCGCGCGATCCGTGGGTACTGGTGGGATCGGTGGCGGCGCTGGCTCTGATTGCCAGCGCTGCTTCGCTGCTGCCGGCGCTGCGAGCGGCACGGATCGATCCGATGGCGGCGATTCGCTGCGAGTAGGCTCTGCGCGGAAGCTGGAGTATTTCAATGCGATCGCGGAAGGATGCAGCGGCTGAAAACTCCGCGCGGACGCTCAGCGTCGAGCGCCCGTAACGTTCGTGAATGAGCAACTGATTTAACCTCTTTGTATCGATCGGAAGATCGTGCTTAGCGGTATCAGTACGCAAGCCCTCCGGCCCGCATCCAAACCAAACGATCTCCGTTTGACCGACTACGAGGGGACTGGTCCGAATGCTCGATCCGCATGCTGTTCGCTCCCCGCGCAATTACCGCGTACTGAGGCGCGAGCAGATGCGCGCGTGGCTCGCGCTCTCTGCGCTTCTGTTGTTGGGCTTGCTGATGCGGCCGGAGTCTGCTCGTTCCCAGGCAGCACCTAATGAGGGGTTGCAGGACCAGGGGCCGGCGCTTATTCGCCATCTGGATGGGACGCTTCAGTTTTATCGGACCGTGAATGAGCCGATGCAAAAGGCCGGCGAGCCGAACGATGTGGTGTATCGCGATCAGGCGATCGCACAGGCGGTTCAGGTGGGCACGCTGGCGTTTCAGTCGGCGAAAGCGGAAGCGACTTTGATTGGGGCAGGGACAGCGGGAGCAACGCAGGAATCGGACCAGCAGCAACGGATTCAGGCGGTGGTGGCAAGCAACGCCCAACAGATTCATGACCTCGAGGCCCGGGAGAAAGTCCTGGACCAGCAGCTGGCGAACGCGAGTCCGAGGACTGCCGAGGCGCTGCAGTCGCAGAAAGAGCAGGTGCATGCCGCGCTCGAACTAGATTACGCGATCCGAGACGCGCTGAACCGAATCGAGACATCGGGAGCGCGAGGAGCCACGGGGCTGCTATCCGACGTGAACCGGCTGCAGCACTCGATGCCGGAGCTCGAGGGAAACAACAAGACGAGCGCGCCGCAGCTGATGACGATTGACTCGGCGCTGTCGGCGGGGATCACGACACAGAGCGAGGTGCTGCTGGATCTGCTGGAGACGCAGCATTCTCTGGCGGCGACGCTTCAGGCGAACGATCGGCTGCGCCAGCAGGCAACGGATTTGAGGGCTCCGATGCTGACGATCGTGCGGCGGCTGCTGCAGGAGGGACAGCAGCTTTCGCAGCAGGCAGAAGCTGCGATCCCGGCTACAACGAAAGCGGGGAAAAGCCGTGCCGCTCAGCCCGCGGGCGCGCCTGCGTCGCCGGCGCCGGAGGATCTGCGATCGATTACGCAACAATTTAAGGCGTTGTCGGGCGCGACGGTTCCTCTGAGCGAGGAGGTCATCGTCCTGGAGCAGAGCCACGCGAATCTAAACGCGTGGCAGGCATCGGTGCATCAGGAATATGCCAGCATTCTGCATTCGCTGTTACTGCGCATCCTGGTGATGGCGATCGCGCTGGGCATCATCATCGGAGGCGCAGAGGCGTGGACGCGAGCGACCAACAAATACGTCCGCGATCTGCGGCGGCGGCGGCAGTTGCTGATCGTGCGCAGAGTTGTGGTCGGATTCCTCTCGGTGTTGGTGCTTGTGTTTGGGTTTGTCACGCGCTTCGATTCGCTGGCGACGTTTGCGGGATTTATTACGGCGGGTATTGCGGTCGGCCTGCAGACGATTCTGCTGTCGGTGGCGGCGTATTTTTTCATCGTTGGGCGTTATGGAATCAGGGTCGGCGATCGCATCACGGTGGCATCGGTGACGGGAGACGTGATCGATGTGGGCCTGGTGCGTTTCTACATGATGGAGTTGGCGGGGACCGGCAACTCACTGAATCCCACGGGGCGCGTTGCGGTTTTCTCGAATGCAGTTTTGTTTCAGGCAGGAACGCCGCTGTATAAGCAACTGCCTGGGACCGGATATGCATGGCACGAACTGACGGTGAGGCTGGCCGATGCAGTCGATTACAAGACGGTCTGCGCTGCAATCCTGAAGGAAGTTCAGGCGGTCTACGAGGGGTACCGGCCGGCGATCGAACGGCAACACCAGACGGTGGAGCAGTGGATGCAGGCGTCGATTGAATCGCCGGCGGTCGATTCACGGCTGCAGTTCACGGGTGGCGTGTTCCAGCTTTGGGCGCGTTTTCCGGTGGAGATTCGGGAGGCGGCGGAGATCGACGAGAAGATCACGCAGGCGCTGCTGGAACTGATGGCGAGGGACGCCGCGGTCAAAGCGGCAGTGGTGGGAACGCCATCGATTCAGCCCTCGGTGCGCGGCTGAGTTTCAGGATTGCATCTGGAGACGGTCGATGAGACTTTCTGTGTCAGGGCCGAGTCGAAGGAGAGGGATCACTGACCATGTTTACGCAGCAGGAGAAGGGCGAGGTTTTTCGGGCTTTGCACGAGCGGGAGCGCGCGTTCATCATTCCGAACCCATGGGACGCAGGAACGGCTCGGATGTTGGCGCACATGGGTTTCGAGGCTCTGGCCACCACGAGCGCGGGGCACGCGTTCACGCTGGGGCAGAAAGACGGGACGGTAGGACGCGAAGGGACGCTCGAGAATGTGGCTGCAATTGCAGCGGCGACCGATTTGCCGGTGAACGGCGATCTGGAAAACGGGTTTGGCGACAGCCCTGAGACGGCGGCAGAGACGATTCGCTTGGCGGCCGCGGCGGGACTCGTGGGGGGATCGATTGAGGACGCGACGGGAAAGCCGGGAGCGCCGATTTACGAGCTCGAGCGGGCGATCGAGCGCATCCAGGCGGCTGCCGAGGCTGCGCATGCGCTGCCGTTTCCGTTCCTGCTGACGGCGCGCGCGGAGAATTATCTGTATGGCCGTTCTGATTTGAAGGACACGATTCATCGACTGCGGACCTATCAGGAGGCGGGAGCCGATGTTTTGTATGCGCCTGGATTGACGACGAAGGAAGACATTGCCGCAGTGGTCAGCTCAGTGGATCGGCCGGTCAATGTGCTGATGGGGCTGGGCGGCCTCGATCTGAGTATCGAAGACTTGTCGGAGATGGGTGTGCGGCGCGTGAGCGTTGGCGGCGCGCTGTGCCGGATGGCTCTCGGTGCATTCCTGAGCGCCGCGCGCGAGATGAAGGAACGCGGGACGTTTGGGTTCACGAAGCGGGCAGCGAAGACGCAGACGATTGTCGAGATGTTCGGGGCTCAGTGAGGCGAAAAAAAAACGGAGAAAAAACAAAGCCCGACCCCGAAGATTCAGGGCCGGGCTTTCATTTGAAGTTGGGCTCGAGCTCTAGTGATGGGCTGCGCCGCCGCCAGAACTGGCAGGAACAGCACCTCCACCACTGCTGACCGCGCCACCGCCGCTGGAGGCTGGCGCACCACCGCTAGAGCCGCCGCCGTGCGATGCTCCTGCGCTACTGCCTCCGGAGCTGAAGGAGCCATGGCTGGCGCCGCTGGAGAAGCCGCCGGAATACCCCCCGGCGCGCGGAGCACTGAAGGTCGGCGGCGCGCCAAAGGTGCGGGTTCCCAGAATCGACGGCGTGTAAGGACTCCGGAAACCAAGCCCATCGCCTGACGTGGAGCGCAGGCCGGATGGCGCCATCTCCGGATGCGTGCGGACCAGGGCGTCGGTGAAGCTTTCGCCCATGGGTCCGCGCTGGAGCGGATGGATGCCGGACTCAAGCGGCTCGATCGACTTGCCCTGGTAGGTCAGAGGACGGGGCTCGGGCTTGACTCCATTTTGGAAACGGAACGGAGTGGAGAACTGGGACCCACGATTGACCGCAACCAGATTCGCTGGCCGCGGCTGACCGGGCCGCCTGGGCTCAGGACGACCGCGAGGACGAAGCGGCAGCGTGTAGCCCGGGGGCACGTTCCAAACGGTTGAGTACGGATACCAGCCAGGTCCGTAGAAGCCATAGCCGCAGTTGCCAGGAATCCAAATCCAGCCGTAGCCGTCAAGGAAATCCCAGGCGCCGCAGTGATACGGCCACCAGCCCCACGGGTTGCCGGAGATCCAGGTGTACCCCGAGCCGGGGTAGTAGCCCCAGGCGCCGTTGCCGAAGGGGTCCCAATTCGCGGCGACACCGGCGGGCGACCAGACCTGGCCGTAGCCTGGCAAGTTGTACCAGTTGCCGTAGTAGTCGAGATCGTTCCAGGCGGGATTGTCGGGATTGCCGGAACTGGCGCGGGCCGTGGACTGATTCGCCTCAAGCTGAGAGAGGGTTTGATCGCGGTCGGAGTTCCACTGATCCCAGGAATCGGCGGCGATAATTTGCGCGACAGTGAACTCGCCGGGCTGTTGAGGATCGGTCTGGAAGGTCTGGCTGGGATGCACGTCGAGGGAAAGTCCCTGCCCGTCGTCGACATGGACCGCGCCGTGCATGACCGCGAGCTGCGAGGGCGAGGCATCAAGCGCGACGCGGAAGACGGCGTTCTGCACAGGAGTGGCGGTATTGACGCCGAAGTGGACGCTGTACTCGCCGCCGCGGCTGTTCAACTCGAAGTAGCTGAGGCCGGTGAGGGCGTCGATGTGCGTGACGGTGCTGCCGTCGGCGTTCCGGCGCAGATGGGTGAGGCGGATGGAGCTATCAGGCGTGACGCGTGCGACGCTGCCATCTTCAAACTCGATTTCGAGGCGGCCGTTGTCGCCCGTGATCAGGCGCATGCCTTCGACGGCGGGCATATTCGGCTCGGCCTGATCGAAGGCCACATCGTTGCCCTCGAGGATCTGGACCTTGCCCTCGACATCGCTGATACGCACGGCGCGAACCTGACTCTGACCGGCGGCTTCCGCGGGCGTGGCGGCAGGCTGGTCAGGCGGGGGAGGGGGCGGCGTGGTGTCTTGCGCGGACGCGGCAAAACCGGCCAGGACGAGAGCAGCGGTGGCAGCGAAAACGATCAGGCGAGGAGAGGACGTTCTGCGGGCAGCGAAGAACGGAAAGCGGTGCGGAAAGTTGCTCAGCGAGCGGCGCCTCATGAAGGCACCTCCTTTAGCCTCTTCCCGTGGTAAGGCGGGATATGGTGCGCACCGAGATCGTGCCTCGCCGGGATCCCTGCCGCCCTGGGCCTGGAGGGAAGACGCTGTGGCCCACAACCCTTCTGCACATAGATAACGTGCAAGGGTCGTACTAAGTTTCGACTTATTTTCGCATGATCAGGGGGGCGGGAGGGAATTAATGCTGCTCCGGGAAAGGAAAGTCCCGGTTCGCTCTGGATTGAGGTCCCTAGTTCCGTTTCTGAGGGACGTCGGAGTGGGCCAGGAGGGCAAGAGCGCGCTTGCGGGCGCGGTCCATCACCTGCTGATTCTGGGCAATGGCCTGCAGTTCATCGGCGATGTTGGGCAGGTCGGAGGCACGGCGATCCTTCACCGCGTCCTGGAGGGTCTCCAGTTCGGCATCAAGGCCGAGGCGGTCGTGGCGAACCTCAACGTCGAGGCGGCGGCCTTCTTCGAGGGTAAAGGCGACGGCGCCGAGTTGGTCGACGATGCGCTGGAGGGCGGGGTCGCCGGCCCAGACGAAGGTGCAGGAACCACTGCCGTCGGGTCCGGAGTAAGTCAGGGTCTTGTTGCCGGTGAAGGCGAGGTTGGTTTGGGCGGAGGCGCAGTGTGTGGCGAAAAAACTGTGGGTGCGGGCATATCCGAACAACTCGGCGCGGAGGGTGTCGTCGAGTTGGATGGGACGGTCGACAGGCGTGGGGAAGACGCCATCGCTCGCGTCAGAGACGCTACCTGGCTGGGAGGTAAAGTGGCCAGCGCCGGTTTCGTCGATGGTGATGGTGTAGTGGGCGGGCTGAAGTTGCGGGTGACCGAAGGAAAAGACGATGCGGGCCGGTGTCTGGGCCTGAGCCGGAGCCACGAGTGGAGCGACGGCAGAAATGATGAGCAGCAGGAAGGCAGCCGAGTATTTCATGGCTAAACTACGCGCGCCTCCTGGAGGGCGAGCGTTTGCGCGTGGTGGATATGGCAGATGGCGATGGCGAGCGCGTCGGCGGCATCGGCGGGCTCGGGCACAACAGCCAGAGACAGCAGGCGCGCGACCATGAACTGAACCTGATTCTTGGCGGCCAGACCGTATCCGGTGACGGTGGACTTAATGGTGAGCGGCGAATATTCGGCGATGGGGAGGCCGGCATGCGCCGCAGCGAGCAGCGCGACGCCGCGCACATGGCCGAGCTTAATAGCGGACTTTGCGTTGACGGAGTAAAAGACTTCTTCGACTGCGACCACTTCGGGCCGATGGCGTTCAAAGAGCGCGATCAGCTCGGCGTGAATGAAGGCAAGCCGTTCGGGGAGCAACGACTTTTTCGGAGGGCAGATGCCGCCGGAGCAGAGGGAGACGAGGTGGGGATTGCGGGCGGCGTCGTCCCACTCCACGACGCCGTAGCCGGTAGTCTCGGTTCCGCAGTCGACGCCGCAGACTCGCATGCAGGACCTCAAACAGAAGAAGAGGATCGTAGAGAAATTGCTACGGGCCAGTTTAGCGCAGGCGGAGAGGCGATGTTGGGGAATGTGAGGCGCGGGGCGCATCGCCGAAGAAGGAGGCGGCCGGAGAGAGCATTCCACTGACCAACGGGCTCTCGGGTCAAAAGATAGGCTGACGTACCGCGTTCGGTTCGAGAATCGATTCCTATTCGTTGCTGCCATGCTGTATGGTTAGGGGCGTTCGCAACGAACGCCCGCCGGCGTTGTTCGGCTCTATCCCTCCCGGCCCGCAGATTCCCTACAAATGAAAGCAGGAGGACCGCACGATGGCAATTCCTCGCATATTGGTGTGCGCCGCGCTCGCGACGGCACTTTCGACGACGCTTGTTGCTCAAATGTCCCAACCCACCCCGACCGGTTATCACAGCATTACCTGCGTTAAAGTACCCCCCGGGAAGACCGCCGATTTTAACAAGTTCATGGCCGAGGATGTACACAAATACGCTCAGTCCCGCGTCGATGCGGGGGCAATCGCCGGATGGCTGCTTCTGCGCACGGTGATGCCGCAGGGGAGCGAAGCGGAATGCGACTATGTGATGGTCTCGTTCTACCCGGGCCTGCCCAATGAGCCGTTGAGCGAAGCCGCGGTAACGGCGGCGCTGCATCAAGCCGGGTTGCCGATGAGCGCGCAGGAGTACAGCGACCGGCGTAACGCTCTCTCTTCGCTGGTCTACAACGACATCACGCAGTACCAGGTTCTGGTGGGCGGAGCGCACAAGGGAAACTATCTGGTCTTCAACTCGATGAAAGTTCCGGATGTGGCGGAATGGATCGCTTACGAAAAAAAGGTGTGGCAGCCGATCGCGGAGGCCGAGGTGAAGGAAGGCATCCGCACCGCCTGGGCCCTCAACGTGCAGGTCTTTCCGATGGGGAGCAAGGACAAGAATCTGGCCAGCACGGTCGACGTCTACCCGACGTGGGCATCCATGTTCACGGATCCCGGGTTCGACGCTCGATTTAAGAAGGTGCACCCAGACATGGAATTTGGCACCACGTTTGAGCACTTCGAAAAACTGCGCACGATCGAGTCAACGGTTCTTTATCACGTTGAGGATGTCGTGAGTAAATAACCGGACAGGACCCCCTCTAGCGCGAAACACCCTCGAGAGGCGAACTGGCGGTGGCGTAGAGTTTGCGGGGCATGCGGCCCGCGACGAAAGCCTGGCGTCCGGCGAGGACGGCGTGCTGCATCGCTTCGGCCATGAGGATCGGATTGGAAGCGGCGGCAATGGCGGTGTTCATGAGGACGCCGTCGGCGCCCATCTCCATGGCGAGAGCCGCGTCGGACGCGGTGCCAACGCCTGCGTCGACGATGAGGGGGACCTCGGTGATTATTTCACGCAGGATCTGCAGTGTCGCGCGGTTCTGAATGCCGAGGCCAGAGCCGATGGGCGCGGCGAGCGGCATGACGGCTGCGGCACCGGCGTCGATGAGGCGATGCGCGAAGACGATGTCGTCGGAGGTGTAGGGCAGCACGGTGAAGCCTTCTTTGACCAGCACGCGAGTGGCCTCGAGCGTGGCCTGGACGTCGGGGTAAAGGGTGGCCTGGTCGCCGATGACTTCGATTTTGACCCAGTCGGAGAGGCCGACTTCGCGGGCAAGGCGCGCGGCGCGAATGGCTTCGTCGGCGGTGTAACAGCCTGCGGTATTGGGGAGCAGGAAGTAGCGGCGCGGGTCGATGAAGTCGAGCAGGGATTCCATGGAGCGGTCGAGGTTCACGCGGCGCACGGCGACGGTGACCATCTCGGCGCCGGAGGCTTCGATGGCGGCTTGGGTCTCGGGTCCGTTTTTGTATTTGCCGGTGCCGACGATGAGGCGCGACTGGAAAGCTTTGCCTGCGATGACGAGGGGTTCCATGGGGACCATTGTAGAACTGCGGGCTCGCGAAGGACGTGGCCGCGATCACCACATAGTGCGGAGGGCGCGAGAGCGGCGGATATTCTGGTCGGCGGTGACGAGGGGAACGCGCTCGACGATAGCAGTGGCGGCGATGATGCGGTCGAAAGGGTCGGAGGGAAAGGTGGAGGGGAGTTGGGCGGCGGCGAGGGCGATTTGCCGGGTGAGGGGACGAACGATGAACCTGCGTTCGATATAAGCAAGCAGGTCCTCAAGGGACATTGCTGACAGTATCCTGCCTCTTAAGACTCCCCAGGCGATTTCGTAAAGCGACTGGCCGGAAACAGTGGGACGATGGCCTGATTTTTCGACTTCCCGGATAGCGGTTGACGCAGCCAGCGACAGATGATCAGGATCTTCGAGCAACCACAGCAGCACGTGGGTATCGAGGACGATCACTTCTTTGCTTTCACTGCGACTCTCGCTGCCGTTTTTGCCGCCGACTTCTTCTTGTTGCGCTCGAACTCTTCCCGTTCCGGGGTACCGCGAGGAAAGATGTCCTCGTCCCACTCCCAGGGTTCAACAATGGGTGAGACGATGTCGCCAACAATCTTCAACTTACCTCTGAGTGCGCCGAAAATACTCTCCGGCTTTTCTGCGGCGATGGGGACAAGCTTTGCCATGGGTTTGCCGCGCTTGGTGATGATGAGTTCTCCACCGTTGGCATGGACGTCGTCGATGATGGCGAGGCATTTTGCTTTGAAGGCGCCGGCGCCGATGGATTTCATAGCAATTCTCTCGATATGACCATGGTCATTTTACCATGGTCACGGGTTGTGATCGGTCGACAATGTGAAAGGCCCGCAGCCAGATTGGGCATGCGGGCCTTGATCACCGGTTGACTGTGGAGATTGACCTGAGGCGCCCCCGCTTTCGGAGTGGCCTCGGCGTTGGGTTACGCCAGGACTTAATCACTGAGCCAGGAGCGGCTCTAAGCCTCAGTCACCTCACGTAGGGTTCTGCGACTACTACTACCATCAGAATTTGTCATTAGCTGGATCATCCTCCTTTCCCGTGTACGGATACGTTAACCCCGGAGACCGCCGGAGAGCAAGTGGAGGAACCTTGGGTGCCACGTCGGACATTGTCTGACGCGCGTCGGACATGCGTCAGACAGGCTTACCAGGAGTGCCAGGCGCCGTCGCGCTCGATGAGGGTCACGTTGACGCCAAAGAGGTCGCGCAGCTTCTCCTGAGTCAGCAGCTCCCTCTTCGGTCCGTCCGCGAAGATGCGGCCGTCGCGCATCATGATCACCCGGTCGATCTCCGGGAAAACGTCGGCGATGTGGTGGGTGACCATGAGAATGCCAACGCCCTGTTGCGCCACGCGGCGCAGGGCTGCGCGCAGCTCGCGCTGGGCGGCGATGTCGAGGGCATTCGAGGGCTCGTCGAGGAGCAGCATTTCCGGCTGATGGACAAGCGCACGGGCGATCATGATGCGCCGCTGCTCGCCGGCAGACATTTGTCCGACAAGCTTCGATTCAAGATGCGTGGCCTGCATCAGTTGGAGGGCCTGGTGGGCGCGCTCCCGCATTTCGGGCGTGACGTGCAGGTTGGGCCAGAGGGTCGAGGCGGAGAAGAAGCCGGCAACAACGGCGTCCAGGCCGCGCGTGACCGGCGTGCGTTCGCCGGGCAGCTCAGCGGACACGACGCCGAGGTGGGTGCGGAGCTGCGAGACGTCCCAGCGCTCGCGGCCGAGGAGGCGCAGCTCGGTGGTGGGCGTGACGATGGGGTAGCACTGGCAGGTGATGGTCTTGATGAGCGTGGATTTGCCGCAGCCGTTGGGACCAAGGATGGCGACGTGTTCACCGTTAGAGATGCGCAGCGAGATATTGTGGAGGACGACATTGTCGCCGCGGGCGACATTGACGTCGTGCATTATCAGGAAGTCGGTTTGGTCCACGATGGGTGGGCAGCTCCCAAAAGAAGAATTATTTCAGAGTTCGAAGTTGGTAGATTTAGATATCGCTGCACCTACCCATGACTGAACTTTCTTTGATTTTTCGCCGAGCACTGCGTCGTGTGCGGATTCAACGTGGAATCGTTGCCATACTTTCGGCGTGCCTGGCATCTGCGGCCGGCGCGCAACGGCGGTTGGTGCTGATCGATCAGGACGGGTCGGGCCCTGGCGGCTCGAACCAGATGGCGATGATGGTCTTGCTGCAGTCGCCGACGGTCGAGGTGCTGGGCATCACGATGGTGACGGGCAATGCCTGGCGTGATGAAGAAACGCAGCACACACTACGCATGCTGGAACTGATCGGTCGGACCGACGTGCCGGTGGCGAAGGGTGCGGTTTTCCCGCTGGTGCGCGCCGAGGAGGAGACGCGACTGAACACGCCGCTGGTGGGACAGGTGGACTGGCTGGGAGCGTGGGGCCAGGGAACGACAACGCTGGTCGACACCGGTCATGGTGTGGTGGGCGTGAAGCCGGACCATCCTACGATGCACGCGCCCGATGTGGTACCGCCAATGCCGGAAGGCGCACCGCATACGAAGGCGATCGACGAGGACGCCGTGCATTTTCTGATCCGCCAGGTTCGTGCGCATCCGCACGAAGTGACGATCTATGCGGCGGGTCCGCTGACCAATATTGCGCTGGCGATTCGCGTCGATCCGCAGTTTGCGGAGCTGACGCGGGGGATCGTCCTGATGGGTGGGAGCCTCAATCCGCAGACGGACGATCCGGAATTTGCGGACAGTCCGCGGCACGAGTTTAATTTTTGGTTCGATCCGGAGGCGGCGCACATTGTCCTGCGCGCGCACTGGCCGCGCATCGATGTGACTACCGTGGACATCTCGATTAAAGCGATGTTCACGCAGGCCATGGTGGACGAGATCGGCAAGTCGCGAAATCCCGGGGCGCGGTATATCGCCGCCTGGTCGCAGGATCGCTACTATCTGTGGGACGAACTGGCTGCATGCGCATGGCTCGATCCTTCGATTATCACGAAAGAAAAGCAGGTCTACATGGACGTGGATCTGAGCCACGGCCCCAGTTACGGCGACACGCTCACGTGGACCGACGCGATGCGGCCGGCGACGGACGTGCAGAAGGTCCACGCGCAGCTCGATGTGGATCTCGCAAAATTTACGCGCGAATTTATCGAGCTGATGTCCGCGCCGCCGCAGAGCGGGCGAAAGCCGGGTGAGTGACAAAGACATGAACGATTCTTCTCTGATTTCCTCTGAAGCGCTGCCACGTGGGTTTCGTTTTGCGGCGGTGAAGGCGGGCATCAAGCCCAGCGGCAAGGCTGATTTTGCCGTGGCGCTCGCTGATAACGGCGCGAGTGCCGCGGCAATGTTCACGTCGAATCGAGTGCAGGCTGCGCCGATCACCGTGGGACGCAGGCATTTAGGGCGGAGCGGCGGACGCATGCGCGTGGTCGCTGTGAACGCAGGCAACGCGAACTGCGCGACGGGCGAAATTGGAATCACGGGGTGCGAGCAGGTGTGCCGTGCGGCTGCAGAGCAGTTCCAATGCGCGGGGCACGAGGTCTTCCCTTCCTCGACGGGGATTATCGGGGTTCCGTTGCCGGCGGAAAAGTTGGTGGCTGCGCTGCCGGCGGTTCGCGAGGCACTCAAGGCGGATACAACAGGATTCTCGGCGTTCGCGCAGGCGATTCTGACTACGGACACGCGGGCGAAAGTGGCGCATGCTTCGTTCGAGGTGGGCGGAAAGAGGGTGCGCATCGCGGGCGTATGCAAGGGCGCGGGCATGATTCATCCGCAACTGGTTCCGGCAGATCCGCACGCGACCTTACACGCAACCATGCTGGTGTATCTGTTCACCGATGCGGCTGTCGATCCTGCGGCTCTTGACGGATTTTTGCGCGGATCGGTGGAAGTCAGCTTCAATCGCATCTCGATTGACGGGGACACTTCGACGAACGACACGGTGCTGCTGCTGGCTTCGGGCGCATCGGGGGTGAAGGTTGAAGCGTCGGATCCGAAATTTGCAGCAGCGCTGACGGAAGTATGCACGTCGCTGGCGAAGCAGATCGTCGCCGACGGCGAGGGCGGGGGGCATGTCGTCGAGTTGCGGATTGAAGGTGCCCCGAACGATGCCGATGCGCTGAAGATTGCGAAGTCCATTGCGCACTCGCCGCTGGTGAAGACGGCGTGGGCGGGGTCGGATCCAAACTGGGGA
>Ga0302325_10008771_pt1 | contig 22179 bp, 19 predicted proteins | sample Palsa_T0_2_FD_201948 | JGI IMG/M metagenome (GOLD analysis project Ga0302325, IMG submission 201948) | Peat permafrost microbial communities from Stordalen Mire near Abisko, Sweden - Palsa_T0_2 | ecosystem: Environmental > Terrestrial > Soil > Palsa > Peat permafrost | place: Sweden: Abisko...
CCTACCACCACTGCGCCTTCATCTCGATCGCGGCAGGCGGGGACGGCGGAACCCAACGAGTGGCGGACGCCGGAGCGGGTGACGGGGCGACGGTCGTGCAAGGCGGCTCGGGCTCGTCGAGCGGAACGAACGGGTCGAGCGGTTCGACGGGGTCGACGGGCTCGGGGAGCTCCGGTGGGACCACGGCATCGAGCGGCGCAGGCTCGTCGGGCTCGAGCGGGTCTTCGGGGTCGACGTCGAACGGCGCGTTCGGCACGGGCCAAAGCTCCGGTGGGGGATGCTCGTGCTCGACCATGGGCGCGAAAGGCGGAGGGATGCTCGCGGGGCTCACGGGGCTCGCCTTCTCCGCAGCGTTCGTCCGCCGGCGTCGGCAAAAGGGGCGTGACCCCGCGGATCAGTCTCGCAACATCAACGATTGAGAGCCCGGTCGGCCAGCTCCGCGAGCAAGCGCTCGATCCGCAGCATCCAGTCGAGGCGCGAACGCGAATGGGCGTAGTCCATCGCCGCGTAGAGGTGGGTTTGCTCGAGATCGAGTCGCTCCGGCGAGCGCTCGAGGAGGTCGACATAGTGCGCGACGAATCGCTCGCCCGGGAACCGCGTCCTCTTGGCGACCGCATAGCGGACGACCGCGTGGAGGGCGTGGCGGCCGGCAAAGGGCGTCTGAACCAGGTGCCATGCGCAAAGCCGCGACAGCGCGCTCCGCGCCTCGCCCGGTGACCTGACCGCGGCGAGCTTTGCGAGTGATACGGCATCGACATGGTCGCCGTCCGTCGCTGCGAGAACGGCCATCATGCGCCTCTCCTGCGGCCCGAGGCGTGCCCAGGCCCACCGGACGAGGAGCGAAACCTCGGGAAGGTCGTCCTCGTGCTCCACGGCCTTCACGTCGAGGACGCCATGGCGGGCGAGCCAGTCTCGCAGCGCGCCCACGGTGGCGGCGCCCGTTCTCACGAGCGCATCGGCGATATCCAGCGCCAGAGGATTCTGTCGAAGCCAAGCCGTGAGCTCGCGGACGCGCGTGAACGCGGCTTGCCCTGTCAGGGACCGCGGGGCCGACACCGGAAAGATCGTGACCCCGGAGAGCAAGCATCGTCGTGCCGTCACCACCCAGCTGACGGGCGACGACGCGAGCTCGTTCAGCAGGGTCGCCACGGCCGCGTCGTTCTCGTGGTTGTCGAGCACGACGAGGCACCGGCCCCTCGCGCCAAGCACCTCACGAAGCCCACGAAGGCGCGCGGCGCGCGCTCCGGGCGCGGCACCGAACCGAATCGCCATCATCTCGACCAACGTCGACGCGTCCCAAGGGCCCGAGCGAAACCAGTGCGTGCCGCCCGGAAAGGCGGAGCGCGCGCGGTGGCCGAGCGCAGACGCGAGCATCGATTTGCCGCTGCCGCCGGAACCAACGAGGGCGATCCGCGTCGGCCGTGGCGATTGGAGCAATCGGAGCAAGGTCCGGAGCTCGGCCTGGCGGCCTTTCAGGCCAAGAGGTCTGGGAGGGAAGAGGTTCGTATTCGGCTCTCGCATTTGTATTGATAGTTTCCGAACGTTCGTGCGCCGAATCTTGACGGTCGCCTGATCCGCCGCGACCTAGATTGCTGCAAGCTCCCGATGGGGCTGAAGGTTGAGGGTCTCATGAACAGGCACACACGTTTTCTCGGATTTGCGGCGCTTCTCGGTTCCGGACTGGTCCTAGGCTGCGAAGCCGCACCGGCCCCCAAGAGCCCGGCCGACCAGGCCGCGGCGTTCCACGAGGGCCGCTGCACGGCCCAAGCAGGCGACCGCGCGGTCGCGAAAGTCTTGGACGGCTCGGCCGTCGAGCGTGTCGAGCCGCTTTACAGTACGGCGACGTCGAACAAGACGACCAACCCCCGGTTGCTGGGCGCCGCCATCGAGGTCACACCGGTGCGCGGTGAGACGGCGGAGTGGCTCGCTCGTGCTCTCGAGTGCCACGGCGCGCAGCAGGTGATGCTGCACGCGAGTGGCGGCCCGACGAAGAGCGATCCGTTCTTTCTCCCCGAGTCGATGGTCGAAATCGACGTGGCATCGGCGGCGGACGGGTATCGCGTCACGGTGAGCAGCCCCTCGGTCGCGGAGGCCAATGAGATTCTCGATCGGGCGCGGGCCCTGACGCGCGATCGAGCCGAACGGCACGAGGGGCCGACGGCGTCGTTCGAAGTGCGTTGATGGTTGGCTGACAAGCTGAACGGCCGGCGGACGGGCTCGCTGGGGGGCTCGTTCGCCGGAGACGCGCCTTGCGTGCGACGGCCGGCGATTGCTGCGGGAACGCGGAGTCCTCGCACGTGCACAGCGCGTCAACAATGACGTCGCAAGCAAAGGCCCCACACCCAGCACGATCCACGTACGAGTCGATAGCGCCGCGAATATCGACTGGCACTGCGGTTGCTTTGTGAGGTCCACGAAAGGATCCACAACCAATGAGCACTCAGAGCGATCGGATGGAAGGCGTTGCGCAGCAGGTCGGCGGCAAGATCAAGGAGGTCGCCGGAAAGGTCCTCCGAGACGACGAGATGGTGGCCGAGGGCAAAGCCAAGCAAGTCGAGGGCAAGGCGCGCGAGGAAGCCGCCAAGGCCACCGAGCGCGGCAAGGGCAAGATCGAGGAAGCCGTGGGCGCGGTGAAGAACCGCGTCGGCGCCGTCTTCGGCGACGAGGAGCTGGAAGCCGAAGGCAAGGTGAAGGAGCTTCACGGCGAAGCCCGTCAGAAGGCCAACCGTTAGAGCAACCGTCGTTCCGATGGGAGAGAGAACCGCCAGGACGCCAGGGCCGCCAGGTGAACAATCCTGGGGTTCTTGATTGATCCAAACCAGGCGTCTTTTGGCGTCCTGGCGGTCGAATTCTCTTCTTCTCGTCGTCACGCTCCATGGTCGCCTCCTCCCTTCTCAGGCTGGCGACTCGCGCGGCAGCTCCACGCGAAACGTCGTCCCCGCTTCGGGCGTCGAATTCACGTCGATCGTGCCGTCGTGCGCGATGACGATCTGCCGGACGATGTAAAGTCCGAGGCCCAGGCCGTCGCCCGCCTGCCGCTGCGCACCGCGCCGGAACGGGTCGAAGATGTGCGGCCGCAACGCCTCGGGGATCACTCCCCCGTTGTGCACCTCGACGATCACCTTCGAGCCCTCGCCCCATACACGGACCTCGGCGCCCTGCTCCTGCGTGCCGTAGATGAGGGCATTGCCGACGAGGTTCGCGACCACCTGCGACAGCCTCTGCGCGTCCCACTTGCCCGCGAGCGGGGCCCCGCCGTCGTCGCCGTATTTCACGGCGAGCGTCCGATCGGGGTGCGCCACGCGCAGATCCTCGAAGACTTTGTCGGCGAAGCTCCGGAAACTTGCGGGGGACCGCTCGACGACGATCCCACCGCCGAGACGCGCGCGCGCCAGGTCGTTCAGCTGGTCGAGCATTCCTTTCATTCGATCGACGCCCGACCGCATGCGCGCGAGGATGCGCCTGGGACCTGGATCGGTGACGTCCGACTCGAGCAGGTGCACGCCCGTCAGCACGGTGCCGAGCGGCGAGCGCAAGTCGTGGCTCACCGCGGCGACGAACATCTCGTTGAGCCGGAGCATCTCGCGAAGCTCGGCGGCGAGCTGGTCGCGTTCGACCTGCTGCTTGTGGAGCTGCACGAAGACGTTCACCTTGTGGCGGAGCATCGCCGCGTCGATGGGCTTGAAGAGAAAGTCGACCGCGCCCACGTCGTAGCCGCGAAACATGCGGCTATGCTCGCGCGTCCCGGCTGTCAGAAAGATGATCGGGACGTGCCGCGTGCGCTCGGTGCCCCGCATCAATTCGGCGAGCTCGAAGCCGTCCATCTCCGGCATCTGCACGTCGAGCAGCGCCAGGGCCACATCGTGCACCAGCAAGAGCTCGAGCGCTTCGCGGCCCGAGATTGCCCGCAGCGGCTCGATGTCGTCCCGGTCGAGCAGCGCCTCGAGCACGCGCAGGTTTTCTTCGACGTCGTCGACGAGCAGCACCTTGACGCGGGCGTTGGCGGTCACGGTGCCATCACCATGGCGCGCAGCGCCGAAGCCATGCCCGCCAGCGGCACGGCGTGCGCGCTCGGCACCGCGGCAAGCACGGCGGCCGGCATGACCGGCACCTCCGTCGTCGCCGGCTCCTGCACCAGCGTCCGGCCTCCCCCCTCCGCGATGACCCGCGCCCCTTCCGCCCCGTCGTGACTCGCCCCCGTGAGCACCACCCCGACGAGGCTCGGGCCGAACGCGACCGCCGCCGACTCGAAGAGGACGTCGATGGACGGTCGCGAGAAATTCACGGGAGGCTCGATGGAGAGCGCGCAGCGCCGGTCGCGCGTGACGAGCAGATGGTAATCCGCCGGGGCGAAGTACACGCAGCCGCGCTCGATCGCGGCGAAAGACTCGGCCTCGAGCACGCGCATCGCGCACCGCGGGGCAAAGAGCTCCGCCAGGAGGTGCGGCGTGGACGGCAGCACGTGCACGACCACGAGCACGGGCGGGAAGTCGGCCGGGAGCTTCGGCAGCACTTCGCCGAGCGCGGCGACGGCGCCCGCCGACCCGCCCACGACGACGGCCTCGACGCCGGCGCGCGCGCCTAATGCCGCCGGTACCATCGTTCCTCCGCGTCGAAGGCGTCGAACCCCATCTCGTGGCGTGAGAACCGCAGCGTCTCTTTGGCGCCGAGCCCGAGAAAGCCGCGAAGGCTCAGCGCGTCGTGAAAGAGGCCGACGGCGCGGTCTTGGAGCTCGCGTTCGAAGTAAATGAGCACGTTTCGGCATGAGACGACTTGGACCTCCGAGAAGACTGCGTCGGTCGCGAGGCTGTGGTCCGAGAAGACCACGTTCTTGCGCAGCGTCCGATCGAACACCGCCGAACCATAGTTGGCCGTGTAGTAGCTGGAGAGCGAGCACGTGCCACCGCTCGCTTGATGATTGGCCGTGAACGCCCTCATTCGATCGAGCAGATAGATACCGGCCTCGGCCGCCTGCAAGGCACTCGGGTTGATGTCCGTCGCATAAATCATCGTCCGGTCGAGGAGGCCCTCTTCCAGGAGGAGGACCGCGAACGAGTAAACCTCTTCGCCGTTGGCGCAACCGGCGACCCAGAGCTTGATGGACGGATACGTCCGGAGCACCGGGACCACCCGCTCCCGAAACGCGCGAAAGTACCCCGGATCGCGGAAGAGGTCGCTCACCTGCACCGTCAGGTACTGAAGGAGCTGCGTGAAAGCCGCGGGATCCTGCACCACGAGCTCCTCGAGCCCCGAGAACGTCTTGCAGCCGAGCGCGATCATCCCTTGCACCGCGCGCCGCCGCACGGAAGCCGAGCTGTACCGGCGAAAGTCGTAGTGATAGCGCGAGTAGATCGTGTCGATCAGCCGACGAAGCTCGATGTCGTCGTCCATCACGTCTTCGGCATCCAGACACGCAAGAGAGAGAGCAGCATTTCGATGTCGAGCGGCTTGGCCAGGTAGTCGTTGGCCCCGGCGGCAAGGCACTTCTCCTGATCGTCGCGCATGGCCTTGGCCGTCAGCGCGATGATCGGGAGCTTGCTCCACGCGGGGTTCTTGCGGATCTCGCGGCTTGCCTCGAGGCCGTCCATCTCGGGCATCATGATGTCCATCAGAACGAGGTCGACCGACGGTTCCTTGGAGAGCGCGGCGAGCGCCTCCTTGCCGTTGCGCGCGATGGACACGCGCGCGCCCTTGGGCTCGAGCACGCTCGTTATCGCGAACACGTTGCGCACGTCGTCCTCCACGACCAGGATCGTGCGCCCCTCGAAGATGGCCTCGCGGTGGCGCGCGTCCTTGAGGAGGCGCTGCTGCTCGGGCGGCAGCTCGGCCTCGACCTGGTGCAGGAAGAGGGTCACCTCGTCGAGCAGGCGCTCGGGCGAGCGAGCGCCCTTCACGATGATCGACTTCGAGTGCCGGCGCAGGCGCTGCTCCTCGGCGGCCGACAGCGCGCGCCCCGTGTACACGATGACCGGCGGCACCGAGGAGCGCTCCTGGGTCGCCATCGTCTCGATGAGGTCGTAGCCGCTCGCCCCGGGCATTCCGAGGTCGGTCACGACGCAGTCGAACGTGCCGTTGCGTAGCAACCCGAGCGCGTCCTCCGCGTTTGCCGCCGTCGTGATCTCCACGTCGCTCCGCTCGAGCAGCTTCGCGACGCTCTCCCGAAGCTCGGTATCGTCCTCGACCACCAGGACGCGGCGCGCCCGATGGTCCGAGCGGTCCTCCAGCGTCTTGAGGGCCTGCACGAGCTGGTCGCGCTGCACGGGCTTCATCAGGTACGCGACGGCGCCCATCGAGAGCGCCGCCTCGGTGAAGTCCGTCGCGGAGATGACGTGGACCGGCACGTGCCGCGTCGTCGGATCGCGCTTGAGCCGATCCAGCACGGACAGCCCCGAACAATCGGGGAGCTTGATGTCGAGGACGATTCCCATCGGCGAGTACTTCTTCGCGAGCCGGAGCCCCTCGCGGCCCGTCGTCGCGATCACGGACTTGAAGCCCGCCTCCTCCGCGACGGCCGCGAGCGCTTGCCCGAACCCCTCGTCGTCCTCGACGACCAGCACGAGGCGGTCGCCTGGCTCGATCGCCGGGTCGTCGTGCGGCGTGGCGGACGCGACGCCATTGGTCGCGTGGGGCCTCGCTGACGACGACGGCGCCCGGACCGACGGTGCGGGGGTTCGCACGGACGACGCCACGAGCCCGGCCACCGGCTCGGTCGCCCCGCGGAACGACGTGGGCAGCGTGAGGACGAAGGTGCTGCCCCGCCCCACCTCGCTCGTCACCGCGATCTCGCCGCCGAGCAGGCGCGCCAGCTCGCGGGAGATCGACAACCCGAGGCCCGTCCCCCCAAACTTGCGGTTCGTCGTGCCGTCCGCCTGGCGGAACGCCTCGAAGATCATGTCGTGCTGCTCGTGAGGGATCCCGATGCCGGTGTCCCGCACCGCGAACGCGACGCCTTCCGGACGGGCCGAGATCTCGACCGCCACCTCGCCCCGCTCGGTGAACTTGAGCGCGTTCGATACGAGGTTCTTCAGGACCTGCTCGAGCCGATTCGCATCGGTCTCGATCGACGCGGGGACCCCCGGCGCCAGCGTGACCGTGAACCGGAGGTCCTTGTCGTCGGCCACCGGCTCGAAGGTGCGCTGCAGGTTGGTGCGCACCCGGTCGAGACCCACCGGTCCCGGGTGCACGTCGAGCTTGCCGGCCTCGATCTTGGAGAGATCGAGGATGTCGTTGATGAGCATCAACAAATCGTTGCCCGCCGAGTAGATCGTCTCGGCGAACTGGACCTGCTCCGGCGTCAGGTTGCTGTCGCGGTTGTCCGCGAGCAGCTTTGCCATGATGAGCGAGCTGTTGAGCGGCGTCCGCAGCTCGTGGGACATGTTCGAGAGAAACTCGCTCTTGAACTGACTCGCCCGCTCGACCTCACGGACCTTGGCGGCCACGTCCGCCCGCGCCTCGGCGAGGTTGCGGTTCTGCTCCTCGAGCTCTTCGCGCTGCTCGACGAGGTTACTGTTCGTCTGCACGAGCTCGGCCTGCTGGCCTTCGAGCTCGCGCTGCGTCGCCTTCAGCGTCGTCGCTTGCGTCTCGAGCTCCTCGTTCGCGACGCGCAGCTCCTCCTGTTGCGTCTGCAGCTCCTCGGCCTGCCGCTGGGTCTCCTCGAGCAGCTCGCGCAGCTGGCGCTTGCTCTCCGCCGAACGAACGGCCACGGCGATGCTCTCGCCCACGCGCTGGAGCAGCTCGAGCGCGCGCGGCTCGACCGGATGGAGATAGCCGAGCTCGATGACCGCTTGCACGATCCCGTCCGACTTCGCCGGGATGAGCACGATCTCGCCGGGATCGACTTCGCCCGTACCCCCGCGGACTTTGAGGAAGTCGGATGGGACGTCCTTCACGCGAAGGAGCGACGGCTCGTGCGCTGCCCGGCCGATCAGCCCCTCGCCGTCGGCGAACGTCTCGGGCCCTGCCACCCGTGCATCGAGCGAGAAGCCCCCCCGCCTGCGCCACTGCACGCCTTCCCGCGCGAAGAACGCCCCCACGGCGGCCCCCGTCGCCGTCGACAGCGTCGCGAGGCTCTCCGCACCGAGCTCCGCGAGCGACCTATCGCCCTGCAGGCCGTGCACCACTTTGGCGAGGTTCGCGCGCACCCACGCCTCGGCCTCCACCTCGTGACGCGAACGCATCTCGGCGTCGAGCGCTGCGCCGAACGAGGCGCTGATGGCCCGGAGCTGCTGCCGAGAGAAGAACGCGAGCAGCACCGCCGAGCCGCCGAGCAGCGCCACGAAGAGCACCTTCGTGCGGTCCGACGACAGATGGGACGTCGCCATGCGCTCGCGCCGCAAGCCTTCCTCGACGTCCATGGCCGCGCGCATGGCGTCGCGAACGCCGTCCATCAGCGCCTTGCCGTCGCGCATCGCCTCGTCGGAGCGCGCACCCGGCAAATCCTGCCCCTTGAGGACCGGCGCCACCCAGTCGGTCCACTGCTCGTGCCGTCGCCGCGCCTGCTCGAAGCGCGCCTGCTGCGCCGGGTTGTCGACCACGAGCTCGTGCAGCCGCGCGAAACCGTCGCTCGGGTGAGCGCGCTGGAAGGGCTCGAGGAACAACCGGTCCCCCGTGACGAGGTACCCGCGGACGCCGGTCTCCTCGTCGATGATCTGCTTCAGCGTCTCGCTGGCCGTGCCGACGACTTCGGTGCTGTGCTCGACCCAGCGCGCGTCCTCGGCCATGAAGAGGACCTGCGCGCCGAGGAGCGTCCCCAGCACGGTCAACAGCACGACGGGCGCGGCGACCGCGAGGGCGAGCCGCCGCGCGAGGTCGGCGCGGGGCGTTCGTCGGGAATCGGGGGACGGTTCCGACGTAGGGGCCTGGGCCGGCATTCAGCCCACAGCTTTACTCATGCAGCGCGCGCCGGAAAGGGCCGAGCTCGAACGAGTTTAGGTCGCGTTCGCTTGATCTACCTGACGAGCTCGACGGGCTGGAGTGATATGCAGGATGGTCATGCTGAGGACGCTGCACTCCGTTGGGGCTCACGTCCTCCTCGATCTCTACGGCATCCCTGCCGCGCGGCTCGATGATCCGGACCACCTCCGCGCTTGTCTCGAGCAGGCCGCCCGCGACGGCGGCGCGCATGTCGTCGAGTCGCGCTTCTCCCGCTTCTCGCCTCACGGTGCGAGCGGCGTCGTCATCCTGGCCGAGAGCCACCTGGCCGTGCACACGTGGCCCGAGCTGGGATTCGCTGCGGTCGACGTCTTCACATGCGGCCCGCCCTCCGTGGCGGACGGCGTGGCCGACGCCGTCGTGAGGTTGCTCGCGCCGACGAGGTGCGACAAGAAGAGCATCGCGCGCGGGCAACCGGCGCCATGACCCTCCGTGAAGTGAGCTGCCCGGGCTGCGGGGCCCCCCGCCGGATCGCAAACCCGGCCACGATGATGTTCGTGTGCGCGTACTGCGGAAGCCCGGTGTACTGGGACGCGGAGCAGGTGCGCTCGATCGGGACGAAGGCGGCGCTGACGGAGGGGTTTACACGGCTCTACCGCGACGCGAGAGGGAGCCTCCGCGGCAAGCGCTTCGAGACGCTCGGACGTGTGCGCTACGACTTCGGCCGCGGCTTCTGGGACGAGTGGTACCTCCGGTGCGACGACGGCACGACCGCCTGGCTGACCGAAGACAACCACGAGCTTTGTCTGGAGTGGCGCGTGAACGAGTTCCCGCCGCCGGACAACGGGTTCGCGCGCGTCACGTTCCGCGGCCTCGAGTTCGTCGTCGAGGAGCGAGGCGAGGCCCAGTGCATCGGCGCCGAAGGGGAGCTGCCCTTCGTGGTCAGCTTCGGTGAGCGCTACAGGTACATCGACGGCTCGAGCCCGGACGGCAAGCACTCGCTCGGCATCGAATATGACGCTGGCCCGGGCGCGGTCTTCCTCGGCGACTGGCTCGCGCACGGGGAGCTCACGCTCGACGATGAAGGCGAGGACTGGACGTGAACGAGCCCGTCGGACGCATCCGCCCCACGCTCGTCCCTCGCACCGTGAGGTGCACGGCGTGCGGCGGCACGCTCACGCAGCGGTCCGATGCCCTGCGGTTCGTCGTCTGCCGCTACTGTGGCGCGCACCTCGAGCTGGGCGACGTCGAGGCGCGCGTCCTCGCCAAGGGGGAACGGAACAGGCCGGGCTTCGCCTACGAGATCGACCACGCCTTCGTCTGGGAAGGCGTTCGCTACGTCGTGGCGGCTCGCATGGTCTTCACTCAGGAAGACGACGGCGAGGTGAGCGAGACGGTCGAGTACCTCCTGTGGAGCCCGCGACGGGGCACGCTGTACCTCGACTACGACGATGGGCGCTGGCTGCTCTCGTGGATGGTGCACGTCATGCCCCGCTGCGACGACGCGTTCTCGCTCGCCGAAGGCGCTCACGTGAACACCCACGATGGTCAGGGCTGGACGCTCGAGGAGGTGGGCACGAGCCGCCTCGCGTACATCGACGGTTCGCTTCCGTGGGTCGCGCGCGTCGGTGACACCGTCGGCTACGCGACGTTCCGGGCCGCGGCGGACCGAGACAAGGGGTACGAGGTCGAGCGTGACCACGGGGAGATCGAGTTCTGCCTGTTTCGCGCCGTCTCGCGACAGGAGCTCGATGTCGCCTCGGGCAAGCCGAAGGAACCCGACACCGCGGCCGCCAAGCCGCGGGAGCACGGCGGCCCCGCACCTTCACTCGATGAAGACCTCGAGGGCATCCTGCCGCGCGACGACACCGCCGCGACCCGGCGCTGGCTGCTCTGGATGAGCGGCGCGGCCGCCTGCTTCTGCCTCTTGAACCTCGGCGTCGCGGCTCACGCGTCGAGCTCCGCGGTCCAAGTCCTCGACCGCACGATCCCCCCCGGCTTCAAACCGCCGCCGCCCCCTCCCCCGCCGGCGGTCGAGAAAGACGAACCCGACGACCCGCTGGAGCCCGTCGAGCCTCCCGACAATTCGCCGCCGGAGCCCGAGGAGGTCCCAGTCGTCGGCGGCGTGGAGCTCCCGACCGGTTCGTTCAGGCTCGAGAAGGACACCTTCCTGCGGATCGAGTTCTCGGCCCCAGCCCTGATGAACAGCTGGGCGTCGGTCGACGTCGCCGTGGTCCAAGGCGACGACGACGCGACGCACATCATGGACGCCGAGCTCACGCGCTACAGCGACGACGACCCTGACGAGAGCACGGTCAGCGACACGCTCGACGCGTGGATCGACGACCCCGGGAGTTATCATCTCGTCGTGCGCCTCCTCGGGGCGCGCGGCACCAGCGAGACCGGCGGAGACATCCCCGTCCCCGTCCGCATCCAGGCGTGGGCGATGCCGAGGCTGCCGTTGCCTTTCTATCTGATGGCGATCGCTTCGGGGGTCATGGCCGTGGTGCTGTTCGTCGTGTCGAGGGTCACGGGCCGCCGCCGGACGCCCGCAGAGAAAGAGGAGGACGACGAATGAGCCGCACCGCCCGCGCCGTCGTCTCGGTCGCCGTCGTCGGGGCCCTCACCGGCGGGACGGTGCTCGCCCACACCGGCGGCATCCAGAGCCGCTTCGCCGAACAACCGGACGATCCCGTCAGCATTCGCCACGAGAGCGTCGACGGGCACGGCTTCTTCGGGTCCTGGACGGGGCGCTCGCACTGGGGCGGGGGGATGCACGGAGGAAAGTGACCACTCTGGCGAAGCCGCGCGGGCGTGTCCTGCTTCTCTTCTCCGTCTTCGTCGTCGCGGCCTGCGGCCTCGCGTACGAGCTCGTCGCCGGGACGCTGTCGTCGTACCTCCTCGGGGACGCCACCACTCAGTTCTCGCTGACGATCGGCGTCTTCCTCTGCGCGATGGGGGCAGGGTCGTGGCTCGCGCGCTTCGTGAAGTCGGACCTGCTGGTCCGCTTCGTCGAGCTCGAGGTGGCAGTCGGCGTGCTCGGCGGCGCGTCGTCCATCGCACTCTTTGCCGTGAGCGCGTGGGCCGAGCCCACCTTCCCGGTCTTCTTCTATCTCCTCCTGTCGGTGCTGGGCGCGTTCGTGGGCGTCGAGGTGCCGCTCATCGTGCGGATCGTCAAGCACGAAGGGGGCTTCAGCGAAGCGCTCAGCGACGTGCTCGCGCTCGACTACCTCGGTGCGCTCGGGGGCTCGATCCTCTTCCCGCTCTTCGTCTTGCCGGTCCTCGGCCTCAGTCGCGCCGCGGTGGTCTTCGGCTTGCTCAACCTGGGCGTCGCGGCCCTCGCGTTGCCGCTCGTCGAAGCGAAGGCCCGCCGGCGCCTCGGGGTGCTCGTGGGGGTGGGGGTCATGAGCCTCGCGGCGCTTCTCCTGGTTTCGCCCCGCCTCGTCGGATTCCTCGAGGATGCCCTCTACGAAGACCACCTCATTTACGCCAAGAGCACCCGCTACCAGCGCATCGTCGTGACGCGCTGGCACGACGACCTGCGCCTCTACCTCGACGGCCACCTGCAGTTTTCATCGATCGACGAGGCGCGCTACCACGAGGCGCTCGTGGTGCCGGCGATGGAGGCGGCCGTTCACCCGCGATCGGTGCTGGTGCTCGGCGGCGGGGACGGGCTCGCGGTGCGGGAGATCCTCAAGTACCCGACGGTCGAGAAGATCCTCCTCGTCGACCTCGATCCCGACATGACCGAGCTCGGACGCACCCGCCGAGACTTCGTGCGCCTCAACGAGGGCTCGCTCGCGTCGCCGAAGGTGTCGATCGTGAACGCCGACGCCATGCAGCACCTGCGCGAGGACGACGCCTTCTACGACGTCATTCTGGTCGATCTGCCCGATCCGGACAGCGAGGTCCTCGCGAAGCTCTACTCCACCGCCTTCTACGCGCTCGCGGAGAAGCGTCTCGCGCTCCATGGCGTGCTCGTGACGCAGGCGACCTCGCCTTTCTACTCGCGCGAGGCGTTCTGGAGCATCGTCCGTACGCTGCAAGCGGCCGTCCCGGCGGGGCTCCCCGGCGTGCTCCATGTCGCCGCGTACCACGAGAGCGTTCCGTCGTTCGGCGAATGGGGCTTCGCGCTCGCCTCGCACGACACCCTGGACACGAAGGCGCTCGCGCCGCACGTGCCGACGCGGTACCTGACACCCGAGACGCTCCAGGCGATGTTCGTATTCGGCAAGGACATGACCGCGCCGGCAGCCGTACGGATCAACCGGCTCGATGACCCGGTGCTCTTCCGGTACCACCGCGATGGATGGCGTCAGTTCAACGAGTGAATGGATGCCGACCGTGAGGCGCACTTTCGCGTACGCTGTTGGCTGATGCCCGTGAAGCGCGCTCGATGGGCCGCTCGCCTCTGCGCCGCATTGGCGTGCGCTGGCTGTCACTCGTCCGCGAACGAGAGTGGCGGCGGCGGCGGCGACGCGCAGGACGTCGACGTGAACATCCTTCCGCCGGTGTACGACGCCACCGTGTGCGTCGAGGAGGCCGGCGCGTTCACGTGCGTCGGCACCTCGTGGGCGGCCTGCCCGGCGACCGCGGAGTCGTACGCGGCGTGCGACGACACGGTACCGACGTGCGTCGGCTGCTTCCAGGACGCTGCCTACGACTGCGTGTGCCAAGCGACCGGACAGCTCACGAGCGATGGTGGCCCCGTCCTCGCGTGGTCGTGCCTCGGAACGCAATACTCCTGCAGCGGGGTCCAAAACCGCGACGCGGCCCCCTTCCCCTCTCCCGGCGATTCGTCGGCCGACGACGCTGGCGACGCCGACGACGCCTTGGTCGGCGAGATCGCCGACGCGGAGGACGGTGACGCACCGGGACCGACGCCATGAGCCATCACGCCCGGGCCACGATCGATGCGGACGTCACCCCGCGCTTTACGGCCTCCTACCTGCGCATCGCGGACGACGAGTGCGCGTTCATCGAGGCCCACACCTCGCACGCGCTGCCCAAGCTCATGGCCGCTCTCGCGGCGCAGGGCAAGCGCCCCGAGCAGGTGCGCTGGATCGTGGTCACCCACGCGCACCTCGATCACGCAGCGGGTGCATCGGCCCTCGTCGCGGCGTGCCCAAACGCGACGCTGCTCGCGCACCCGCGCGCCGCGAAGCACCTGATCCAGCCGGGGAAGCTCATCGCGAGTGCGACCGCCGTGTACGGCGCGGAGCGGTTCCGTGAGCTCTATGGATCGATCGCGCCCGTAGCTGCAGAGCGCGTGCGAGCGCTGGACGACGGCGAGAGCTTCCCGCTCGGCGACGCAACGCTCACCGTCCATCACACGGCGGGCCACGCGAACCACCACTTCGTCGTCGACGACCCGGCGCTCGACACCGTGTACACGGGCGACACCTTCGGCCTCGTGTATCCGGCCCTGCAGGCGCGCGGACGATTCGCGATCCCTTCGACCAGCCCCACGAATTTCGACGCGGCGCTCGCGCTGAAGAGCATCGACAAGGTCCTGTCGCTCGGCCGCAAATGGGTGGCGCTCACTCACTTCGACGCCTACGAAGACGCGACGGCGATCGCGACCCAGCTCGCGCGGTTCATCGATCGCGCGGGCACCTGGGTCGCCGACGCGGCGCGCGGCGCGGAGACCCAGGCCGAGCTCGTCGCGCGCTTCGAGAGCGCGTGGCGCAAGGCCATCTCCGAGGAGGCACCATGGTTCGGTGTCGCCGAGAAGAAGCTGCTGGAGCTCGACGTCGACCTCAACGCGCAGGGCCTCGCCGTGGCGGTCGAAGCGAAGCGGCGAGGACCGCGCGAGCGGGTGGGCTAAGGCGTTCCGACCGGGCAAGCGGAAGGTCTGCGAGGCAGGCAGGCAGGCATCGGATACTCGCTTGGCGCGCGGGTGGCCAGTCGCGATTCAACCCGCTGTCGGGTTCGTACACCCAGGAAGTCGATGTCCGAAGCTTCGGATGTCGGGCTCCTACACGAACGACTCGATATCTGAAGCTTCGGATGTCGGGTCCCTGCACCTAGGAAGTCCATCTCCGAAGCTTCGGATGTCGAGTCCCTACACCTAGGAAGTCCATCTCCGAAGCTTCGGATGTCGGGTTCCTACACCTGGGACGCCGATGTCTGAAGCTTCGGATGTCGGGTCCCTACATCTAGGAAGTCCATCTCCGAAGCTTCGGATGTCGGGTTCCTACACCTGGGACGCCGATGTCCGAAGCTTCGGATGTCGGTTGGCGAGACCTGGATCGCGCTTCCCCACGTGAGCCCGTCGTCCGGACAAGGGTTCGACGGGGCTTCGGGGATCGCTACTGGTGCTCCGGGGGAGCTCTCGTGGCGGGCAGAAGTGCTGCGCGGGCTGCTCTGTCAGTAAGGTCAGTTAGGCCGCTCGGACCTGTCCGGCCCTCGTGGCCGGGGGAGCCGAGCAGGAACGCCTTGACGTTCGACTATCACGATATATCTTTGAGGTATCCCAACAGTATGGAGAACTGCATGAGACACATCGGCGATGAACACGGCCACGATTCCGACTTCCTCGAAGAGGATTGCGGCCCGCCCCCCACTCTTTTCGCCGGCCGCGCAGGCGGTCGCGGTCCAGGTGGCCATCCCCCCGGCGGGCGCGGCGGCGGCGGGCGCGGGCGCGGTGGTCCGCCCTTCGGTCCCGGTGGCTTCGGTCCGGGTGGCCCGGGCGATGGTCGCGGTGGTGGACGCGGCTTCGGCGGCTTCGGCCCCTTCGGCGCTTTCGGCCCCGGTGGCTTCGGCTTCCGGCGAGGCCCGCGTGCGCGACGCGGCGACATTCGCGCCGCCATCCTCGCGCTTCTTCGAGAGGAGCCGCGCAACGGCTACCAGATCATGCAAGAGCTCAAGCAACGCAGTCAGGGCATGTGGAACCCGAGCCCCGGCTCGGTCTACCCCGCGCTCCAGCTGCTCGAGGACGAGCGACTGGTCACGAACGAAGAGGGGTCCGGCGGGCGCGTGTACACGCTCACCAGTCAGGGCAAGGCGTACGTCAAGGAGCACGCCGACGAGATCGCGGCTCCCTGGGAAGCTCTCAGCCATGCCGCCGGTGACGGCTTCGTCGAGATGATGAGCGTATTTCAGCAGCTTGGCGCCGCAGCCATGCAGGTGGCTCAAGCCGGCAACGCAGCGCAGATGGCCAAGGCCAAGAAGATCCTCGTCGCCACCCGCCGCTCGCTCTACGAGATCCTCGCCGAGGGCTCGTCGGAGGACGCGTGAGCACGACTCCCATCGCGATCGTCGGCGCCGGCCTCGGCGGGCTGACTCTCGCTCGCGTTCTGCACGTCCACGGCATCGCCGCCACCGTCTACGAGGCCGAGGCGTCTGCGGGCGCGCGCGCACAGGGCGGAATGCTCGACATCCACGACTGCGACGGACAGCTCGCGCTGAAGGCGGCCGGACTGTTCGACGAATTCCGCCGAATCGTCCACGAAGGCGGCGAGGCTTCGCGGGTGCTCGACCAGGAGGGCACGGTCCTTCTCGACGAGCCCGACGACGGCAACCGTGGTCGCCCTGAGGTGCATCGCGGCGATCTGCGGCGCATCCTGCTCGACTCGCTCCCCGATGGCACCGTCCAGTGGGGCCGCAAGGTCACGGCCGTCCGCCCGCTCGGCGACGGGCAGCACGAGCTGAGGTTCGCGGACGGGTCGACGGCGACCACGAGCCTCGTGGTCGGCGCCGACGGCGCCTGGTCGAGGATCCGGCCGCTGCTGTCCGACGCGAAGCCGGTATACGTCGGCACCTCGTTCATCGAGACGTATTTGTTCGACGCCGACGCGCGCCACCCGGCCAGCGCAAAGGCCGTCGGAGACGGAGCCCTGTTCGCCGTCGCGCCCGGCAAGGGCATCCTCGCCCACCGCGAGACCGGCGGCGCCCTGCACACCTACGTCGCGCTCATCAAGCCTCAAGAGTGGATCGCGGGCATCGACTTCGCCGATCCGAAGGCGGCAAAGGCTCGAATCGTGGCGGAGTTCGACGGCTGGGCGCCGGAGCTCACCGCGCTCATCACCGACAGCGAGACGGATCCCGTCGCGCGAACGATCCATACGCTGCCGACGGGACACCGGTGGGAGCGCGTGCCTGGTGTGACTCTTCTCGGCGACGCCGCGCACCTGATGTCGCCCGCCGGCGAGGGCGCCAACCTCGCGATGTACGACGGCGCCGAGCTCGGAAAGGCCATCGCCGCGCACGGAGACGACCTCGAAGCCGCGCTCGCCGAGTACGAGGAGAGCATGTTCGCCCGGAGCGCGATCGCCGCCGCCGAGTCGGCGAAGACCCTCGCGCTGCTCTTCGACGACAACGCCCCGCACGGGCTGATCGACTTCTTCACGAGCGGCTCGGCCACGTTCTCCGCATGAAACGATCGTCAAGCCGCCCGGAACGACGCGGCACTCGTCGTTCCGAGCGAGGACTTCAACGTCAGGCAGGCTCGCTCGCCTACCCCTGTGCCGCTATGCGTGCGGCGGTTGGTTGAGATTCAGTACGCCATGCACGGGAACAATGTGGAGTTCCACTCGGGCGCCGAGACGCCGTCCCGGAACGCGAGGTCGTCCCAGTGCCGCTTGGTCTCCGTGCACTGGTGTTCGTGCATGAAGTCGTAGGGCTTCGGGGTCGCGCAAAGGAGCTCGTCTTCCGCGCCCTCGTGGTAAAGAACGTCGCCAAAGCTCACGGTGACCAAGCCCTCGAGCGCGAAGCCGTTGCTCGGGTACTGCATGCAGCCCGCGGGCTTGCCGTCCATGAACGTGTAGAGCACGGTCGACGAGATGTACGCGTCGTACTTGGTCATCCGATCCATGCCCGCGTGCTCGAAGGGCGGGTCCGCCGGCGGCTCGGGCGGGTTCGACGGGTAGTCGGTCGCCCAGAAGTCGTAGTCGATGAGCGCGTGGTCGGGCGCCTGGTTGTTGACGGCCCACGGCTTGCCGTCGAAAAGGCCGTGAAACGCCTCCACTTCGAAACGCATCGAGGGCCCGTTGATGGGCTGTATCAGGAGGAAGTTGCTATTCGGGTTGTTGAAGCCATCTTCGATCGGTGAGCTCTGGTCGGTGACGACAAGCTGAGGGTACCGTCGATCCGTGCCCACCGTGTCGACGGACCACGTGACGTGCAAGAACTTGGTCGGGTCGCTGTCGATCATGGCGCGCTTCGGCGCCGTGAACCGGAGCGATCCGGTCACGTCCTGCCCGTAGTCGTCGAAGACCTCCCAAAACTGACCGAGAATCTCGCCGAACGCGAGCAGGGGAACGCCTCCTGGGGAGTCCACCTCGTAGGCGCCCGCCCTCAAGGCCGACGACTTCCAGTATCCGCAGGCGCCCTCGCCGTATTGGCACGGCGCAGACGGTCCCGCGTCGGAGTCGCAGGAACACGAAGCCGGGTCCGGAGCGGGCGTAAAGTGCGGAGGTCCGGCGTCTCCGTTGAATCCCTCGTACCAGTCCCACACCGCCGGGTCGTGCGGCTGCGGCGTGACCATGACGTACGAGCGCGCGATCGGCACGGGCGAGTTGCTGCCCTGCTGCATGAGCGGGACGCCGCCGTCGACGGGCGCCGTGTCGAACTGCCCGTTGATGTAGACCTCGCCCGTCGGAGAGGCGGCGGCGAGCTGCGCCATCGTCTTGAGCGGCTGGTGCGGCGGCGAATCGACGGGCTGGGGCGAGAGGAAGCCCTGGTACGGGCAACCCTGCGCGAGCGCTTCGACGACAAGCGTCGTCGGTGCCGTCACCCCTGCCCACTCCAGGTGCCAGAGCGGCCCGTCACCCTGGCTCGCGGCGCGGTTGAATCGCGCAAGCCCTGCGGAGAGTTCCACGTGGGGCATCTGGGTGTTGTACGTGACGGACGTGAGCGGCACGGTGCCCGCCTGCGCCGTCTGGAAGATCTGGAACGCGGGCGACGGCGGAGTCGAGTCCGACTGGTGGGCCGATACCGCGCCGCCCATGAAGTAATACTCGCTGTATTGCGTCCAGCCTTGCCCCGCGACGACTTCGGCGGACTCCGAGTGGTACACGGCCGCCGTGTTCGAGGCGCTCTCCGACGGCACGTAGAACACGACCCCGTCGTCACGGCCGCCCTGCGAAAGCAAGGTCGAGCGCGTGCTCCCGCTGGTCGTGTAGATCTTGGCCCGACTCTCGCGCCACCCATTCTCATTGGAGGTTGGGTGCACGCCGATGGCATAGACAGGAACGGTTCCCTCCGTCGGCACGACGTACACGTAGCCAAGCGTCGGTGTCGCCGGGACGTCAGCCGTAAAGGAATACTGACCGTTCTGGTACTCCTGCCCCGCATCCGGGGCCGTCAGGCTATTGCCGGTATTATTTGGCAAGTCCAGCGTCTGCCGCAACCCTGCGCACCGGTAGACGCCGTTGCGTATCGTGATCGAGCCGCTGGCGTTGTTCGTCACGTCGGCCGAGTCGGGCAACACGTAGACACGGTAGTCGACCGCGTTGTCGACCGGGTCGAAGTCGATTCCAACCGAGTCCTCTCGCTGCGTGGCGATCACGTTGGTGAGCTGCGGGAGCGCGCTCCCGTCGAAAGTGTCGGGGCTGTTTGCGGCCGAGAGCGCACCGACGACGAACCCGACTTGCGGAGGCGGCGACGAGGCCGGCGCTCCGTCGGCGGGGCCGCTCCCGTCGCAGGCCTCGAGACCGAGAGCAATCGAAAACGGCATTAGCAATAACGAACCGAGGACACGAACGTTGAAACGCATGAACGACCATCCCTTTCCAAATCTGACCGTATCGAGGCCAGCGGATGGTTCACGCTACAAGCAGGGCGACGCTCGCAAATCGGAAAAGGACTCGCCTCATCCGATAATTGCGCTTAGCTGCAATTCTTGCGGCGCGACGGTATTCTCTCAATTATGAATGTTCGACCGGACAGTGAGGACTCCGACCCGCACCAGCGCGCATTATCATGTCATCCATTCGTCACGTATAAAGCAGACGCTCATTCGCGCGGCGCCCGCTCGAGCGCGCCAAATAGCCCTGCGCGCGGCCGATTGATCGGAGGGCCTGATGCGCGCATGAGCGACATCACGTGATACGGCGGACGTGTGAGCACGCTGTCGTATGAGGGCTACCGTCCTCGGTCATTGCGGCCGCCCGGCAGCGGGCGCGGTGCAGCCTGCGCAAGTGGATGAGCTTCGGCAGGCCGAGGAAGACTTTGCGCGGGCGGGCGTCGTCGCCCGAGGCGAGGTTGGCGAATCGACGACTCGAGGGTTGCCGCCGGAACGGCTAGACCTTCGCCCATGCCGATCACCTCCGCCTATGCCGCCTTCGACAACCACAGTGCTCTGCGCCCCTTCGAGGTCACGCGCCGGGACCCGCGCGCCGAGGACGTGACCCTCGAAATCCTCTACTGCGGCATCTGCCACTCGGATCTGCACCAGGTGAGAAACGAGTGGGGAAACTCGAGCTACCCCATGGTGCCCGGCCACGAGATCGTCGGCCGCGTCGTCGCCGTCGGCGCGGGGGTCACCAAGGTCAAGCCCGGGCAGATCGCGGGTGTCGGGTGCATGGTCGACTCGTGCTGCCGCTGCGGTCCGTGCGAGCGGGGCCTCGAGCAGTACTGCGAACAGGGCAACACGCAGACGTACAACCATGTCGAGCGCGACGGGAAAACCCCCACGTACGGCGGCTATTCGCGCCTCATCGTGGTCGACCAGCGCTTCGTGCTTACGGTCGCCGACCAGGGAGCGCTCGAGGCCGTCGCGCCGCTGCTCTGCGCGGGCATCACCACGTACTCGCCGCTGCGACACTGGAACGTCGGCAAGGGCTCGCGCGTGGGGGTCGTGGGGCTCGGCGGCCTGGGGCACATGGCCGTGAAGATCGCGGTCGCCATGGGCGCGGAGGTGACGCTCTTCAGCTCGTCGGAGCGCAAGAGCGCGGACGCGAAGCGAATGGGCGCCCACGAGGTCGTCGTGAGCTCCGACGCGAAGCAGATGAAGGCGACGCGCGGGCGGCTCGACTTCATCCTCGACACCGTTTCGGCCGACCACGACCTCAAGCCGCTGCTGTTGGCGCTACGGCTCGACGGCGCGCTTGTCCTGGTCGGCGCGCCGGAGAAGCCGCTGTCGCTCCCGGTCTTCCCGCTTCTGATGAACAGGCGCTCGATCGCAGGCAGCGGCATCGGCGGCATTCCCGAGACCCAGGAGATGCTCGACTTCTGCGCGAAGCACCGGATCGGCGCCGACATCGAGGTCATCCCCGTGCAGAAGGTGAACGAGGCCTACGAGAGGCTCACCCGGGGCGACGTCCGCTACCGCTTCGTCATCGACAACTCGACGCTCGGCTGATCGAGGCGGGCGGACCCGCTCGGGGCCCGTCCACTCGAACGCTTCGAGGCCGTCGATCCGCGCGGCAGCCGACGTTGGCTACGGAGCCCGGGCGCAGCGAAACGAACTGTTGCCGGCGCGGCCCCCGACGATGACGTAATCGATGGATTCGAGGTCCGCCACCACGGTCGCGGAAGAGTTGGCGCCCCGGAAGGGACTGGACGGCCCTCCGGTGAGGTATGCGCAATTGGTGCACGGATTCAGGTACACCGTGTCGACCGCTTGTGCCGGATACGTATCCAGCGTCAACTGCCACATCTCGCCAGCCAGATCGAGCTGACCCCATAGACCCGCGCCGAGCGTCGCCGTGCCCACCGGCGCGATGCTCGCCAAGTCGCAGGGTCCCGAACTCCCGTTCGCCTTCGGGTAGTAGCACCGGTAGATCGCGTACTCGCAGCCCGTTCCGGGGCAAAGGAACCCGGGCTGCGTCTCGCCCCACGGGTAGAGGCGCTGCTCGCTGCCCCCGGCCTGCGCGTACTCCAACTCCGCGTCGCTCGGCAAGAAGCCCCCGTCCCAGATGCAGAACGCGTACGCCTCCAGCGGAAGCACGCAGGAGATCGGAAGGTTCTCCTGGCTGCCCGCGGTATCCGTCCACGTGGCGAAATTGCTGCACGCCAGGTTCGCGTTCGTCGGTGCGATCTGGCTGTCGTTCGATTTCAGCCAGCCCTGCTCGTAGGTCACCGGGCCGCCGTCGACCTCGGACACGCCGTTGACGAGTCCCAGGCCGCCGTTCAGGTACGTGTGCTTTCCCGAGCCCGCGGCCGGCGTCCAGCCCAGGGGCACTCCGCCGTCGACGGGGTTGGGCATGACCGCGTTCACGAACTGCCGGAATCGACCCACCGTCACGTCGTACTTGTCCAAGCTGAAGGTGCTGACGGTCGCAGGATCCGCCTCGTCCTTCGCGACGCCGCCGTCGCCGTTCTTGTAGGTTCGATAGTAGGTGCCACCGGTCACTTCGAGGCTCG
>Ga0302325_10008772_pt1 | contig 22177 bp, 21 predicted proteins | sample Palsa_T0_2_FD_201948 | JGI IMG/M metagenome (GOLD analysis project Ga0302325, IMG submission 201948) | Peat permafrost microbial communities from Stordalen Mire near Abisko, Sweden - Palsa_T0_2 | ecosystem: Environmental > Terrestrial > Soil > Palsa > Peat permafrost | place: Sweden: Abisko...
GCTGGGGCAGGCGCCGCGGCCTCTCTCGCGACCTGGACAACCGCTGCGGGCGGCTGCTTCTGAATAGTGGGCAACGGAACATCCAATTCCGGCAACGCCCATTGCGGCTTCGGTGCAGCAGGTGCTGTCGCCGCCACCGTAGGAGGTTCGCTCTTGATTGCGGTAGGCGGGGTTGCGGCGGGTGGGGTTGCAGCGAGCGCCGGTGCGGCGCGCGGCGGCGAGATCGGCGGCACGCCCAACTCGGGCGTCGGCCACGCGATGTCGATCGAAATTTCCGGGACGTCCATCTTTGCGTTTACGGCGCTGTCCGGGACTGCGGCTTTCTGCGGCGCCGCTGTTGCGGCGACGGCGGGTGCGGCCTTTCCCGCGGTGACCTTTTCCGCGGCGATCATCTGCGAGAGGGCTTTTTCGATCACGAGATCGCCGGACCTTGGAGCCGTCGGCCGCTGATCAGCCTTGGCCTGCATGGTTGCAATGACGCGTAGATCAGAGGCGCTGGCGGTTGCGGTGAGTGCGCCGGGATAGGTGTCGCGAGCTTCCGCAAGAACGGCATCGGCTTCGTCTTCGGAAGCAAACGGCCCGAGTCGCAGGCGATAGCGAGTACGCCCGTCCTCGGTCACTTGAATTTGATAGACATGCGCGTCGAGGCGGCTGTTGGTGAATGCTTTCGTGGGCACGCTGATTGGCGCGGTTGAAACACTGAGATTGATGACAAAGGGTCCATCGCCGCCGAGGCGCGGCGCTTCTTGCACCGGCTGAAACAGGTCCTCGATGCTGAGATGCCAGATCTCGCCTGCCATTGGCGCATTTATCGGCGTTGCCATAAATCCTTTCCCAGGAACGGTACGGGTGCTCAAGATATTGACGAAGAGAGCGGAATGAAAGCGTGATCGGCGTCTCTCAGTAGCGACACGCGCGCTGTTTATGTCAAGGACTACAAGCAACATAAGCAAAACTCGCGGAGAGCCGCCGCGCGAATCAGCCTTTTGAAACGGAATAAGTTGCGTGCCGGTGCGCGTTGAGCAATAAGTAAAAGTTCGCAGCGGCGGCCTTCGGAGAGAGCAAGGGACGCCGAGGCAAATGTTTATCGCGGGCTCAACGCCAAGGCCGAGCAGGCCTCGAATTCGTCCGGTTGCAAAAATGAGCCTACAATCGTGTTGCGGTAACCCCGCTTGAGGCATTTCGATGCTCGACCCTGATCGCATCACGACCAAAGCACTTCGCCTCCTGCTTGTATTCATATCCATATTTGGAGTTGCCGCTATCGGCATCTCGCTGCAGCGCATTGGCGGAAGCTTGACGCTTTCCTATCTGCCGAACGGCGTCGCCGTTGCGGTCACTTATCGATTCGGCCGACGCGTTTGGCCGGCTGTCTTTTTGGCCGGGGTCGCGATCATTCTCTGGACTCACCAGCCCCTGGTCGCGGGCATCGGCGTGGGAATCGGTCTTGCGAGCGGCGCTTGGGCTTCGGCGTGGCTGCTGGAGCGCAGCGGTTTTGACCGGGACTTTTCGCGCGCGAAGGATGTGCCGCTGTTCGTCCTGAGCATCGGTGCGGGAATGGCGCTGGCACCGCTCTTTAGTCTCTCGGGATACTACCTGTCGGGAATGAGGGACTTCGCCACCGATCTGAGTCATTGGGTTCGCTGGTGGGCAAACTCCGTCGCGGGCGCGCTGCTCTTGGGTCCCATTTTGATGGCATACAACCGCAAAAGCTTCGAGCGCTTCACAGCGCACTGGCCCGAGGGCGGCCTGTGGTTGTTCTGTCTGCTGGTGTGCTGCGCCTCGATCATGCTGGCGCCCGGAGATTTGGGCCGCCCGCTGATCGTGGTATTCGCCTTCATACTCGTCGTTATCAGTGCGATGCGCTTCGGGCTCGTGCTCGCCGCCGGCGCGTCGTTTGTCATTTCGACCATGACCGCAATCAGCGCGGCATTCAGCATCGGCGCGTTTTCCCAATTCAACCAATTGCAGGGCCTGGTGACAATTTGGTCGTTCATCGCATCCTTGTCGGGCTTAAGCGTCATCATCACGGCACTGCTCGGGGAGCGGGACGCAGCCGGCAACGAGGCACTGCGAGCCGAGCAGCGCTACGCGCAGATTTTTAACGGCAGCCCGCAGCCCCTGTGGGTGCACGCCCGGGACTCCTTAAGGTTTCTGCTGGTCAATGACGCCGCTGTGCGTCAATACGGCTGGAGTCGAGACGAGCTGTTGTCCCACAGCGTCGAGGTCCTGGCCGCCAGTCCGAACCAACCGGTTCTGCCGCCGGTTCACGATGCGGTCGTGACTGCCGATTTGCCGTTGGAACCCTTCGAAACTCAACATCGCACCCAGGACGGTCGTGTGCTGGAGGTCGAAGTGTGGACGCAGTCGATCGACTGCGGCGGCCAGGCCGGCGAGCTAGTGTTCGCCGTCGACGTGACGGAGCGGCGCGCATTCGGGCAAGCGCTCATGGAGGCCATCGGCGGCGAACAGCGGCGCATCGCAAAGGAAATGCATGACGGCCTGGGCCAGGAGCTCACTGGTTTGGCCCTCTCGGTGCGCGCACTGGCGAACCGTGCGCAGAAGGAACGGGACGTGATTTCCGTGGATCTGGACCAGCTCGCCTTGCTGGCGACCAGTTGCATACAGGATGCGCACCGCATCGTGCAGGGCCTCTCGCCGCTGACCAACGCGGACGGCAATCTCGATGCCGCGCTCGAATTACTCGCGCAACGCAGTTCGCTGAGCGGCACCAAAGTGAAGTTCCGCAGCCGGCACGAGGCGCCTCCGGCCGTCGAACTGAAGATGCGCAATCATCTGTACCGAATCGCGCAGGAAGCTGTGCAAAACGCACTGAAGCACTCCGGCGCAAAAAACATCGACATTGAGCTTTGGTCGCGCCCGGGCGATCTGAGACTTTCCGTGCTCGATGACGGCCAAGGATTGACCACTGAAGTCGCAAAGGGCTTAGGACTAGGGATGCGAACGATGCGTTTTCGAGCCAGTGCAATCGGCGGCAGGCTCAGCATAACGCGCGGCCCCAATGGCGGCAATTGCGTGGTATGCGACGTGCCGACCAAGTCGGCGTTCTTCGCAACCGGGTAGGGAAAGGACCGGGGACGTTAGTGCGTCCCCGGTTTTTTTTGGCGGCTAAAGTGCCGCAATAACGCAATGCTCGGTCGCTAAAACTTGTAATTCAAACCTGTCGAGACGCCGATTAAGTGGCAGCCACCCCACGTGGTTGGCCCTGCGCTGCTGTAATCGGTGAACACGGTATTGGTACCGTCGTGACAATCCGTTGTGAGACCGCGGCCGCCGGCGCCGATGTCATAGTGTGCATTGCCATTGTTGACGGTGTCCGCCGCGTCCAAGTACCAGTACAGACTCTTGTCGAAGCGATGCTTCCAGGCAATGGTGTACATGTTGGCGGTGTCGACCTGCGTGGTCGGATTGTAGTTGTGCTGACCGCCCGGATCGCCAGGCGTATTGCCGGCATGTGCCCAGCCCACGCTGATATTGTCCCTGCTGAAAATATCCTGCGACAGTGCAAACCACAGGCCGTTTCTCGTCCGCTCATTCTGGTACTCGAGCGCCTCTGGAACGCTGCGGTGCATGTACTCGTAAATCCCGCTGACGCTCAAGCCAAAGTCAAACACATACTGCACCCCGGCCTTGACCGCCCATTCGTCGGCGACGTCGTTCAGAAACGGCGGCGAGAATCCATTCGCGGCAATGAAGTTTTGGCCATATTCATTCAAATACGTGGTGTAGGTACCGCAGTCGATGTACGGCGCCGCCCCCGGGTTCAGGCAGTTATTGGTCAGCCCGAACTGATAACCGTACATCGGGTTGTTCGAGCCGATGCCGTCGCTGTTGCGATTCACGTCATGATGCAATTCCCAGGCCGCAGTGGCGTAGAAGCCGCCATACTCGAACTTGAGGTCGGCGCTGTAGGCCGTGCCGAAGCCACCGTCATCGCAGTTCTGCGGCAAGTTGCCGCTGCCCGGCGTGTTGCCGCCGCTGCAGTCCGGTGATCCCGCGGATTGAACCACATTGTCATAGGTGCGGTTCGCACCTGGTGAAACCAACAGATCGAAGCTGAACACATTGCCGAACTTCGGTGATTCAAACCAGATCGAATGGTCAAGCCGGGTGCCGAACTCGACGCGATTGTCGCCGCCGGTGTTGCCCATGATGGCGGCATAGTCTCCGAGCATGCCCGAGAAGGGATTCATGCGGTCGGTAGACTTTTTGTAGGGTGCATAGGTCGTGCCGATCTTGAGCTTGCCCAACGCATCCTCCGAGACGCCGACGTAGGTGTCGCCGTAGCCGATCGCCCCTTTGACCACGTTTGACTGCTGGGTATAGGAGGTATTCAAGCCGGGCGATGAGGTGATGGAGGGCTGCGTCTCGATCTGATAGATGAACGATACATCGCTGCCGTCTATCTGGTGCGAGCCACGGTAGCCCAGTACCGACTTGTTGGTGGACAGACCCCCGATCCAACCCACGGAACCGGTGATCTGTGTGCCCTTGGGACCATTATTGATGTACCCGGTTCCAGGCGCCCCGCCGGCGTAGCTGTAGGAGTAGGCGGTGAGCCCGCGAATGCCTTTCGTCGTGTCATCGAGCGACACATCCAAGGTGCCGTAAAAGCCGCTCAGGAACTTCTTGAATAGGGGTTCTTGCTCTACGGCCTTCGCCACCACCGGTGGACCGGCAACCTGCGCGGGCGGCGGAGTATAGACCGGTGGTGGCGGCGGTGGCGGCGCCGCCACGACGGCGGGAGGCGGCGTCGCGGCTTGCTGCCTCGACAGCGCTTCGACTTGTTTCTGCAAAGCGTCCATGCGCTGCATCATCTGCCGCATTTGTTCCTTGAGCGCCTTGTTTTCCTGCGCATCGTCGGCCAGGGCGCTGCCCTGGACGAAGATATTAGCGGCGCATGCTGCCAGCGCAATCAGCATAGGCCTCGCCAGTCTTAGATTTAGCATCTTGTGATCCTCATAAAGGTCGTTTGATCGAATCGATGATTTGGCAATCCCCCCCAGTTCGGACGCGCGGAGGTGGTTGAGCGATTGAAAAACCAAAACGCGGCTGCGCTTCGATTGACCCCGCTCAGTACCCCCTTTTCAACAGACGGAGTGACACACCGCTTCACATAGTTTTCGTGGTATACCATATATGATAGGCTTTGCGAAACAAAGTGTTTTTTTTGCAACACCGAGCGAATTCTCGGCGCCACGCCGGCGGTGGAGTGCGGGCTTAAGGTTCCGAGGCGAGCGAACGGCCGTAGTCGCTTAGCAGAATTTGGATGCCAAAATAGCCCACGAATTCAGGCTGGCCATTCGCCGTGCCGCTGACGCTGCGCCCGGCCATAAAGAGCGCGACAAATCCCCGCGACAACTTGTAGCGGCCGCCCAAGTCCAAAGTGGTCTGATTCGGAGGCGCCCCCACCGCGCGATCGTTGTAAACCTCGACCGCAAGATCCAATCGATCAGTCATCGCGCGGCCTGCGACCAGTCCGAGGATTCGCTCGTTCACACCGTGCTTTGGAAAATAATAGCCGGCCTCGAAATCGACATCGATGGACCCGAGCCTCTTGGTGACCTCAAACGGGAGCAGAAAGCGCGAGCCGGGAACGGCGATCCCTTTCTGCTGCGACGAACTCGGCGCTTCCGCTTCCATCTGCGGAAACATCGAGAGCTGCCAGCCTCCCTCGCCCTGATCGAAGAAGCGCCACTTGATTCCGGGGTACGCATTGCTCCAACCGCTTTGGCGCGATTGACCGTCGGCGGTCTGCACCACGTAGGGAATTTCGTAGGTCAGTTGCACGCGATCCCCAAGACCGTAATTCAGATCGATTTGCGGCACTTGATAGGCCGCACCGTCCCGGCTGATCGTTGGGGCGGCGGCAATGTTGATTTCCCAATTTGCGTTGCCGGGCGTGCCGGGATCATTGGTCAAGAAGGGCGGACCGGCCTGAGCATGGACTGCGATCGGCGCACTAAGAAGCACCCCGAGAAAGTGCGCTGGGAATCTCATCGAGGGGTCGCGTTGCCTAGAGTGCGGTGAGGATGACGCCGCCGGCAATGAGCAGCGAGCCGATCCCGACTTTCCAACTAAGACGCTCGCCCAATACCAACACCGCGAAAAGTACCACCAGAACCACGCTAAATTTATCGATCGGAGCCACTCGGGAAGCGGGTGCCATTTGCAGGGCACGAAAATAACACAGCCAGGACAAACCTGTGGCGATACCGGACAATGCCAAGTAGCTAAGGCCTTTGTATGACAAAGTCGCGGGAACCTGCCATTCGTGGCGCGCCGACACGAGCAAAGCGCTGACCGCCAATATCACGATAGTTCTGTAGAATGTGGCCAGGTCCGAATTGATATCGGACACGCCGACCTTGGCGAAAATCGCAGTCAATGCGGCAAAAACCGCCGAACCGAGCGCAAAGAAGCGCCAATCGATGCTCATCCGGCGACTATGCGCTCACAGGCTGCGGCGTCGCAACTGAATGGTGTAGGCTTTGTCTTGCAAAGTGGCTGATGCCAAAGGAGTTGTCATGTTATCGACGCGATCCGCCTTGCCGCTCTGGCTGACCTTGAGCCTGCTCGCGGGACTGACCACCGCTTTAATTGCCGACGGCGCCGCTGCGCCAAACAGGGAAGTATTGCAGCGCTGGAAACTGGGCGGTGACGGGGGCTGGGATTACCTGACGCTAGACTCCGCCAATCAGCGACTGTTCATCAGCCGCGCGACCCGTGTCGATGTCGTCAGCATCGAATCCGGCAAGCTGATCGGATCCATTCCCGATACTCAAGGCGTCCACGGGGTCGCACTTGCTCCCGCGCTAAAGCGCGGCTTTACCAGCAATGGGCGCGCGAACTCCGTGACGGTGTTCGATCTCGATACGCTGAAGGTGATTCAGGAAGCCAAGGTCTCGGGCCGAAATCCCGACGCCATCCTGTATGAACCTTCCGGCAAGCATCTGTTCACGTTTAACGGCGCCTCCAAGGACGTGACGGTGCTCGATGCCTCGAGCCTGGCGGTAATCGCCACCATTCCCGTGCCGGATAAGCCTGAGTTCGCGGCGCAGGATGGCCGCGGCCAGATCTTCGTCAACATCGAGAGCGACCCGGGGCAGATGGTGGTCATCGACACGCAAAAGCTGAACGTCAAGAGCACCTGGCCGCTACCGGGCTGCAATAGTCCCTCCGGTCTCGCCATCGACAGCAGGCATCGTCGTTTGTTCTCGGTCTGCGACGGCAAGGTGATGGCGGTCACCGACGCGGTCAGCGGCAAGCAGGCCGCGCTGGTGCCCATCGGCGAACATCCCGATGCCGCCGGGTACGATGTAAAACGCGGCATTGTCTTCAGTTCCAACGGCGAGGGCACCTTATCGGTTGTCCATCAGGACTCGCCCGACCGCTATTCCGTGCTTCAGACGGTGCCGACCCAACGCGGCGCGCGCACCATGGCGCTCGACGAGGCAACGGGCAAGGCCTACCTCGTGACCGCGGATTTTGGACCGGCGCCCGCGGCTACCGCGGAGCAGCCTCGTCCTCGGCCCGCCTTGATCCCGGACTCATTTGTTCTGCTGGTGGTCGGCGAGCGCTGAACTGAGCCCGAAATGATGCTGAGCCCGAAATGCTGGTTTGAGCGCTTCGCACTGCGGTGCGACAGCACTATTTACACTTCTTGACACTGCGGCCCATTTGCTTTGCAATCCCAAGTGCCGAGAGCTTTTTTGCACAGGATCAGCCGGGAATTCATCGTATGACAGAACTGCGACAGGCGCTGGACGATATCAACGCCATTCGAAGCCAGGTCGCACGTGGGACACAATTTCGCGGCTACGGTCCGGTCTCCGTCGCCTCGAGCGGAGTCCTCGCCTTGGCAGTCGCCGCCGCTCAGGCTCGCTGGGTTCAAAGTTCGGAACACGACCTGCGGGTATTTCTTTTGGTATGGATATCGACTGCGGCAGTAGCCGTCTCCCTGTCGGCGTTGGAGACCGTGTTCCGCGCGCGGCGAGTTCATTCGGGGCTCGCGTTGGAAATGATTCAGGCGGCGGCGGAACAGTTTTTACCCTGTATTGTCGTAGGCTTACTCCTAACCGTGGTGTTGATGCGCATTGCGCCGCAGGACTCTTGGATGCTGCCAGGCCTGTGGGCCGTGATTTTCAGCCTAGGGGTGTTCGCTTCCTGCCGTTTCCTACCGCGGCAAATGTTCGCAGTTGGGGCCTGGTACCTCGGAGCGGGGCTTGTCTCTCTGCTCATTGCCGCGGGTCATCATGCGTTGCTGCCGTGGGCCATGGGAATACCCTTCGGCGTCGGGCAATTGCTCGTCGCCGCTGTCTTACATTTTGGATTCGAGGACACCGTTGAAGAGAGTTAACCGAAAAACGCAGGCTGCTTCGCCTTTCGCCTACGATGGCTTGAATCGCGTCATTCATGAGCGCGCGCGCTTAGGGGTGCTCACCTGCCTGATCACGCACCCGAGAGGGTTGCCTTTCCCGGAAATGAAAAAGCTCTGTGCGCTCACGGACGGCAATCTGAACCGTCATCTTCAGGTTCTGCAGGAGGCCGGCTTGGTGAACCTCGCCAAGGGTCCGGACCGGGATCGGCCGCAGACCTTCTACAGAATGACTATCTTCGGACGCAGGCGATACCTCGAATACCTCGCGGTCCTGGAGCAAGTGATTCTCGATGGTGCGGCTGCGACTAAGGCGCCGCTGTCGGAGCGCGGCTCCTAGTCGAGACGGAACAGACGTGACCGAACTCAAAGGATTGAATAAGTGTCATTAGATGCGCGCCAAGTTTTAATGTGGTGCGGTTACGCCTTAGCGGTGGCGTCGATGGCGTACAGCCTGATCACTGCATTCGCGACGCGAAGAACCTTTTCGCGTGCTCCCCGCAATCGCGAAGCATTGCCGCCCGTTACGATTTTGAAGCCCCTGTTCGGCGCGGAACCCGAGACCTACGAGTGTCTGCGGTCCTTTTGCCAGCAGGCTTATCCCCACTATCAGGTGATCTTTGGCGTCTGCGATCCGCAAGACCCCGCCGTTGCGGTGGTCCACCAGCTGCAAAGAGAGTTCCCGGATCTCGATTTGGTGTTGGCGGTGGATCGCAGAGAGCACGGCAGCAACCGCAAGGTAAACAATCTCATCAATATGATGGCACTTGCGCGTCATGACTACCTGATCGTCTCGGACAGCGATGTGAAGGTCGAGAGCGACTATCTCGCCGAGCTCATTCCGCCGCTGCTGGATTCCGGCGTTGGAATCGTGACCTGCGGCTACCGGGGCGTTGCCCGGCCGGGAATCTGGTCTCTGCTGGGGGCGATGTACATCAATGCGTGGTTCATGCCGTCGGTGCGCGTCGCCGCCCTGATGGGCTACCGATCATTCGCCTTTGGCGCCACCATCGGCATCAGGCGCGAGACGCTGCTCAGAATCGGCGGCTTCGATTCGGTGTCAAATCAGTTGGCTGATGACTATCGCCTCGGAGAATTGACCCGCCAGCAGGGTCTTCGCACCGTTCTGTCCGAGGTAGAGGTCGACACGCTGGTCAAGGAATGCACGGCGGCGGATCTGGTCGCGCACGAGTTGCGATGGCGCCGCACCATACGCAACCTAAGTCCCTATGGATACGTTTTTTCCGTCGTCACGCTCGGGCTGCCGGTCACAGCCCTGCAGCTGCTGCTCACGCAGGGCGCCGCCCCGGCCGCGGCCATTTTTTCGGCTACCGCCCTGGGGAGTTCGCTGATTCATCTCAACGCCCGCCGTCCCGGCGCATCGTCGGCGGTGTTCCTGCTAGTGCCGTTTCGCGATCTGCTGCACTTCGGTCTTTGGATCTGGAGCTTCGCGACGCGGCGGGTGCAGTGGGGCAACGACCACTATGAAGTGCGCCGAGACGGTGACGTCCAACCGATCGAGGGTTAATGCAGCGGCACTTGATCGTCACCGCTGACGATTTCGGCCTGCACGAAACCGTCAACGAAGCCGTCGAGCGGGCAAGCCGCGGCGGGGTTCTCACTGCAGCCAGCTTGATGGTGGCGGGACCGGCGGCGGCCGATGCGGTACGTCGGGCTCGACGTCTGCCGAATCTTCGCGTCGGTTTGCACATCGTGCTTGCGGATGGATGGGCGTCGTTGCCGCATCAGCAAATCCCCAGCATCGCGGATGCGGACGGACGCATGGGCGAGGATATGTTTTTCCGAGGCGTGCGATATTTTGCGAGCGCCGCCGCTCGCAAGCAGCTCGAAGCCGAGATCCGCGCCCAGTTCCTGGCATTCGCGCGCACCGGGCTGCCCCTCGATCACGTCAACGCACACAAGCATTTTCATTTGCATCCCACGATTCTCGGTGCCCTGATTCGCGTCGCGCGCGAATTCGGCGCGCGCGCCATGCGCGTTCCGGATGAGCCGTTTTGGTTTGCGGCACGCTCCGGATATTGGGATGCGGCCGCCGGCACGATGCTTACGCCCTGGCTCATGCTGATGAGGCATCGATTGCGTGTCGCGGGCATATTCCACAATGACAGCGTGTTCGGGATCGCGAGCAGCGGTTCGATGGATGAGGAGCAGTTGCTGGCGATTTTGGCGCGGCTGCCGCGCGGCGTGACGGAGATATATTTGCATCCGGCCACAGCATCGGGTGCCGCCGTGGCCCCGTCGATGGGCACCTATCGGCATGCCGATGAACTCGCTGGGCTGCTCAGTGTGCGGGTGCGAGACGCCATCGCAGCGTTAAACGTTCGGCGCGGCGGGTACAGCGAGATCTTGCGCAGCGTCGGCCGCTCGCTCGCTTGAACTCGGGCGGCCGTATACTGTGGCGCATGATTTCCGCCATTCGTCTGCCCGGTGCATTGCAACGCTATCTGAACGGCACGGTTGACGCTTTACTGGGCGGGGCCTCCCAACGCCACCGGGATTTCGCGCGGCCGCTGAGCGAGGAAGCGTTGGTGCCCGCGGATTCGGTATCGTGGCGCGTGTTCAAGAATCCCATCGCGCTGTTCGTTGGCGGCACGGCGGCAGTCATTCTCGAGCTGGCGGAGCCTGCGGTGCGCGCCGGCGTCTGGGAACACTCTTCTTTTCGCAAAGACCCCTTGAATCGTCTGAAGCGCACCGGCTTAGCAGCCATGGTCAGCGTCTACGGCGCGCGCAGCGTTGCCGAACCCATGATCGCGCGCGTCGTGCGCATGCATGCATCGGTTCAGGGAACGACCGCTGCCGGCATTCGTTACTCGGCCAACGATACGCGCCTGCTCACCTGGGTGCATGCGACGGCCGCTTTTGGGTTCGCCGCGGCCTACAGCCAGTACGTACAGACTTTGAGCGCGCAGAATTTCAATGACTTTTACCGCGAGGGCGCGCCCGTTTCGCGGCTGTATGGCGCCATTGATTCCCCGCACTCGCTGCAGGAAATGCAGGCGCTGTTCGAGTCGACGCGTTCTTGGCTTGCCCCGTCCGCCATCATCTTCGAGTTCCTGCGGATCATGCGCGAAACGGCGGCCTTCCCGCCGCCGCTGCGGTGGATGCAGCCCATGCTGCTGCGCGCCGCGGTGGAGTTGATCCCGGAGTGGCTGCGCGAAGGCTTGGGCTTGTCCGAACACTACGGGTTGCGCGCACATGAGCGGCGGCTGGTGAAATGGGCCGGCGCCTGCGCGGACCGGATCGTTTTGCCATCGAGCCCCGCCGTGCAATCCTGTCTGCGCCTCGGATTGCCGATGAACTATCTTTACGCGTGAACGGTCCCTCTAGCGAGTGCCGACAAAAAAGCTAAATGAAATTGTGAGCGGGACCAATACACAGTCGACACCCGCGAGGAGCAAATAATGGCACCGATATTCAATATCGTCATGCGGATCGTCAGCAGCCTGATCGGCTTGGCGATGATTCTAATGGGCACGGTCTGGATGTTGCAGGGCCTAAACCTGGCGTTTCGGGTCGGCTTCATGGTGGGCGACCGTCACTGGACCATCTACGGCGCAATCCTCGCATTGTTTGGCGTCGCTCAAGTGGTCTGGAGCAACACTCGGCAAAAAATCTGAGGCGAGCTGCGTTTCTTCGAAGGCAGCTCTATTCAGTCAGCGGATGCCCCTTGGGCAGTTGATGCGCATACCAGGTTGCGAGCCGGTGGCGGATGGTTTTCTCGCTGACCTGTTCCTCCGGCATCGGCGCAATCACCTTGTCGTGCACCAGCAGGCGATACACGTACAGAGCCTTGAGGCTGGCCGAATCGGTGGCCTCGAATTCGACCGCCTTGCGCCCTTCGGCATATTGAACGCCGGCAAGCAATGCCGCCTTGAACAACTCCGATTCGTGTTTGAGCTTCTTCATATTCAGTGGTCCGCGCCCCTCCAAGAGTTATGCGCGCATCCTCAGCGGCCGGGCGAAAGGTGAATCACATCCTCGGCGTCGCGGTCGACCGCGGCGCGGCTGAATCTTAAGGGCACATAAGATCCCTGCGCCCACATCGGAAACAGATCCCGATAGTGCGCGCTCATCGGATCATCCGACTGGCCCGGCGTGTTCATTGCGACCGAATTGTCCCACGCGCCCACATCCATCACCAGGCGCACCGAAGCGCCGGCGATCACCGAGAAATCGCTGGCCTTGTAAGCCTGCGCGCGCGGGGTCGAAGACGAACCCGGCGTTTGCAGCGGGCCGACCGACATTTGCGCGCGCAACTCAGGCTCGGCCAAGACTGCGACCGCCGGCTCGAAGGCCGCGCGATGCAGCCGGCCCCAAGCCCACTTCGTCATGTCGGGACCCAGCCGCTGATTGAGTTCGGCCAACGCGCTCTGCAAACTCTCTAAAAGAATGGCGTCGCGCGCCGCCGCCGGATCTGCGCCAAGCGCGCCATCAGGATGTTCAAGATATTCGATCACAGCCTGAAGCTGTCCATTGTCGATCAGGCGCGCTGCTTGCGGCGCCGCCCGCGCAACTGTCGTCTTGCCCAAGTGCTTGGTTGCCCACACTTCGTAGATCGCGGCAGCGGCGCTGCCGGTGCTTTCCTCGTGATTCCACGCCCTGAGCAGTGCCAGGGCCTGCGCCAACGCGGGATCGTGCGAGGACACGGAGGCAAGCAATGCCACGGCGCGCCGCGACTGCGGGCTCACCGCGTCGGTCTGAATCGCCATCGAATCGGCGAGCGTCATTTTGGTTTTGGCGCCCAACAATTCGTTGATGCGATCGATACGCGAGCGGTCATTCCATTCGAACCCTATTTTGTCCCGCTCATTCGGAAAACCCACGGGCAGGTTCATTTCGTTTGCGGTCCCGAAATAGCCTTGCGCCGGATTGAGCAGTGAGGGCAGCACATCCTTGCCTTGAAAGCCGAGCCATTCGTAGCGGCCATCGCCCGGCACCGGCATGAGGCCATCCCAGTTATTGCGCTTAGGAGAGCGGCCCGATGCCGCCCAGCCGATATTTCCCTGAACGTCTGCGTAGACGAGGTTAAGCGGCGGCGCGCCCCACGCGTTGGCGGCATCCTTGAAGTCATCCCAATTCTTCGCCATGAACAGGCGCGAGGAACCGAAATAACCCGCCAAGCCGGGTTCGTTCCACACCGTGCGCATGGCGAAGGCGCGATGATTCGCCGCGTCCACTGCGAGCACCGGGCCATGCCGCGTGAAGCGCAATTCAACTTCGCGCGCGGCACCGCCCTTCACCTCGATGGTCTCGCGCACCACGCGCATTTTTTCCCAGCCGGATTCGTAGCGATAGCTGTGGGGGTCGCTCTTGTTCAGTTCGTAGACGTAAAGATCTTCCTGATCGATATAGAAGATGGTGAGGCCGAAAGCGATGTCATCGTTGTGCCCGAAGGAAATTCCCGGCAGCGCGGGCTCGCCGGCACCGATGATGTTGAGACCCGGCGCATTCAAGGCCACGATGTAGCGCAGCGACGGCGCGCCGAGCTGGCGGTGTGGGTCGTTGGCAAGAATCGGCCGGCCGGTTGCGGTGCGCGATGGCGCAACCACCCAGTTGTTGGAGCCCTCCATGGATTGCGTCTCGAGCGCCGCGGCCAGCTGCCGCTCAGCAGAGAGGTCGGCGCGCTGCGCGCTTGGGGCGTGCTGCGTGATTGCTGCGTGCTGCGCCATTGCCGCGGGCGCGCTAAAATCCACTTGCTTCGTCGCCAACAAATAATCCTTGAGCACGTCTGCTGGCACATCGCAGGGATTCAAGCCCGGCGGCACCGCGACTTTGTGGCCCTGCGGTTCGATCTTACGGCGCAACTGGTCTGCCTTGAGTCCGCCCGCACACACGACGCGGGCGCGCGCGACTTCCGAAGTGATGTTGGACACCAGCGCGTGGCTGCGGATGCGCAGCACATCCTCGGCTCGCCATGTGTCGGGCTGGCTGTCGGTGAGTTTGAATTCGATCGGCAGCGGCCGAGTGCCGCTCCGTACTTGCGCCACGAAGGCATTCACGCCGTCGACGAAGGCCGTGACCCACTGACGCGAATCCGGCGCGTACGCCGCCCACTCCTTCTCCATGTCGCCGCGATAGAGGAACAGGCGCGCGGCGCGGTCCTGCTCAACGTATGCGGGGCCCAAGGACTGCGCCAGCAATCCCAGACCGCGCTTGCGCCACAAATCGATCTGCCAGAGGCGGTCGCGCGCAGCGTTATAGCCCTGCAGGAAGAAGGCGTCATGAATGTTGGCAGCGAAGATGTGCGCAATGCCCCAGTGATCGATCACGATGTCAGCCGGCTCCTTTAGGCCGACGACGTTCCAATTCCGTTCCTGGACGGCGCTCGAGGTCGCGGCCTGGGCGCTTAGCGCCACCCATGTCAGGGCAAAAGCCGTCCAGCTCAGTTTTTTCACCCTAGTCTTCTGCATCGTTCTTCTCCGGCCTAGGCGCAAAGGTTGGTCTTGGGCACCGCGCTTGTCAAAAAATCTGACAATCCGAGTGGTGGTAGACTTCGCCCCATTCACAATCGCAATCACAAGGGGATCGTTATGCGTACTCTTCTAGCTTCGGCAATTGCGGTGGCCATCTTGGTCGCCGCCGGCTGCGATAACGCCAAGTCTCCGGATACCGTCGCGAAGGATGTCGCAGCGGCGGAACAGAAGGCCGCGACTGAATTGGCCAATAGCGAGAAGGCCGCTGAAAAGGACCTGAACAAGCAGGCGGACAAAGTGGATGACAAGCTGATCGCCTTCAACAATGCAGCAGCCAAGGACGCCTACGATCTGGCGGTCGCCAAGGCTGACGGGGATCGAAAAGTCGCCTTGGCAAATTGCCTATCGCTGGGCGGCGACGCTCAAAAATCCTGCAAGGACCAGGCGGAAGCCGACTACGGCGCGGCCAAGGCAAATGCAAAAGCCGCCGCGCAGTCGGTAAAGGAATAGATCGCAAGCTTCAAGAGCAACAGCCGGCAGAAGCCGGCTCGCTGCTCTTAGGATTGCGTTCCATCAGGGTAAATATTCCTTCGGCAGCGGCGCGGAGGCTGACTCCGCCTGCCACATGATGCCCATCACTCGCCAGCCGGCCGCTTCTTTGATCGCCTGAATGCTGTTGATACCGCGCGCGATTTGCTTGCCATCGCTGTGCAGCGCGTACGTGCTCCATAAGTGCACGATATTGCCGTAGTGCTGGATGTGAAACTTCAGTTGCTTCTCTTCCAGCATGCTGTGGCCCCGGGCTTTGACGCGGGCGATCCAATCGTCCAAGGTCAAGATTGTGTAGCTTGGCGCCCCGTCCGCGCCGATTGAAACGACGATGAAGCGCGCTTCGGGTATCAAAAGGGTCTTCAGGCAGGCCCGATCCTTGTCCGCGGGCCCGGTGATCGCTGCATCGATCGCGGCGGGAATGTCCTTAGGTTCCGCCGGCAAGGCACACGCGGCATCCGCCCCCTGGGCCATCGCACTTGCACCGAGCGCGCCAGCCAAAATCGCCCCTGAAAATAATGTCCGCAGCATCCTTCTTCTCCCCACACGAATCGAGCGCCCGATGATAACACCGGCCATCGTTCCGCCGGCGCTCAAGCCGTATACACTAAAAGGAATGTGCGGCCGTTATGTCAGTCCTGACGAAGCTTCGATCGAACGCGAGTTCAATCTCGTGCACACTGAATGGCAATTCCCACCGAGCTTTAACGTCGCGCCAACCCAGTCGGTTCCAGTGGTGCGCATGGTCGAAGGTACGCGCCGCGGCGCGTTGATGCGTTGGGGGCTCATTCCTTTTTTCGCGCGCGGCGTTCCACCCAAATACAGCACGATTAATGCGCGCATCGAGACGGTACAGACCGCGGCCAGCTACCGCGGACCGTGGAGTCGGGGTCAACGCTGTCTCGTCGTTGCGCGCGGTTTCTATGAATGGCAAGTTCAAGCTGACGGGAAGACCAAAGTGCCCTACTACATTCACGCGAATGACCAGGACATCTTTGCCTTCGCCGGTCTATGGGATGTTTCCAAGAGCGATGCGGGCGATCGCATTGAATCGGTCACTCACATCACGCTGCCGGCCAACAGGCTGCTCGGTGAGATTCACAACACGCAGCACCGCATGCCGGCGATCCTCGCGAGGGAGGATCGCGAAGCATGGCTGAGAGGCTCGCCCGACGAGGCTTGGTCGACGCTCAAGCCCTACGCTGACGAGCATCTGGTCGCTTGGCCAGTGAGTCGGCGCGTCAACACACCGAAGAACAACGATGCCGAGCTGGTGGTGCCGGAGCAACCCCTGCCATGACAAGCAGGGCTCTCAGTCCGACTTGGCGGCTTTCGCTTTCGCTTTTACTGCATCGAGATGTGCATTTGCCTCGTCTTTGCACGTTTTTTGCGCGTCGCCCTCAAGCGCCTGGCACTTTGCGAGAGCAATTTTTGTGTCGCCCTCAGCTTGAGTAACCGCGGAGTCGGCTAGAGCGCCGATACTCTTGTCGGCCACCTTGGCTAGCGCATCCGCCCGGTCTTTAGTGGCATCGGCCTCGACTTGTTTTACTTTCTCGTCCGCCTTGGCGTTATCGTCGGCCGCTGTGCTCTGGGCTTTGGCGACGTCCTCTTGTACTTTCTCGGGGGATTCGGCCTTGTTGCAGGCTGATAGGCACAGTAGTGCGCTGGCGACCAACGCCGAGCTTAAAGCTATTTTCATTTTTGAATCCTCCGGTTTTCCACTCGTACAGGTGGCATGCTAATGGCGGAGCACACGCACCACCTACCCCGTAAGGCCCCGACTTGGAGTAGGACAAATGCTATAACGTCTGCAGATGCGCCAGCGGAATTCGCGCTGTGCGCTTGATCGTCTGCAGCACCACGCTCGACTGCATGTCGCGCACGTTGGGAACGCGGATGAGCTTCTTCAACACGACGTTGCTCAGCGCTTCCAGATCCTTGCCATACACTTCCAAAATGAAGTCATAGCTGCCGGTCATGGCCAGGCACTTGGTGACCTCATCCATGCGCTCAATTTCGCGCTCGAATCGCGCCACCGTCTCGTCGGTGTGTTCGGTCAACTTGACCTGGACGATGGCCAGCACGGCGAGTCCCACGCGTGCCGGGTTGAGCACCGCTGCATAGCCCTCGATCACCCCTTCCGATTCCAACGCCTTGATGCGCCGCGCACAGGGAGTGGGCGAAAGGCCGATCAGTTCGGCGAGGTCTACCACAGACAGTCGGCCGTCGCGTTGCAATGCGTCGAGTATTTTGGCATCAAATCGATCAAGCTTCATGTTTCCCCCACTACTCTCGTAGTCCTTAGTGATTATCACTAATTTTTTGGCATTCGTGTGGTGTTTTTAGCGATTTCTCTCTATTCGACTAGACTAGTCTTCGGCTATGGTTGCGAATCCCAAGCAGGTGCAACAGCGGGTACCCGAACCGCGCGCTGTCGACTGGCGTCGCGTGCTGCGTCATGTGGCGATCTCGCGTGCATTGGATGACCTGGAAGAATCCAAGCTCCTGAAGGAGCGCAAAGTTCTCTATCAATTTTCAGCGCGCGGGCACGATCTCACCCAAGTTCTGTTGAGCACGCAGCTCACCGGAACTCAAGACGGCGTCGGCGCCTACTACCGTTCGCGCCCGCTGTTGCTCGGCCTTGGACTGACGGTGGAAGAGGCACTGGCATCGACCATGATGCGCGCCGGCGGCATGAGCGACGGACGCGATATCGGCGTCGTATTCAACATGCCGAGCAAAGTCGGTCCCTGCGTGCTGCCGGTGTGCGGCGGCGTCGGCACGCAATACACCCCCGCGGTCGGATGGGCTCAGGCGCTTCGCTATCGCTCGGCCCAGCTCGGTGAGCAGTCGTGTCGCGGCAGCATTGCCGTCGCGCACGGCGGAGAAGCATCGACGGCGACGAATGGATTTTGGTCGGCGCTCAATATCGTGACCACCGAGCGACTACCGTTCCTGTTCTTCATCGAAGACAACGGCTATGGAATTTCGGTGGGTTCGCAGCAGCAAACACCCGGCGGCAACATCGCCCGCAACTTGGCAAGCTTTCGCGGACTGCGCGTGCTCGATGGCGATGGCTCCGATCCGCTCGCCGCTGCGGCGCTGATCGAGGACGCGGTCGGCGGCGTGAGGTCCGGCGAGGGTCCGGCACTGATCAGATTGGTGGTTCCACGCCTCTCCGGGCATTCGGGCCAGGACACCCAGACCTACAAATCCGCCGAGGAGATCGCTGCGGAAAAAGCTCGCGATCCTTTGTCTAAGCTGCATGAGCAACTGGTCCCGCACACCCTCACCCAGAGCGAATGGGACCTGGAGATTTCCCAAGCTCGCGACCTGGTCGCGCAGACGCTGATCGATGTCGAGCGGCGCGCCGCACCCGACCCGAAACGCATTCAGCGCCATGTGTTTTCCGAAACGCGCGCCGACGGTTCGCTCGATCTGCAGCAACAAGGCGGCCTGCGCTGCGCTGGTTTCGAACCTGCGCGGGGCAGCGAGATTGCCGAGCCGCAAGGTCCGCGCATCAACTTGGTCACCGCGGTACGCCGCACGCTCGAGCATGAGCTGGCGATCAATCCGCGCATGTTGGTTTTCGGCGAAGACGTCGGCCGGAAGGGTGGCGTGCACGCGGCGACCTTGGGGCTACAGGAACGCTTCGGCGTGGACCGGGTGTTCGACACCAGTCTCTCCGAGGAAGGCATCATCGGCCGCGCGGTCGGCATGGCGGCTGCTGGGCTCATGCCGGTGCCCGAAATTCAGTTCCGCAAGTACGCCGATCCTGCCGCCGAACAGTTGAATGACTGCGGCACGATGCGCTGGAGAACCGTGAACCGATTTGCCGCGCCGATGGTGGTGCGCATTCCCGGCGGATTCTTCAAGTGCGGGGATCCCTGGCACAGCCAATCGAATGAAGTGCAGTGGCTGCATGGTGTGGGCTGGCGTCTGGCCATGCCCTCAAACGCACAGGACGCGGTGGGGTTGCTGCGCAGCGCCTTGCGCGGCAACGACCCAACGATATTTTTCGAACACCGCTCGCTGCTCGATGGCGGCTGGGCGCGCCGCCCCTACCCGGGCGATGAATTCGTGGTGCCTTTCGGCAAGGCCAGTCTGTTGCGCGAAGGCAGCCAACTGACCATCGTCACATGGGGCGCGATGGTGGAGCGCTGCGAGCAAGCGATCGGCGCCAGCGGCAAGTCGGTGGACCTGCTCGACTTACGCACGCTGTCCCCGTGGGATCGCGAAGCCACGCTGGCATCGGTACGCAAGACGCGCCGCTGCCTCATTGTTCATGAGGACACGATGACCGCGGGATTCGGCGCGGAAATCGCGGCCGTGCTCGCCAAAGAGACCTTCTTCGATCTCGATGCGCCCATTGAGCGACTGGCCATGCCGGATGTTCCAAGTCCGCATAATCCTTTGCTGCTCGATGCCGTGCTGCCGAGCATTGAGACGATCACGCGCGCGATCATCAACCTTGCCGAAATCTGATATGAGCAGCATCAAGGACGTGCTGGCCCCGCCGAACGAGGAAGGAACCCGGGCGACGATTCTCAAGTGGTGCAAGGCCGTCGGCGACTTGGTCGTCAAGGACGAGCCGCTGGTGGAACTGGAAACCGACAAGGTCACGGTCGAAATTCCCGCGCCGGCCAGCGGCACCTTGATTGAAGTTCTGAAACCAGAGAGCGCTGAAGTCAGCCCGGACGAAGTGCTGGCGCGATTGAGATTGCCTGGCGAATCGACGCAAGGCACGCAGATCAGCGCGCCCGCGGCGGCAGCCAAATTCGAAGGGGCACGCGAGGCCGTTAGTGCGCGCCAAGACTCCGAACTGTTGAGTCCTTCGGTCAGACGGTTGCTGCAGGAGCATGACATCGCGCCCGGCGCCATCAATGGCACTGGGCGTAATGGCCGGGTCACCGCGCAGGACGTGACGCGCCATATCTCTGCGGCGACACACGTCTCTCAGCCGACGCACTCTCAGCCGACACACTCTCAGGCCGCACGCGCTCCCCAGGCGGCGGTGGTCTCCCCGGCCGCAAAGCCCTCTGCGGGCGACGCGGATACGCTCGTGCCGCACACCGCCATCCGGCGCCGCGTAGCCGAGCACATGGTGCGCAGTCTCGCGGAAGCGCCGCATATCACGACATTATTCGAAGCGGACTTAAGCCGCGTGCTGAAGCATCGAGCTTTGCATGCCAAGAGTTATGAGTCGCGCGGCGCGCGGCTTACGTTGACCGTCTACTTCATCAGCGCCTGCGTTCGGGCGCTGCGGGCGCATCCAGAGGTCAATGCCACGTTTCTCCCCGACGCCATGGAACTGCACCCGGATGTGAACATCGGTGTGGGCACGGCGCTCGGCGACAAGGGGCTGATCGTCCCGGTGATTCACCGCGCGCAAGACTTGAGCCTGTTCGAGATCGCGCAGCGTCTGCATCGCGCGGTGGAAACGGCGCGCGCCGGCAAGCTATCGCCGCAGGATGTGCGCGGCGGCACCTTCACGATCTCGAATCACGGCGTCGGCGGCAGCCTGCTCGCCGCGCCCATCGTCATCAATCAGCCGCAAGTGGCCATCCTCGGCGTCGGCAAGGTGCAGCGCCGGGTTTGCGTAATCGACACGGAGGGCAGCGAATCGATTGCGGTGCGCTCCATGTGCTATCTCACGCTGACCATCGACCATCGGGCGCTGGACGCATTCCAGGCGAACGCCTTCCTAAGCCTCGTCGTCAAGACGCTGGAGCAGTGGCCCGATACCGCCGAAGCGCTGCAGGACTAAAGGTTCGGCTGCCGGCAGGCGTCCGTTGAGGCGGGACGCGACGCGCGACAGATAGAGTTCCGATGCGCCGAAGACTCGGCCGTAAATCTCGCGGCACAGCTCCGCCGCCTTCACCCCGGGCCAATTGGGCCGCAGCAACTGCGCCGGCAACAGCGGGTCGCGCAAATGCAAGCGGCGATACTCGTGGATCAGCAGCGTACGCACCAGAAAGCAGTCTTTAGGCTCGATGTCGCGTTGGCGCTTAAGTTCCGCCTGCACAGTCGCGAAGCGCGCGACGAAGCGTTCGTAGCGTAAGCCCAGATCTGCCAGGTCCCATCCCATTTCGACCAAGCGTTGCGGGGCGTCCTCGCCCGCAAGCGACGCATCGAAGGCAACGACCTTGGAGAGGAGTCCGCCCGCATCGCGCTGCGAGGACAGCGCCTGCGAATCCAACTCGGGGTGCGCGAATACATTGGCGGAAATCTCGCCGAAACCGCGCCACACCAATTCCTCGCGAATCTCATTTCGCTCGGCAGCCCGCATCGGCGGCACGACGATCAGTGTCCAGCGGCCGGACCACGTCGTATCGGGTTCGCTGTAGATGCGCTTGGTTGCCTCGGCGAACCGGGCGCGACCATTCTTGGAGAGGTGATATTCGCTTAGCTTGCCGGCGCGGCGTCCCTCGAGCCAGCCGTCATGCGCCAACCGCGCGGTCGCGGTGCGCACCAGACGTTCATTCAGTCCAAAAGGAGCCGCTAATTCGATCAAGCTGCCCAAAGCGATGGTGCCGCCCCGCGGCATGATGCAATCGCCGAACAGCGTCACGATGAGCGAACCGCCGCGCAGCGGGCGTTGGCGGCGAAATCGCGCGACTAGCTCGGCGGCCGCGGTAAGGGCGGCGGCAGCGACGGGAGCCGTGCGAGCTTTCTTGGCCATTTTCGGAGCCTTCCTGAGGATCGCCTTTATGACACAGAATTCTTTGCATTTCTATATTTTTTGTATCACAATGAGCCGAGGCTGAACTTCCGGGGGTTAGGCATGTACACGCAA
>Ga0302325_10008773_pt1 | contig 22175 bp, 21 predicted proteins | sample Palsa_T0_2_FD_201948 | JGI IMG/M metagenome (GOLD analysis project Ga0302325, IMG submission 201948) | Peat permafrost microbial communities from Stordalen Mire near Abisko, Sweden - Palsa_T0_2 | ecosystem: Environmental > Terrestrial > Soil > Palsa > Peat permafrost | place: Sweden: Abisko...
CCCAGATCTACGCCGACGGCCAGCGGGTCAGCGGCGCCGACCTCGCCGCCGTCAGCGGCAAGTACTTCTGGCGCCGGCCGAGCGCGGCCTCCCGGCGGCAATCGCAGGCTGCCGGGCCGCCCGGCAGCCTGCCCGACGCGGGACATGCCCATTTTTAACGCAGTTACCGGCGGAACCCGTCAGCGTCAGAGGCCGGCCAGCCCCGAGGATTTCGTAACGCCGCCCTGCAGTACTTCACTCCCGCGCAACTTCACTCCCGCGCAGGACTCCGCTTGCGGGTCGCGGTACCGCGACCGCGGTACGTCACACCGCCAGCTTCCAGGAGCCGGCGCATCCGCCCGATGCTGTATCCCGTCTGCGCGCAGAGCTGCCGGATGCTCTTTCCCGACTGGTACTCGATCACCAGGAGCCGGCCAAGTCGCTGTTGCTCACCTGGGGCTACTCGCTGCCCAGGACGGAACTTCGGAGTCTCAGTCACTGTCCCCTCGCGGCACCAGATCACCTCCGGGAAGATCCAGAATAAGCTCAGCGGCCTGCCCAGGCCAGCCCGCCCGGCCGGTACCGGCACGCCGCAGGCACCGCGCGTCACGCAGTGCGGTAGGCGGGCCATTGCCGTCCGCGCGGAGTGACACCCGGATCTGCCTCGTCGCCCCAGCCGGCCCAGCCCGGCCGCGGGTAGCGCGCAAAGAGCTCCAGGTAAGGACCTGGCGAGCAGGATTCGATGATCTCGTAAAGTTCGTCGGGCTTCCGGGAGTGCTCACGTTTGCGGGTCTCAATGATATTGACCTGCCGCCGGCCGGGGGGCAGGGTTCGCAGGGAGCCGCGGACGCCGAAGAGAATGAGTTCCGTCACATTACGGAAATAGAAGCCCACGCCGCGGCCATCCGGCCCGCCATCCTTACGGCGCTTGGCCCAGACCAGGTTCGATACGTAACGAAAGCCCCAGCTCTCCAGCACCTGAAGACCTTCAGGGAGCAATGCGTTGGGAACCCAGAGATACAGGTGAGCGCTGTCCGCGGCTACGTCAGCCACCGGCAAAGAGCAGATTTCCTTGACCGTCATGGTGTCGTAGCGATCCAGCCGCCGGTGCTCCGGGGCAACTTTTCCGGTGCGATTGATGAATCGCCATGGCGGATCAGCAAGAAGAGCGGGCCATCCGTCAGGTACCTGGGGAAGGGGCGGCAGGCCAGGCTGGGGCGCGACTACCACTGGATAACTCCTTCAGGTCTTGTCGTACGGTAACAGCAGGCCTGACCTTCACCCGGCCACTTTTCACCTGACCTTCACCCGGCCACCTTTCACGGTCTCGCCGGTGCGCGATCCCTGCGAGCAGGCAGCGGAAGGGAAGCAGCATGAAGCGCGGGCTTGTCCTGGCTGGCGGGGGCGTGGCCGGCATCGCCTGGGAACTCGGCGTCCTGCGCGGCGTCCAGGACATCGACGCTGATCTGCTCTCCAGCCTCACCGCGGCGGATGTCGTGGTCGGCACGTCCGCCGGATCAGCCGTCGCCGCCCAGATCACCAGCGGGACCGCGCTCGATGATCTTTATGCCGCTCAGCTGGCCGAGAAGTCCAGCGAGATCGAGGTCGACATCGACCTGGAAGACCTGATGGCACGGTTCGCCGCGGCAGCAGCCGGCGCGACCTCGGCCGCGGACGCCCGGCGACGGATCGGCGCACTGGCCCTTGCCACCCCGACTGTCAGCGAACCTGCGCGCCGCGCCGCGGTCGCCGCCCGGCTGCCCGCGGCGGCATGGCCCGGCCGCGTCGTCCTGCTGCCCGCGGTCGACGCTGAGTCAGGCGAGCCGGTGATCTTCACGCGTGACTCCGGAGTCGCGCTGGCCGATGCGGTCGCTGCCAGCTGCGCGGTCCCGGGCGTCTGGCCACCGGTCACCATCGGCGGGCGTCGCTACATGGACGGCGGCGTGCGCTCTGCCACCAACGCCGACCTCGCCGCCGGCTGCGACCGCATCCTGGTCATCACGCCGTCGCTCGCGGGCGCCCCCCAGCCATGGGGCAGCCTGGACGGTGAGATCGAGCTGCTCAAGCCTGCTGGTGTACGGGTGGTGCATGCCGACGCGGCCTCCCTGGCTGCGTTCGGCACGAATCCGCTGTCACCTGCCACCCGCGGACCAGCCGCCCGTGCGGGGCGGCGGATCGGCCGGGCCCAGGCCGGCGACCTCGCCCTGTTCTGGAACTAGCCCGTGCCCCGGCCCGCGGCGGATTCGGCGCTCGCCTACGCTGGCATGGACCAGGCACACCACTGACCGCGGTCACGCGGCGATGACATCGGAGCCGGTCATGCACTCGTCAGTTCCCGTGATCGACCTCATGCCCTGGGCCAGCGGAGACGAGACGGCCCGCGCCGCCGTCGCCGGCCAGGTCGACGAAGCGCTGCGGAGCGTGGGTTTCTTCCTGATCACCGGCCACGGCGTGCCAGACGAGCAGCGCGGGCGGGTACGCGCCGCGGCACGGGAGTTCTTCGCGCTGCCGCGCGAGGCCAAGCAGCGCTACGCGGTGACGGTCGGCGGCCGGGGCTGGCTGCCGCCCGGCGTGGAGGCCAACGGCTACGCCGAGGGCACGGTGACCCCGCCGGATCTGAAGGAGTCGTTCGCGGTCGGCGCCGACCAGCCGACCGGCGACCCCGCAGTCGACGGCTTCTGGTTCCAGCCCAATGCCTACCCGGCCGAGGTGCCGGGGCTGGAACCTGCCGTCGTGGCTTACCTGGCCCGCATGCGCGAGCTCGCGGACGAGCTGCTGGTCCTCTGCGCGGCTGCGCTGGGCATGCCGGGCGATTTCTTCACCCGGCACACGGGGCACGCCACGCACACGATGAACATCAACTGGTACCCGCCGATGACGCTGGCCGGCCAGCCGGAGCCCGGCCAGTTCCGGATCGGCCCGCACACCGACTTCGGCACGGTCACCATCCTGGATCGTGAGCCTGGCCGGGGCGGGCTGCAGGTCTGGACCGAGCAGGACGGCTGGCAGGACGCGCCGTACGCTCCCGGTGCCCTCACCATCAACACCGGTGACCTGCTCGCCCGCTGGAGCGGAGGCCGCTGGAAGTCCAACCGGCACCGGGTGCTTCCGCCGCAGGCCGATGCGCCGGACGAGGACCTCGTCTCGCTTGTCTACTTCTACGAGGCCGACCACGACGCGGTGATCGAGTCGCTGCAGCCGCCGATCGGCAGGCCGAACGACTACGCGCCGGTCGTGTCTGCGCAGTTCCTGAAGGAACGCCTGGACGCCATCACCATCGGCTAGCGACGTCATCACCGTCGGCTGGCGCTGAAACCGTCGTACGTGCCGCCCCATCGGCTCCGCACCCGCAGCTCCTGCAGGCGGATCCGCACCCGCAACCCCTGCAGGCACAGGCAGGCATTGAACGGGAACTGCCGGACCGGCGGGGGCAGCACGCTGTTGACGGCGGCGATCATCCGGATCACGGATTCGAACTGCCGCTAGTCGCGCTCGGTCCAGGGCAGCTGCATCAGCTCGCGGACCGGCGGAGGCAGGAACCCGGCGGTCAGACATTTTTACCAAAAATTTACCTTGAGTCCCTGCGGAACCAGTGAGTGCAGCCGAGCTGCCCTCCAGGATGTGGCCAACCTTCGACAAATCGAGCGCCCGGGTCTGCCCGATTTATTCAATAGTGCGCCCTTGGTCCAGCCGCTCGTTAGCATAGCCAGGCAGCACCGAGGACCGGCAGGTAGACTGCCCGGGCTATGGGATGACATGACTGCAGCGCTGCCTTTGCTGGCGCCGCTGGGCAGAATGCTCCCGGGCCCTCCGGGCAGTGGTCGCGGGCTGCTTTTCATTGGCGGATGTGATGGGAGTCGGGATGCGGGTTCTGGTTCTGGGCGGGGATGGGTTCTGCGGGTGGCCGACGTCGTTGTACTTGTCGGATCGCGGTCATGAGATCACTGTCCTGGATAACCTGAGCCGCCGGAAGATCGATGTTGATCTTGAGGTGGAGTCGCTGACGCCGATCCGGCCTTTGGGGGAGCGGATCCGGGCGTGGGGTGAGGTGACGGGCCGCCAGATCGGGTTCGTGAACCTGGATCTGGCGACGGAGTATGACCGGCTGGTCGCGGTGCTGGCGGAGTTGCGGCCGGATGCGATCGTGCATTTCGCGGAGCAGCGGGCGGCGCCGTACTCGATGCGGTCGGCGGCGACGAAGCGGTACACCGTCGATAACAACGTGCGGGCGACGCATAACCTGCTGGCCGCTTTGGTGGAGACGGGGATCGATGCGGCTTTGGCGCATCTGGGGACGATGGGGGTGTACGGGTACGGGTGGTCCGGGAGCGCGCCGATCCCGGAGGGGTACCTGACGGTGAAGGTGCCGACGCCGGACGGGGAGATCGAGCGGGAGATCCTGCACCCGGCGAATCCGGGGTCGGTGTATCACATGACCAAGACGCTGGATCAGCTGATGTTCTCGTTTTACGCGAAGAACGACGGGCTGCGGATCACGGACTTGCATCAGGGGATCGTGTGGGGGACGCAGACGGATCAGACGCGCCGGGACGTGCGGCTGATCAACCGTTTTGATTATGACGGTGATTACGGGACGGTGCTGAACAGGTTCTTGATGCAGGCGGCGATCGGGCATCCGCTGACGGTGCACGGCACGGGCGGGCAGACGCGGGCGTTCATTCATATCCGGGACACGGTGCGGTGCATCGAGATCGCGATCGCCAACCCGCCGGAGGCGGGGTCGCGGCCGCGGGTGCTGAACCAGATCACCGAGACGCACCGGGTGCTGGAGCTGGCGAAGCTGGTCGCCAGGGAGACCGGGGTGGATATCGCCTACCTGCCGAACCCGCGGCAGGAGGCGGAGGAGAACGAGCTGGCTGTCCGCAACGACCAGTTCCTCGCCCTCGGGCTGCAGCCGACCACGCTGTCGGACGGGCTGCTGGCCGAGTGCACCGAGGTCGCCGCCCGGTACGCCCACCGCGCCGACCCGACGAAGATCATGGCCCGGTCCGTCTGGCGGGCCGGCATGGAAACCTCCGCCGACCTCCTCACCGAAGTCCCCCCGCACGCAGGCGCCGAAGCGCACGCTGACACCCAGGCACAGGCCCCGGTACCCGCCCAGCCATAACCGGCCCGGCTCCGGCCCGGCCAGCCCGCCGGGCCAGCGTCAGCCGCCCGGTCCGGCGCCCAGCGAGATCGCATGAGTGCCGGACCGCCAGTTGACAGCTGACGGCGCGCAATGCGGATACTGGGTTCTAGCTTGCGATTTTGCCAGTTAACCGAGAGAACAGGGTGCCGGGGAGACGCCTTATGCGGAAGCGACAGCTGGCACGGGGCGGGCGAACCCTGGAGGAGCGCGGTGGCAGACGAAGTCCCCTCCGTATCCGGCAGGTTCGCGCCCGGTACCCGGATCGCTGACTACGAACTGGCGGAGCAGGTTGGCTGGGGCGGCATGGCGGCCGTCTACCGCGCCCGCGACGTCCGGCTCGACCGATGGGTCGCACTAAAGATCCTGGCCCCGGAGATTGCCCGCGACGATCCGTTTCGCCAGCGGTTCATCAGCGAGTCGAGGGCCGCGGCCGCCGTTGATCACCCGAACATCATCCCTGTCTTTGAGGCCGGCGAGGCCGGCGGAGTCCTGTTCATCGCGATGCGCTATGTCGGCGGCGGTGACCTGCGGACGCTGTATCGCGAGCTCGGCCCGCTGAGCGCGGCGCGGGTTACCGGCATCATCGCCCAGGTCGCGTCGGCGCTTGACGCGGCCCATGCGGCCGGCCTGGTCCACCGTGACGTCAAGCCGGCCAACATGCTGCTCGCCGAGGTGGCCTGGAGCGGCCGGCCCGATCACGTCTACCTGACCGACTTCGGGCTCAGCAAGCAGGCGCTGTCCGCGGCCCTTACGCTGACGGGCCAGTTCATGGGCACTCTCGACTACATGGCTCCCGAGCAGATCGAGAGTCGCCCGGGGGATAGTCGCCCGGTCGACGGTCGCGCCGATCAGTATGCCCTGGCGTGCTCGGCCTTCGAGATGCTCTGCGGCGTGCCTCCGTTCGAGCGAGGCCAGGATCTCGGGCTGCTGTTCGACCAGCTTTCGGCTGCGCCACCGTCGCTGGCCGCTCGCCGTCCGGACTTGCCGGCGGCGATCGACCTGGTCATGGCGCGGGCGCTGGCGCGCTCGCCGGATGACCGTTACGACAGCTGCCTGGACTTCGCGGCAGCCCTGGGCGATGCGTGCGGGCTCGAGTGGGGCGCGAGCGGGCGGCTCATGCCCGGCGCCCCAAGGGCTATCACCGAGCTGGCCCTGCCGTTAACAGCGGCCGCACCGCCTGCCACAGCCGGCCCGCCGGGAGCTCCGGGCCCGCCGAGGGTGCCCGGCCCGCCCGGGACGCCCGGCCCGTCGGACCTTCCCGGGGCGCCCGGCCCGCCCGTGGCGACGGACCTACCAGAGGCGGCGCCGGACCTACCGGGGACGCCAGGGACGTCCGGCGCGCCTGATTCGCAGCGCCCGCCTGGTTCGCAGCGCCCGCCTGCACGACGGAACCCGGTACGTCACCCGGCGTGGACGCTCGCTCAGCCAGTGACCCGTCAGCCAGGCGTGACCGGTGGCGCTCGGCCGGCCTCGGCGGAGGCCGGGCTGGCAGCGGGCGGGCTGGGCGCTGGGGGGCTGGACGCTATCGGGCTCGGGCCGCGGACACCGGCGCCCGGCTCGTCCGCGCCCACGAGGCTGGCCGAGCCATACCCGCCCGCCCGACGCGGCCGGTCACGCCGTCGGCTGCTCGCCGCTGCCGCCGTCGCTGTCGTGGTCCTGGGCCTCGCCGCCGGCGCCTTCGCCTTGCTCGGCGGCAGCGGGCCTGCGCCCGGGGCCGCCGGCCGGTCATCCTCCGCCACGAATGCCCCGGCCAGCTCGGCGCACGCAGCGAGCACGGCCCACGGCAAGCACCCGAAGGCGGCTGCCCGGGGCCCGGCCGGCACCGTCAAGGCATACATCGCCGCAATCAACAGGCATGACTACGCCGCGGCCTGGAACCTTGGCGGGCGCAACGGCCCGGCCTCCTACCCGGAGTTCGTACAGGGATTCAGCGCGACCGCCAGGGACACCCTCACCATCGTGTCGGTCAGCGGCGATGTCGTGACCGTCCAGCTGTCCGCCGTGCAGACCAGCGGCGCCGTCATGACCTTCCAGGGCACCTACACCGTGCAGGACGGCGTCATCACCGGCTCCGCCATCAAGCAGACCAGCTGAACCCGGGCCAGCCGAACCCGGGCCAGCCGAACCCGGGCCAGCCGAACCCGGGCCAGCCGAACCCGGCCAGCTGAGCCTGGGCGAACAGCGACCGCAGCGCCTGCACCATCGGCTCAGGCGCTGGCGGCATCCGCCATCTCGATCAGCTCGGCGATGAGGCTGGGCGTGGGCAGCCTCGCGAGCGTGTCCAGGATCTCGGCAGCTGCGTACGCCGCGTTCTCCGGAGCCGCGCGCCTGTCCAGCGCGACGTTGGCCTGAGCTCGCAGGAAGTTGAGCCTGGTCGCGATCAGCATGCCGAACGACTGCTCGCCGCGCAGCCGGCCGGTCCCCCCCGCGGCCTGGTAGGCAGCCAGGCTCCGCTCGGCTGCAGCGCGGTCCAGCAGGCCGTCGTGCACGTGCCACTCGACCAGCAGCCTGGCCAGCTCCCGGTCGGGGCCCGCCGGGCCGACGTCGTCCCAGTCCAGAACCACCAGCTCGCCAGAGCTGCCGACCAGCACGTTGTCCGGGTGCAGGTCACGGTGACAGGTGATCAGCCGGTCTGCGGGAGCCGGGGTCACCAGCCTCGCGAGCTCACGGAGCAGGCTGGCGCGCCCGGCGACGGCTGATCCCCAGGCCGCGCGCTGCCCAGACGCCGCGTCGGCCAGCCGGTCCCATGTCGCCGGGCCGGGAACCGTCTCGTACCACCGGTCAGGCTCACCCGCCGGCGGCGGGGCATGCGCGTGCAGCCGGCCGAGCAGATCACCGGCGCGTCCGGCGGGATCGGGCTCCGCCGGGTCGATCGGCGCGCCGTCGATCCACCGGTAGAGACGCGCCCACCGCCCGTCGAGATCCCCGGTCAGCCTGACCAGGAACCGCCCGTCGGCGGCGGGCACGCTACCGGGCAGCAGGATGCCAGCGGCCCCGAAATGCGCTGTGCACGCCGCTTCCCTGCGCACCGATTCCTCGTCGGCTCCCCCGAGCAGCTCCTTGAGCGCATAGCTTTCCGCCCCGGCGTCCAGCCGCCAGATACGCCCAACCGCGCCCCGTGCGACCAGAATCATCGACGCGTCCGCTCCCGTAGTCATGCCATACGCAGTGCAGACGTGCCGGACAAGTTCCTGGCCACCCTGGATCATCCCACTGACGGAACCACCTCCGGGCGACAGCCGGCAACCGCTTTCTCCTCCCGGGCGCGACTGGCGGCTGCCGCGGCCTGTGCCAATCCCCTGGATTGACCCACTGAGGCAGCGCGGATTCTATGCCGGGCTCGCGTCCCCGGCCGCTCCGGCCGCTGGCGGGCCAGCGCCCGGGTGGCCGCGTTCCAGCGCGGCCTGCAGCGCGGACATGCCGCGCGCTACGTGGTTGCTTACAGCCCGGCCGCTGATCCCCATCGCCAGGCCGATCTGGGCCTCCGGCAGGTTCGCGTAATACCGCAGGACCAGTGCCTCGCGCTGCCTGGCCGGAAGTGAGCGAAGCGCCGCCACCAGGCGGGGTTCTGGCTCGACCCCGTTCCGCCGCCCGGCGGATGGCCGGCCTGGCGCACCGCCGTCCGGTCCGCCGCGCGCCGGGCGGCCTGAGCGCGCTCGCCTGACCACCACTTGCTGCAGGTAGAGCAAGGCGCGGTCGCCGTCTCGCAGCTGCCGCCATGCGCCGTGCATGGCGACGAACGCGTCCTGGACCATGTCCTCCGCTGTTGCCACGTCACTCACCAGGAGCGTGGCCAGCTGAGTCAGGGCCCGGTAGTGCGTCTCGTAGAGCACGGTCAGCGCCTGGTCAGCGTTCCAACCGGGCGAGCCGCGCTGCACGCTGGCCGACCGCGCACCGGGCACCTGCCTGGCATCGGCCACCCGCCTGGCATCGGCCACCAGCAGGGACTCGGCCGGGCCCGCGGACTCAGCTGGGCCTGCGGTGTCAGCTGGGCCTGCGGTGTCAGCTGGGCCTGCGGTGCCAGCTGGGCCTGCGGACTCGGCTGGGCCTGCGGTGCCAGCTCCGCGTGCCCGTGACGCCGCAGGCGCCCGGTCGGCGGTGTGTGGCGCCGCCCCGGCCCGGCTGCTCAGCTGGCGCAGTCGCGCCATGACGGCCGTGACGTCCCCCGTTGCGGCGAGCGAGCGCACGTGAATGGCAGCGGCGGTGCCCAGGGACGAGCGTTCGATCAGGCCGGCCGCCGCGCCGGACTCCTCAGCCGCGTCGGGCTGGCCGGCCGGGCCGGGCTGGCCGGCCACGCCGGGCTGGCCGGCCACGCCGGGCTGGCCGGCCGGGGCGGACCCGTCAGCCTCGGCCCAGGCGACGGCATCCGCTGCGTCGCCGGGGCGCTGCCCATCGCGGATGCCTGCCCATCGGCGCTGCCCTGTCCACGCGCCGTAGACGCTGGGGAACTGCAGCACGCAGGCGCCGACGAAGAACGTCCGCAGGCTGGTACCGCGGCGATGATCCCACTGGCCGGCCCGCACGACCCGGATGAAGAAGTAGCGCAGCGCCCTGGCCACGGTCTCGGCCGCGACCTCCAGCCGGTCATCGGCGCTCAGCGTCTCCGGCGCGGCATCGCCGGCCAGCGGGCGGCCCGCCGCCTGGCACCGGGCAGTGATCTCTCCGCTGCCGATCCAGGCCAGCATCACCGCCAGGCCGTAAGCGGCAAGGCTGGACGTGAACATCTCATGCACCGGGCCAGCGAACCTGGCGGCGGACAGCTCGTCGAGCAGCTCACGGTCGGCCGCCGCCCGGCGGGCGGCGTGGTCCTGCCGGGCGTTCGCGGGGGCGGCGTGGTCCTGCCGGGCGTTCGCGGGGGCAGCGTGGTCCTGCCGGCGCGGCCGGCCGACCTGGGCCGATTGCCCAGCCCGCTCAGCTAGCCCCATTGTCTGTCCTCCGCGCCAAGGCCCGGCAGCAGCCGTCAGGTCGCCGCGTTGACCCCTACCCCGCTATTTAACGCTCCTGCCAAGGATCTTGCCGGAAGACAATCTACGAACCAGCCGGACGGTCCTTCTTCGCCAGCTTGCTGACCACGGTTTCGTAGGAGCCATCGACAGCCTCGAGCACCTCGTCCGCCGGAATCGCGCCCGCGATCCGCAGGCTGTTCCAGCCGGAACGGCCGATGTAGGGCATCACTGAGGCGTCGCCGGGATAGCGCAGCAGCCACTCGTCGGCCGCCTCACGGTTCGCGCCGCACTTGACCCCGACCGTGGACACAGACCCGGACCCTGACCCGAGGAACGCGAAGATCTTCGGCCCGACCTTCACCACGACGTCACCCTCCCAGGGCTCGTCCAGCCAGGCGCCGGGCTTGGCCAGGCAATGGGCGAGCAGTTCGTCCCTTGTCACGCCGGTCCTCCTGTGGCTGTCACGCCAGACCGCAGTCACGTCCCATCCGCGTCAGGATGCCAGGTGCCTGGCCAGGAACGCGAACGCCCTCGGGTAGGCGTCGAGCTTGTTAGCGCGTTTGGCCAGGCCGTGGCCCTCGTCGCCGTAGACGAGCAGCTCGCACTCCTGGCCGCGGGCAGTCAGCGCCGCGTGCAGTTGCTCTGCCTCACTGAGCGGCACCCGGGGATCGTTCGCGCCGTGAATCATGAACAGCGGCGCGCGGATCGCGTCGATCCTCGTCAGCGGCGACGCGGCGAGCAGGAACTCACGGTCATGCTCCAGGCTGCCGTACTCGCGCTCGCGCTGGGCCCGCCGGTACGCCGAGGTGTTCTCCAGGAACGTCACGAGGGAGGAGATCCCCACGATGTCGACGCCAGCCGCCCACAGCTCCGGCTGGAACGCGAGCCCGGCGAGCACCATGTAGCCGCCGTACGAGCCGCCGAACAACGCGGCTCTGCGCTGGTCGACGCCCAACTGCGGCAGGTACGCGTGGATCGCGTCGAGGTCGGCCACCGAGTCAAGCCGCCGGCTGACGTCGTCGGCGGAGTACCAGCGCTTGCCGTAGCCGACCGAGCCGCGCACGTTGGGTACGAGCACCGTGTGCCCGGCCGCCGCCAGTGCCTGGACCAGCGGATTGAAGTTGCGTTTCGCCTGGCTCTCCGGGCCGCCGTGGATGACGAGCACCGCCGATCCGGCCAGGCCCGGGTCAGCGGCCTCCGGGCTCCGGTAGACCAGGCACGGCACCAGCTCACCGCCGGACGCCGGGATCTGATGGGCCTCCGGCAGGGCCGCCGCCGACCCGGCCAGCTGGCCCGACGAGCGAGTCAGCGCCCGGACCCCGGCGGTGCGCGGGTCGGCGTGCAGCACGTCGCCCGGCATCTGCGCTGCCGCGATCGACATCACCACCACGCTGCTGTCCGGTGACCAGTACGGGTCCGGCAGCGGAACGTCGGTGACGCAGCCGGCCGCCGGCAGCGGGATGTCCCGCAGCGCGGCACCGGTGGCGGCCTCGTGCAGGGTCAGTCCGGAAGCTCCGTCGTCGTTGCGCTCGACCAGGATCCAGCGCCCGTCCGGCGACACCCAGCCGGTCAGGTCCAGGGTGTCGTCGGTGATCAGCCATGTCCACCTTTCCGCCGCGAGGTCGTAGCGGGCAATGCCGGTGAACTCGCGGCCGCGGTTGGTCGTCACGATCAGCCCGTCGCTGCCGGGCAGCCACTGCAGGCGCCCCTGGCTGGCGTTCTCCCCCGCGCCGGTCAGGGCACGCAGCCGGCCCGGCCCCGGCGGCTGGCCGAGATCGGCGAGCAGCACCTGATCGGAGTTGGCCACGGCCGTCGGCACGCTCACCGCCAGCCAGCGGCCATCCGGTGACGGCACCGCCTCGGACACGCCGCCTTCCGCGGCGAAGCCGGTCTGCTCGGTGCCCGTGGCCAGATCGCGCAGCACAACGTCGAAGCTGACGCCGTCCCGCCGGTTCGTCAGGTAGCAGATCCGCCCCGGCGAGACATCCGCGAGATTGTGCAGGAAGCGCGGATCGCGCACGAGCGGCTCCAGGTCCGCCAGGCCGGCAGGCCGCCTGCCTGCCAGCGGCAGGCGCAGCAGCGACAGCTGGCTGCGCTCGTTGCCGCCATCGTCGTGCGACACGACGACGGCGCGCTGGCCTGGCAGGTAGCGCCCGGTGCAGGCACCGGGCAGCGCGGTGAGCGCCTCGGCGGATCCGTCCGGCGAGATCTCGGCGAGTTGCATTGAGCCGCTCTCGTCGCTGCCCGCCAGAATCCGGCCAGCCGAGTCGGCATCGAGCGCCCGGTGCACCGAAATCGCGAGCCACTGTGGCAGATCCAATCCCATAGCCGCACTCTGCCACAAACCGCGCATCTCGGTACTGCGGCATCCGGGCGCCAGCCAGCCGCCGGTCCCTGCTCGCGCCAGCCGGCCGCCGGTCCCTGCCCGCGCTGACCGCCGCGGCGCCGCGCCTCCGGGCCTGCTCGTAGGCTGGGCATATGCCAAGCAGCAGCACCGCCGGCGAGCTACTGCGCCGCTTCCCGATCATGGACGGCCACAACGACCTGGCCTGGGCGCTCCGCCAGCGGGCAGAACGCACGCCTGGCCGGGTCGATCTGGCCGCACGGGTCACTGGCACCCAAACGGATCTGCCGCGGCTTTCGAGCGGCGGGGTCGGGGCCCAGTTCTGGTCGGTCTACGTGCCGGCCGAGCTGCCGGGCGCCGAGGCCGTCACCATGACGATCGAGCAGATCGACCTCGTGCGCGAGATGATCCGCCGCTACCCGGCCTTTCTCGAGCTCGCGCTGACCGCCGACGACGTGGAACGGATTTTCGCGGCGGGCAGGATCGCGTCGCTGCTTGGCGCGGAGGGCGGTCACTCGATCGCCTCGTCGATGAGCGTGCTGCGGGCGCTGTACGCCCTCGGCGTCCGCTACCTGACTCTGACTCACAACCTGAACGTTCCCTGGGCGGACTCGGCGACCGACGAGCCGGCCGCCGGCGGGCTGACCGCGTTCGGCCGCGAGGTGGTCGGCGAGATGCAGCGGCTCGGCATGCTAGTCGACCTGTCCCATGTCTCGGCTGCCGTGATGCGCGACGCCTTCGACGCGGCGGAGGCGCCGGTGATCTTCTCGCACTCCTCGGCGCGGGCACTCTGCGATCACCCGCGGAATGTGCCCGACGACATGCTTGCCCGGCTGGCCGGGAACGGGGGCGTGTGCATGGTGACGTTCGTGCCGTCGTTCGTTTCCCCGGCGTGCCGTGAGTGGGAGCTCGAGTTCGTCGCGGAGCTCCGGCGGCGCGGCCTGGACCATCAGGATTTCTCCGTCTGGCGGCGGCTGCTGCCCGAGTTCGCGGCCACGCATCCCCGGCCAGCGGCGACTCTCTCGCAGGTTGCCGATCACGCGGACCACGTGCGCGAGGTCGCGGGAGTCGAGCATGTCGGCCTCGGCGGCGATTACGACGGCACCGATGGGCTGCCCGACGGCCTGCAGGACGTTTCCTGCTACCCGGCCCTTGTCGCCGAGCTGCTGGACAGGGGCTGGAGCGAGGCGGACTGCGGTCGGCTCGCCAGCGGGAACATCCTGCGGGTCATGCGCGAGGCCCAGGCCGCGTCCGCCGCCATCTCGGCACGCCGGGACCCGTCCCATGCGCGCATCGAGGACGTCGACGGGCCGGGGCAACCCGCCGGCTGACCGGCGCGGGGTGAGGTTAGCTGGGGTGAGGTTAGCTTTCGCCTAGCCACTGGTCATCGAAGGCCCTGCCGCCGTACAGCGCACCAGGCGCGTCCAGTGTCGTGGTGCCCCCCGCGTTCACCTGGACGATCTGGGCGTCCTTCCAGTTGCCGTCAGTGAACCCGCCGGCCTGCTGGCTGCGGTCTGAGATCGTGACATTGTCGAAGTTCTCCATCCCGAAGTCGGCCAGCGGCAGGACGCTCGTACCGAACGGTGCCTCGCTGATTACTTCGGCCGACGAGTTCTTGCAGGTGGAACCGGAAGGGCACGCCGAGTTATAGATCTGCTGCAAGCCGGTGGTGATGTCGGTCAGCGTTAGCGTGTAGTTGCCCGATGCGTAGGCCACGGACGCCTGCATCGCGTCACCCGGGCTGACAGTCAGCGTCGAGGCCACCGTGCCAAGCGGGAACATCTCAAACCATGCGGAGTACACGGGCGTGGTGCCCTGGCACTGGGCCGTGATGCCGTCCTGCTCGACTGTCCCGTCAGTCCAGCCGTCCAGGCCGACCCATTGCGCGGCATCGGTGCCATACGGAGCCGATCCAGGCGTAGTGGCGCAGTTGGCAGAAGGCACGTTGAATGTCGCATCCACATCCGGGAATGTCCCATGCGCCGACTTTGGCAGGGCGATGTAGCCCGCCCAGTTGGTGGAGCCGAGTTGCGTCACATTGTTCGGGTCGGCGGCAACGCGGCCATGGAGGCTGACGTGGACGGCAGGGTGAGTGTGCGAGTGGTACTGTGCCGCAGCGCTAGCGGACGATCCCCCTGCTGTCAGCACCAGCGCAGCGGCGGATGCTGTTACTGCCAGCCATGGCCTGAGCTTCATCGCTATGTCCTTTATCTGAGATACGCACCGTTATGATTTGGCGACTACTTTCCATGCGCATTCCGAATATGTAAAACATGGTATTCGCTGCCCATAATGTGCGGGCAGACGTGGTTGTTTTCAGGCCGCTGGCCAGGACGCCGGGGCTTTGGCAGGCCACCTGGCCAGGCACTGGGCGATTCCCGTAGTCCCGGGCCCGATCTTGCCCGTGGCGAGGTGTCGCGGTGCCAGAGTTTCCGCGTGCCAGTAGCGTTTGACCCATGCGACTCGGTGTACTGGACGTCGGATCCAACACTGTCCACATGCTTGTCGTGGATGCCTACCAGGGCGCCCGCCCGGTTCCCGCGTACTCCCACAAGGCAGAGCTGCGGCTCGGGGACCATCTGGACAGTGCCAACCGGCTGTCCCAGGACTGCGAGGTCCAGCTGCGGGACTTCGTCACCGAGGCGCTGGACGTGGCAGAGGACAAGGGCGTGCAGCAGCTCATGGCGTTTGCCACCTCCGCGGTGCGGGATGCCGCCAACGGGGACCAGATGATGGCGCGGATCCAGGCGGCAACGAAGGTCGACATCCGGGTCCTGTCCGGGCCGGAAGAGTCGCGGCTCACCTTCCTGGCCGCGCGGCGCTGGTTCGGCTGGTCCTCAGGCCGGCTGCTCATGCTGGACATTGGCGGCGGCTCGCTGGAAATCGCGTCGGGGGTGGACGAGGAGCCGGGCGTCGCGGTCTCCATGCCGCTGGGCGCGGGCAGGCTCACCCGGGACTGGCTGTCCGGTGATCCTCCGTCGGCACAGGAGATCCGGCAGCTCCGCAAGTACGTCCGGGCGCAGATCGCCGCCAGCGCGGGGACCGTGATGCGCGATGGCCGTCCCGACCACGCGGTGGCCACCTCGAAGACATTCCGCCAGCTCGCCAGGATCGGTGGCGCCGCGCCGTCCAGTGACGGCCCGTACGTCCGGCGGGTCCTGCGTCACCCCGAGGTCAGGAAACTTGCCGAACGGCTGGCCAAGACCAGTGCCGCCGAACGGTCCCAGCTGCCCGGAGTGTCGAGAGGGCGCGCCGGGCAGCTAGCCGCCGGGGCGATCGTGGCAGACGCGGCGATGGACCTCTTTGACTTGCCCGAGCTGGAGATCTGCCCGTGGGCGCTGCGCGAGGGCGTCATCCTGCGGCGACTGGACGCGCTGCCGGAATAGCACTCGCCTGAGCAGCGCCGCCCCTTCAGGGGCCGCCGTTCCGGGGCGCCGGTCCCAGGAAGCCGGTCCCAGGAAGCCGGTCCCAGGAAGCCGGTCGCCGGTCCCGGGACGCCGGTCACATGCCGCGGCCGCCGGGACATGTCCCGGCGGCCGCGGGTTTGTCCGGGGCCCGCGCTCTTGTCCTGGGCCCGCGCTCTTGTCCTAGGCCCGCGGGTTCGTACCGGGCGATCGGCTCAGGTACTGGGGGATCCGCCCGCATCTGGCTGGCCGGCGGCGGGCGGCTGGCTCGACGCCGGCGGCTGGCCGTCGCGCTCCGCGCGGTGACTGGGCACGGTCCGGGTTGTCGGAACCTGCGCCTGGCCGAGTTCACCCTGGCCGAGGCCGTCGCGCCCAGCCGGTGCCTTCGCGGCGACTGCGGGCTGCGGCTTCGCCTGCTCAGCGGGACCGCGGCCCCGCTGAGCAGCAGGCGCGTGCCTGCCCTCGGCCGCGCCGCCGTTCCCGGTGTTCGCGGCGTTGCCGGCCGCGATGGCGCTGGCTACCGACTTGGCAACCTCTTCCTCCATCGAACCGCGGGCCGCCTCGCCGGCGACAAGTGTCGTCACCACGTCCCTGATCTCCGTCAGCCTGCGGATCGCCTCGGTGTGCCGCGCGGTCAGCAGGTTCAGCCGACGCTCGGCCCCGTCATGGATCGCGGTGGCGCGCGCGGTTGCCTCGTCGAGGACCTGCTTCGCCTGCGACTTGGCGGTGACCACCGTGCTCTCTGCCTGCTTATGCGCATCAGTGATCGAGCGCTCCGCCTCGCTGCGCGCGGAACCCCGCGTCTTCTCGGCCTCTGTCCTGGCTGAGGCAATGGCGTGCTCCGCCTGCTCCTGGGCGGCGCTCAGCATGCGATCGGACTGCTCCCGCGCTTCCGCCCGGAACTTCTCGGTCTCCTGCTGGGCCTCACTGCGGATCTTGGCAATTTCCTCTTGCGCACGGCTTTTCTGCGCCTTGGCCTCGTCGTCGGCCAGCTTGAGTATCTGGCCCATCCGCTCGCTGATTTCCTCATAGGCCGGCTTGCCCCCGGCGGCCTGCCGCGCGGAGGAAAGCTCAAGCCTGAGCCGCTCGATCTCGTCGAGTGATCGGGACAGCTGCTCTTCGAGATCCCGGGTCTGGCTGCGCGAGCGGGCCACGAATTCGTCGACCTGCCGGCGGCTGTAGCCCCGCATCTCCTTTTCGAATGTGTCTTCCTGGCCCATCTCGGAGAGGAGATCAGTCTGGTCGGTCATGGTGTCACCCGTCGTGGGTAGGGCAGACCCCGATGAGCCGGGTCGGCCGACTGTGCCACAGGGGGTGGCGCGGTCGGGATCTGCGGGGTTCGTCTCGTCTTGTGCGGCCCGCTGTGGCTGGTGAGCCGGGCCGCGGGCCACGCGTCCTTGGCTGAGGATATCGCGCATGACTCTTGTCCCGAAGGACACTCCGGCGCAACCGAAACGGCCGAGTATCCTATTTTGTCCATTTCTGGGCGGGGAGCGAGGTACTGCGTGAGATCATAAGCCGGTGGCGGTGCCCGGGTGAGCGGTGCCGGGTGATCAGGGACAGCCGCCCGATGATCAGCGGCCGGAGCCCACTGAAGGGCCTCCGGAGCACAGGGGAGGCGGTCGGGCCTGTGAGCTACATCGGACCTGCGGGGCTGATCGGAACCATCGACGGGGCCGCCCCGGTCGTTCATCCTGGAGCCTGGATCGCTCCAGGCGCCGTGGTGGTGGGCAGGGTGACCCTCGGCCCGTCGGCCAGTGTCTGGTACGGGGCGGTCCTCCGCGCGGATGCCGATGAGATCGTGGTCGGCCCCGACTGCAACATCCAGGATCATTGCTGCCTGCATGTCGACGAGGGCGAGCCAGTGCTGCTGGCCGAGCGGGTCAGCCTCGGCCACCGGGCCGTCGTGCACGGCGCGCGGGTGGAGGCCGGAGCCCTGATCGGGATCGGCGCCATCGTGCTCGGCCGTGCCCGGGTGGGCGCCGGCGCGCTGGTCGCCGCCGGGGCTGTCGTCCTGCCGGGCGCAACCGTGCCGCCCGGAGTCCTCTACGCGGGCGTGCCCGGCCGGGTGGTGCGCGAGCTGACCGACCAGGACGCAGCCGGCATCGCGGCCACCGCCGCTCACTACCTGGAGCGGGCCGCGCGGCATCGCGCCGCGACGTGGCGTGAATTTCCGGATATCTGAAATCGCAGCGCTGCATTGCCGGGTGACGGCACACTGCGGGTATGCCGGATACATCAGGCGGCACTGTCGCCGCACTGGAATCATCATCCGGGCGCGCCGCGCGTAACCGCACCCGAGGGTGGTCAGAAAATGATCCCGATGGGCCATGCGGCGAGCCAGGGTTGCGCCGTACCCTGACGGCAGATTCCCGCGAAACCGCTCAGCCAGGGGAGGTGCACGCGATGCGTGACTACATCGACCTGCGCGTCCATGATCTCGTGGCGCTCGACGAGATCGAGCTGTACGCGGAGGTCCTGAGCGCAGTCGCGGCAAGCGACCGGCCGCTGACCGATGACGAGATCGACGAAGTGCTCGGCGTGCTGCCCATCGCCGGGCGCCTGCCGGTCCGCGCCGAGCAGCTGCTCGCCGGCCAGCTCCGCAACGCCGACCCCGCGATGCCTGCTGCCGTCACGCTGCCTGCGGCCGGCTGACCGCCGAGCCGGTCAGTCCCCGGGTACGCCTGGGTGGTCGCTCTCGCGATGAAGGCAGTCCGCTGACAGTGGTTACGATCTGTCGGCGATCACCGGCAATATCCGAACCGCTATCTGACTCGGCGAGTCCCGCCTACGTTGCCGAGCGCCCGCCTACGTTGCCGAGTCCCCGCCTACGTCGGCGGGGTGGCCGGGGAGCGCTGCCGGGGCCACCGGGCCCGCGAACATGACGTCGGTGGCCCAGTGAGTGAATCCCAGGGATTCATACAAGCCGATCGCCGCGGTGTTGGACTCGTCCACGTAGAGCATGACCTGGAGCAGGCCGAGGGAACGCAGGTAACGCAGCCCGATCACGGTCAGCGCGCGCCCCAGGCCAGTGCCGCGTTCCGCAGGGTCGACCCCGACTACGTAGACCTCGCCGATCGGCTCATGGCTGTGGCCTGCCTGCCCGCCGCCATGGTCCGCCGCCGCGCCGTGGTCGGCCCCGTGCTCCGCCCCGTGGTCGGCCCCGTGGTCGGCCCGGGGCTCCGCGCCGCCCTCGTCTCGCTGCGCCCGCGGGCCGTCGCCAGGGCCTGCCGCTGCAGTCCGGCCGTGCACCTTGGTCCAGTGGAACCCCACGATCTTCCCGCCGCGCTCCGCCAGGAAGAAGCCATCGGGGTCAAACCACGGCTCCCGCTCGCGCAGGTCCAGGTCCGCGCGGGTCCACCCGCCTTGCTCCGGATGACTGGCGAAGGCCCTGCCGTTGACCTGGAGCCACTGCTGCTCGTCCTGGCCGACGGCGAAGGGGCGCACGGTGACGCCATCCGGCAGCCGGGCCTGGCCGATCCGCGACAGCAGCGAACGCCGCATCTGCCACAGGGAACGAACCCGATCGAAGCCGGCTGCGGCGGCCAGCCTGGTCGCGGCGGGCAGGTCACCGTGCGCCCAGAGTCGCAACGGCCCGTGGCCGGCCTCGGCCACCAGGGCGAGGGTGAGGTCCAGCCCGAGTCCATGGCCGCGATGCGCGGGATGAATCACCAGCTCGCCGCTCGGACCCTCGATCGGGCTGGCCGGGTCCAGGTGCGCGTATCCGGCCAGCTCGCCGCGGCTGCGCAGCAGCAGGTCGCGTGCGCCGGGGTCACCCCCATAGCGCAGATGCAGCATGACGTGCTCAGAAAGCGGCCGCACGTCATCCTCGTCGGTGGCGGCACGGACAAGCTCCAGCACCATCGCAGCCTCGGAGCCAGGGATCCGGTCGCGGACGCTCAGCTCCGCGGGCCTGTCATCGCCCGGCATGGGGGGCGCTGGCCTCTCTCCCGTCGGCTGCCTGATCCAGCCCCCCGACTGCCGCCTGATCCAGCCCGTCGGCTGCTTGATCTAGCCCGTCGGCTGGCTGATCCAGCCCGCTCGCTGCCTGATCCAGCCCGCTCATCCCCGGGATCAGCTCGCTGCCCGACCCGGGCGGCTTCCTGCGGGCACCGGGCTTGTCCTGGGACGGGACAAAGCGGTATCCGACGTTACGGACAGTCCCGATGAGGAGCTCGTATTCCGCCCCGAGCTTCGCGCGCAACCTGCGGACATGCACATCCACCGTCCGGGTGCCGCCGAAATAGTCATAGCCCCACACCTCCTGGAGAAGCTGTGACCTGGTGAACACCCGCCCCGGGTGCTGGGCGAGGAACTTCAGCAGCTCAAACTCCTTGAAGGTCAGGTCAAGCACGCGGCCGTGCAGCCGCACCGTGTAGCTGGCCTCGTCAATGACAAGCTCGCCGGAGCGGATCTCGCCGGACACGGACAATGCCGCGACCGTCCGGCGCCCGATCGCAAGCCGCAGCCTCGCCTCGATCTCGCCGGGCCCCGCCGTGTTGAGTATCACGTCGTCGGCGCCCCAGTCGGCGGTCACGGCGGCCCAGCCGCCCTCGGCCACGATCGCCAGCACGGGCAAGTCGACTCCGCTCCCTCGCAGCAGGCGGAACAGGCCCTTGGCGTGCATAAGATCACGACGTGAGTCGATCAGCACCACGTCAACGGGCGAGCCGCCGGCCACGGTGGCGGCGTCGGCTGGCCCCAGCCGCACCGAGTGCGGCAGCAGGTCAAGGGCCGGCAGGATCTCGGCCGACGATTCCCTGGCACCGGTAAGTAGCAGCACGTCGCTCAATCGCTGCCACCTCCGGTCCGCGGCGCCGCCCGCGGCGACCTGCCCATGGAGACCTGCGAGGACTGGGGCGGCGTTGCCCGGACTCGCCTATAAGGCGAGGATAGCTGACATGGCCATCGTGACATTGCGCTACTGGGCAGCGGCGAGGGATGCGGCCGGGACGGCCGAGGAGACCATCACCGCTGAGACCCTTGCCGATGCGCTGGCTGCCGCGAGCGCACGGGCGGGTCAGAACACCCGGTTCCTGGCCGTGCTGGCGCGCTCGTCGTTTCTCATTGACGGCGCCCCGGTCGGGATCCGCGCTCGGGACGCGGTGATCCTGGACGACGCTGCCGTCATCGAGGTGCTGCCGCCATTCGCCGGCGGGTAGCCGGCCCGGTCCGCCGGCGAACAGCGGCGTTCCCGTATCGCGCTTCCGCGCCGCCCGGCGGCTCACTCCGGGGCCGCTCCAACAGCGTGGCTGGGACTTCACTGTCGCTCTTACTACAGCGGAGTCCCAACCACGCCATTGCGGGGTGCCGCCGCTGGCCGGGGGCTCCGGGTGCCGAGATAAGCCCTTGGCCTGCCGCGACAAGCCCCTGGCCTGCCGCGACAAGCCCCTGGCCTGCCGCGACAAGCCCCTGGCCTGCCGAGATAAGCCCCTGGCCTGCCGAGATAAGCCCCTGGCCTGCCGAGATAAGCCCCTGGCCTGTTCGGTGAACCATCGGGGCAAGCCTGACGTTTACCTGAATGTGGCCGGCCGCAGCAAAACGAGTCGCCGGAGACCGCAGCGACAGGTCTCCGATGAGGAACTGGTGCGCTCGCTCTACGCTGAGCACGCCGGCCCGCTGCTGCGGTACGCGCTGCACCTGACCAGCGGCGACCGGCAGCGCGCGGAGGACATCGTGCAGGAGACGCTGCTGCGTGCCTGGCAGCATCCAGGTGCCATCGCCGAGCGGCCGGCCAGGCCCTGGCTCTTCGCCGTTGCGCGAAACCTCGCCGTGGACGCGTACCGTGCCAGGCGGGCACGGCCGCGTGAGGTGGGGGAAGCGGCGCTTGAGCTGGTCCCGGCGCCGGATGAGGCCGACCGGGCACTCGAATCATGGGCCGTGGCCGATGCGCTGAAGGCGCTGCGGCCCGAGCACCGCGGGGTACTGCTGGAGACGTACTACCGTGGCCGCTCGGTGGCCGAGGCGGCCGCGGCACTCGGCATACCGGCCGGCACCGTCAAGTCGCGGACGTTCTATGCGCTCCGGGCGCTCAGGCTGGCACTAGAGGAACGGGGGCTCGCGCCATGACCGGGCCTACCTGCCGCGACATCCGCCAGGCTCTCGGCGTCTATGTGGTTGGCGCGATCGATCCCGCGGAGCGCGTGGCGGTCGATGCCCACCTGGCCACCTGCGCCGATTGCCGTGCGGAACTCGCCGGGCTGGCCGGCCTGCCGGCCCTGCTCGGCCGGGTACCCGCCCACGACGCCGAGCGGCTGATCCTGGACGGTGCCGGGCTGAGGGACGACGCGGAGCCGAGGGACGGTGGCGGCCTGAGGGACAGTGCCGGCCTGAGGGACAGTGCCGGCCTGAGG
>Ga0302325_10008777_pt1 | contig 22170 bp, 18 predicted proteins | sample Palsa_T0_2_FD_201948 | JGI IMG/M metagenome (GOLD analysis project Ga0302325, IMG submission 201948) | Peat permafrost microbial communities from Stordalen Mire near Abisko, Sweden - Palsa_T0_2 | ecosystem: Environmental > Terrestrial > Soil > Palsa > Peat permafrost | place: Sweden: Abisko...
ATACAGAGTACTTCCCTTTGTTATAATATTAACAGCAACATTTCTATTGTCACAATATCGCGTAGTCAACGGTTAATAGTTGCTTCTTTCCAATATATATCTCAGAACCAAGATCCGTCTTCTGTGTTTCCTTCTAGATCTTCTACATGATGTTTGAGATATGGTTACCTAAACACTACGAACGTTGTCCCTCCTAGAAAATGTCAATCCTTCTCCCTCTGTACATCTATCCCTAGCAGGCGCCTGAGATACCCTCTGCAATGCATAATCTCCCTTCCTCTCCCCTATATCACTCTACTGAGGTACACCAGAGCCACACTTCACCCATCTGTAAGCTTCACCGTAATCTTAAACCCCTGTTCAGGACCTTGCATGAACACATTGGTGATCCCCAAAGCGCCCTACCTCTCCACCATCCCCCTCCTAAGGAACCGCACCGATATTCGCACCCTGGGTTACGTCGCCACACGCTACACCAACAAGCCCATCGATGATGTTCTCAAAGAAATATGGACGTATGCGAATTGGAGCAGTATCCTGAACGATAGCAGGATGGCAATTGAGGGAATTTTATTCAATGAAATTACGGGGTTATATGATTGGAGGAAAATTTTATATCTAACGCAGGCGAAGGAGGAGGTGAAGGCTGCTGCGGGATTGGGAGAGAAACTCGTTGGGAAGTGTTAGGAATTTATAATATTGAGTGTACTCAACTGAATACTAAAGCTCATAATCCAGGCACGATTCTTGATCGTGTTTGGAATTATTTGAATTTGAGCGATATCAGTGTCATTTATGAGGAAAGTTTCACGGATTGGCTGGATCGAGGGACTTTCGATACTTTGACCACATTCCAAAACGGCTCCATTTATCCAAAATCTCAGCTGGCGGTTATGCTGCATTCGCTGCCGGACCTTGCGGATAAACTTTTGAGGTGTATGGTGAAGGAGTTGGAGGCGATGGCGGATTAGTTTTTTGTTACCAATATGGGGATTAAGAATGAATACGGTATTGGCATAGCTTTCCGGACTTGTTTGGAGGGCTGGTCGTATCACTTGACAACACAAAATACCGGAATAAATCAACGTTGCTTCACAGAAATGACTTAAGGCAATATTTCAGGATCTTATCTCGGAAAGCCTCCTGGAAAATTCGGGCTTCGGCCGGGAGAAAAGAGAAGAGGGGGTCCAATGCCCCCGGTCTATCGAATGGAAATAGATGGTCCCGTATCTATGAGCCTTCGTGGGACTTTGAATTAGCAGGCATAAATTGCACTAACAGCTGCGCCGCACAAGATGTCGTTGTTGTCATGATAAGAGTTGTGACAGGTGGTGTTGATGTTGAGGGAAAGTGGGTTGTTAAAACATTGAGGTGCGGCGATTGGCGCGGGTGAAAATGGCCCGAGAGCCCCGCCATTGTCAGGGGCAGGAAATTTGACCTTCTTGTTATCTTCACCCTCCAGACTCCCTTCTTTTTATCACAAGCAATGGGAAGAACTTTGTACATATTCAATTGATTTCTTTAACCTCCGCAATCTCTTTCTTCTTCTTTTTGACCGCAAATATGCCCGAAAAGATCTTGGACGACATCTCTCATCGGCGATACAATCCATTGCGGGGCACCTGGCTTCTTGTCTCTCCACACCGGACAAAGAGGCCATGGCAGTAATCATCCCCAATTCAAAGTTTGAAGCTCCGCTAACTGGTTTGCAGAGGCCAGCAAGAATCTCCGTCGAAGATTACACTGCCTGAATATGATCCAACAGTATGCGTCGCACTCCTTGAATGATTGCCTCCTGACCAAACTTAAAGTGCTACCTCTGTCCTGGAAACAAGCGCGCACAAGGCGATGTCAACCCAAAATACGAGAACACATTCGTCTTTGTCAATGACTACAGCGCAGTCAAAGAATCTCAAGCAGAATACATCCAAGAAGGAGATCCCAAAGGTGCCTGCCTCCCCTTCCCTTCCCACTCCCATCACCCCACTCTAACAACGCCCAGACCTCTCCAACCTCCTCCTTCGCGCCAATCCCGTAACGGGCAAATGCTACGTCCTAACTTTCTCCTCCTCTCACAATCTAACCCTCGCCGACCTAACCCCCGCGCAAATCCTCCCTGTCGTCCAAGTCTGGACTCAAATTTACACCGCGCACCTCTCGCCCTTGAATCCACTCTCCCTGATCTCCCAACCCACGACCCTCCCACCAGCAGGCCAAACGATCGCAGCCCCAAACACGCAGTACAAATGGATGCAGATCTTCGAGAACAAAGGCGCTGCAATGGGCTGTTCAAACCCGCATCCTCACGGCCAGATCTGGACCACGACCGGACTTCCTGAAGAACCGGCGCAAGAACTTGAACAGTTGATTAAATACCGGAAAGAGCACAGTGGACAAAATTTATTGGAGGATTATGTGAAGGTTGAGATGGAGAAGGAGGAGAGGATTGTGTTCCAGAACAAGAGTTTCCTGGTTGTGTGTCCGTGGTGGGCTACTTGGCCGTTTGAGGTCATGATCGTGAGTAAGGTGCATAAGAGAGCATTGGTTGATCTAGATGACGGGGAGAAGGGGGATTTCGCGGAGGCTATTGCGGAGGTTACGAGGAGGTACGATAATTTGTTTGAGACGAGCTTTCCGTATAGTAAGTCCCTGCCCATTCCTCCCACATTTTCAATTGGAAAGGAGGCTGATTCTGGCAGGCTCTGGCATCCACCAAGCTCCCCTTGAAGGCACGGAGGAGGAAATCAACGCCTCGCATCTCCACATGCACTTCTATCCACCTCTCCTCCGTAGCGCTACAGTCCGCAAGTTCCTTGTTGGCTACGAACTGATGGCCGAGCCACAGCGGGACATCACGCCGGAGCAAGCAGCCAAGAGACTGAGAGATGACTGTGGAGGTGAACTGTATAGGAAGCACTTGAAGTAGACTCGAAAGCAGCATAGTTGAGCTATTACCCATTAGCATTAGATTCAATATACCACACAAATCTCGCGTATCTATTCACACTCCTCCCTTCTCTCCGTATCATATCATTACGCTTTGTTTCATTCATCTATAATTCAAGTGACACCTCTATTGCACATACTCCCCCCAAACCCACCACATCCACACCAACGTCCCCGTACTAACCACCACGGGCCCCGCAAGCGGCTTCCCCCACCTCGCGGTCCCATACCACCACCACTCGCTCATGAAATGCGCAAACGCAACGGCATACGTCAAATACGCCAGCTGATAGAACGCCGCATTATCGATATTGTAAGCCGCGTACAATCTCACGAATGCTTGAATTGCGGACCAGGTGCCGAAGGTTCGTGAGGAGAGGGCTGTTACTTGGCGGTTGAGAGAGGGAGAAGTGTGTTTTGTTGGGTTGGGGATGGTGGGGAAGGAGGTTGGTCCGTCGTAGACGCGCGAGGTGAAGGAGAGGGTTGAGTAGCATTGGATTGTGTTGCCTAGGGCTGTGATTGCTACCTGTGAGAAATTGTTAGAGCGTGAGAAGAGGAAGCCGGTGGGGGAGGAAGGGGACGTACGAAGACGAGCCACTTTGGGAGGAGACCTTCGTGTTGTGGGAGGTAGGATTGCAGGAGGCTGATAACGGAAGACATCGTGCTGTTGTAGCTTGTCGGAGCCTGAGTTTCTGGAATACTGAATCAATTGAAGTGAAAGAGAAGGCCTGCAGATTTTGTGCTTTTATAATTTCAGCTCTCCACCGATATTTCGTGGCTTTCAGCCTCCCTCTTTGCTTTTCCCTCGCGTGGCGTCGTCGAATGGGAAGAAGCGGCCAGAAAAAAAAGTTCCCGAGGCAGCGCAGAGCGCAGATCAGGGGACGACAAGGATGTCTGGCTCGAGCTCCCAACCCAACCTCAACAACATCACTGTCAGCGCGAGATCCCATTCTACTGACAACACATCCAGCAAAATCCGCAATCATGGATCTCAATGTAATGCTTGAGAAGGTCCCCAAGCCGGTCGTCCTGGCCTTCGCGGCATTGGGAGCTATCGTCGCAGCCGGCAAAGTATTCAGCTATATCCAGCTTCTCCTGAGCTTATTCGTCTTGCCGGGAACGAATGTAAGCTTGCCTACCTAAGACCAAGAATTTCGATTCTAATGGAAAACATAGCTGCGAAAATATGGCAAGAAGGGAACCTGGGCAGTGGTGACCGGTGCCTCAGATGGCCTGGGAAAAGAATATGCAATCCAACTTGCGCAGAAAGGCTTCAACCTCCTCCTCGTCTCCCGCACCGCTTCGAAACTCGACACCCTATCCGCTGAAATCACCCAAAAATACGCTGGCTCTGCCATCTCTGTCAAGACGCTCGCTATGGACTTCAGCAAGAACGAGGAAGCGGATTACGCGAAATTGAATGCGCTGGTTGATGCACTTGATATTGGAATCTTGATCAACAACGTGGGACAGAGCCATAGTATTCCTGTGCCATTTATTCAGACGCCCAAGGATGAGATCAGGGATATCATTGCGATCAATTGCATTGCTACGTTGAGGGTTACGCAGATTGTGGCTCCGGGCATGGTACAAAGGAAGCGGGGCTTGATCTTGACAATGGGAAGTTTTGGAGGCTGGTCGCCGACACCACTGTTGGCTACGTACTCGGGAAGCAAGGCATTCTTGCAACAGTGGTCGACGGCATTGGGTGGTGAGTTGGCTGGCTCAGGTGTGGATGTTGAGCTGTGCTTGAGCTACCTGGTTACCACGGCTATGAGCAAGGTTCGCAGGACGAGCATGTTGATTCCGAACCCAAGGAACTTTGTGAAGGCTGCTTTGGGTAAGGTGGGAAGAAGTGGTGGTGCGCAGAATATGGCGTATACGAGTACGCCATTTTGGGGCCATGCTTTGATGCAGTGGTGGGTGGAGAATACCCTCGGACTCGGATCGCCGTTCGTAGTCAAACAAAATAGGATCATGCATGAGGATATTAGGAAGCGAGCTTTGAGGAAGGCGGAGAGGGAAGCCAAGAAGGCTTAAGGGTAGGAAAATGGAGGAATTAAAAAAAACACGCCGTGGTTGAAGGTGTTTTTAAGGTGCCGGTGGAAAGGGGATAGGGAAATATTGACATGGCCAACTGGGAAGCTCAATGCTGAGAAGATGGAAGCGAGCGATGGCGATACTACTTGTGGGATACTCTATAACTGAGAAGGGTGTAAAATAGAAATAAACAATGCATGAATCATGTTTCTAGGAATTATTGGCCAAGACCGAGAGAAATATAAATGTGCTCGACCGGAAGGTGTGATCCGAGGACCAACCCAAACCTTTCATTAGCTAATTTTTTAACTTGTAGACACATACCTATTGTCTTTCCAGGATTTTCATCATCAATTAGCTACAATTCATTGTCATCAAGTCTCAAAAGGCACGCTTGTATTATCTCCAATATCACGTGATGCGTGGCTGGGAAATTTCGAGATTCGGCCTTTAACGCGTCTTCGAGGCGCATCTCGACTTTACCAGTGTTTACAGCTCCCATCAACCACCAACGACGCCAGCCACAACCCTTGCACTCCTCTCTTTCGCCACTTCGCAGCTCCTGTAGCTCCCCATGAAGTTTTTCTAGATAAAGATTTACCCGCTGTGTCTGGTTTTGCGACAGCGGCTGCTCGAGCTGCTCTACAACGAAGATGTCGTTCCCGGCGATGCAGACTCCTCAGCGGCCTTTGCCAGGCGCATACTTCAATACTCCTGCAGCATCCAGATTCCAAGGCGGCGCTCCTATCCGTCAGCCAATCTTCCAACCCCAAAACACAAGACAGCCCTCGAATCCTACCGGCAACCCTGCGCAGCCGGTCTCTCAATCGCGCGAAGTCCCTCCTCCCAAAGCCCAACAGCCCATCCAACGGGCTGCTCGAACAATCAATGAGGTGTTGCAACGAGAAGCAAGTTTTCCCGATCTCGACAGTTATGTCAGACGTAAGTACTCGACCGGGATTTGAAGAACAGAGCTAACAATGTAGCAGAGGGCATTTCTTCCGACTATGATCTCCCGAATAATACCACTGAGGCTGCATGGTCACCGTTCCAACGAACAAAGATGTACGATATTCCAGATAAGATCTTCGAGCAATATAATCGGGCGGAGGTTTCCACGATGATGGGGCTGTTCGCGGAGCTGAACCATGCTTGGGTTACGATTGACAATGCGCTGTATCTGTGGGACTACACAAACCCGAATCCAGATGTCATTGGTTTCGAGGAGCAGTCGAACAGTATTACGGCTGTGAAGCTTGTCATTCCGAGGGCAGGGGTCTTCGTGAAGGAGATCACACATCTTTTGGTAGTTGCTACTACGGCGGAAATGATCTTGCTGGGCGTAGCTTCAAAATTGGAGACTATCACGACTGTTGGGTCGAAGTTGGAAACCCCTGGTGTTAGGACGGTTTCACTTTACCAGACCCGCATGTCGCTTTCTATCAGAGGCATCAACGTTCAGGTCATTGAAGGATCGGCTGCTACTGGGCGCATTTTCTTCACGGGGAGAGGAGACAACGAGATCCATGAGCTCACATATCAACAAGAGGAGAAATGGTTTGCAAGCAGATGCGGGAAGGTCAACCATACGAGTCCGGGCTACACATCTTTGGTTCCTGCGATATGGTCTGGCAAAACTCAAGAGCACATTGTGCAGATGGTGGTGGACGATACTCGACGATTACTCTACACGCTGTCCTCCGAATCTTCGATACGAACTTTCCATATGGATTCCCCGAGCACGCTTCAACAAGTCATTGAAAAGAAGCGACAAGAGTGCTTGCGAGATATCAGTCACATGATTTCACAATCGACTCTGCTCACCAACACCATGAAGATCTGCTCCATCAGTCCCATTTCGGCGAAGGAAGGCTCTAAGCTACATCTCATGGCCACCACTACGACCGGCTGCCGATTATTTCTCAGCGCAACTCGCGGCTATGGGTACTTGAGTAGTCAAGGGGCGCCTCAAAGCATGCAGGTACAACACATTAAATTCCCGCCGCGACTGGAACCCAGACCAGCTGGACAATCATCGCAAACATACCAAGGCACGGAGCCAGCCACCGAAACTTCTTCGCTTGCTCTTGCATTTACTCAAATGGGTCTCCGCTTCCCACCTGGTTTCTTCTTTTGCTTCGTCACAAAGAACGACAATTCTGGACGGGACTCTCTCTTTCTCGCTGGCCCGGATACTGGTCGAATTGCAGCGCAAGCTCGAGATCTCGCTGCCCAAGCTACGAAATACTATGAACAAGCTTGCTGGATTTCTCTGAATAGTCACGCTGAAGATGTTGGTCTTGTTACAAAGCCTTTTGCAGCAGCGTCGCAACCTCTTGGATTTGGGAACGAACTGGCTGTCCAATACGATGAAGCGCCAACTGAGGTTGCAATTCTAACCAACAACGGAATTCACATCATCCGACGAAGACGCCTAGTAGATATATTCGCTGCTGCGATCCGCAATCAAGGTGGTGATGAGGCCCTCGAGGCTGAGATCAAGAAATTTATTCGACATTATGGCCGAGGCGAAACAACTGCTACTGCTCTGGCCGTTGCCTGTGGGCAAGGAAGTGATATTACTCCTGGAGATCCTAGAATCACTCGAGTTAGCGATCCTGAGACTTTGGAGCTGGCTCGGAAGTGCTTTGTAGAGTTCGGAGGACGACCTTCACTGAACGAGAACATGGTATCAGAGGGTCCATCGCAGGCTGTTGACAATGTGCGACCATCTTCGCGGCACGAAGGGTTAGCATTATACATGGCACGACTCGTCCGATCACTCTGGAAGGCATCTGTGATTACTCAAGAAGTCCCACCAAAGGACGGCGGACCAATGAAGATTAAGTCCACGGTTCAATTGCTCAAGCTGACCAGCGTCCAAGATGACTTGACGAAGCTGGCGACCTTCTTGGAAAAGAATAAGTCATTCATTGAAGGTCTTGCTGGACCGGAGGGTCTTCAACGAGTTGGGAGTCAACAGGAAGAAATTGCTCTTCAAGGTGAACATCAAGCTCTCCACTCCCTTCAAAAGTTGAACTCTAGTATCATTGAGGGTATCTCTTTCGTTCAGATGCTCTTTGACGAGCGGGTTGACGAAATTTGGACTTCACTCGATGACTTAGTCAAGCAGCGACTTCGGGAGCTCACATATGAACTTCTCTTCTCTTCCGATCAGGGCAAGGATCTCGCCAAGGTCTTGGTCAAGGCCATCGTCAATCGAAATATTGCCAATGGCTCGAATGTCGACACCGTTGCTGAAGCATTGAGACGACGATGCGGCAGCTTTTGCAGCGCTGACGATGTCATCATTTTCAAGGCACAAGAACACCTGAAGAAGGCTTCCGAAGTTGGCGCGAAGAGTGATATGGGACGGAATCTTCTAAACGAAAGCCTGAGACTCTTCCAGCAAGTTGCTGGTGCTCTTTCGTTTGAAAACCTGCAAAACGCTGCCGACCAGTTCATATCACTCCAGTTCTACGCTGGTGCAATCAGTCTAGCGCTTCTCGTTGCTCGCGAGTCTGATCGTGGGAACAGAGCCTTGGCATGGGTTAATGAGAAGAAGCCATTGGATGATGCTCGCATTCCCCTTTACAACTTCCGCAAGCAATGCTACAATCTCATCCATCAAATTCTGCTCGCTGTCGATGCAGCCACCAGCGCAGAGCCCGAGATGCAGGATGGCCGACCCACTCTTGCTGCGACTAAGCGCAACGAAGCTCACGCTGTCGTCAATAACTCAGATGACGAGCTCTTCCAATTTGACTTGTATGAGTGGTACCTCAGCCAAGGCTGGGTTGACATGCTCCTTGCCGTCGATTCGCCCTTCATCATTGAGTTCCTCACTCGGTCAGCTACTACTAACGTTGAGAGAGCTGATCTGTTATGGAGATACTACGTGCACCGTGACAGCTTTTACGAGGCAGCAGTTGTTCAGCTCGAGTTGGCCAAGAGCGAATTCGCGATTCCTTTGGCGAAGAGAGTCGAATATCTCAGTAGAGCAAAGGCAAATGCTTCGGCGCAAAGTCAAGGCATTGGGAGACAAGCTCGACAAGTTCTGTTGTATGAAGTCACCGAACTCCTTGATGTGGCCAATATTCAGGATGAGCTACTTCATCGATTGAGTGCAGATGAGCGTGTCCCAGCAGAGCGGAAGGTATCGGTGGTTCAGGTGCTCGATGGTCATATCTTGAACTTGACTGAGGTATGTTGTCTTCGTTCTATCACTTGGCACTTGGCTTTACTGATTCTTCTTCAGCTTTACAATGAATACGCCGACCAAGCATCCTACTTCGATATATGCCTTACTATCTATGAAGCCGCTTCCCACCGCAATGAAGCCGACATCAGCGCCACCTGGCAATCTCTCATTGAAGCCACACACCAGAGAGCCGACAACAACAATGCAAACCATTTACCCTACGAAGCAATCATCAACATGATGCGCGACATGGCCCACCGCCTCTCTCTCTCCGAAACTACCTTCTCTCCCACCCTCCTGATCCCGATGATCGAGCAATACGCCCTCGAATACCAAAACGACGTCGGGCCCCGCACCTGGGTTCCAGATCTCTTCATCGAAGTCGGCTTTCCCTACGAGACGATCATCGCCACCGTTCAGAACATGTGGTACAACAACGCCGCTCCTTTTACCGGCCAGCGAAAGAACATCCTCGCCAGACACATCGTATATGTTCTGGGTCAGTGGTACGAAGAGTGTATCCGTACCAACACGCGATTATTCGGAACCGATGAGAATGCGGAGGATGTTAATCAGTTGCTGGAGACGTTGAGTCATGAGCCGCTGGGGCCGCCGGATATAGATGCGCTGCAGACGCTGAAGAGGAAGATTCAGAGGGCTTTCAGATGAGCGCATGTTCGCAACCGAGGATTTGACTTTGTATTGGAAAGAAGGGATGGAAGGAACGGATGATTCAAGCATGCAGCTGGCGTTTGGGACGGATGCATCATGCATATCTTCAGTATCAGCGCCTTCGAAGGGAAGGGTATATTATGAGAAGTAGTTGATTGATATTTGTTCCGAAGGTGCATGGATGAAATGGAAGAGATGAAAAGCAAGATACGGGGGTTGGTTCTTGCACATATGTACCTTTAGAGTCGTGGAGCCTTTGATACCAAATTTGATTGAGGAGATGTGGTTTACTTCAGCCTTTTCGTTTTGTGTTCGTGATTGCGGGGGGAGGTGAAGTTCTTTGAGTGGATTGGGCAGAGAGGGTTGGAATTTACCACGTGACAAGGCCATCTGGGGCTGTGCATCGTCTGACTCTTCACCGAAATCTCTCATCAAATCAAAGACTAGCGTAGAGGCCCTGAGGATATCCCGTACGAGCGTCGTAGTTAAGCCGAGTAGCTATAGGAACGAAGCCGGCTATCTAAATGGCTCATCTCCCCAAATATATGAAGCACAGGTTTTCAAGATGCCAACCGCCAACCTAGAAACCAAAGTTCAATACAGAGGATAGCCGAAAGGGTCTGCACCATATCACCATGACGTCCCAAACAGAATCAGCGGAACAACTCCCCGAGAATCAAGGGCTCTCAAAAATAGAGTTTCGGAAGCTCCTCCAGGCCGAGATGAAATTCAAGCAACGGTCTCACAACACGTACGAGAAGACCCATGCCCCGGAGCTCCTCAAGTATCAGCAAACAGAAGAGCAAAAAGACCCCGACTTTTCCCCCGTCGAAAATACCCAGAACCTCCCGCCCGGAATTGATGCAGTCTTAATCGGCGACTCCATGCTCGAGCGCCTCAAAACTACCGGCTCACACACCCGCATCGCGCACCTCCCCTCCTCCTTCAACGCCGGCGTCGGCGGCGACAAAATCGAGAACGTGCTCTACAGACTCGATCTCGGTATGATGGATCTGTTGGAATCGCGAAAAGTCAAGCTTTGGGTCGTGATGATCGGTACCAACAACCTCAGAAAGACACGACCGCTGAGTGAGGTTGAGGGTCAAAGGTATAGGTTACTGCTTCAGGCGCTTTTGAGGATTGCGCCGAGAAGTCAGATTCTTGCGTGTGAGGTTTTTAGGAGGAAGGATGTCGATGATGAGTTTGTGGAGAAGTCGAATGAGCTGCTGAGAAGTGTAGTTGAGGAGGTGGATAGGAATTTGGGAGGGTGGAAGGGGAGGATTTGTTGGATGGAGGCGCCAGTTGAGGTCACGAAGGAGAGGTTGGTGGACCATGTTCATCTTGATAGAGAGGGGTATAGGATTTGGGATGAGGGCTTGTATGGGAAAGTAGAAGAGTTGCTGGAGAGGTCGGAGACCTCGGAATAGCATAGCTTAATTAGTTCCAATGTCGATGATCGGGTAAATGGATAGCAAGTGAGTCGCAAAGCTAGCAGTATTCGAGTCTGAAGAGTGGAATTCTGCTTGAGCTAACAAAGGGGGATACGAAAGTTCCGGCACAGAGTAACTTGTAAAGAGAATATAGGGCACAGAGCCTGTGGCTTACCCTATGGTCCTGTGGCTCTGGGTTGATTAACGAGCCCTGGAACGCGCCTGCAAAAAATCTTCGGCTACAGCGCTCTGGGCGTAGTAGTTGCCCTGCCTGCGAGGTAGCTTAGGCCTAAAGTTAAACGGCTCCAGTGATTGATCTTATAAGCTTCTACAGGCTTTGAACACTATTCTCCTGACTTTAAGCTGGAACCTCCATACATTATCCAAGAAAAGAATTCACTCATACAAACCCTGCAACCAGCCCAGTTGCAACCAGCACTGCAATTCCCAATCCCGCCACGCCTCCTCCACTTCTCGATACTCCAGAATCGGCATTCTTCCCCATAGTGATACAATACCCATAAACCCCACTTTTCGTCCCATTAATACACTTTTGCCAAGCAGCTTCTTGACTCGTAGATGAGTTGCAGTACCGCAAACAGCCGTCATTGAACGTCGCGATTGCGACATTAGCGCCGCAACAATGCTCTAGAATGGTGCTTGCGGTGTTGTTGCCGTTGTAGTAGATCACGCAGGCTGTTGCGGGTGGGGATGGTTCGGTGAGGAGGAAGGGAGGGGCGGAAATGTTGTAAAGGGCGGCCATTTTTTGTAGTGTGTGTTTGGTGTGGTGGAGGGGAAGTTAGTGAGAGAATTTCAGTTTGGAGGTTAGATGAGGTGGAGAGAGTCAAAATAGAGCTTGATTGAAGAGTGTTGATTAGAGAGGATTGATCGGGGAGGGTTTAGAATACCGTTAATTGAAGAAGGTCAAGTAAAGAGAATCGATTGATAAGGGTGAATTGAAGAGACTGTTTCAATAGGCTGCTCCGAGAGGTTTAGAATATATGATCAAGGTGATGGTGCCATGGTGGTAGGTCATGACGAAGGAAGGTTCTTGTGTGATGTGAATTCGAATTTGGATGTCGTGCCGCACCGCAGTAAAAAACCTCAGGGTCCACGTCCCTTGCCGTTTTCCTTCAATAGTGCATCCTCGTTGTACAGTCAATATGTTGGTAAACATAGCTACTGCAGCCATATTAATGCCTGTATATGCATTGTTTAAAACAAGGATGCTGGACCCTCGGACAACTGTTCAAGATATTAATCTGGGGAATTCACTGGGGCTGTGGAAGCAGGCACTTGCTGGGTACACAGCATTGAAGTAAGATTACATCCAACAAGCCTAACTACAGAGCCAACATTTATGATTGCAGACAGACATACCAAGTTCGTGGAGGACATAAGATCTCCCACTGGAGAAAAGAGCTGCGCAGGGCCCGAGAAGGTGCTAGAATCTGCATACAAGGAAAACCTTGGCGACGACTAATTGGACCAAGGGTGAAATAAGGCGGGTAGTTATGTCTACAGGAGTTGCCGAATACAATCAGTGAGAGGACGAGGGATGCCCAAAGGACATATTAGGGGTGAGTAACGGAACATGAAGAAGACTTTAGAACTCCCAGTGCATGATTTTCGCTAGTTCTGCTAATTTGCATGTTTGTGCTCAACTCCTTAGCTGGACGTGCTGTCGTTCGCAATTAATTTATGTGCGTCTGTTACTGGCTATTTGGTACAAAATGTTGCTCGAAAGGCACAGGAAATCGCATAGAATTCCCAGTATCATATGAAACAGTTGGCGGTGGCACCTCCTTCCTTGCAATGTTTGTGCTAGCTGCCACTTCGGTAGCTAAATATACAGGAGGTATACTCATCGGGCGAGGATTCAAAGGATTGGTCGCGGCTAGCTCGGGTTTATCTCCAGCATAACCCCCAAAAGGCGCAGGACCAGGAGTATAAGCTTGCGTTGGAGACTGGATATCCGAAGACTCGGCTGTCGCTGACTTATTGCGGCTGCGACGAAGGTATAGAAATACTAGGCCAAGAATAAGGGCGACACCGCAAATCGGGCCTACAACCGTTCCTGAAATTGCAGCACCAGAGAGACTGTTATGATTTGATATGGCGGTCGGGCTCGAAGGTATAGTTGTTGTCCGAGTTTGGGCTATAGCTTTTAGTAAATAGAATACTAAACAGATCTGAAATTTACTAACTTAGACTAGAACTTGATAGGGCGGCCTGGCTCGAAGTAGAAGTGCTTGTCCCAGTTGTGTCTGGAGCTATTAGAAAATAGAAAAATAAATAGATGTGAAATTTACTAACGTAGAATAGAACTTGATAGGGTAGTCTGGCTCGAAGTTATGGGCGGGGTTGGGTCTGGAGCTATTAGAAAATAGAATGCCAAAGAGATCCGAAATTCGCTGACTTGGGCTGGAGTTCGCTGCTGGAGTTGTTTTATAAACAGCCCAGTTCTGAACGTAGTTGTCACATGCGAAAAATAGATCTCCTTGTAGCTCAGCGCCCTCACTCGTTGCAACTATCCCAGTTACGCAGGAGCTTCCCAGCCCGCTGAATCGACATATTTAGCATAGCAGAAGCAAATAAATGTAGTTGACAGGGGGGCTAACCAAATTGAAGAAATGCTATCAGGATAGTAGATCGTGTCATCGACACAAATTGTTGCAAGAATACAAGGTCCAGTGCAACAGCCAGCATAACCGGGTATATTTAATCCAAACGGCTTACTTTCCGCAAAGGTTGCTCCTGGAGCACAAGTGATGGGTATCCCTGAGAGATGTAATTAGCTGTGTCTAATACAATACCGCATGGGCTTTGTGACAAACATAAAAAGTCGCTTGAGGTATAGCCGACAAAGTTTTGAGCTTGTTGCCTCTTGATTAGATCTAAGTCTGGAGGTGAGGTAGTTGTCGGCCGAAGTGAGCTTGTAAAGCTCTCAAATCCAGGTTGTAGCGGCATTATCGGATCCAAGTTCTGTTCAAATTAAATGGTATTTTGAGATCGGTTGGACGGAGAATGCTCTCTTAGATTTATTTGATCATTTTCTAGCGCCGCACGCCCCTATTTAGCATCATACGAGGTCAGTCTAACAATCGAGATCAGAATTGTGGCTTAAGAAAGTGTGTGTGGGGGGTGAGCTATCCCTGAGCGTAGGCTTCTGAAAGAGGAAAGGCATGCAAAGGTACGGGATCTTCTTTTTGCTTTTTAGCGATGATGAACCAATATGCATTATGAAGTTTTGCCCAAACTCTATAAAGTATAGCGAGACAGAGCAATCTGGGCGCCTGCCAAGAGTATGGCTTTTGATCACGACATGGCGAGAACGGTTGGCACTAAAAATAGGAAGAAAAAGAAAAATGGTGCCAATGAGATGAAATGGGTGGATCTCGAGGGCGAAAAGGAACTACTTTAGTCTAGAAAACATTGTTTTTGAAAGCAATGGCGGAATCATGTTATCTTTTGGAGTCGCAGATGCTCTTCTAATGGATGCAGGTCCAGTTGGACCAGTTCGAAATAGCACCAGTTTGCCTAACGATGAATAAAGCGATTATTCAGTTGGTGCCGGAGTAGTGCTCCGGTAAAGAGGCGATTATTTGTGTTTCGGGCTTTTCTGAATTCAGCTGAGGGGTCCAAATGGAGCCTCACGCAGACAAACAGAGGGGGGGTCCATGGGGCCTGGCCAATGAGGAGAGCTGGGTAAACGATCTTCACAGGGGGGTTAGGGGCCGTGCGTAACCTCACACCACTTTTCTTTTTTGCTTTTTGAGCGTGCTGTATCCCTTCGTCTTGCTGCCAAATCTAACCTTACGCTAGCAGGGGTGATATTTTGTTGTGGAAATACGGCAGTCGCCTAATTGACTAAATTGAAAGCTTATTTCTTCAAAATCTTAGTAAATACAAGCAGGAGCGAATAAGAGCTGAGTATCTAAGGTGGCTTTTTTTGCGTAGGTTCTGGCTGCCAAATGATAGGATAACACGGCCACCTCAACTGACCCCATAGCCGGCTTTCTACAGCATGGTCAATTTTTACCGTCTTTAATCACGTAATCTCCCTCAACTGCTCACCCGTTCTATATTTTTATATTATTATTAAATCAACTACATAACCTTTGAGACTATCTAGGTGCACATCCACTATAGGCACACAGACCAATGTTAAAAAGAGAAAAAGAGCTAATACGGTTCAAAATAAACATGAAATTAAAAGTAATATTAATCTAAAAACAACTATTGTAGTGGACGACTCACGCTATGGAAAACCCTCTAATATAGAGGACGATCCAAATGATTTAGATGTTGATTAACTTAATAAAGCCATATGGTTATATTAGAGGTTATAATACAGGCGTTTAAGGATTATATAAAAGCGTAAAATGTCAAGTTTACTAGGCCGATGTGCGAGTTGCTAGCTTTATTTATAAGGACTTAGCAATTATACTACTAAGACAAGCCCTAACCTTGCAAATAACATGTCTAGAGCTAGATGAGATTATAATTAAGATATTGTACTTTTAATTAAGGCATACCAAGCGTTATAATTTATGTAATTAATGTCGGAAGTATGGCTCTAGAGACTCGAATATTATTCGGGAAAACCTCGGGAGTATGAGTGTACGTGATTTTCTCCCAGATTTTTGGCGCCATTGTATGGTCAAAAATCAAGAAGTCAAAAAGTCCATGCATCTATTTGTTAAATATTTCAATAACCACGTAGTATAATGAAATTCTATTTAATACACCCTTTTCGCAAGCTTTAAATCCATATTTGCATTAAAAATAATTTGGCTTCTGGTCTTGTTGTTCTTAATGTGTTATGGTCGCAAAATCGGGCCATATTTGTCGTGTTTGGGCCGCCAGATCGGCTGTACAGTACGAAGGTTCCGGCATAAAGTAATGCGAATATAGGCCTTAGAGCCTGTAGATCCCCTGAACAGGTTTAGCTTCTAGGGGAGCCCTGAACAAGGGATTAGTCCCTTGTAAGGTCCCCTAAAGATTGGAGGGTTATAGTGAGCTTAGACTGTCCCAATTAAGACAACTACACTGCCTTATAGCTAAATGAGCATCAATTATTATAGAATCACAAACCTAACTTACAATTCATATCCTTTTGATTATTAAGATAGCTCTAACTCTCTCAAAGCCTGTGATCTTACCTCTTCCCAAAATTTAGCTTGTAATTTGCAAGAAAAATGCTGTTATCCTCCCCCTTAGAGCAGTCTCTTGTGCTCTACTAACACCTTTACCACTACTACTCTTATCGCCTTTATAGGCTTTACCTAGTCCTCCTTTACTACTAACAGTTACAACAAAACAAGAGGAGCTTGAATAGGATTTTATAAATAATTAATTTATTAATATAAGCTTAGATAGATCTTCGTCGGGTGATAATACAATTGAAGATTTAAAAGAAAGAGACCTTAATAGTCTTCTTAAGCTTCCTTGGAAATTTTAGCCAAGAAGGTATTATGGCCTAAGAACAAGGATGCAAGCTCTTACAATAATAGAAAGCCAAGTGCTACATTACTAGATTACTACTTTTATAACAATTAGTACTTCTTAGCTTTACCGAATTAGGGAGAAAGCAATTAGGCAAGGATATAATCCCAAGATCTTAAAGCTCCTTGTTAATGCTTATATAGCAAATAAGCTTAAGTTTAGTTATATTTTTATTTTTACTATTAATATTATAAAATAGTTAAGGATATTGTCACAAATAACTTAACAACTAAATCTTAGTTATGCAATAATATTGTAGTAGAGGTTGCTACAAGACTAGGGGTTAAAAATAGCATATGCACTAAAAGCGTATATAAAGTCCTTAAAGCGAAGAAGTATAAGTCTTGCAAGCAAACAACTAAGCTAGGACTCACACAAGCAATAAAAGACGCTTGATAGCAATAGTGCTTGGATTATGAGGATTAGACTATAGAAGACTAGAAAAATGTCATTTGGACTAATAAGACTAGTGTATAATTGGGGGGCATTCGAGGGAAAAGAAGAGTATAGCAAAAGGTAGAAGAAGCTTAACACTTGCATTGCATTAAAAGGAGGTAGAAAGGCTTTAAGGAGTTTATATTTTAGGGGTTATTTTTATATGGTTAAAAAGGTCTTTGCTATATTTGGGAAGACGAGATGCTAGAGGAAAAGAGGTATACAATTGCCGAATTAAAGCGTTTAAATCGACTAAAGGAGGATGACAATAAGGCTACTTGGGAGCTTAACTAACAGCTAAAATAGGAGGAATATTATAAGCGTTATAGGAGGAGAATTGGCAAGGTGCTTGCTAAGTGGAGGCATAGTGCAAATAATAGTACATATGTGAGAGAGAAAGGAAAGGGAGGTATTAATTAGTAGAGATATTAGCAAGTGATCTTGATCCCTCTTCTTATCTTATTTGCAGTAGAGTGTATAGTTAATCGCCCGGATACTATTATCTAAGAGGACAAAGCTGCATTTTACTCTTCTTATTATTAGCATAATGTGTTTAGCTTATACGAGGTAATTTGTCTGCTTTAGCCTAGTAACTCACCTAGTCTTAATGCTATTAAGCTAATATGGAATTGGATAAAGAGGAAGATAACTAGAAAGGGATCTGTTACTAGTAAAAAGCAGATAAAAGAGGACTAGATTAATTGCTAGGAAGAGATGCTATAAAGCAAGATTTAAGATTGGATTGAGAGGATAGCTATGCATGTAAAAGAGGTGATTCTTTTGGAAGGAGGCAATAAATACAAAGAAGGAAGGTGTAAGGGGCAATTGAAGAAGACTATTTACTAAATAAGCTTGAAAAAAACACTAGAAAATCATATAACGTTGCGTAAACAAGTTAAATTAATATTAAAATAATTGCTAAAAAAAAGAGGTTAATGCAACATACAAAAAAGAGCTCTATATTACGATAAATAGTTGAGAAATAGTGAGTCTTGGTGGGGGAGAAGTTATTATCGCGAGTTTTAGCGCCTTTAGGGGACCCCTATAGGGCTCGGACCCTATATTCGCATTACTTTATGCCGGAACCTTCGTACGAAGGCTGCGGTCAAAAGTCTGGAGATTACAGGGCATGCCCCTGTAGTACAGGGAGTAAGTCGCTAAAACTACAGGGACTTATAGGCTGATTTAGCGAGTGTTACGCTATATTACGACATGGTGTGGTCTGTGCGCAAATCAACAAAAACGCTTCTAGGCACCTTATAGGCTAGAAGCCTATAATTTTAGTGACTTTCAGCATGCGATGGGAGAGCTTACTGGGCATTATAGCGCTCGGACGCTGTAATCTCCAGACTTTTGACCGCGACCTTCGTAGAAGCATTGCAGATGAGGCGAACAGAGAACAATAAAATATGAGGTAATTAAGTATAGAAGTGTAGTCTGGAAAAGATCAGTCTATCCAAAGTTAAACGTATGCAAATCAATCCTTCGTATTTTAGCTTCTAGTCTGGTCTTCTGACTGAAATCATCTCCCTTCAATCCTGCCAACTTCCCTCTTGTGATTATGTGTTTCACAGATAATAAAGACGATTAAATCAGCCCTGTGGCGTTTCTTCAATGGCGTGCTCGTCTTGTCTTTCAATGTAACGCACAGCGGAGACATCGTGCCCGAGGACCACATTGTAGTAGAATGCGGTTTCTCAGATTCACGTGCAAGCACATGCTTGGGCTGGTCAATTTAGAGGCGCACACCAACGCGCAAAGACTGGGGAGACGGGGTGCGTACAGCACCAACACCTTCTCTGCTGTGATAAATGATAGCAACCATACCGCTACGCGATGTTCAGGTAATTGGTAGGTATAGATATGAACCGATGACTCCTATTTTGTTCATGGCATTTGTACAGATCGGGTATCACATCTGGAACTCTCTGGTTAGCCATATCTATCACCGATTTGAATTTTTCACGGGAAAGGGTCCAAAGTTGCACTGTCGGACCGCCAATTGATGACAACTCGCTTTCCGCCGACAACTTACTTTCCCCGACTAGCTCGCAAGAGAGGGGCCCCGTAGCGCGGCGTCAAGTCCGACTATTATATACTTCTCTCATTATTTTATTTGTTCCTCTCCCCAAAACAACTGATCCTCAGTCAATCGGAATTTAAACACCCCGATGGAGGGGTAAGAAACAGGGGTCTGCTGCTCTAAACCTAGCGGACGCCAATGATGTTGCGATCCGATAGGATGACACGAGGTGAAGCTACGCATAGTGACTGGCAAAACTGGCAACCCTGGAAACAGAAACATATCAGGCATCCATCTCTGGACGATAGTATTCCAAGACTTAGCAGCTCGATGGACTTGACTTCTTCTTAGTTATCGTCTCTTCACTTTTATTGCGAATAGCCCCCCGGGCAACTGTTTGACGGCTCAGTAGCTGGGTTCTCAGAGCTTGATTCTACCAACCATTTGCTTGTGACGCTGCCGTTATACAAAGAATACTATCCTTAGACTTTGTGCATTACGAATCCCGCTCTCTTCAGCCTCATCTCATCCAGCTTTATCTTTATTCAATAACCGTCAATATGAAGTTGATCTCTACCATTCTGCCCGTTGCGGCCCTCACCACGGCCATCATCCTCCCTAACCAGCAGGTAATGGAACAGATTGTCATCGAAAAACATCCATCTTACTTCGATAAATTCAAGGGCTTCGTTCAAGAAGCATGGTCCGGAATCGAAGACACTTTCACGGATACTGTTGCATTCGGCGAGAATGCTCTCGATATGGCCCTCAACGCTGCCACCGACGCCGCTGCTGCAAGGTTGGAATGTTATTACTCGATGACGGCTTTCGATACGCAAGGTTGGCTTGATTCCGCCATTGAAACCGTTGAAGATGTCGACATCGATGATATGTTCGATCAGCCGCACAAGAAACCCCATAAGAAGCCGAAGCATCCGAAGCACCTAGACCCTTACCACCACGCAACTCAGACGGTCTACCAATTGATCACAGGCTCGAAGTACACTACCAAGTTCGCAAAACTGATCAACGAGTATCCAGACCTAGTCGATCTTTTGAACGGGACGGCTGCAAAGTATGGATACACAGTCTTCGCTCCCACCGACGCAGCTTTCGAGAAGCTTCCCGAGCACGACAAGAAGCCTTCCAAGGAATTAATCCACAAGGTCCTCACCTACCACATTTCTCCCGTCCGGTACGATGCGAAAAGCGTGTTCCTCGCGCGCACGATCGGCACATTATCTATCGAAGATGCTCTCGGCGGGCACAAGCAACGTCTCCGTGTCGGATTCGGGTTGGGGGGCTTAAAATTGAACTTCTATAGTAAGATCATTGCAGTTAACATCGTACGTCCCCTCATCCTTTCCCCAACGCGCAACCCATAACGCATCTACCATCTACTAACAACTTCCCCCAAGTTCGGCACGAACGGTGTCATTCACGGCATCGACACTCTGCTCCTCCCACCGCCGCCCGCACTGAAGATTATCTCCATTCTCCCCAGCGAGTTCTCGACTCTGGAGTTCGGGCTCGTGAAGACGGGTCTCGACAAAGTGCTCGCGGGTCCACATACAGGTGGCACTCTATTCGCGCCCTCAAACGCTGCATTTGCGAAACTCGGGCCTAAAGTTAATGCGTTCCTGTTTAGCAAGTATGGTGAGAAGCACTTGAAGGCTTTGCTTGAGTATCATATTGTTGTTAATAATACAATGTATTCAGATGCTTATTCCTTTGAGGATAAGGATGATGCCGAGATGGATGGGGAGCCGTGGATAGACGATGGAGGGTTCCATGTCCAGTTGCCAACCCTGTTGAAGGGGAGGACTTTGCGTGTTGATACTCGGAGGTGGGGTCGTCTTATGACTGTTCTGATTAATGGCTTGAATCGCGTTCAGGTCCTGGATGGCATTGCGAAGGATGGTGTTATTCAAGTTTTGAGCAATGTTCTCATTCCGCCCGTGAAAGCTAATGGAAAAGAATGGGTAGATAAGGAGATGTCGGTTGATGAGTTTAAGGAGCATTTTGATGGCTATGGTGGGGGGTTGTAGGACCCGCTCTCAGTTGATGATATGAGAAGATGTGGTGGAAATGAGGTATGATTTACAGCGGAGGATTTATGGAGAGATATTGGGAAGCAGGTCTCCTTTGTTCTCAAATTTCCATATTTGATGAGCTTAATATTTAGTTCTGTTAGTCCCAGTCCTACTCTAGTACTAAGAGCAAGATTTGCTCTAAGTATAAAAGCACCCAGCACTTGATACCTAGTTTCTTTACCGCACTACATAATCACCAGGAAGCTCCCTTATGGCACTATTGGACGACATGGCTTATCGTCCTCATCTGCTACAATAATGCTCTCGACCATATTTCAACGTGACTACTAAACTAAAGGCTTATGGCTTACACTTAGCCCTAGTTGCACTTCCTTTCCGTCCCTCTAAATCGTTGTCATCTTTATCATTACTGCCATTCTTGTTTCAGCTATCCGTTTTCCCTAAGCAAGACATCGAACAAGCACACAGAACTAACGCTGCGAGTTAAAAGAAGACCCAAGAAATAGATGTGTTCCTTCCTAGATGCTAGCTTTAGTGATTTCAGGGTTCCAATTCTCCTCATGGGAGCATTCTCTGTAAGCCGAGGGTGTCTGGTTCTCTCCGCGAGATTGAGATTGTAATTATAAATCTGAGGGGTGAACACTCCACTCTCGTGTGGCACAAAGTATATAAGCCGTGGAGGAGGTATTTTTGACTTGGAAATCATTGAGGATGAACCATGCGTGACACCGAGGATATATAAGGAGCGAAAAGACGCTTGACAGGTCATCGGGTCCAACTAGCAGAAAGCGTCGCGCAAGAGCCTCGAACGGAATCTGTTGTGTATCAAACAACCAGATCTCTATAGAAAGTATGATAAAC
>Ga0302325_10008778_pt1 | contig 22169 bp, 20 predicted proteins | sample Palsa_T0_2_FD_201948 | JGI IMG/M metagenome (GOLD analysis project Ga0302325, IMG submission 201948) | Peat permafrost microbial communities from Stordalen Mire near Abisko, Sweden - Palsa_T0_2 | ecosystem: Environmental > Terrestrial > Soil > Palsa > Peat permafrost | place: Sweden: Abisko...
CGTCGCGTCGCGGGTCGCCACGACGACGTCGGCCGCGCCCAGCAGTGCGGCGTTGCCCGCGAAGCAACGTCCGGAAACGATACCGATCCTCGGCACGAGCCCGCTCAGGCGGGCCCACGAGCTGAAGGTCATCACGTCGAGGTGCGCGACCCCACGCACGTCGGTGTCCCCGGGACGGCCGCCCCCGCCCTCGGCGAACAGTACGATCGGGATCCGGTGTCGCTCCGCAAGCCCGAGCAAACGGTCCATCTTGCGATGGTTCGAAGCGCCTTGCGTTCCGGCCAGTACCGTATAGTCGTACGCCATCACCAGCGTTCGCGAGCGCTGCGGCGTACACTGCGCCCCGTTGACGTCGCCGAAGCCCGCGACCAGCCCATCGGCAGCGCCGTTCTCGATCAGGTCGTCGAGCTTGCGCCGGCCGCGCTGAGCCGGCAGCGCGAGAGCGCCGTACTCGACGAACGAACCCGGGTCGCACAGCGCCTCGACGTTCTCGCGAGCGGTCCGTTGAGCGGTCTTGCGACGGCGTTCGACCGCCGCCGGCCGCGCTTCGTCGAGCGTAGCGGCATGGCGCAGGCGCGATTCCTCGAGGTCGGGCCGGATCGCCGCCGGATTTGCGGCGAAGTGCTGCGCGGCAACGCCGTTCTCTTCGCCGAGCAAGAGCACGGCCAGGGCCCGGTCCGCGAGTACGATCTCATCCGGCGCGACGCAGACGCGCTGAACCGTCCCGCCGGACGCCGCCAAGACGACGTGTTCCATCTTCATCGCGTCGATCACCGCGATCTGCGCGCCGCTCGGGATTGCGTCGCCCTCGCGCACGTCGATGCTGACGACGCGGCCCTGCAGCGGCGCGCGTATCGTCAGCAAACCTTCGAGGTCCGGGAACGGTTCGGCGTCCCCGCGCGATGGGGTCGGCTCCTGCGCTGCGCTTGCGCGGATGCCTCCGACGAGTTCGGCCACGTGCTCGTCGATGAAGCTCGTCGTGACGTGTCCCGCGGCGACGCCGGGCTGCGCGAGCAGGGCCAACAAGAAGTCGCGGTTCGTGAGAACGCCCTCGATGCGGAACTCGCCGACGGCGCGCCGAGCCTTCGCGACCGCTTCCTCGAACCGTGACGAGTCGCTCTTCACGACGACCTTCGCCAGCAGGGAATCGAACCGCGGGTTGGTTGGATAGCCGGTGTATCCCGCCGTGTCGACGCGCACGCCGGGTCCGGTGGGGACGTCGAAGACCGAAAGCGTTCCGGCGGCCGGGCGGACCGAGCCGTCCTCGAGCATCGTTTCCAGATTGATGCGGACTTGGAGCGCGAAGCCGCTCGGCTGGGCCTCACGCGCGACCCCCAACCCGAGCTGGTCGAGCGAAGCGCCGGCGGCGATTCGCAATTGCGTGCGAACGAGATCAACGCCGGTCAACGCTTCGGTTACCGTGTGCTCGACTTGGAGGCGCGGGTTCGCTTCGATGAACGCGAACGTCGTCTCCGTGCTGCCGGCGCTGCTGTAGAGCAAGAACTCAAACGTCCCCAAGCCGCGGAAGCGGGTGGCCTCGGCAAGCCGCGTGGCCGCCGCGAACATGCGCTCGCGCAGTGCTTCCGCAAGGCGCGGCGCGGGCGCGAACTCGATCAACTTCTGGTTGCGCCGCTGCAGGGAACATTCGCGCTCGTAGAGGTGCGCGACGCTGCCCGAGCCGTCGCCGACGATCTGCACCTCGATGTGGCGCGCGCCTTCGATCAAGCGTTCGACATACAGTTCGCCGCTGCCGAAGGCCGAGGCCGCTTCGGAGCGCGCGCGCGCGAACGCTGCGTCGAGTTCGCTAGGATCGTAGACCGCGCGTATCCCGCGCCCGCCCCCGCCCGCCACCGCCTTGAGCATGATGGCGGCGCCGGCCCCGAGGCTCTCGTAGAAGCTGCGGGCGGCGCCGAGCGTCGTCGGCCCGAACGTGCCCTCGGGAACCGCGATGTCGTGACTGCGCGCGTACTCGCGCGCGCGACCCTTGTCACCGAACAGCTCCAACGTGGCGGGAGCGGGGCCGACAAAGGTGATTCCGGCCGTTTCGCAGCGCCGCGCGAAAGCGGCGTTCTCGCTGAGAAAGCCGTAACCCGGATGGAGCGCGTCGCAGCCGCTCTCGAGCGCGACGCGCACGATCTGCTCGGCGTCGAGATAAGCGGCCGGGCCCTTGCCGTTGAGCCGGCGCGCCTCGTCGCAGCGGCGCACGTGCAGCGACGGCTCGTCGTCCTCGGAGTAGACGGCGACGCTTGGGATTCCGGCGTCGGCCGCCGCACGCGCGATGCGGATCGCAATCTCGCCGCGATTGGCGATCAGCAGCTTGTTCACGGCCGGGCGCTCGTCATCGGGTTTCGGCTTACGGTAGCGCCGCGACAAGATACTGCCTGTAGGCGGCCGAGCCGGCTAATCGAGCCGCACGCAAAGGCGCTCGCCGGGACGGGATGCGGCCCTGCCCGGACGGAACCGAGCGGTATGGACGTGCTTCCTGCCGAGATAGCCGATTGGCCGACGGGCGGCGATTTGAGCGGGTATCGCCTCGTTCCCGAGAACCCCGCCGCGGTGGTGCTGGTCGTTCACGGCTTCGGGGAGTACGCCGGCCGGCACGCGACGACGATGCGGCGCCTCGCCGAACGTGGCATCGCGTCCTACGCTTACGACCAGCGCGGCCACGGCCATTCCCCCGGGAAACGGGCGATCGTCGAGCGCTTTGACGACCTGGTCGACGATAATCTCGCCGTGCGCGAGCGGGTCGGCGTCGAACAACCGCTGCTGCCCCTCTTCCTGTTCGGGGTCAGCATGGGCGGCGTCGTTGCGACGCGCAGTGCCGAGCGACGCAGCGCGGGGTTGCGCGGAGTCGTGCTGCTGGCGCCCGCGTTCGCCGCGGCGGAACACATTCCGGTGCTGGTGCAAAACGTGCTGCGCGCGATTCGTAAGATCGCGCCGGGCTTGCAGCTTGCAAAGGTCTCCCACAGCGACCTCTCGCTAGACCCGGCCGTTGGCGAGGCATACCGCGTCGACCCGCTGACCTATCACGGCGGCGTGCCGCTCTGCACCGGTGTGGAGATCATCGACGCCGGGAAGGCGGCGATCGAAGAGGCCGGGCGCTACGACCTTCCAACGCTGCTCTTACAAGGCGACGCTGATAAGGTCGTCGCTCCGATCGGCGCAAAGCGTTTCGCCGCGGCCGCCAAGAGCCCCGACCTCACCTACACCGTCGTACCCGGCGGCTACCACGAACTCTTCAACGATCCGGGTGGGGAGAAACTCACGGCCTCGATGGCCGATTGGGTCCTCGCGCGCAGTTCGTAGCCGGCGCTAGCGGCCGGCACGATGAAACCCTCGGGTCCGCTCCGAATGGCGAATGCATGCCGAGCGACGACGTGTCCAAGACGGTCCTGATCACCGGCTGCTCGTCGGGGATCGGGCGGGCGACGGCGTTGCATCTCGCGTCGTGCGGCTGGCGAGTCGTAGCGACGGCGCGGCGCGTCGAGGGCCTCGACGACCTAAAGTCGGCGGGTTGCTCGCTGCTCGCGCTCGACGTTACCGACGAAGCCTCGATGCAAGCGGCGGTGGCGGAAGTCGAACGTTCTGACGGTGGCGTCGGCGTGCTCGTCAACAACGCCGGCTATAGCCAAGGCGGCGCGATCGAAACGGTGCCGATGAAGCTGGTCGAGCGGCAATTCGCGACCAACGTGTTCGGCACGGTGCGCATGTGTCAGCTGGTCCTGCCCGGAATGCGCCGCCAGCGCTGGGGGAAGATCGTCAACATCGGTTCGATGGGCGGAAAGCTGACGTTTCCGGGCGGGGGCTACTATCACGCGACGAAATACGCGCTCGAAGCGATCACGGATGCGTTGCGATTCGAAGTCAAAGGCTTCGGCGTCGATGCGATCCTGATCGAGCCGGGCCTGATTCGTACGCAATTCAGCGATACCGCAGCCGCCTCGATCGCGGACGGCGCCCCCAGCGACGATCCCTACGCCAACTTCAACGCGGCGACCGCGAAGGCGACAAGACACGCCTACGAAGACGGGCCGCTCGTGCGTCTGGGCGGTGGCCCGGAAGCGGTCGCGCAGACGATCGAGCGCGCGATCTCCTCGGATTACCCACGCGCTCGCTACACGGTCACGCCGTCCGCCGAACTCATGATCGGCCTGCGCCGCGCGCTTACGGATCGGGTTTGGGACGGCTTCCTCGCAAGGCAATTCCCGCGCCCGAAATAGCGGCCCGCTCGGCCGTCGACTCGATCGTCAGCCGGTCGTGACCGCACAGACCGCATGCAGACGGGCTTCCGCCTCCTCGACGATGCGCCGCACGATGTCGGCCGCGCTCGTAACGTTGCGAACGAGACCGACGGTTTGACCCGCGTAGAGGTGGGCGATCGAGTAGTCGTAGTGCGCGCGCGCCTCACGAAATTGGTCTTCCGCCTCGGGCGTCATCTCGCTTGGGCGCTCGTGCCAGGCATCGGTGAAGCGGTTACGTAGCGCGCGTCCGGGAAATTCGGCGGGCCATGCTTTGTGTTGCGCGCGGTCGAAGACGTTCGTCAGGATGGTTTCGGTTTCGTCGGCAGCGAGCAGTCGCCGTTGCGCGGTAGGATTGGTGCGCGCTTCGCTCGCCGCCAAGAACGGCGTCCCGATCCAGGCGCCGCAAGCGCCGGCGGCCAGAACCGCAGCCAGGCCGCGCCCGGTCGCGATTCCACCGGCCGCGACCACGGGCGTATCGCCGGCCATCTCGAGAACGATTTGCAGCAGCGGAAGCGTCCCGACCGCGCCCGTGTGACCGCCGGCTTCCGTCCCCTGCGCGACCAAGATATCGACACCCGCCGCGAGCGCGACCTCGGCCCACGCTTTCGACTGCACTTGCGAGGCGACGAGAATCCCGGCCGCGTGAAAGCGGGCCACGAACGGTGCGGGATCGCCGAAAGAGATCGAAACGAGCGCCGGATGGGCTTCGAGCACCAATTCGATCAGCTCCGGGCGCGCGTCGACGACCCAGCGCACGAGGCCGATCCCGAAGATCGGATCCAGCGCGCTCTCGCGGACCAGAGCAACTTCGCGACGCAGGCTGTCCGCGGCTTCGTTTTCGTCGAAGCCGAGCATTCCGACGGCTCCCGCTCGAGCGACGGCCGCAGCCAGGGCGCCGCCCGACTGCGGTGTCATCGGTGCGCTGAGAATCGGATAGCGTGCGCCGAGCAGCGCAGTGAGCGGCGTCTTCATACTTGACGAGTTAGGCCGGTGCGAACTTTCGTCTCGAACGCGACTCCTGGGCGTTTCCCGGCGAAGCGAAGACAACGCTGTTGCGCAGCGTACCGATTTTCTCGATCTCCACTTCAACGACGTCTCCGTCCTTCAGGAAGATCGGCGGCTTGCGAGTAAACCCGACCCCCGCGGGTGTGCCGGTCGCAATGACGTCGCCCGGCTCGAGCGTCATGAATTGGGTAATGAACGCGAGCGTCTGCGCGATGGAGAAGATCATCTGGCTCGTACTTGCATGCTGCAGACGCTCGCCGTTCACGCGCGTCGTAAGCATCAACGACTGCGGATCCCCAATGAACCGAGCAGGTACGATGCCCGGCCCCAAGGGTCCAAACGTGTCGATCGCCTTGCCCGCTCCCCACTGCGACGTCTGCATTTGCAGATCGCGGGCGCTCACGTCGTTGAAAGCGCTGTAGCCGGCGACATAGTCGAGAGCGTCCGGTTCGCTGACGTGGCTCGCCCGGCGACCGATGACGACGGCCAATTCGACTTCGTAGTCGACGGCAGCGTTGGCCGCCGCCGGAACCACGATGTCGTCGTAGGGGCCGATCAGGGAGTTTCGATATTTGGCAAACAACACCGGCGCGGACGGTAACGTAAGATTCGCTTCGGCGGCATGGTCCTTGTAGTTCAAGCCTAGGCAGATGATCTTGTCGGGATTCGGGATCGCCGGGCCGAGCTGCACGCTCGAAATATCGAGCGCGCCCGGGGCCTTCACAGCGGCGCTCGCTGCCTCCAGCATTTCATCAAAACGCGCGGAGTCGATGCTAAGGAGTTCCTTCACCGTCGACGGATATGGCCCAAGCGCCCGGGTGGGGACGACCTTGCCGTCGATCCCTACGCCTGCTTCCCAGTTTCCATTCGTGCGGTACGTTACCAGTTGCATCTGCGTTCTTCTCTCTAGCGTCAGTTCGGGGCCAACAGCCGTGGGCCAAACTTGGGCCCTTTGAGCTGTTTACCTTCCGGCCTTGCGCTTCACTCCTCAAGCCGCCGGCGCCGTTCTCCCCTTCCATTTTACGACGCGCTTACGCCCAGCGCGCTTGGCCTGATAGAGCGCCTTGTCCGCGCGTGAGATCAGTTGCTCCAACTCGAGCCCATCCGCCGGGTAGATGGCAAACCCGACGCTAAGGCTCATATCAACGTTCTGTCCGTCGAAGGTGTACGGTGCACTAATGACGCTGACGAGCCGCTCGGCCAGCAACCGCGCCTCGTCGGCATGGTGCAAACCAATCTGCAGCACGACGAATTCGTCGCCGCCGACTCGAGCGACGGTGTCCCCTGCGGCGAGCATTCGTACCAAGCGTGCCGACACTGCCTGAAGCAGAAGGTCTCCGGCGGGATGTCCGCGCGTGTCATTGACGGTCTTGAACCGGTCCAGGTCCAGGCAATGCACCGCCAGGAGATCGCCGCTGCGCCTCGTGCGTTCGCTAAAGTTTTTTTGGAGCAGCGTGCGATTTGCGAGGCCGGTGAGCTGGTCGTGGGCGGCCAGGCCGGCAAGTTCTTGCTTAGCGAAGAGCTGCAGCAGCGTCGTGCGATAGCCATGCGCCACCATTTCGAAGCTGGCTAGAATATAGCCGCCGAGAAGAATTGCCTGCGTAAGATAGGCCGCCGTAGCCCCGGAGGCTGGGTGGCCCCACACATGGGCCGCGAACGCCACGACGGTCGGTCCCGCAGACGACCCCAGACAGGCGATGCAGAGTGCCGGACGAACCGCCGACCGGAGGATTAGCCCCGATGCGTAACTGCAAATCAAGGATGTGGTCAGCATCGCGACGAGCCCGTCGTCCGACTGCAGAAAAAGCACACACATGGTGCCGAGTAAGATCGCAAGCGCAAGACTGCTGACGGAGTACCCGCGCTCCCAGATCCTCGCCTCGCTTGCGGTCAGGGGCGACCGGGTCAATCTGCGGCGAAACGCAACAATCAGGAATAGTCGGCCGGCGGTGGGGAAAACGGCCAAACTTCCTAAGATCGCGAGCGAGACGTCGTGTACGATGCCGGCAATCACGATGGCGACGGCCACGAACGTGACGCAGAACACGATGACGGGAATGATGCTGCTATACAGCATGTCGATCAGCTCGACGAACACCACGTCAGGAAGCTGTCTCTGGGCGGACGGCCAATTCCTAAGACGAGCGAACATTCCAAGCACTTTCTAGCCGAGTACTTGGTCTTCGATGCCTACGCAAGCGCTCTGCGGCCGATCGTACTTGCTCTGGCCAAGTGGGGCGTGTTACGCCTTCACCACTGGTATCGGTCATCGAGGTCCCTCGCCTAAGCTCTTGGGGGTGGGGCGACCACCCGGAATGCTGCTGTCCACGGACGCGTCCGGACGTTCTGGAAAGGGGCCGCCCCAGACCCGTGGAATGCCGAAGGCCGGTCCATCGCCGAGGCCCTCGCCAAATCAGGGTGGTGACTCAGCCCTCTGGCGAGCGGACCGTTTCAGAACACTCAAGCGTGCCGACGTAGCTCAGTTGGTAGAGCAGCTGATTCGTAATCAGCAGGTCAGCGGTTCAAGTCCGCTCGTCGGCTCCAGCAAAACCTCGAGAAATCGCGGTTTTTTCATTTCTGTTCCAACGCCGGGCTCGGAAGCCGGAATGATAGCGACGTTTCTTGGTAGTCGAGCGGGAGTCGATCCTGTTTTCATCGGCGGCGCGAAGATATCGACCATTTGCCAGCCGCTCCTAGGGGGGATCCCGGGTAGGAAGGCGAGGTAGCCATGCGGGACACCGTCGAACGCGCTCTTCGATGAAATATCTGGTGTGCGCACTGACGCTTCTTCTTGGTGTTTCCCAATCCGTTTCCGCTGCGAACGACGGCGCGCTTCTACGTGATCACATCCTAAAATACTACCCATCGCTGCTCTACGTCGATAAGTATCGCGAAGGCTTTCCGAACGAGATCCAAGGCACAAAGGCATTTTGGTCCGCCGCCTCGCCACCAAACGTTGCGCAACCAAACGATCTGATTGCCGCGCTTGCTCAATTACAAGATCCGCATGTGTCGCTCGTCGGAAAGCGTGCCGGAAAGTCCGAAACACTCGGCGTGCTCTTCCGCACGTCGAGCGACGGCAACATGATCGTGTGGCGCGTGTTCGATGAGCCGAATCATCGTGTCAAAGTTGGAGACCGTGTCCTCGCGATTGATGACGTCTCGACGCGAGCGTGGTTGCAACGCGCGGCGTCATTAACATTCGGCGGGAATCGACGAGGCCGGTACGCCGAAGCAGCGCTCGACCTCGGTCTCGGGACGGCGATCGTCCACCGAACGGCTCATCTTGGTAAAGCCGCGCGTCTTCTCGTTCAGGGGAATGGCGCGGCACGACTGGTCACCCTTACGTATCAGCCCATGGACGGGCGTCGTGCCCTTGCATTGACGGTTGCGCTCAACCAAGCCGACCTTCCAAGAATCATCGCATCACACAGGCGCCGTATCGGCACGCTGCGAATCGGCGCGTTCGCGCCGCAGTACGATCCGGTGTTTCTCGCTGCGGACGATGCCGCAAGCAAGAAGCCCGGGACAACAGATGATAAAGCGATGCAGGCCGGCTACTGCGCAGTTACCGCCGCTTTCATCAAACGCTACGATTCTCTCGCCCGGCGGTCTGATGTGCTGCTCCTCGACTTGCGCGGCAATCTTGGCGGCTTCGATCGAGAGGCGCGACTCGAAGCCGGTGCAATTGCGCCCTCCATCCCGGCGCGGGCCTTCGATTTGTTCGCCACCGGCAAACCGGGCGTGGTACGGCTCGCGGAGCAAACCGTCGATCCATCTTGCGGCCACGTCGCCCATCGCCGTCCGATTGTCGTTCTTGTTGACGCGGGAACGCGCTCGTCGGGCGAGTTGATGGTTGCATGGCTGTGGAGTTCGGGAGCGACCATCGCAGGCGAACAAACCGCAGGAGCTGATGGTGGCTTGGACTCCGAGGCGAAGGGGTTTCCGTTGTCCATTTCGGGGCTAAATGTCCGTATGAGCGGCAATTTTACGATCTTCGACCCCTCACTTCAACTGAACGAGGGCGATTGGTCGGAAAAAGCAATCGTGGCGCAGGTCGCGGCCAACCATTTCGGACTCAGCCGGTACCGGCCGTTCGCCTTTCAATCGGTCGGATTTCGCCCTGACATACTCGCCCCGACGACTCTTTCTGACCTCAGAGATGGCGGCGTTGCGAGCGTTAAGCGCATCGTCAGCGAGCTCCGCGTGGTTCGTTAGAGTCACACCCTTAGTTAGCAAGACCGCATAAAAAGCGGAGAGCCTTGATTGACGAGACTCCGTGAGTATTGGCGACAATCGGTGACGACAGCTGGCTCGTTAAAGGAAAGGGGTTTTCACGACAGCTACTCTGAGGGTTTTTAGGCGCTATTTCCTTGGGAAGCGAGGTTAACAAAAAAATGGCGGATTCGGTGATTCGGAAGAGCCGTCATCCCTTTGACGAGACAGTCTCGCTCCTCGTCTCTGAGATAGCTAAGGGCGGCGGCACACTTTTTGCGAAGATCGACCAAAGCGCAGCCGCCGCGGGCGTCGGGTTAACGTTGCGTCCCACGACATTGCTGGTGTTTGGGAACCCGAAAGGTGGGACGCCGTTGATGGACGCGTTTCCGTTGCTTGCACTGGATCTTCCGCTCAAGCTCTTGGTGTGGGAACAAAATGTGTCGGTCAGCGTCGCGTACATGTCGGCTCGCGCTATTGCTGCACGCTACGACGTCTCGGGCCAGGATCACGTGATCGCGGCCATGGACCAGCAATTGGAAGCCCTCGCCGCGTCCATCGCTTGAACACTGGCCTGGGAGCGGCCTAGTGTTGACCTAACCAACCGCGCGTTGTACGAGTAGCGAAGCGACAGCCACTGCGATCCAGAGAACGAAGCCTAGAACAAGCGGGCGAATGCCGGTTCGCAATAGGTGCCGCGTCTCGGTTTGCAGTCCGATCGCGGCTAGTGCGGTTGCGATGAGAAAGCTCGAGAGGGCGCCGATCGGTCCGCGCCAGGCGCTCGGAATCGCAACGAGCCCATTGACGATGGCAGCGATAAGGAACCAGACGATGAACCACGGCACAATGCGTTGCCACGCGATCGGGCCGCTTCGTTTACGGCCAAAGCGCATCTCTGCTAACGCAATCGCGGCGACCAAGGGCAGGATCAGCGTGGCACGCGTGAGCTTGACAATCGTCGCCTGGATGGCCGCCTCGCGACCGTAGACAACCCCGGCAGCGACGACGGAAGACGTATCGTTGATCGCCGTCCCCGCCCAGGTGCCAAACGTACTTTGTGTCATCTGCATGAGGTGCCCGATCGGCGGAAAGACCAGCACTGCCAAGACGTTATAGAAGAAGATCGTCGCGATCGCGAGCGCGGTTTCGGCTTGGGTGGATTCCAGCACCGTCGATACCGCGGCGATTGCGGAGGCGCCGCAGATCGCTGTTCCGACGCCGACGAGCGTCGAAAGCGGTCGGTCGAGGTGCAGCAGGCGACCTATGAACGGCGTCAGCGCGAGTGCGATCGCGACCGTAATTAGGGTGACCGGAAGCGTTGCAATCCCGGTGCGGAGTACCGCGTTGAAGGACACACCCAGGCCCGAGATCACAATCGCCGCCTGCAAGAGCGAACGGCTTGAGAAGTGGAGCCCGGGTGCTGTTAGCGCGGCCGGACCGCATCGCCCTTGGAGCAGTATTCCGAGCACGATGGCAATCACCGGCGCGCCGACCAGCGGCAATACCTGCGCCAGCGCCGTGGCGACGCCGGCGATCGCGAGTGCGACTGCGATCCCGGGCCCGAGGCGGAGCACCTTGAGCGTCGTTAACAAGCGTTGGCCGCGCCGTCAGGCTGGGTCGTGCGTGGCGCGCACGATCGCATGGGGGAACGCCGCAACTCGATTCATCGCCTCAACAGGGTTAGGCGCCGGCGGCGTAACCGTATGACGGGGGTCCATGAGTCACGCCCTAGGACTCGGAGCTAATGCGGCGCCGGCTGCTCCGGCGCTTCCATCCGACACTTCCAATGGTTGTTGCATAATAATATCGAGCGCGACCAGGAACCCGAAAACGACCGTAAAGAAGTCGATCGTCAAGGCCGTGATGTAGACTGCGGCGCTGTATTGGAGGCCCGCTACAACGTAGCAAAGCATCGCCAGTGTCACGGCGGCGCCGAGTACAACGAGGACCGCGTATATTTCGGGCGGCGGTCCTTTGCCGATCACCTTGCGGCGCCGGCTCGGATAGGTGACCTGAAGAGACAGCATGGGGAGTGCGAAAAGCACACCAGAGCCTCGCCAAATCCACGTTTCCCCAATGTCGTAGAGTGCAAATAGCGCCGGCAGCAGCGCTGCCGCCGTCAATACGAAAATGAACGTCATGACCGTTTTTGCAAGATATCTGTCAAGCAGCGACAACCGCGCCCCAGTTGCCGGCCGGAGGACCAACAAGAGCGTCGAGAACCCCGCGAACGTGATCATCACGCCAGCCAATGTGAACAAAAGGGTTGCACCTTTGACTTCCATGTTTTGCTCCACTTAAGAACCAGGGCGCTTTGGCGCGTCCTCGGTCTTACGACAAAGCTACCTGAAGGCCATCGTTTCACTGAAAGCCGGCGTACACGCGCGCTTGTCCATGGCTCAGAACCAGTTGCCCGCGGAAGAGTAGCCCGCTACGGCTCCTCAAGCGCGAGTGCGATGGCTGCCTCCGGCCCCAGCGCGGCACCCTCGGCGGTCAGGCGTGCGAGTTCGTCGGGTAAAAGTCCCTCGCGTAGGAGTGCGGTGAGGCGATTGTAGGTCGTCGTCTCGGTGAACTCGCGCTCGAAGCCCTGCCGCGTAAGCGCAGCATTGGCGTAACCCTCGAGTGTTGCCGCTCGCGGAAAATCACCACGAAGCGCTGCGACGAGAGCGAGGTGCTCGATTCCGATGCCAACGTAGACTTCATCGGGCTCAGTTGGCGCTCGTAGTTCAATCGCCTCACGAGCTGCCAAGACTGCCCCGGGAAGATCGTCCACCGCTACGCGATAGCCCGCTAGGTTGTTTAGTGCTGTCGCCAATCCGCCACGATCCCTGCCCGAACGTAAGGCGGGTAGCATTTCCTCAAAGATGGTGATGGCTCGCGGAGTGTGGCCGCGAGCGTGTTCGCTTTCAGCCAAGTTGCCGGCTGCGACCGATTCGCCATGAGCGTTTCCGAGCGAGCGGTGCGCCTTGCGGAGCTGCTCGTTTATCCGTGCTGCCGATTCAAGATCACCACGACTTGTGCTTAGAATTGCGCGCACGTAGAGCAATGCTAGCTGAAGGCTCGCCGAGGTACCACGGAGCGCTTCGGCCTCGGTTAGCGCGGCATCCGCGTCGTGGAACCTACTCAAGCGCGTCGCCGCGTTGCCGTAGTGCCGCAACGCCCACGCAATCGTCTGCGGGTCGCCGTCATCGCGCGCGTGCGCTACCGCCTCCGTAGCAACATCAAGGGCGCGTATCTTCTGTCCGCATTGGTTCAGTATGAAGGCTAAAGCGCCCGAGAGGCGGGCAAGCAGCTGCGCTTCCCCCGCGGGGAGGGAGGCAATGTATCTTTGGCAGCGTGTCATGCCCTCAGCATCGAGTCCGAGGTTCGACCAGCTCCCACCGATCTCGGCGAGCAGCGTGCCGCCCGCTATGATGTCCGAGCGCGCCAACGCGCCGTCCAAGGCGAAGCGCACATCTTCTAACTCCGCTGCAAACGCTTCAACCAATTCGTGCGTACGGCCCGAGGAGTCTGTCTGTGCCGAGATTTCGGCGAAACGTTCTCGGAGATACGCTAGATGGCGGGTCGCGAATAGCTCGCGCTCACCAGCATCCGAGAGCTTCTCCAACGCGTAAGCCCTCGTGGACTCGAGCAGCCGGTAACGCAGCGAATCGCCTTCCGGCTCGGCGAGCACCAGCGACTTGTCGACGAGCGACGCGAGCACATCGAACGCCTCGAGCTGGTCGAGGTCCTCGCCGCCGCCGACGGCAACCGCACCCTCCAGCGTGAAGCCGTTGACGAAGATGGCGAGGCGGCGAAAGAGCACACGCTCGCGCTCGTCGAGCAGATCATGGCTCCAATCGATGAGGGCGCGCAGCGTTTGCTGCCGTGGTAAAACATCGCGGCTTCCGCCCGTGAGCACTCTGAAACGCTGGTCGAGCCGCTCGCGGAGTTGGCGCGGACTGAGCATCTTGACACGTGACGCCGCAAGTTCGATCGCAAGGGGAATGCCGTCGAGGCGCCGGCAGATGTCGGCAACGACCGGAGCGTTCTCATCGGTGAGCGTAAACGTCTTATCGGCGCTCAGCGCCCGCTCGACGAAAAGCGCAATCGCTGCCGAGCGAAGCGCCTGCGACGCATCGAAGCGGTCGGCCGCAAGTGGGACGTCGAGCGACGGCATCCGGTACGCCTCTTCACCTTCAATGCCGAGACCCTGGCGGCTTGAGGCGAGGATCTTTATTTTCGGGCAACCCCGCAGAATGGCCGAAATGACGCGTGCGGCAGGTTCAACGAGGTGTTCGCAATTATCAAAGACGAGCAGCGCGTGCTTTGCTTTCAAAGCGCGAGCAAGATTTTCGACGGCGTCGCCTTCGAGCGGCAGCGTAATGCCGAAAGTCTGCGCAATGGATGACGGGATGTAGTCGCCGCTGGACAAGGGTGCGAGTTCGATGAACCAGACGCCGTCACCGGAGCCGTCGAGCAGATTGGCCGCAACCTGCAGCGATGTGCGCGTCTTGCCGACGCCGGCTGAGCCGACGAGCGTGACCAGCCGATGCGCAGCAACGAGGGCGGTGATCTCGGCGACTTCCCTTTCACGGCCGACAAACGACTTCAGTTGAAGCGGCAAGTTGTTCGGAAGAACGGCGAGCGAACGTAATGGCGGGAAATCGGCGACGAGACCGGGCGCGAGCAGCTGGTGGACTCGCTCGGGCCGTGCGAGGTCGCGCAGCCGGTGCTCGCCGAGGTCGCGCAAGGTTGCCTGTGACGGCAGCGCAGCCTGCACGAGGTCCGTTGCAACGCCCGAGACGAGCACTTGGCCGCCGTGGCCGATCGCGAGTAAACGCGCCACGCGATTGACGGCAGGTCCGAAGTAGTCACCGTCGCGCTCGTCGGCCGTGCCGGTATGAACCGCCGCGCGCACACGAAGACCGTCGACGGCCGAGAAGTCTTCCGCTGCTAGCGCCGCCTGTACAGCGAGGGTCGCGGCAACTGCATCCGTTGGGCGCCAAAAGGCCACGCAGAACGCATCGCCCACCGTCTTGAAGATATGGCCGCCATGGCTTGCGAACGCTGAGCGCAGCAGCTCGTCGTGGCGGCGGAGGGCCCATTCCATTTCGTTCGGGTGCCGTTCCCAGCGTGCGGTGCTGCCTTCAATGTCGGTGAAGGCAAAGGTCACCGTGCCAGTGGGAAGCGCACCATGGCGCGCCTCGTGGGGCGTTGCGCTCATAGGCGGCCGATTCGCCACCAGCCACGCCTACCCGCCCCAGGCTCAGCGCGGCCACGGAAGGCGGGCACGGGCGTCAACGCCGGCCAGAAGGTCCCCAACGGTACCGCCGAACTTCACGAGAGCGCGAGCGGCGTGATGTGCTCACCGTAGACCGGCGCGCGATCAGAAAGAGGCAGTCATGGAAACGTCAGATTCAGACGAGTGGCCGCGAGATCGCGACGATGAGGCCGGTGTCATCGAAACCACCGACATCGACTCCGACGAAATCTTGGACGGCGAGGTCGATGCCGAGGGCGCATCAGCGATCCCACATCGCAACGAATAAACCGGCCTTTTAACCCTCCGCCGAGCCGCGATCAGCGCCGCCCGGTGGACCGGCATCAAGTCAAGCCGTCCGAGCCGACTTCGGCTGGCTGAGCCCGCGGTAGCTGCAGTAAGCGAAGGCTCGCTACTCCCGCGCCACTCGGGTTCAAACAAGAGCGCCGATCTTTATTTCCGCATGAGACCACGAATACGGAAACCACCCCAACCGCCCTCTGGTCATGGGCATGCCAATAAGAAAGGCAATGCCATATGACCAACACGACCAAAACCGCCAATGTCCCCCGCAGCGTCCACGAGAAATATCTCGGTATCGTACAGCTTGCGCGCACGATCGACAAAGCGAAGATGGCCGACAACGGCACCATCGGCGAGTATCACTATAACTGCCCGATGGACCAAGCGCTATTCAGCGCATTCGGCATGGACGCAAAGAAGCTGTCCAGTGCCATTGCCCAGGATGCGCGCAATGCGGGCCACGCATCGGCGGTCGAAGCGTACGTGAAGCCGCTTGTGGAGAAAAAGACGGCGCTCGAGATCGAGCGCTTTAACCGCGACATACTCGGTCACAAGCCGAGCGGCGAAAGTTTGACGGCGTTCAATGAGTTGCGCGCGAAGGTTGCCCCCGATCGCACCGACGTGACGACGTGGCCCGATCTGCTCGACCTCGACGAGCATCGTTCCGTGCCGAAGCGCACCGGAGCCTAATCCAACGAAGAGGACGCCAACCGGCGTCCTCTTCGTTTTCGGCGCGACCACCGCCGTAAGGTTCGTTGGTCTAGTTCGAAGGCTTCGGATGTACCGTCGCAACGCAGCGCGCGCACAGGCCTTCGAAGCTGACGAGTCCGGTCGAGACGGCGAAGCCGCTCTTCTCGGCGACGCCCCGCAGCACGCGCGGTGGAAGCGCGTAGTCGACGTCCTCGATCGTGCCGCACGAGGTGCACAGCAAATGTGCGTGGCGCTCGGCCGCTGGTTCGTAGGTCGCCGAGGCGGCGCCCGGTATCACGATTTCCGAAATCATGCCCAGCTCGCGCAGCCGCACGAGCCCCCGGTAGACCGTCGAAAAACCGATGCCCGGGCGCCGCTGCGCGGTTTGCGCGAAGACGTCGGCCATCGTGAGATGCCGGCCGCGACCGCTGCACTGGATCACATCTAGGATCAGCTTGTAGTTCGCGGGCAGGCGCGCGGGCGCCGAGGCTTGTGCGGTCATCACCGCCGAGCATACCAGAAGACTATCCAAATTGACAGTGCCTTTCACATTCATTGTCATTATACTTGACTCCGGGGCAGGCGCCGTGCTAGTGTCAAGCAGAGTGAATGTGAATATCATCTTCACATACGACGGCCGTCCCGATCCCGCGCACACGAAAAAAGGAGAATCTCTCGATGCCAGATTCTAGCGGAAGCCAAGCGCTCGGCACGGAGCACCTGGCGTTCGCGAAAGCCGGGCCGGCTCGATGAGCGCCGCGGCCACGATCGGTGCGTTCATCGAAAACTTGAAGCTGCGCTTTGCTTTCAAAGGAGCTACCCATGGCAGATCTCGGAGCACCACTGGAAATTCGGGAGGCGGACCCGGTCACGCTGCCCTATCCGTCTCTGGTGCCGGGCCCATCCCCGTTCCCGCCATCCACCTCCCCGCTCTCCCCAACACCGCAAGAAGCGCCGAGCCTAGTCCCGGTCTGATCGCGGCGTGGCGCCAAGCGGGCTACCACGGCAACCTGAAATACGAGGAGCTGACGCTGCCCGAACTCCTGCGGTCCACAGACAAGAGCGTGAGGATTCCGTCGAGCACGATGCGCGCAGAGATCGTCGCATATCGCGTCTGGCGAGTGCTTTGGGAAGACAGCGCGGGCGGCTCGGCCGCCGAGCCTAGGATGGGCAGCGCCCACTACGGGCGGATCGTCTGGGAATCGGGCCTACCGATGGTGGGCGAGATCGACACGGAGCGGCCGCAACGCCGCACGGGAATTCACGCCTACTCCGACGCGACGCACATGATCGCCGGATCGATCGCGCCGTGTTTGCAGGCGCCGGGCGTGATCGTTGTCGGCACGGTTTCGCTGTGGGGGAAAGTCATCGTCTACGAGCGGGGTTACCGCGCGCAGTTTGCCTATCCGCGCAAACTCTGCTGGACCAACGGTGACCCGAAGCTTCTGCACCAACTCGCCGCCATCTACGGGTGCGAACTGCATGCCCCGGCGCTCCAAACGCCGGAGGCCGCATAACCGCAATTTTCGCACGTCGTGCGGCATCGCGAATGTGGAGAGCAGAGGGGCGGCAGCTTAACAGTGACTGCGGAAATCGAGACGACATAGGTCGTGGGCAAGCGCCGTTTACCGATGTATAAGATAAGGACAAAATACATTTAGAGGTATTCGTCCTTATTGCAGCAGCGGTCGTGGGCCCCCGGGCAAAAGGTGGGCCTGCGGCGAGAAAGCGTGGTTCCGGATGGCAGGCATGATCGTATTCCGATCCCTCGACGAGGCTCACCGAGCCGGCTTCGAGGTCTACGACCGGACGCCACGCGGCTACTTGGTCCAAACGCGCACCGAGGGCGGCCTGGCCCTCGCGCTCGTCGAGCTTCCTAAACCCGAAACGACCCCCGAAACGGACGCCGCCCTCACGTAGGTCTGCCGGCGCACCTCGATCCGCACGAATAGAAAACGGGCCCCGCCTGCGCGGCGAGGGCCCGTTTTCATCTGTGCGGTTCGCGTCTAGTAGGCGCCGCGCAACAAGTTCATTGGGCGGCCGATCGGTACAGGCAGCTTTATCGCGGCCGCCGCCGCGCGAGCGCGAACGGACGCCGAGGAGACCGCTTGTTCGCTGCACTGCGAAAGCGGCGCTGCCGGGTAATTCGCGAGCGCCTGCTGCACGAACAGTTGCGCGAGCAGCGCATAGCCGGCGTCGTTGGGGTGGAAGCCGTCGGTATAGAAGTTCGCGGGGTTGTACGACTGCGGATTGCACTCGACGTCGACCACGGGAACGCCGTTGGCGACGACCGTGTTGATGACGTCGACGTCGATCGAAACCGAGACCGCCTGGAGTGCTTGGCGCAGCGCGGCGGGCGCTTCGAGTGCGAACGGAACGTTGGCAAAGTTCGGGATGTTTGCGACCACGATCGTCGCCTTCGGGGCGAGTTCGTGCACGCCGCCCACGAGGGTCGCGAAGTCGTTACCGAACGCGGTGACTTCCTGCGTGATGAACGCCGTTTGCGAGGCGACCGTCGCGCCGCCGGCACCGCAGGCGATTGCGTTGACGATGCCGTTGGTGTCGTTGCCGCCGGCGAAGATCGTGACCAGGGTTGCGCTTGGATTCACGTCCGGCAACTCGTTCTGCAGGAAATTCGCCGGATACTGATCGGCGGGCGGCCGCGGCTGACACGCGTTTGGACCTTCGATCGAGTCGTACATGTTGACGGTCGCTTCGATGTCGGGGCCGATCACGGCACCCGAGTAGCCGAGGTCTTGCAGCGACGCGACGAAACCGTAGGCCGCCAGGTCGTGCACGATGTCGGGCACGTAGCCGTCGGCGCCGGCCTCGGGACAGGTGGGGTCGGCAGCCCCGAGCGCGGGCGAGGCCGTGGTGCAGGGCACGGACGCGCCGTAGCCGACTGCGTCGCTGGCACCGATTGCGGTGTAGGCGATATAGAGCGGCTTCGCCGCCGGTTTCGTCGGGGGCGTCGTGCTGGAACTGCTGCAGGCTGCGAGCATCGCGGCGGCCAGCGCCACGAGCGTGCCTTTTTGATGGAGCGTCATGTCTGCTTCTTTCCTACTTAGAACGGCCGCACGAGCGGCGCGGCACCGATGCCGAACATGAGGCTGAACGTCGTGTACCGCTGCGCCCCGATGACCGGGATCGCGACGCCGTTCTGCGCGAGCGCGACGCAGGTAAGTGTCGGCGTTCCGCCGGCGGCCGTGCGCGCGCACGGCACCGTGAGATCGACGATGCCGATCCGGCCGGTGTCCGCGTAGTTCGGGTTCGAAGGGCCGCCGGTCGAGACTTCAGCTTCTACGAAGAACGGTTTCTTGAACACCTTCGAGATGCCGTAATGGAACGTCGGCACGTGGTAGGGGTAGACGTCGGTTGGGAAATACGTGATCGAATTGATCGCGTTGACGAAGAACGTGAGATCCTGGCTCGGCTGATAGTTCGCATACAGGCTTTGGAGCACTTGCGGGTGGTTCGTCTGGTTCGCGCCGTTGAGGTTCACGTTCCAGATCGGCCCACCGGTGTACGCGATGAAGTACTTCTCGCCGTAGAACAACGGGATCGCGAGGTTGACACCCTTGGTTTGGTACGAGCGCTGGTGGACGTTGGTCAGGATCTCGTTGTTCGCGAAGATCGTTCCCGTGTCGTTGCTGCCGCCGACGCTCGAGCGCACGGCAACGTACGTCGGCGCGATGATGAGCGGATGGTGCCAGCCCCCGATCGTGAACATCTGCTGGACGTCGTAAATTTGAAAGCGCAAGTGGGTCGTCGCGTCGATCCGCGCGGCCTGCCCATTGAGCGTTGCGATCGGGGTCGTCGTACCCTGGAACACGATCGGAATGTTCGAATCGTCGTTGCCCAGGCTCTGCGCGCTGAATTGGTAGTAGCCGGCAAAGAGACGCGACGTGCGCGTGGCTTTATACAGAAGCGACGCATCCATTCCGCCCGGCAGGCTGGCGAAATTCTGCCGCGTGTTGCCGCCCGGGAGCATCGTGTCGATGTCGGCTTCGTAGGTATAGCGATCGCCCAAGAATTGCGGCTTGGAGACATTGCTTTCGGTAATCGGGGGCGGCGGCGTTTCGGCGGTTGCGGGCGCGGGCGAGGCGAAGAGGCTGCGCTTGAGCAGCGCCTCCCGCTCGCGGATGGATTCGCGAGCTGCCGCCGCGGCCTGAATTCCGACCGTGGCCATCAGGTCCGCTGCGGACTGGGCCGAGGCTTTTTGGCCGGAAGCGGCTAGCGCGAGCAAAAAAGCGGCGATTCCCAAGGCTGCGATACGGTGGCCGGCTCGGCGCGACTTGATGGAGAGATCGCGTTCTAGCAAGTAAACGCCCCCTGCTGACTCGAGTGCATGAAAGAAATTTCAGTCGTATAACTGACGAGCAAAACGCAAAAAGCCTGCTCGGATACTAGCAGGCCAGGCGCCGGAATCCTTGAGCCACCCGTCCGCCTCACCGGATGGGCGCGAACGGCCGACGGGGCTTTGGCTCTAGCGGGCCGCTTTGCGCTTGGCGGCGGGCACCGCGGGCTTGGGCCTCAGCGCGCAATTCGCACAGGTACCGTAAAACGTCAGTTCGTGGCTCGCGGCGCGGAAGCCGCGCGGCAGCTTGACGTTGACCGTCGCGCAGCCCTCGAGTTCGTAGACCCGCTCGCAGGCGGTGCAGGAGAAATGGTGATGGTGGTCCTTGCCGGCGATCTCGTAGAGCGGGTTGCGCCCCGGCACCTCGACGATCGAAAGCCAGCCGGCCTCGACCAGCGCCTTGATCGAGCGGTACACCGTCGCCATGCCGAGGCCGCGGCTCGAGCGCTGGGCCTCGAGGTGCACCTCTTCGGTCGAGAGCGGCCGGCCGACCCGCTCGAACGCTTGTCGTATCGCCTGCTTCTGACGCGTATTGCGTTCGATCACCGCTCTCATCGCGGCCGCATTTCGAGCGCCCCCGGCGGCTTTCATTTTTGCGGACCGCGAGCGGAAGGCGTTTGCGGTCGCGCGGTCGATAGGAGCGAGCGGGGCGAATCGTTCGGCGAAAGGAGACAGCGATGCGGGCGCGCGGCTGGCTGCTCTTACCGCGGTTGTATTTGGGGATCGTCTTCGCGGTCGCTTCGGTCGGCAAGCTGACGCAGGGCGCGGATTTCGCCGGCCCGATGAGCGGCCTTCTCACCAACGTGACGCTGAAGAACGGCTACGGCTGGTACGCGCCGTTCGTGCGTACGGTCGTTCTCCCCAACGCCCATCTCTTTGCGATGCTCGTCATCGCGGGCGAAGCGTTCGTCGCGATCTCGATGCTGTTCGGGTTGATGACCCGGCTCGGGGCGGTGGTCGCGATCTTTTTGCTGGCCAACTACGTCAGCGCGAAAGGCGTTGCGCTCTGGAGCCCCGGCAGCAACGACGTTGCCGACATCGTGCTCGCGCTGGTCGTGCTATGCGGCGGCGCCGGCCGGATCTGCGGAATCGACGCGTCGCTCGCCAAGCGCTTCCCGAAGGTTCCGCTCTGGTAAAGGCCCGTTCGCACGCCGGCCGCGCGTTGACGATCACCGAGCGCTGAAATTACGGGCTTGCCGTGAAGACCGAGTCGGGCAGCGCGACGTTGAGTTGGTAGTTCGTAAAGGTCGTCTGCGAGTCGGCCCGCACGCCGCCGCGAGTTTTCGTCGAGGTCGACCCGACGAGCTGGTAACCGCCGACCGACTCGTAGGTTTGGTCGCTCGTGATCGTCAAGCCGTTCGAATTCGACCACACATATCGCTGCACGAGACCCGAAGCGTTCTGAACGACCGCGTCGATGCTGCGCACGCGTTCGTGCGCGAGGGGCAGCAGCCGATAGGTCGTCGCGTCCGCAGTACGTGAGACGACCGAGATCGCATACTGCTTCGACCAGCCCGAGGCGGCTCCGATCGAGGGTTGGTTTTCGACCGTGGACTTCGCGATCGCGGGGACGTTGTCGAAGATGACCTTTGACTGGTCGCCGCGGTCGTAGAGGGTGCCATGAAGCGTAAAGCTCCCCAGCAACAGTCGCGTTGTGACGTCGATGTGAGCCTGGTACGACTGCAGTCCCTTGTTTACGCCGAGCATCCTTTGGAAGACCGGGTCGGTGCTCGGATCGAACGTTTGGGCGCCGGCGGCCGAAAACGACGCGCACCCCAGCACCAGTCCAAGAATGATGTGCTTCCTCGCGTGCCCAGAACGCACTCCTTGCATCGTTGTCTCCCGAACTATCTGAAGGAACTACTCCGCCTCGTTTTTTGGAAGAACCAAGCCGTTCGCACCTTCCGGCCGCCGCCTGCCACACCGGGGCCGATGACCGAATCTCTGCGCGCGCAGCGCATGCGGTCCCCTTAACTCGACTCCGCGACAGGTATGCCCGCGAAGCGGTCGGCGCGCCGCAGGGCCGGAGATAGCAGCGCCCAGATCGCGATGACGGCGATCGTGCCGACGCCGCCGGCCACCACGGCGGGCACAACCCCAATAAGCGCGGCGAGCA
>Ga0302325_10008780_pt1 | contig 22168 bp, 15 predicted proteins | sample Palsa_T0_2_FD_201948 | JGI IMG/M metagenome (GOLD analysis project Ga0302325, IMG submission 201948) | Peat permafrost microbial communities from Stordalen Mire near Abisko, Sweden - Palsa_T0_2 | ecosystem: Environmental > Terrestrial > Soil > Palsa > Peat permafrost | place: Sweden: Abisko...
GAGAACGCCGTGGGTAGAAATTCTGGTGCTGCATTGCGCCATTTGGCTGCCTTCGCGGGGGTCGTGGGGTGCGCGGGTTGCACCGGCGCGGCGCCGTCCGCCCTCGGCGCCGACGACTCTCGCTCGGATGCGGGCGCTTCGGGGGCGACGTTGGACGCGGGAGCCGTCACGAGCCTGCTCTTCGCCGTGATCGGCGACTCGAGGCCGGCCACCGTCGACGACACGGCGGGCTACCCGTCGGACGTCGTGACGCGCCTCTACGCCGACGTGCAGGCGCTGAACCCTCGGCCGTCGTTCGTCGTCTCGACGGGCGACTACCTGTTCGCCTCGGCGCAGCGGGCCGGAGAGCCCAGCCAGGCCGGCCCGCAGCTCGATATGTACATGCAAGCGCGCGCACGCTTTGCAGGCCCTCTGTTCCCTGCGATGGGCAACCACGAGTGCACCGGGGCGACGAACTCGAACTGCGGCCCGGGAGCGGCCGCCGGCGTCACCGCGAACTACGCCGCGTTCCTGGCAAAGCTGATCGCTCCGCTCGGTCTCTCGGTCCCGTACTACACGATCGACGTCGCGGCGGCCGACGCGTCCTGGACGGCCAAATTCGTCGTCATCGCGGCCAATGCGTGGTCCTCGGCGCAGGCATCATGGCTCGACGCCGCCCTCGCGCGACCGACGACATACACGTTCGTCGTTCGCCACGAGCCGGCCTCCGCGACCACGGCGCCTGGCGTTCTGCCCTCCGAGGCGATCCTCGCCAAGCATCCGTATACGCTCGCCCTCGTTGGCCACAGCCACACGTACGCCCACTCGGCCGAGGCCCCCCGCGAAGTCCTCGTCGGCAACGGCGGGGCCCCGCTCACCAGCAAGACGTACGGCTTCGCCCGGTTCGCGCAGCGGGCCGACGGCGCCATCGTCGTCGACATGCTCGACTGGCAGACGGTCGCACCGGACCCGTCCTTTCACTTTGTCGTGAACGCCCAGGGAGCCCAGGCGCCGTGAAAAGCGTGTGCGTGCGCGCGAGCTCGTGCGCGTGTTCGTGCGCCCGCGTTCGCGCTTGCGTTCGCGCCCGCGCTTGCGTTCGCGCCCGCGCCCGCGCCCGCGCCCGCGCTTGCGTTCGCGCCCGCGCTTGCGTTCGCGCCCGCGCCCGCGCCCGCGCTTGCGTTCGCGCCCGCATCCGGACTCACTCCCCGGTGGCTGCCTCCGCCGCGACCTCGGGGCTTGCCGTCGCCTCGTGCGGCACGCGCCGGCGACGAAGGAGCCGCGAGACGCCTTGCGACAGGTCGTCGAACAGGGAATACGCCACCGGCGTTGCGATGAGCGTCAGGGACAGCGAGAGCACCTGCCCGCCGACCACGACGCCCGCCGTCGCCCGGTTGAAGCCCGCGCCGACGCCCTGCGACAGCACCAGCGGGATCATGCCCGCCACGAACGCCGCCGTCGTCATGAGGATGGGCCGGAGCCGGTCTCTGTTCGCCTGGAGGATGGCCTCGAGCCGCGGCATCCCCGCCTCGCGGAGCTGATTGGTGTGGTCGATCTGCAAGATAGAGTTCTTCTTCACCACGCCGAAGAGCACCAGGATCCCGAGGATCGAATAAAGATCGATCGCCTGCTTGAACAAGATGACGCTGAGGAACGCGAACGGCAGCGTCAGGGGCAGAGACAGCAGGATGGTGATGGGGTGCAGCCACGATTCGAACTGCGCGGCCAGCACGAGGTACATGAAGACGAACGACAGGATGAGGGCACCGACGAACGCGATCATGACGCGCCCCATCTCGCGCGTCTGCCCCGTCGGCGCGGCCGTGTACCCGGCGGGCAGATGCTCGTCGGCGAGGATCTGCTTCAGCTCGGCGGCGATCGCCTCGTCCCCGTAGCCGGGCGCCGCGTTGGCCATCAGCGTGACCTGCCTCTCGCGGGCGAGGCGGTCGATGCGCGACGGCCCCGTGCCTTGATGCATCTGCACCACGTCGGCCAGCGGAACGAAGCCGAGACGCTGCGAAGGCACCGCGAGCAACCGCAGACCCTCCTCGTCGGCACGGTACTTCGGCGCGGCCCGCACGTGGATCTCGTACTCCTCGCCGCGCTCCTCGTACGTCGACACCTGCTCCCCCTCGACGAGCAAGCGCAGGGCGCCGGCCACGTCGCTGGGCTGCACGCCCAGGTCGGCTGCGCGCGCGCGGTCGACGTAGACGCCGATCTCGGGCTTGCCGACGATGAGCGACGAGTCGACGTCGACGGCGCCCGGTTTCGTCTTGAGCTTCTCGGTCGCGTCCTCCGCGACCGCCGCCAGACGCTTCAAGTCGGGGCCGCGCACCGTGAACTGCGTGCGGGCCGACGAGAAGCCGCCGCCGCCGAACAAGGGTACTTCCCCGACGATGATCCGAAGTTCCTTCGCCTGATGCGGGACGACCGTCCGCCGCACGCGATCCATCAGCTCGTCCTGCGACGCGGCGCGCCGCGACGGGTCGACGAGGCCGACGTAGACGGTGGCTAGGTTCCGGGTCTGCGTCGAGTCGTCGGCCACCGTGGTCACCGTGAGCTTTACCTCCGGGCTGTGCCGGATCTCGCGCGCGATGCGCTCGGCGAGCAGCTCGGTCTCCGCGAGGCTCGTCCCCTCGGGCGCGCGCACTTGTACCTGGAACCGCGCTTCGTCGTTGACCGGCAGGAACCCCTTGTTCGCCGCCTTCGCCAGCGGGCCCAGCGTGGCCAGAGTCCCCACGCAGGCGACTACGACGATCCACCTGTGTCGCATCGCGAACGCGAGCACGCCGCCGTACAGCCGCTCGATGGGACGGTAGAACGAGTCGACGACGCGCTCCCCGAACGAGCGCACGCCGCCCAAGTGCCGCTCGAGCCAACGCGACGCGAGCATCGGCGTCAGCGAGAAGCTGACGAACATGGACACGGCGATGGAGAACGCCATCGTCACCCCGAAGGAGCGCAGGAACTTGCCCGGGATGCCCCCCATGAAGGCCACGGGCAGGAACACGGCGATGAGCGAGAGCGTCGTCGCCATCACCGCGAGGCCGATCTCCTTGGTCGCCTGAACCGCCGCGATCCGGGGCTCTTCGCCCTTCTCTTCGATGTGGCGGAAGATGTTCTCGAGCACGACGATGGCGTCGTCGATCACGATGCCCACGGCCAGGGCCAGGGCTAGCAGGGTGATCGTGTTCATCGTGTACCCGGCCCACCACATGGTGGCGAATGTCCCGATGATGCTCGTCGGGATCGCGAGGGCCGCGATGAGCGTGCTGCGCAGGTTCCCGAGGAAGAAGAAGACGACCACCGCCGCGAGCAACGCCCCGAGCACCAGGTGCTCCTTCACGGCGTCGACGCTCGTCTTGATGACGCCCGACTCGTCGCGCACGAGCTCGATCCGGTAGCCGGACGGCAGCTCCTTGCGAAGGTCCTCGACCCGCAGCTTGGCGGCGTCCGCGACGTTGACCGTGTTCGCACCGGACTGCTTGCGCAGGGCGAGGAGCACGGTGGGCTCACCGTCGAGCAGCGCCGCAGACTCCGCGTCTTCGACGCCGTCGATCACGTCGCCGACGTCGCGCACGCGGATCGAATGCCCGCCCTCGCGCCGCACGACGAGATCCCCGATTTCGGATGGATCGGTGACCCGGCCATGTACGCGGACGGTGAGCTCGCCCGGACCGGTGTCGACGCGGCCCCCCGGCGTCGTCATGTTCTGCGCCGCGATCGCCCGCTGGACGTCGATCGCGGTGGCGGAGGCCCCACGCAGGCGCACCGGATCGAGCAGCACGTTGATCTGCCGCTTGCGGCCGCCGATGAGCTGCACCTGGCCCACGCCGTCGACCGATTCGAGCATCCGGCGCAGGCGCTTGTCGGCGAGCTCGGTCACGTCGCGGATCGACCGCCCTTCGGCCCGAAGCGCGAGATAGAGGATCGGCGACGCGTCCGGGTCGAGCTTTTGCACCCGCGGCTGGTCGATGTCCTTCGGGAGGTCTTGCAGGATCGTGTTGACGCGATCGCGGACCTCCTGCGCCCCGACGTCGACGTTCTTCTCGACGACGAACGTCACGACGACCTGGGACACCCCCTCGGTGGTGATCGAACGCAGCTCGTCGATGCCGCTGATCGTGTTGACGGCCTCCTCCACCTTGTCGGTGATCTCGGTCTCGATGTCCTCGGGCGCCGCGCCGGGCTGTGTCGTCGTGACGACGACGACCGGGAAGTCGATGTTGGGAAAGCGATCGACCCCGAGCTGCATGTACCCGGCGATCCCGAAGACGCAGATCACCAGGATGAGGACGGACGCGAAGATCGGCCTTCGAACGCAGAGGGCCGCGAGCCACTGCATGCGACTACTCTACTCTACGCGGGCGCCGTCCCGAACGTTCGGGCCGGGTTGAAGGATGACGGACTCGCCCATCGTGACGCCGCTCAGCACGGCTACCAAGTCCTGTCTCGTTTCGCCCAGCTGCACGAGACGTTCCTGGATCTGCTTGTCTGGACCCACGACGAAGACCCGCGCCGCCGTATCGTCGCGCACGACAGCCTTTGCGTCGACGACAGGCTTGGGACGATCGCCGAGCTCGAGCCTCGCCACGCAGAACATGCCGGGGCGGAGCTGGCCGTCGGGGTTGGGCACCATCGCCTCGACGACGAGGTCGCGCGTCGACTCGCGCACGTTCGGGCTGATGTACTTCACCGTCCCCACGAAGTTTTTCTCGGGGCCGAAGGCCGCGACCGTGAAGGTCACGGGCATTCCCTCGTGGACGGCGGCGAGGCTTGCCTCGGGGACGGTGATCGTGAGTCGCAACGGGTCGGACTCGTAGATCGAGGCGACACGGGTGCTCCGATCGACGTATTGGCCGACATCGACCATGCGCTCGCCGATGACGCCGTCGAACGGCGCACGGATGCTGGTGTCGCCGAGCAGCTTGGTCGCGCTCGCCTGCTGCGCTTCGGCCGCCGTGGCCGACCACTGATTGGCGGTGCACTGGGCGGTCTGTCGATCGAAATCTGCCTGGGAGATGGCCCCCGTCTCGAGCAGGTGTTTGACGCGACTGCACTCCCTTTGCGCTTGCTCGAGTTGACTCTGCGCGAGCTTGGCCTGAGCCGAGGCGGCCTCGGCGCCGAGCGAGGCCGCTCGCGCGTCGAGCGTCACGAGGACCTGACCGCGCTTGACGCGCTGACCGCGCTCCACGAGCGTCTGTAAAATCTTGCCGCTCGCGTCGGCCGCGATGTCCGATTGTTGGTGGGCATGAAGAGAGCCCGTTAGCGTCAGGTACTCCGGCATCGGCTGCTCGCTGACGGGTGCAGTCTGGACGTGCAGCGGCGGCGACGCGGCCTCCTCCGAAGGATTGGTCGCGGCCTCGCGTGCGCTTCGCTGGCAGCCCGCGGAAACGATCAGCGCGAATGCGACAATCGCAGGGAGTTTGGGCCGCATCTCGACTGAGAGCCGTAGGCATACGGAGCCGGATCGTCAAGCGCGCCTCGTGGGTGCGGGTGGACGCTCCGGGGTAGGGAGGGGAGGGGTTGCTGTCCATTCCCCTGTCGGAGGCGCGGCATGAGCGCCTCGCCGGGCGCCGGGCTATAGCCCGGGCGCGATGCCCGAACGAAAGACCCCGCGCGAGATCCTGGCGGCTGCCGGCGCCCTCGACAAGGACATCATCGCCGTCTCTCTCCACGGCCGGACGGTGGATTTGCACACGCCCGTCGCAGCGACGGTGTCCGAGCTGAAGCCGATCCGGGCGACGTCCCCCGAGGGGCTCGCGGTCATACGCCACTCGACGGCCCATGTGATGGCCGATGCCGTCCAGCGTCTCTTTCCCGGCACCAAGGTCACCATCGGGCCGGCGATCGACGACGGCTTTTACTACGACTTCGACAAGCCTGGCTCCGGCTTCACCGACGAGGACCTTCGTGCGATCGAGCAAGCGATGCTCGCCGTCGTCAAAGCCGATTCGCCGTTCCGGCGAGTCACCGTCACGCGCGACGAGGCGAAGCGCATGTTCGGGGCGATGGGCGAGACGTACAAGGGCGAGATCATCGACGCCATCCCGGAGGGCGAGGAGATCAGCCTGTACAAACACGGCGCTGGTCCGAGCGAGTGGGTCGACGTCTGCGAGGGGCCGCACGTCCCGTCGACGGGCTGGCTGAAGGCGATCAAGCTGACCCACGTCGCCGGCGCCTACTGGCGCGGCGACGAGCGCAACCCGATGCTGCAGCGCATTTATGGCACGGCGTTCCCTACGGCCGAGGCCCTCGAGGAGCACCTTCGCCTCCTCGAGCAGGCCCGTCAGCGCGACCACCGCAAGCTCGGCAAGGAGCTCGAGCTTTTCCTCTTCGACGAGGTTGCGCCGGCGATGCCGTTCTTTCTGCCGCGCGGCGCGTTCATCTACCAGCGCATGGTCGACTACGTGCGGGGCCTCTATTCCCGGTACGGCTACGACGAGGTCATTACCCCCCAGGTCTTCGACCCGGAACTCTTCCGCACGAGCGGCCACCTCGGCCACTACAACGACAACATGTACCGCCTGTGGACGGAGGACCTCCTCGAGAAGCACCCGGACGGGGCCAAGCTCCGGCCCGGCCTTCAGGCCGAGGCCTTCGCGCTCAAGCCGATGAACTGTCCCAGCCACTGCGTCATCTTCGGCAGCAAGCGACGCAGCTACCGCGAACTGCCCTGGCGTATGGCCGACTTCGGGCGGCTGCACCGCTACGAGCGCGGGGGCGTCGTCCATGGCCTCGCCCGCGTCCGTAGCTTCGCCCAGGACGACGCCCACATCTTCTGCACCCGGGAGCAGGTGGCCGGCGAGATCACGAGCTTTATCGCCCTCTTGCACGAGGTCTACCGGGCTTTTCAGTTCGAGAAGATCGACATCAAGCTGGCGACGCGCCCGCCCGCCGACAAGCGCCTGGGAAGCGACGCCGAGTGGGACCAGAGCGAGCGCGCGCTATCCGAGGGCCTCGACCGCGCCGGGCTGAAGTACGAGATCGCGCCGGGTGAGGGGGCCTTCTACGGCCCCAAGATCGAGTTTCACGTCCACGACGCGCTCAAGCGATCCTGGCAGCTTGGCACCATCCAGTACGACCCGAACATGCCCGAGCGGTTCAACCTCTCGTACGTGGGTGAGGACGGCAAGGATCACCGCCCCATCATGCTTCACCGGGCCATCTTCGGCTCGATCGAGCGCTTCTTCGGCGTGTACATCGAGCACTCCGGCGGCAATTTCCCGACGTGGCTCGCGCCGAAGCAGGCCATCGTGCTCACGGTCAGCGAGAAGAGCGACGCCTACGCGCGCCAGGTCGTCGATCGCCTGCGCGGGGCAGGCCTGCGCCTCGAGGCGGATCTCTCCAGCGACAAGCTCGGCGCCAAGATCCGCAACGCGCGGCTCCTGCGCTACCCGTACATGCTCGTCGTCGGTCCCAAGGAGGCCGAGGCGGACTCGGTCGGTGTGCGGTCGCGCGACGCTGGCGAACTCGGGGCGATGAAGGTCGACGAGCTCGCCGCCCGCCTGCTCTCCGAGTCCCGCCCGCCGGCCGAAGGCCGCGCGGATCAAGGCGTGCATTGACGCGGGCCTGCGTTCGCGTCGAAACTGGCTTTGGAGTATCGGGTGCCCGAGGCGTTCTCTGCGCCCACGAGCACGCGTGAGTTCACCGACGACGATTTCGAACATGGAGGTTCCGTAACCAGAATGGCATTCCCGCGGTTCGACCCGCGCCAACAGCAGCGTGGCTACCAGATACGAGTCAATCATCGCATTCGCGTCCCTGAAGTGCGCGTCATCGCCGCCGACGGCAGCATGCTCGGCGTCTTGCAGACGCACGAAGCGCTCCGCATGGCGCTCGAGCAGGGGCTAGACCTCGTCGAGGTCAACCCCAAGGCCGAGCCTCCCGTCTGCAAGATCCTCGACTTCGGCAAGTACAAGTACGAGGAGAAGAAGAAGCAGGCGCAGGCACGGCGCAACCAGGCCGTCGTCCAGATCAAGGAGGTCAAGCTCCGGCCCAAGACGGACGACCACGACATCGCCTTCAAGGTGAACGCCGCTCGGCGTTTCCTCGAGGCCGGCCACAAGGTGAAGTTCACCGTGCGGTTCCGGGGTCGCGAGATCACGCACCCCGAGAAGGCCCACGAGCAGCTCGATGTCATCCTCAAGCAGCTCGAGGACATCGCCAACATCGAGACGCGCCCGATGATGGAGGCGCGCGCCATGTCCGTCATCGTGGCCCCCAAGCCCGCCATCATGCAGCGCGTTGCGCAGCAGCGTGCGGCGCTCGAGAAGGCTCGTCAGCTTGCCGAGAAAGAGGGGCGAGCGCTTCCGCCCGAGCCTTCGTCCGCCGAGCTTCCGGAGGATGAGGACGACGAAGACGACGACGATGACGAGGCCGACGGGGACGAGGGCTCAGGCACCGAGTCGAACTGAGGGGGCGTGCCGCGCCCTCGCTCCCGCTCCCGTGGTCCTGCCCGTCGAGCGTGGGCGCGGGTGCGGAACGTGGGCGCGCTCGTCGCGGCGTTGCTCGCGGCCGACGCCGGCCCCGCGCGAGCGTCGCTCACCCCGAGCGAGGCCGAACAGGTGCGCAGAGACGTGGCGACCGCGACGCACGTGGCCCAGGTGCGAGCGCTCGTCGCCCGGCCGGACCTCTCGCCCTCCGAGGCGCAGGCCGCGCTCGCTGTCCCGCTGACGACGACGCCCATCGACAGCGACCACGCAGCATTTCTCCACGAGCTGGTGTTCTCCGAGACCTCGACGCCGTCGCGGCCGGTCCTGTCGGTGGTCGCGATCCAGGCCCTGATCGCGCGCGCGGACGCGGTCATCGCCGAGCATCCCTACGATCTCGATCGACGGCCCAGCACTCTCGACGAGCTGCGTCGCATCTACTCTCTCATCGAGGAAGTCGCCGCTGCCGGGCCGGGAGCGAACATCCCCACTTCGTCCCGCGAGCAGTGCTCCTTGGCTTTGCGCGGCCACGTCGCCCACAACCCCGCGGCACTCGGCCCGCAGTCGACCGTCGGTCCCTTCCTGGCCCAGGCGCGAGCGCAGGCCCTGCTCGCCGTCCTCGACTTCGCCCCGGATGGCGCCACCCGCAGGATCGAGGTCGCCGACGCCCTTGGACTCGCAGGCGCCCGCCGTGGCCTGCTCGTCGATCGGGGCGCCCTCTTGCTCGACGCGGGCGGCGCCGACGCTCGTGCCGCATCGGCGCAGGTCATGCTCGATCGGCTCTTGCCGGGCCGCGATCCGCTCGAGGCCATTCTCGTCGGAGGGGACCCGGCGCGCCTAGTCGCTCGAGACGGAGCCGTCGTGGCCATCGCGGAGCCGGCGGCCGGGGGCCCCGCGCCCGCGCTCTGGGGAAACGACGTCGAGCCGCCGCCCGTCGACGAGTGGTCGACTGCGGTCGCGCGCGGGCTCGCCTCGGTCGCTCTTTCCCGCGTCACGGCGCAGAAGCCCGAGTTGCTCGCGCAGATCGAGCGAGATGGAGGGGCGGACGCGGTCGCGCAGGAGATGGCCATGCTCGCGATCGACGCGCCGCGCAGCGTGCAGGTCGCGGCGGTCCACTTCTCCTCGGGTCACCCGGAGACCGCCGCTTTGCTCTCCGACGCGATCGGCGCGCTGGCTCCTGCAACAGGCCGCACAGGACCATCCTCCATCCCGGTGGGCCCCGCTCGAGGGGGCGCCGCGTCCGTGCGCATGACTCAGATTGCGCTGAACCCCGCGGGGGCTGCAGTCGCGTTCCGCCTGGAAGGGCGCCTGTGGTCTGTGGAGCGCGGCCCGGGCGGCACCGTGACGGGCCTGCGCCGCGACGGGTCGCGCATCCCCCAGGCCGCGGTCGCGCGATGACAGGTCATGGCGCGCCCCCAATCTCCGCGCCGCGGCCCGCGCTTTGACGGAGCCCCGCCTCACGGCTAACGCTCCATGGTCCGCCCATGAACGCAGCCCCGGATGCCGCCGGCGCCCTCCGCATCTTGATCGCCAAGCCGGGGCTCGACGGGCACGACCGGGGTGCGAAGGTCATCGCGCGGGCGCTCAGGGACGCGGGGTTCGAGGTCGTCTACACGGGCCTGCACCAGACGCCCGAGATGATCGCCGCCGCCGCGGTGCAGGAGGACGTCGACGCCGTGGGCATGTCGATCATGAGCGGTGCGCACAACACGCTCTTCCCCGCCGTGGTCCTCGAGCTCAAGAAGCGAGGGGCGGACGACGTGGTCGTCTTCGGCGGCGGAATCATCCCGGAGGCCGATTTCGATCGCTTGCGCGCCGCAGGGGTCAGCGGGGTCTTCACGCCGGGAACATCGCTCGAGGCGATCATCCAGTGGGTCCGGGACAACGTGCGCCGCAGGGCGTGATCGTCTACCGCCTCGACGCGGTCGCGGCCAAGCGCCGCGCCGGGGCCGCGGCGGTGGTTCGCGCCGTGACGGCGCTTGCTCCGGTGCTCCTCGCCGCCGAGTTGCTGCCGCGCCTCGGTTGGTCGGCGCCGGGGCCCGTCCTCGCGGTGGCCGCCGCGCTCTTCGCGCTCGTCGTCGTCCGCGCCGCCGTTCAGTACGGAACGTCCAAGCGCCGCCTCGGCTCCCTCCGCGTGACCTTGGACGACGAAACGCTGGCCGCAGAGACGGCGGCCGACGGGCTCACCGTCCCCCGGTCGCGCGTCGCTCGGATCGTCGAGATCGACGGGGTGCTCGGAGGGATTCGCGTCGAATCGGCGCCGGACGCCGCGACGGGCATCGTGCTGTCGGCGACCATCCCCCGTGGCGGAGATGGTTTCGGCGAGGTCCGCGCGCGCCTCGAGCAGTGGCGCACGATCGAGCGGCGAGGCAGGGGCAGATTCAGCGTGCGTGTTCTCCTCGGCGTGGCCGTCGTCGTGGCTCTGTTTTTCCTGCCGTTCGTGCTCGACGATTTCGTCGCGCGCTCGAGGCTCCTCGCGGTGGGGGTGGTCATCGCCGCGTGGGGCGCGATCCGCTGGACGATGCGAGGTCGGTGACATGCCCGAGTCGCGGAAGGACGGGCGCTACTCGCTGCTCGGGGTGCTCGGCGAAGGCGCGCAGGGGCTGACGTTCGACGCCGTTGATGGGCGTGAGGGTCGCCCTGTCGCCATCAAGCGCTTCGACATCCGCACGGCGAAGACCTGGAAGGAGGCAGAGCTCGCCGAACGCGAGACCCGCATCCTTCAAGGCCTGTCGCACCCCAACCTCCCGCGCTACGTCGACCACTTCGAGGAGGACGGCTCCTTGTACCTCGTGATGGACAAGATCGAGGGGGAGAGTCTCGCCGCGCTCCGCAAGCGAGGGGTCGTCTTTTCCTACGAGGACGTCGAGCGCCTGTTTCGCGACGCATCGAGCGTGTTCGCGTACTTGCACGGCCGCATGCCTCCGGTGATTCACCGCGATCTCAAGCCGAGCAACGTCATTCGGCGGCCGGATGGTTCGTTCGCGTTCGTCGACTTCGGTGCCGTGCGCGACAAGCTGCGCCCCGAGGGGGGATCGACCGTGGTCGGGACGTTCGGGTACATGGCGCCCGAGCAGTTTCAAGGGCGCGCACTCCCCGCCTCGGACGTGTACGCGATCGCGGCGACGGCCCTCTCGATGCTCACGCAGAAGGAGCCCGAAGACCTACCCCATCGGGGCCTTGCCCTCGATGTTCGCTCGGCGCTCGGACCGTCCGCGGACGGCCGCCTCGTCGGCGCCCTGGAGCGAATGCTCGACCCCGACCCGGACCGGCGCGCGCAGTCTGCGTCGCTGTCTCCGCTCCGCGGGCGTCCTTCGCAACCGATCCGGTCCCAACGGCGGTCGGGCGCGTCGTGGCAGGAGGCCCTACGCGAGAGCTTCGAGCGGCAAGCCCGCGAGTACGAGGAGCGCGCCCGGAGCTACCAGGAGCGCGCCCGGAGCGGCGAGCCGGGCGCGGAGGGCTGGGGGCGGGGCGCCGAGGGCTGGCAACGGGCCGCCGACAAGTGGCGCGCCGCCGCGGAGAAGCACCGCGAGAAGGCCGAGCGCAGGGTCACTCGCCAAGCAGTGCGCCTTGCTCGGAAGGCAACGCGCCACGCCGATCGGCTCGCTGGGTATCGGGCGCGCAGCGGTCACTTCCCGCCATGGCCGCTGGTCGCCCCCCTCGTCCTGGTCTTCGTGATCGGCATGGTCGCGGTCACGCTGACGACGCGGATCGTCGTTCCCCTCCTGTTGCGGTTTCTCTCGGTGTTCTTTGCGCGTGACGCCCTCATCCGGGCGGCCGTGGCCGTGCGAGAGGCCGGGGGAGAAGCCGTCGAGAACATGGATCGTTCGCGTCGATGGTTCATGCGGCAGGTCCACGACCCGAGGGACGAGGAAGTGGACGAACGGCATCCAGGGGTCACTCCGCCACCGGAATCGGCGGCCGATCCCGGCGCCGGCGGGCGGGCGCGCATCGCCCGCGAGTCCTCGCCGCCAACGACGCGTGTCGACTCGGTGAGCGAGAGTGCGGAAGACGAAGACGAGGATTCCGAGGACCAAGCGGGCCGCGTTCGGCGTTGAGAAGGGCTGTCGGGCGGACACCCCAGCTTCCGTCCGTGCCGGTGCGGGCGCCTCTGCATCGCCAGCGAAGGCGGTTGCGGCGGTTCGGCATACCGCTCGCATCGTCGGGCCGCGTCGGTGCTGCGCCCCCGCATCGCCAACGCCTGGGGAACTGTTCATGCCGACATTGCCTCGTACGCATCGCGTTCTGGTGGCCGCCCTCGCCGGGTGTGGTGCGGGGGATTTTGCGCAGGGCGATCCCGCGCTCCCCAGCGTCGACCTGGCCGAGCCGGTGGTTGGGGTGCCTGACGGCGACAACGACCCGGCCGTCGTCGCGATCGACGTCGGCGGCTCTTCTCTCTGCGCGGGGGTCCTTCTGGCCGCCGATGTCGTCCTCACCGCGTGGCACTGCGCGGCGGTCTCGGCGGCTTCATTCCAGTGTCCGCGCGCCGCAGCGCTCACGGGCGATCCCGCACCGGCATTGGTCTCGCCGTCGTCGCTCCGAGTTCTGGTCGGGGCGGACGTGGCTTCCGCCGTCGAACGCGCACGAGCGCGCGCGATTGTGGTGCCCGGCGGGTTGGATCCTTGCGCAAACGACGTGGCGGTCCTTCTGCTCGACCAGTCGATAGACGACGTCGAGTCCGTATCTGTCGGTCCCGCGGGCGCCGCCCAGGGGGCCCACATACGGACGGTCGGCTTTCAGCCCGGCGGGCCAGACGGCGTCGTCACCCGATTCGTGCGCGAGCACGTCCCGGTCGTCGCCACCTCGACGGCCCAGTTCGACGCCGACGAGAGCCCGTGCGCGGCCGGGTGCGGCGGCCCAGCTCTCGACGAAACGACGGGCGAGGTCGTCGGCGTCGCTTCGCGTTGGGTCTCGGGCAACGGTGGCGCGGTCGCGTTCGACATGTACACCGGCGCCGCCGCGTTCCTCGGGCTCGTGGGCAGCGCGCTCGCGCAGAGCACTGCCGCCCCCGTCAGCGCGGCCAGCGCCGCCCTCCAAAAAGCGACGAAGGGACCGACGGACATGGGCGCAAGTTGCGACCGCGGGTCCGATTGCGCTGCCGGCGCCTGCGTCACGGACGGCGATCAGCGCTACTGCACGCGAGGTTGCAGCGCGGCCGACGCATGCCCCACCCATTTCCGGTGCGAGAAAACCGCTCAAGGACCGGAGGTATGCGTGGCGAGTTGAACTGGGCTGGCCCGCTGGCCCCCGCTGGCTCCCCCCCGCTGGCTCCCCCCCGCTGGCTCCCCAACGTGCGCTCGTTTGCGCCACCGGGGCTGCGAAGGCTAATGGTAACCTTCCGGGTCGCAGCGGCGTCCGGGGCGACGAGGCGTGCGCGACCCAATGGACTTCGATCTTCGAGAGGACCACCGGCTCCTTCGCCACAGTGTCCGTGAGTTCGCGAGGGCGGAGATCGCCCCGCACGCGCAGCGATGGGACAAGGAAGAACGCTTCCCCAACGAGCTCGTCCCGAAGCTTGCGAAGATGGGCCTGCTCGGCATCCGCATTCCCGAAGAGTACGGCGGGTCGGGCATGGACATGCAGGCCTACGCCATCTGCGTCGAAGAGGTGGCTCGAGCCGATGGGTCGACGGCGCTCACGGTTGCCTCCCACAACGGCCTGGGCACCGGTCACTTGCTCACGTTCGGTAGCGAGGAGCAGAAGCGAAAGTACCTGCCCAAGGCGGCCAGCGGGCAATGGCTCGCCGCGTGGGCCCTGACCGAACCCGGCAGCGGCAGCGACGCCGCCGCCTTGAGAACGACCGCCCGACGCGACGGCGATGGCTGGATCCTGGACGGCACGAAGACGTTCATCACGCAGGGATCCGTAGGGGGGTTCTGCGTGCTCCTCGCCCGGACAGGGCGGGCGGAATCCAAGCAGCAGGGCATCACGGCCTTCGTCGTCGACCGCGGGACGGCGGGGTTTACGGCGTCCAAGCACCTCCTCAAGCTGGGGTGCCGCTCGAGCGACACCGCCGAGATCTCGTTCGAGAACGTCCGCGTTCCGGACTCGGCGCGTGTCGGGGCGGAGGGGCATGGCTTCGTCGACACGATGCAGATCCTCGACCGGGGGCGGATTTCGATCGCCGCGATGGCGATCGGCCTCGGCTACGGAGCGCTCGATCGAGCGGTCGAGTACGCGAAGCAACGAACGGCATTCGGGAAGGCGATCTCCGAGTTTCAGGCCATCCAGTGGATGCTTGCCGATGCCAAGGCCGAACTCGACGCCGCGGCCCTTCTGACGCATCGCGCGGCCTGGCTCGCCGACCGGGGCGAGCCGTTCACCCGCGAGGCTGCCATGGCCAAGCTCTTCGCGAGCGAGGCTGCGACGCGTGCGTGCAACGGGTCGGTGCAGATCCACGGCGGCTACGGTTACGTGCGCGAGTTCGATGTCGAGCGTTACCTCCGCGACGCCAAGCTGTGCGAGATCGGCGAGGGCACGAGCGAGGTCCAGCGCATGGTGATCGCGAAGCACCTCCTGTCCCACTGAAGGGGGCTCGGAGAGCTCGCAGGTAGACCGCCGAGGTCTGAAAGACTCGGTTGGGAGAGCTCCCAGGTGGGCCGCCGACGCGTCCAACGCTGGGGTCCGCACGACTCGGAGGTGTAACTCCGACGCGTCCGAGCCCGGGGTCGTACGGCAAGGTCCCCTGAACGGCCCCCCTCACTTGGCCCGCGCGCCCGGACTGCGCGAAGGTCCAGGTGTTTGGGGAACTTACGCTCTCCCTACCGCCGAGAAATATTGACACTGATGACTGCCGTCAATACGGTCATCCTTCGTGGTGGGAAATCGTGGCAAGAAGTGCCAAACCACCATCGCGAGGCCGTAGAGAGACGAGGGCGCGTCGATGTTCCGCGGACGGTACGAGCACACGATCGACGCCAAGGGGCGGACGAGCGTCCCCGCGCGGTACCGGGACGTGCTCGAGGCCGCCAATGAGCGCCGTGTCGTCCTCACCACCGCGCTGGACCCGTGTCTGGTCGCGTACACGGGTCCGGAGTGGGGTGCATTCGAAGATCGCCTCGGCAAGATGCCGCAGTTCGATCGGGCCGTTCAGAAGCTGAAACGCCTGTACGTCTCGGGGGCCGTCGAGTGCGAGATCGACGACGTCGGACGCATCCTCATACCGCCGACGTTGCGCGAACACGCACGGCTCAAGAAGGAGGTCGTCTGGGCCGGCGCCGGCCGTTACGCCGAGCTCTGGGACAAGGAAGAGTGGGCTCGCCACGTCGAAACGACCGACGACGAGCGACGCACGATGTCGGCACGTCTGGCGGAGCTCGGTCTATGAGCAACCTTCAGCTCGCGTTGCCCGGCCTGTTGGGGGATACCGCCGAGTGGGTGTGGCGCGACGACGACTTCGACGAGGTGCCCGTGAAACGATTCGAGCACGCGACCGTCATGAGGGACGAGGTCGTGCGCGCGATCGGTCCGCGCGCCGGCGGAACCTACGTCGATGCGACTCTCGGCGGGGGCGGGCACACGGTGGCGCTTCTGGAAGCCGAGCCCCGGTCGCGGATCATCGCGTTCGACCGGGATCGAGTGGCCGTCGACGCCGCGCAGCAGACGCTCGCTCCGGTCGCCGACCGGGTCACCTTCCTGCTTGCGCCGTTCTCTCGCTTGCCGGAGGAGCTCGAGCGCCTCGGAATCACGCGCATCGACGGCATCGTCGCGGACCTCGGCGTCAGCTCTCCGCAGCTCGACGACGCGGAGCGCGGCATGAGCTTCCGTCGCGAGGGGCCCATCGACATGCGCATGGATCGCGAAGCGGGCGAGACGGCGCTCGAGCTCATCGAGCGCCTCCCGGACGACGATCTCGCGAACATCATCTACGAGTACGGCGACGAGCGGCGCTCTCGCCGCATTGCCCGCAGCATCAAGAAGGCACTCGTCGCAGGCGAGCTGCGCACGACGCTCGATCTGCGGCGGGCCATCGTCCGAGCCGTCGGCCCAGCCCGCGTGGGCGGGGTCGACCCAGCAACCCGCACGTTCCAGGCGCTCCGCGTCGCAGTGAACACGGAACTCGCAGAGCTCGAGCGACTGCTCGAGGTTCTGCCGCGACTGATCGGCGAGGGGGGCGTCGCCGCAATCCTGTCGTTTCAGTCGATGGAGGATCGGCTCGTCAAGCGCGCATTCGCGACCGCCGAATGGTCGCGCCTCACCAAGAAGCCCCAGTCCCCGAGCGACGAGGAGTGCGCGCTCAATCCGCGCGCCCGGAGCGCAAAGCTGCGGGCCGCCCGGCGTCATATCGACCAAGGCGACCCGGGGCAGGGTCTGTCGCAGGAGCCAGGGCTCGAATGAGCGCCCGGCCCGCCTTTCTCCCCGTGTGGACCATCGCCATGGCGGCGACGGTGAGCGCCTTCGTTCTGCACCTGGCCTTTCGCGGCAAGACGGTCCAGTACGGATACGAACTCGGCCGCGCCCGCCAGGAGCAATCCCGGCTGCGAGAGGTGAAACGTGTGCTCGAGCTCGAAGCCGCGAGCTACAAGACGCCCGAGCGCGTCGAGATCGTCGCGCGCACGCTGCTCGGGATGGAGCCGCCCCGGCCGGATCGCATCGTGACGATCTCCGAGAGCCCCAGCGCCGAACCCCTCGGAGCTCTCACGCTGGGAGCCGAAGCACCGGCCCCCGCGAGCCCGGACGAAGGACGGCGGTGAAGAACCTCGATCCCCGTCGCGCCGGATGGATCCGCACGCGAATGGGGATCCTGTGCGGCGTGATGGCCCTCGCCCTCGGAGGGGTGGTCTCCAGCGCGTGGCGCGTCCAGGTCGAAGACGGCCCCGAATGGCGGGACATGGCCGAGCGTCAGCGTCTGCGTCGACTCCACATCGAGCCGAAGCGCGGGACGGTGTACGACCGAAACGGGGCGGCGCTGGCGGTGAGCATCGAGGTCCCGAGCGTCAGCGCCGACGTCGTCGAGATGCTCCGGGGAGTCGACGGCGCGCCGGCCCAGGAGGCGTCGCTGCGCGATGCGGCCGCGCGCATCGGGCACGCTCTCTCGCTCGAGCCGGATGACGTCTACGCCAAGCTCGCGACGCGCCACCGCTTCGTCTGGGTCAAGAGGCGGATCACGGGCGACGAGAGCCGCGCGATCCACGATCTGTCGGATCAAAAAAAGCCGGGTCGTCCGCTTCGAGGCATCGCGATCGAGGGCGAAGGTCATCGCTACTACCCGGCGCGCGAGCTCGCAGGCCCCCTGCTCGGGTTCGTCGCGCCCGACGCTCAGGGCAAGGACGGGCTCGAGCTGTCGCTCGAGGAGGATCTGCGCGGCAAGGTCGAAGACGTGCGCGGTCTTCGCGACCGCACTGGGCGCCTCATCTTCGAGGGCGCGAGCGACGAGAACACGATGCAGGGCAACGACGTCGTGCTCTCGATCGACGAAGGGATCCAGCACGTGGCCGAGCGCGAGCTCGACGCGGCGATGCGCACCTACGAGACGCGCGGCGGATCGCTCGTGGTGGTCGATCCGTCGACCGGGGAGCTGCTCGCCCTCGCCAGCGTGCCCGGCTACAACCCCAACGACTACACGGAGAGCGACGTCGACGGGCGACGCGACCGCGCCGTGACCGACCGCTTCGAGCCGGGATCGGTCATGAAGCCGTTCCTCATCGCGAGCGCCCTGGCCGCGGGGACGCTCAAGCCCACGAGCCTCATCGACTGCGAGCACGGCATCTACCAGGTGGGCGGTATCACCATCCACGACACCCACGTCAGCGACATCTTGACCCCGACGCAGATCCTCGCCAAGAGCTCGAACATCGGCGCTCTCAAGATCGGTCTGCAGCTCGGCGAACCCTCGCTCTACGCCGCGTACCGCCGCTTCGGGTTCGGTGAGACCGCGGGCGTTCCGCTGCCGGGGGAAGCGTCCGGCGTTCTGCGACCGCAGGGGCGTCCTTGGTACGAAGCCGAAACGGCGAGCGCGAGCTTCGGGCAGGGCATCACCGTCACCACGCTGCAGCTGGCGATGGCCATGAGCGCGATCGCCGACGGCGGCAAGCTCCTCGAACCGATTCTCGTCAAGAGGGTGACCGACGGCCGCGGCAACACCGTGCGCGAGGCTGGCGTTCACGTGCGGCGCGACGCGATCCCGCCGGGCATCGCGAGGACCGTCGCCGAAATGCTCACCGCCGTGACCGAGGAAGGGGGTACCGCCGTCGAGGCGTCCATCCCCGGCTTTCGCGTCGCGGGGAAGACGTCGACCGCTCAGAAGGTCGACCCGAGCACCGGCAAGTACTCGACCGACAAGTACACTGCGGTCTTCGTGGGCTTCGTCCCGGTCGAGCATCCTCGTATCGTCGTCGCGGTGGTGCTCGACGAACCGATGATCGGCCGGTATGGAGGGGACTTGGCGGGGCCCGTGTTCCGCCGCGTCTCGGAGGCCACCCTGCGTTACCTAGGGGTCACCCCGTCCGCAACCCCCGCGAAGATCGCCGGCATCGGCCGCGAAGGCGATCCTGCCGACGCCATGCTCGCGGCCATGAAGGCCCCGGCGCCGCAGTCGGTCGACGTGCCCAGCGCGGCGACGGCTCCGCCGCTCCCTGGAGGCGTCAAGGTGCCGGACGCGACGGGCATGGCGGCGCACGACGTCGTGGCGGCACTCAGCAAGGCGGGACTCGTGCCGCAGATCGAGGGCTCTGGCAGAGCGGTGCGGCAGAACCCCGCGGCGGGCAGCTCCGCGCCCAAAGGCAGCCCCGTACGCGTGGTCTTCGAGCCGCCTTCATGAACCCGACGGACGGGCAGCGCCGGACCGCGCCGGTGCAAGCCTTCGGCGAACTGACCGAGGGGCTTCGGCTCGACGAACTCGCGCGCGACCTGCCCATGGAGGCGGAGATCGTGGGGGACGCCTCGGTGCGCGTGCGCGGCGTCCGCCACGACTCGCGCGGGGTCGAGCCGGGAGACTTGTTCGTCGCGCGGCCGGGCAGCAAGGTGAATGGGGCCGCGTTCGTCCGCGATGCGGTCGCGCGAGGCGCACCGGCAGTGATGGTGGCTCGCGGCGCCGTCGTGGCATCCGAGCTCCCCGTCCCCGCCATCGTCGTCGACGACCCGGCGCTCGGCCTCGCTTATGCGGCGTCCACTGTGTACGGACACCCGTCGTTCTCGATGGAGGTCGTTGGGGTCACGGGCACCAACGGCAAGACGACGGTCGTGCACCTCGTCCGCGCCGCCATCGACGGCGCCCTCGGCACGACCGCCTGCGGTGTCCTCGGCACCGTCGGGTACCGGTTCGGCGACTGGAGCCGTGCGGCCGAACACACCACGCCCGAGGCCGACGAGGTCGCCCGCGCGCTCGCCGAATTCCGCCGCCGCGGGGCGACGCATGTCGCCATGGAGGTCTCCTCGCACGCGCTCGAGATGTCGCGCGTCCGCGGCGTCCAGATCCGTGTGGCCGCGCTCACCAACCTCACCCAGGACCACCTCGATTTCCACGGCTCGATGGGCGCGTACGCGGAGGCCAAGGCGCGTCTCTTCACGGAGCTCGGTCCCGCGTCGGCCGTGTTGAACGTCGACGATGCTTTCGGACGGGAGCTGGTGGGGCGGGTCAAGGCCCCAGTCGTTCGCGTGAGCGCGCGTCGCGAGGCGACCGCCGCGGACGCGGAGGTCTCACCCAGAGACGTCCACGTGGATGCAAAAGGCATCCGAGCAACCGTCCGGACGCCCAGTGGCGAGGTGCGCTTGGAGTCGCGCCTGGTCGGAGCCCACAACCTCGAGAATCTCCTCGTCGCCCTGGGAATCGCGTGCGCGCTCGACCTCGACGTGGGCCTGGCGGCCGCCGCCCTCTCCCGCGAACCGGGCGCTCCGGGGCGCCTCGAGCGCTGCGACCACGAGGCGGACGACATCATCGTCCTCGTCGACTACGCGCACACTCCCGACGCCCTCGCGCGGGTCCTCGATGCGGCACGCGCTGCGCTCATCGGGAGCGGCGCGGGCCGCCTCTGGTGTGTATTCGGGTGCGGCGGCGATCGGGATCGCGCCAAGCGAGGTCTCATGGGCGAAGCCGTCGCGCGACGCGCCGACGTGACCGTCGTCACGAGCGACAACCCCCGGACCGAAGACCCTTCGGCCATCGCAGCGGCCGTTGTCGCGGGGATCCATGGCGCGGGCGTCGAACCGGTCGTGGAGCTCGACCGCCGCCGTGCGATCGAGTTTGCCGTCGGCGCAGCGTCGCTCGGCGACGTGGTCGTCCTCGCGGGCAAGGGCCACGAGGCCTATCAACAGGTCGGGAACGTGAAGCACCCCTTCGACGACCGCGAGGAGGCTCACCGCGCCCTCGAGAACCGACGTCGCGCGAAGCGCGCAGACGGAGGGCGGTGAGGTGGCAACCCCAATCCCCGCCAACGCGGCGTCGTTGACAGCGGAGTCGGCTGCGGCTGCCACGCAGGGCAGGATCGTCGGGAGGGGTCCCGGCGCCCAGGTGCGTGCAATCACGAGCGACAGCCGCGCGGTGCGCCCGGGATGCGCCTTTGTCGCGCTACGCGGTGAGCGGTTCGACGGTCACGACTACCTCGAGGCGGCCATCCATGGTGGCGCCGCGCTCCTCGTCGTCGAACGGGGCCGCGCGCCGAGCGCAGCTTCCGCAGGGGTCATCGAGGTCGACGACACCCTCAAGGCCTGGGGCGACCTCGCGCGAGCGCACTTGCGCGCGTGGCGGCGCGGCGGTCGTGAGGGCGAACCCCGTCGCGTCATCGCCGTCACCGGCAGCGCCGGAAAGACGACGACGAAGGAGCTCTGCGCCGCCTTGCTGGGGGCCGTGGCGCCCGTCCACGCAACACGCGGCAACCTCAACAACCGCGTCGGGGTGCCTGCGGTGGTGTTCGCCGTCGAGGAACAACATCGCTTCGCCGTCTTCGAGGTCGGCATGAGCCTGCCGGGGGAGATCGCCGCGCTCGCTTCCATTCTAGAGCCCGATGTCGCCGTCCTCACGAACGTCGGGCTCGCGCACGCCGGCGGCGTCGGCGGCACGCGCGCCGACGTGGCCCGCGAGAAGGGGGCCCTCTTCGCGGCCCTCTCCGCCGACGCGGTCGCGATCGCCTGCGGCGACGACGACGCCGCCGTCGGCCAGCTGGCCCGGACTCGCGCGACGCAAAAGCGGACGTTCGGGCTCGGAGAGGCGGCCGACGTTCGGCTGGTGGAGCGCGTCCCCGCGGGGCTGGCGGGGGCCAACGTCCGGATACGCCGTTCAGACGGCACTTCCGTCGGGGCGTGGCTCCCGATGGTGGGTGAGGCCGCCGCCGTCGATCTGACCGGTGCCTTGGCGGCCGCCGAGGCGGTGGCCGGGCCTCTCTCGGACGTCGCGATCGCAAGCGGGCTGGGCTCGCTCGCGGCCTTCCCGGCGGGGCGCATGCAGGTACGGCAGCTCGCAGACGGAACGACCCTCATCGACGACACGTACAACGCAAACCCTCAGAGCATGCGCGCCGCGCTGCGTGCACTCGGAGAAGTTTCGCGCGGACGGCGCGCCGTCGTCGTCATCGGCGAGATGCGCGAGCTTGGAGGCGCCGCGCGCCAGGAGCACGCCTCCCTCGGCACGGCCATCGCCGAGGCGGGTGCGCGCCTCGCGGTGAGTTGCGGGGGCCTTGCGGACCTCGCGGTAGCCGAGGCCGAGCGGTCGGGCGTCGCGGCCTCTTACGCGACCGACGCCGAGGGCGCCGCACGGCTAGCGGTGGCAATGTGTTTGCGGGGCGACGTGATTCTCGTCAAAGCTTCGCGGAGCGTCGGCGCCGAAG
>Ga0302325_10008783_pt1 | contig 22166 bp, 19 predicted proteins | sample Palsa_T0_2_FD_201948 | JGI IMG/M metagenome (GOLD analysis project Ga0302325, IMG submission 201948) | Peat permafrost microbial communities from Stordalen Mire near Abisko, Sweden - Palsa_T0_2 | ecosystem: Environmental > Terrestrial > Soil > Palsa > Peat permafrost | place: Sweden: Abisko...
GTTTTGTGTGTCGATTTGGCTGGGCCTCATAGGGAATAAGATCACAGCCAGAAATTTCATCAGGCGCGGTTGGACAATCCTGGACGACGGCACCGGCGTAGCCCAGGCTGCGAAGCAAAGATGGAAACTGCCTCTTTCGTAGCCCAATCCTATGGCGGCGGCACAGGTTTTCGATAAAGTACTTGCCAGGCCATCACTTCTTCTACAACCAGCTCAGCGATATTCCGCGTATCTTCGCGCAGATCCCCAAACGTGAAGCTACCCGTCGTGCCCATCAGTTCCAATTCGCCCGCAAACACCTCCAGCCTCTCATGCATCGCCTTGGACTGATCTGCCAGCCGTTCAAACTCCCCCTGCGTGGCGATTGCATGGCACGCCGCCGAAAGCGCCGGAAGACCGGCCGCAAGTGCCGTAAGCCACCATGCAAGACCAAGTTCGCCAAGCACGGCATTCCTCAACTTCATGGCCTCGCTGAGAGCTTCATCCTTCACCTTGTCCCAGACCGGCGACGATCCGTTCGCAATTAATGTTTTGAAGGATTCGAGAAACGGTTTTACGATCTCTTCAACAGGTCTCTCATGCATAAGCAGATGGGTGCCGCAGGCCAGCAGGATCACGATAAGGCTGCCCCACATGAGTCTGTGCAACCGGTGATCGATCAGTTCCAGCTTCTCGGCATTCTGCTCGTGATATTCCCCCTGCCCGCGCACCCATTCCAGTATCCGGCTGCGCTGAGCTTCCACCGTTTCTTTCGTATAGACTCCATGCTTCATTGGAGTCTGGCGGATAATGCTTCGCAGCAGCCACTCCATCCACGACTTTTGCACGCCGAGGCGCGCAAGGTGACCGGGCAATCGCGGATGCGGCGGTGTCAGCCCGAGTGAATGGAGATAGCACATTACGCGAAACTGCTCGCCAAGATAGCGGCACTCCACGTTCCGGAAATGCCAGCGCCGTTTCCAGAGCATCGAAAGTATCAGGAGGATGGTGCAAATCGTGATTGCTTCGAGAACCGGAAACGCATCCTCAATCCATTGCGGAGCATCTTGTCCCGCAATCGGCAGCCGGGCTGCAAATCCCACCAGAGCCAGAATCACCGCCAGTACGCCCAGCGTATAGTTCAAAAGAAATGCGCCGCGGTAAAGCCCGGAAAGCCGGTTGGCATAAGCATCGAAGCGTTCGTAATGTTGTAGAAACGGGCCCGCCGGGAGGTGCTGCTGGTTTGCTCGCCGCGTGTTCTTTCCCAGCAGCATGGACCAGATAAACTTCTTCCAAAACCAGCCCAGCAGAGAACCCTTCGTGGACAGGTTCTGAATGTAGGAACCGGTAAAGTCGCTATCCTCGGGTTGATCGTTCGACAGCCTGGGCGTAGCCAGGATTTGCTCGATCGCCTGCCCGAGCAGGGCGGGCGAATACAGCTCCGGCCGGCCTCCCCAATGGAGGAAAATAGTGTGCGGTTCGTCATCCATGCGCAGGCAGATCACCGGCACTCTGCCCTGCGCAAACTGCATGATCGCACTGGTGCCGCCGACGCCGTTGTCCGCCTTGCCGTCCCAAACGGCAATCAGCAGATCGCACTGGTCCACAACCAATCGGCCTACGGTCTCGTAAGCTGCGTCCTCGACGGCTTTCGGGTAGCGCTCGCCATTCAACTCCAGCACGGCATCGCCCGCATAGGCCAGCAGTTTATGAAAGTCAGCTTGACTACCCGGCTCCTTGAAGTCGCGAGCGTACTCGTCGCGCTGAAACGGCAAAGGGCACTCCAGCCGGTAGCCGAGCTCGACAGCTACCTGCGCAAAAGTGCGATCAGCCCCCTCAGCAAGCGGAGAAACAGCGCGAAACTCCGGTATCTCATCCTGATAGAGTCGGCAGGATCTCTCGAATTCGTCCAGTGCCGCTTGCCTCGCTGTGGTAAGCACTTCGCTCACCAGCCTGCGAATCTTCCCCGTTACATCGACTGCAGTTTCCGATGCCTGGTTGCAGTCTCGCACCGGAACCGTCAGCAAACGTCGGCCGGTGACTCCTATACGCAAAGCTGGCCGGGGCAGAAGTTCCTTGGAGATCATCGAATGCTCCAGAAGTCGCTGCCTACTGAGAAAAGAATCTTCTTGAGGTGGTGGAATAGGTCCACGTGTTCTGCGTGTTCGAAGCTGGGCCAACATCCGCGGGCGAACTGAAAATTCATCGTTCGGCGAGTATAACAAGACGTTTATTGGCTTCATTTCGGTTTTTCAGAGATTTCGCGTCCATCCTCGGCAGCCTGTCAACCCCCGCGAAGCTACGGCCTCATGGGCAGGATAACGGCGTGGCTGCGATTCTCTTTCTCTCTTGCAGAACCACCCTCAGCCCGCCGAATCGGAGCCGCTCCCAAACCTGAAGCCGCCTTTGAAACCCGGGCTGCGTGTGCGACATTGAAAGGAATGACCGAAATGCCCCATGCAGTTGATAGCAAGCATCGAGCGCACACCACGACATGGCTGGGCTATGGAGCCTGCGCGCTGGCCGGATGCCTGTGGGGGATGGGCTTCTTCTTTGGCAAGCTGGCCCTGCGCGAGATGAGCGTAGGGCACATGGTGCTCTACCGCTTCCTCTTTGCCAGCCTGGGAATGCTGCCGATTGTGCTGACTTCTACGCAGAGAACCAGGCTTCCCGTTTGGACAATTTGGACGAGGCGCGAAATCGCTACGCTCCTGACCGCGGCGGCTCTGGGAATTCCCATCCAGTTCCTGCTCCAGTTCGAGGGGCTGGCGCGAACAACCGTGAGCCACGCCTCGCTGATGGTCGGCACCATGCCGGTGCTGCTGGCCCTGGGTGCGACCCTATTCGCCGGCGAGCAACTCGATTGGATCGGATGGCTTGCCCTGGCCGGATCAACCGTCGGCGCGGCTCTAATCGTGCTTGGCGGACGCCAGGCCGGAGCAGCCGGAAGCGTGCCCACGCTCGCAGGAGATCTGCTCGTGGTGCTATCTCTGGTGATCGCCCTCGGCTGGATCCTGATGAACAAGAGCCTGATGCAGGCGCATAGTCCGCTGGCGGTTACGGCATACGGAATTTTTTCCGGCACCATAATGCTGGTGGTGTGGGTAGTCGCCGTCGATGGCCCACCGCCAGTCGAGCATGTGAGCCTCACAGCGTGGCTAGCTCTAGCAGCCAGCGGAGTGCTCTGCACCGCAACAACAACCTTGCTGTGGAACTGGGGCATCCATCACGTTCCAGCTTCGCGCGCCGGGGTGTTTCTCAACATTGAGCCTGCGCTCGGTTCCCTGCTCGGCGTCGAGTTGCTGGGCGACAAACTGGGCCCGTTTGCGTGGATCGGCGGTGGCCTGATCCTGGCTGCGGCGGTAACTCTAACGGTTCGTGGTAACGAAAGTAACCCGGAAGTACTATTGGAATAACCAAAGATAAGGGCTTACCTAATATGTATCGCGCAACTTTCGCCGATATCTGAGCTTGTATAGGCAGTAGTATTTGGGGGCTCTCATGGCTTCTCTCATGTGGAATTACTCCTGCACCGTGGGCGTGCGGGCAATGGACGATCAGCACGGAATTCTGCTGGATGCTTTGAACGAATTGCGCCTGGCGCTACTCAAAGGCGCGGAGAGCCGCACCGTCCGCACCATGCTGACGCGCGTATCGGAGCTGATGCGCCTGCATGTCAAAAGCGAAGAGAGTCTCCTGGAGCAGCATGGATTCCCCGGCCTCGCAGCCCATCGTGCAGACCAGCAAAGGCTGCTCGGCCGTCTCGCCCAGTTCGATATTCGATACGAACAGCGCCAGTCCGACTCGGTCTACGAACTGGTAGAGTACCTGCGCAAATGGTTCACATCGCATACCGGCGTTGCCGGGCAAAAGTATGGGCCGTGGCTGCAAAAGTGCGGCGTGCAGTAAGGGCGCTCCCTGCCCGTATCAATAGCTGTAACAATAACGACAGATTGCCGCCCCGCACCTCTCCAGACCGAGACGAGGTCCGCCCAGACGATCGGACGGGCGTTATTGATTGTTTGGCATGGATACCCCAGCGGTACCTTGGGTCGAATCGGGCGTCGCATTTGGATTCACGGCTGCACCGTCTATTAGAAAGAGTCCGCCATTTCCATATTGAGAGCCACCAGCATAGGTGGCCAGTGCCAGTCCGGCACGGCCCCATCGTACAAGCCTTAGCATCCTGCCCGTAACCGCTGTGCCATTGGATGATGTACCAAAGCTGATACGGTTGAGAAACGCAAAACTATTCAAATCGAAGACCCAAAGTTCAAAGTAGGTAATATCGACGCCGTCGGCGGAGTACGCCGTAAAGCAGTAATAGCGCCCGATGGTTGAGTCTGGCGTACATGCCTCTGTGCCCGTCTCTGGCAGCGAATATCCTCCAACCACAGTGTCACTAACCGGGTTATACACGCCTCCAAAAGAATAGAGCAGGCCTGTGCCGGGCACGAACTGCGAGATGGTTGGCTGCACTGTAAGTCCGCCCCCGTAGCTGAGCAGTTGAGCGCCGGCCGGCGATACCTGTATGTCTGCGATACCTCCGGCATCCATGGTTGTGTACTGATCGCCATAGATGGTGCTATCGTCTGCGCCCCATTGAATCCAATCGATCATCGCCCCTCCAGGCGCGATTGGACCCGCGATCGAGTTGGGCCTCTGCACGGCATCGTCAAAAACGTAGACTCCGTTTCCGGGGGGGTCGATGCCGAACGATCCGGCAACAACGGCAATCGTATGAGGACCGACGGGAGCAGCCTCAAGGCTAACAGCCTGCTCGGGGCCTAGCTGTGGGTCTGTGGGCAGTGGAAATGAGATATCGGGAGACAAGCCCGGGAGAAGGAATCTCTGGATTGTATGGTCCCCATCGATCCCCGCCCACAGATAGGATGAGTCCGATGAGATCGTCATCCTGTCAGGATTGTTGCCCGCCGGCACTGGGCTCGCTGCCGTACCAGCAACGGGGTCGACTGGGAGGATGCTATTGGGTGAATTTGGATCGGTGGAAGCCATTGAGGCATAGAGCTCGCCATGCACTATGTCGGATGAGATCCAATTCAATGTTCCGATGCCGGACACCGAACGGACCCAAGTCTGATTTGCCGCGGGGCCAGTGACTTCGAAAACCATTGCATTGGAGACAGCGTTGCCGGTCCCTGTGTTATTGACCGTGATATTGACGTTGCCCTGTGTGGTTAGGTCTGCGGTTGGGATCGTTGTCGTCAGCTTCGTATCGCCAAAGATGGTGGTAGACAATGGAACACCATTCCACTCGATGGTGGCGCCGCTCTGAAAGCCGGAACCACTAACGGTAAGCAGAGTACCGAGGGAATTCTGGCTCAGGCTTTGCGGAGAGATGGAACTTATTTCGGGAACCGACCCGCTGCCGCCGGAGCTACTGGAGCTTCCTCCACCCCCACAGCCAATTACCAGACAAAACATTGGGATAGGAAAGAGCGCCATGGGGAATCTCATCGTTGCTCCGGGAAATTAAGGAATTATGCAACATAGGGCACAAGCTTCTTCAATGGGTCGAAGCATTCATGTCACGGTAACTAATTCTAACCCTCAAAACTGATCTGAAGAGAGTTATTCGCGGAATTGGTTTTGGATTCGCTGGCCAGATCGTAAATTAGGCGCTCCAGCACCAGCCGCTTATCCGGCGGCGACGAGCGAAGCTCCAGATCGGCGCGAGCAATCAGCCGCAAGGCGCGAGTCAGATCGCGGCGGCTCTTGTAACGGCGAGCCTGGCGAATCAAATCATCGGCAGCAAAAGGCGGCATGCGAAAGCCCTGCCAAAGCGCCTGCCAGATAGCGCGCGAGTCGCGCACATTCTTCTCAAGAATCACCAGCATCTGGCGAAAAGTCCGCGCCAGCATATAGAGATGCCCGATCGCAGCCTCTTCGCCGGCCTCGGAGCTGTTCAGCAAGCCGTGCAGCAGGGCCAGAGCGCGAGGCTTATCCTTGGCGCTGATGGCGTCCGTCAGCTCATAGAGGCTGCGCTGCTTGGCGCTCAGAACCATTGTCTCCACATCGCCCAACGTGATGCGGCCGCGGCCATAGCTGAAGAGCAGCAGCTTTTCGAGTTCTGACGCGATCAGCATCATGTCCGCGCCCAGCGCATCCACCAGTTCCCTCACCGCGTCGGGATCCATTTTGGTGTCCTGCTCCAGCGCCGTTGCCGCGACCCAGCGCATGGCGTCGGACTCGTCAACGCGCGCCAGTTCAACAATGCCGCAGTGGTCGCCGAGGGTTTCGCGTAGACGCTCGAACTTGGTCTTATCGTCCATATCCATGCGGCGCGGGTCGGCGGGAATGCGCAGATGGTCGGCGACAAAGATGATCACCGCCTGCGGATGAATCACGCCATCCTGTGCCCGGAAATAGCGGTCGATCTCAGCAAACTCGTCCTTCTTGGCGCCGCGCGTGTAAAGCTGCTTCAAATTGCGAACGAAAACCACCTGAAACGGAGCCATCAGCGACGGAGTGCGCGCGCGGTCGAGGATTTCGAAGATGCTGTGCTCTGCCAGATCCATCTCCGAGAGGCAGAAGTCGCGCATATCGTCCGGCACAAATGCCTTGAGAACCGCGCGCCGGCAACGCTCATAGAGAAAGATTTCGTCGCCCACCCAGACGTAACCGGGCTTGAGCGCGCCGGAATTTGAAGCCGCCGCAGCGATCTCAGCCGTGAAGCGGTCAGCCGCGGAAAAGCCTACACCGGAGCGTTGGGTGCTCATGCGTAAAGCTCGCCGGCGCTAGAACTTGGCTTCATCTCTTTGAGAATACCCTTCCTCCGACCTGTGCAGGCAGTGGAAAACAGGGCCGGAATTCCAATGGTTACCGCTTAAAGTCGAGACTCGAAGCCGATCTGCTCAAAAACTCTCAAGCACATCGGCAACCAGAGCGCGGGCAAAGTCGCGCGAAAGCCGGTCTATCGCCGCCGGGCTCTCTTCAAGAAAAGTCGGCAAATCTGTCGTGGACTGGTACTGCTGGCGAAAGACGTAGTTATCGTTCTTATAAAGGACCCGGCCATCGCGAGCAGTAAGTGTCACGGAGACTACCATCGTAATCAGAAAGCTCGAAGACTGCTGTGTTTCCGAGTTGTAAGTCAGCGGCGTGACATTCTGCGTGAGTATCGTCCCATGCAAAACAGTGTCGGGATCGCCGTTTTCATCCGGCGTGATGCGCAGGCGGGTGCGCGTGGCAAACTCGCGGATGACGGCATTGGTCATCACCGTTTCTGTGCGGTAGGAGTTCGTGCGGGTCGCAAAGACCGGGATAGCGATTGTTTTGGTGCCCGGAGGCAGGTGCGCCGCCGATCCGACGGTGTGGTAACCGCATCCGGTTAAGGCGATAAGCGAGACAACGGCTGCGGTGATGGCGATTGAGAGTGCTGACCTGCGCATGACTGCTCTTAGTGTACTTAAACCCAGCCGGTAGCAAGTTTGCCCAAGCCCTCGGCGGGCAGCGCGAGGCCGTCGTCCCGGTTGGCGAAGTAGCGCTGGTTCAATTCGATGGAGTCGAGCTGCTCGATGCGTTGGAATCCGGCGGACTTGAGTTCATTCTCCAACTGCTCTGAGCGGAAAAACAGGCGAAATGGCTCGCCCGCAGCGGCGACCCGGGAAGCGAGAGCCTTGCGCGCACGCTGGCGGGCGGGGCTGAGTTCTTCATCGGAAAGGGCGTAATCAAAGGTGAGGCCACTCCCGGCAGGCATATTGGCAACCAAATCGAGAGTCGCCCTAAATGCGGGCACGGTAAGGTAAGGCACGACGCCTAACCAAGTAAAAAAAGTGGGCCTCTGGGCATCGACCCCCCCGTCAGCGAGGCCTGCGGCGAGCGTCTGGTGTTCGAAATCAAGCGGAACATAGGTGAGGTTGGCCGGCTCTGCGATGGCGGCAGAACGCAGCATGTCCCGCTTCCATTCCTGAGTGGCGGGGAAATCGACTTCAAAAACCTGTAGCGAGGCCAAAGGATTGCGGTAGGCGAAGGTATCCAGGCCTGCGCCTAGAATCACGTACTGTACAGCTCCTGCAGCAACGGCGGAGGCTAGGTTGTCCTCCGCATAGCGGCTGCGGGCCACCATGAAGGCGCGGAAGGCACGCGATCTGGGGTCTCCATGGCGAACGGGATCGGCAAAAAATGTCGGACCTAGGATCGGTATAGCGATAGGATCGTCCAGCACGATGGGCCGGTCAAAGAGCTGGTGTACCGCCCGTCGTGTGGCGACAGCGCGGGCTGTCATGCTAGCGTGGCCAGTCCTCATGACTTCAAGTTTAAGGCAGCATTCCGGTGAAGACGTAGGATGGTGGCATGAACTGGATTTTCTGGGCTCTCCTGTCTGCTCTCTTCGCGGCCGCCACGGCGATTCTGGCCAAGGTCGGCGTAGCGCATGTGGATTCCAACCTGGCCACGGCCATTCGCACAACTGTTGTAGTGGTGTTTGCCTGGGCTATCGCACTGGCGCTGGGCAAGCACAACGAGATACGCAACGTGGACGGGCGCGCATGGCTGTTTTTGGCTCTTTCCGGTCTGGGCACTGGTCTTTCGTGGCTGTGCTATTTTCGCGCGCTGCAACTAGGGCCGGCCTCGCGCGTAGCTCCGCTGGACAAGCTGAGCGTAGTGCTTGTGATGGTCTTCGCCGTGATCTTTCTAGGCGAAAAAATGTCACCGCTGGCCATGCTCGGCGGAGGCCTGATCGCGGCTGGCGCAGTGGTGATGGTGCTGGCGTGAGAGGCCTATTCTTACGTCGTGGGGACTAGAAGCAGTCTGGTTCAGTTGGCAATCTCTCAAGAGTTGTCATTCCGAACGAAGTTGGGAGTGTTCTTTGGTCCCAACGTAGTCGAAGAATCTGCTTTTGTCTTCGTCGATACAAAAGGATCGTCAGATTTGAGCCAAAGAATTGTCAGCCTGACAGGAAGTCAACAGAGCCAAACTGTCTCATAAAACCCCGCATCGATTGCGATAGACGTTAGTTTCACGAAAAACATCTTGAGTTCTGCCGCTAAGCCAGCCAGTACGAACGCGGAGGTCATTCGACCCAACAGCCGCCGGAAACACGTTGACGACATGTAATCGTTCGATTACAATTACTTTATGTTCTCGATCCGACCGCTGCCCGAGTTCACCGCCTGGATCGACGGCCTGAAGGATGAGACAATACGCGGCGTGGTCGTGGCCAGGATCAAGCGCTTGGAACGTGGATTGACGGGGGATGTTTAGCCGGTAGGCGACCGCGTCTCCGAGCTGCGCATCCATCTGGGCGCGGGATGGCGCTTGTATTTCACGCAACGCGGGACGCAGCTCATCGTGCTGCTGGGCGGTGGCTCGAAGCGCACACAGAAGACAGACATCAAGCGTGCTAAAGCCCTTGCCGCAAGGCTCGATTGAACGGAGGAAACATCATGAGCAAACGCATCAAGGTGGCCGATCTACCCGAGTTCGACGCAGCCCATTACCTCGACAGTAAGACCGCCGTCGCCGCCTACCTGACGGACATTCTGGAAGCAAACGATGCAGCTTTGTTGGCTTCTGCGCTGGGAGACATTGCCCGCGCTCGCGGGATGACGGAGATCGCTAAGACGGCGGGGATTACCCGCGAAGCTCTGTACAAAGCCTTGCGTCCCGATAGCGCTCCTCGATTCGATACAGTAAGTCGTGTGTGCGCAGCGCTCGGGGTGCGGCTGGTAGCTCAGGCCATTCATCCTGCCCCGGAGTCGGTTGTGGTCTAAGGCTCCTGAGCGCGTCTATGCCCCACCTCTCGTTGAGAGAAATGGGGCATAGACGATGCAAGAGGTTATTAGCTAGAAGCTAGCGCTACGCCGGCGATGGGCTGCCTTCCGGGAATCCCGGTCCGCCACGGCTTGTTTCCGGCTTGAGGACCTGGGTGACTCCGCCGCCGCCTTGATCGCTGGGCGATGCCAGCGACGAGCGAATCTCAGGCAGTTCCTTGCCTTCGATCAACAGCCGTACTTCTTCAGCGTCGATGGTCTCACGCTCCAGCAGGGCTGCTGCGATGCGATGCATAGCTGGGCTGTTGGCTTCCACCAGTGAATAGGCTGACTGATAAGCCTCGTCGATCAGGCGGCGAACTTCCTGGTCGATCTGGCGGGCTGTTTCCTCGGAGAAGTCGCGGTGCTGTGCGATCTCGCGGCCCAGGAAGATCTGCTCTTCCTTCTTGCCAAAGGTCAGCGGACCGAGCCGGCTCATGCCGTACTCGCAAACCATGCGGCGGGCCAGGTCGGTGGCGTGCTCAATGTCGCTGCCGGCGCCGGTGGACATCTGCTTGAGGAAGATCTCCTCGGCAACACGTCCGCCGTAAGCCGTCGCCAATCTGGTTTCCAGATACTCGCGAGTGTAGTTGTGGCGGTCGCCTGGCAGGTAGACCGTGACGCCCAGAGCCATGCCGCGCGGAATGATCGTAACCTTGTGAATCGGGTCGGTATGGTCGCGCAGTACAGAGACGAGCGCGTGGCCGGCCTCGTGGTACGCGGTGACCTTCTTCTCTTCGTCGGTCAACAGCATCGACTTACGCTCTGCGCCCATCAGGACCTTGTCCTTGGCCAGTTCGAAGTCGTACATCGTGACCTGCTTGCGGTTGACGCGGGCTGCATTCAGGGCCGCTTCGTTGACCATGTTGGCCAAATCTGCACCCGAAAAACCCGGTGTTCCACGAGCCAGCACGTTGAGAACAACATCGTCGGCCACGGGAACCTTCTTCACGTGAACGCGCAGCACTTCTTCGCGTCCGCGAACGTCAGGCAATCCGACGACCACGCGGCGGTCAAATCTACCGGGGCGCAGCAGCGCGGGATCGAGCACATCGGGACGGTTGGTCGCGGCAACCAGAATCACGCCGTCGTTGGATTCGAATCCGTCCATCTCGACAAGCAGCTGGTTCAGGGTCTGCTCGCGCTCATCATGTCCGCCGCCTAGACCTGCACCGCGATGACGGCCAACGGCATCAATTTCGTCGATGAAGATGATGCAGGGAGCGTTCTTTTTGCCCTGCTCAAAGAGGTCGCGAACGCGGCTTGCGCCTACGCCGACAAACATCTCAACGAAGTCAGAGCCGGAAATCGAGAAAAATGGAACATTGGCTTCGCCGGCAACCGCGCGGGCCAGCAAAGTCTTGCCGGTTCCCGGAGGTCCAACCAGTAACACGCCCTTGGGAATGCGTCCGCCGAGCTTTTGGAAGCGCTGCGGCTCGCGCAGGTACTCAATGATCTCCTTGAGCTCTTCCTTGGCTTCGTCTACGCCGGCGACATCCTTGAAAGTAATCTTCTTCTGCTGCATCGAAAGCAGGCGGGCGCGGCTCTTGCCAAAAGACATAGCCTTATTGCCGCCGGACTGCATCTGGCGCATGATGAAGAACCAGATTCCCAGAATCAGCACCAGCGGCCCGATCTGGAGAAGAATCGGCCACAAAATGTTGCCCTGCGCATCCTTGATGTCAGTGCGAACGTTGGCCGCATTCAGCTGGTCATAGATATTGGGGTAGTTCTGCGGGATCGTGGTGTGAAACGGCGCTTGCTCCTTGCCATCGCCCTTCAAATGTCCATGCACTTCCATGCCCTGCACGGAAACGTCGCTGATCTGACCCTGATGGATTTTTTCCTGGAAGGCGGAAAAGGGGATGTCCTGTTCCTTGCCACCCATCACTGCGCTCTTCTGCACCACTGAGAACAGCAGCACAAGGCAGATCACGATAAAGGCCCAGAACATGATTGTCTTAACGGTCGAATTCACCAGGACTCCTTTTTGCGGCGGGGGAGGGATATCGAACGTTCCCGGAACGCCTACTTACTACTGTTAGACACCGAATCGAACTGAAAAGAGTCAGGAAGGTGAATCAATCGACCCTCCGTAGGAAACAGCGCAACCGGCGCAAACTAGCAATCTCCAAATTGTACTCCCAACCAGCCGATTCTGGCATGGCCCAAATGGGCAATGGGCTCACCCATGTGTCCTGTCTGGAACATCTCCGACCCGGAATATCAAATGTCAGCCTAAGCTCTAAGTGAAATGAAACCCAAAGCTATTCCAGTTCCGCAGTGATAGAAAGGCCAGAGACCGGTTGCAACTCCGCCCCCGGCATCCAGACAATCTGGCCTCGCCACTCCACGACCGGCCATTCCGCGCGCGCGACGCCCGTCACCTGCAACCGATCCTGAAGACGAGAAAGCACTTCCTTGATTTTGCGCGGCCCACTGGAGTAGCGCAGCGTAACTCGATCCCCCGGGCGCCAAATGCGGATGATCGCCGGTACCACTGACTGCTCGGATTCTGGCCGCTCCAACTTGGGCTGCTCGGAAAGCGCCCGAAACCGCCAGCCGAACGCCACCGCTTCCCCTGGCACTGGCAACTCGACCTCCGCGCTTTTCGCCGCGTCGGCCGCTTTGGGCGCACTTCGCGACAGGCGAAGCTCCCGCGGAGTGCGCTCGGCAGCCAGCGGACCCGGCAGCGCAAGCCGCTGCCCAGAGCGCCCATGCGCAGCCAGATGAAGCAGGCTTTCCGTCGCATCAAAGCTGAGTGAAACTCCCAACTTGGCAGCGGCGAAGCGCAGCAGCCTCCGCTGCATCGCCCCAGGCTGAGCGCTGATTCGAACGACGTCCAACGCCACGGCATCTTCGTCTGCGCCCGCGCGACCGCCTCCTCGAACCGGACGGCCACTCAAGAGAAGCTGCGGAGCAAGCCGGCCAAGTTCCGCCTGCCACCACGCATCCTCATCCCTGGCCAGCTCGGCCATATTCGCCAGATGCTCGCGAATGCGCGGATTCCATTCCTCAAGCTTCGGCAGCAGCTGGTGGCGAAGCCGGTTCCGAGTGAAAGCCGTGTCTTGATTCGAAGCATCTTCGCGCCACGTCTGGCCAAGGCCGGCCAGATAAGCCTCCACCTGCTGCCGCGAAGCGCCAAGCAATGGCCGAATTATGCGTCCCTCGGAAAAATTAACCACCGGGTGAATACCGGACAGACCCTCCGTCCAAGCTCCACGCAGAAATTTGCCCAGAACTGTCTCCGCCTGGTCGTCCAGAGTGTGGGCCGTCGCCACGGCGTCCACCTTGCCCGCAGCCATCAGTTGGCGAAACCAGGCGTAGCGCAGCCGACGCGCCGCTTCCTCAATCGATTCATGCTTTTGCGCCGCTTCCTGCGCCGTATCTACCTGATGCGTGTAAAATGCGAGTCCCAGCGTCTGAGCCAACTCAGCGGCAAATTGCCGGTCCTGATCCGCCTCCTCGGCACGCAGACCGTGGTGCAGATGAGCAGCGTGGAGCACCAGACCCAATACCGAAGCACGCGCGGCAAGAGCACGGGTCAGCGCCACCGAGTCCGCTCCGCCCGAAAGGCCAATCACCAGCCGCAGCCCAGGCTTGAGCTGCGAAGTATCGAGCGGCACAACTGCTTGGGTCGCCAATTTTGTCGCCAACTTAATCACTGCCCCGATGGTAAACCGAGCCGCTCCCGCCACGAAGACAAGCCTCGAAGACAATTCGCCCGACCCCTGGGATGTATACTCCACAGGTTATGCAGGTATTTGCGATACTCCCAGCCGCCGGCGTGGGCACACGGATGGCAGCCTCCCAGCCCAAGCAGTTTCTCGAACTGAACGGGTTGCCGATCCTAATCCACTCGTTACGAGCCTTTGCCGCCGTGCCGCGAGTGACGGCAATCTACGTCGCCGTGCGGCACAATGAAGTAGAGCGGGTCGAGGCTCAGATAGCCGAGCACGCTCAGGAATACCGATTCGCAGGCCGCGTGCACGTTGTCCAGGGTGGCGATAACCGGCAGGAATCCGTAACCCACGCCCTGGCCGCGCTACCCAGCGAAGACGACGATATCGTGCTGGTCCACGACGCCGTTCGGCCGCTCATCGACACCGCTACCATCGAGCGCACCATCGACGCCGTGATCGAGCACGGCGCAGCCATCGTCGGACTGCCAGCCATCGACACCGTTAAGCAGGTGGAGCGCACGGCCCACGGCGCGCTTGTGACTTCGACCATTCCGCGCGAATTCGTGGTGCTGGCGCAGACTCCTCAGGGCTTTCGCTGCGAACTGCTCAAACACGCCTTTGCCGAGGCCACTGAAGACGGCTTTGTGGGCACCGACGAAGCCTCTGTAGTAGAGCGCGCCGGGCACCCAATCGCAGTAGTGGCCGGCTCTCAGGTTAATCTGAAGATTACGCAACCGGGCGACTTGGCTCTGGCGGAGTTCTATTTGCGCCAGCGAGGTTAGACCGAAAATTGAGCACAACGGGCACGAAACTATGGATACTCGTATTGGGTTTGGTTGGGATTCGCACGCTTTCAAGCCGGGGGTTCCGCTGCGCATCGGCGGAATGACCCTGAAGCATGACTCAGGCCTCGCTGGCCATTCCGATGGAGACGTGCTTTTGCACGCGATTACCGACGCGCTCCTGGGAGCAGTGGCCGCGGGAGATATTGGCAGCTTCTTCCCGCCCGGCGACCCGCGCTGGAAAGATGCCGATTCAGCCATCTTTTTGAACCTTGCCCTCGAAGAAATTCAGCACGCCGGCTACGGCATCGTGAATGTCGATACGACGCTGGTGCTCGCGGCCCCCAAAATCTCCCCCATCGCTGGCGAAATGCGAGTGCGCGTAGCCGACCTGCTCGGCGTAGACCTCGACCAGGTAAGCATCAAAGCCAAGACACCCGAAGGCCTGGGTCTGGACCACGTTGCGCAGGCTCACGCTATCGTGCTTCTGGAACGAGTGCGCGACCCCGAAGACCTGAAAAGCATGTCCGCCGTAATCCAAAGCCAGCGCGAACTCGAAGATGTAGTCGAAGACCTGCTGACCCAGGTTCACGGCGTGCCCAAACGGCGCGAGATTGTCCCTGCGTTCGATACGGAAGACATCACATAAGACTGGGGGATCTCTCCCAAAGCTTTTCCCTTGGGCAGATTTGCCTTGCTTTTTTGTCTGTCATTCCCGAAGGGGATCTGCTGTTTCCCTCTCTATCATCCACTGTTAATCCATTGGAGAGCTACATTTGGGCCAGTTCAGATATTTCCTAATACCGGGAGCGAAAGCCATGACAGATCGCCCATGGACTCGTGTACTCCTACTAAGCTTCATGCTCGGCTGCGCGGCTGCATCAGCGCAAGCTCAGGACTGGCGCACTCCGGCAGAGATTACCAACTATCGCAACACCCCGGATTATGCCGAAACCCTCCACTATCTTGACCGCATCGCAGCCGCAGCGCCCAGCCAGGTAAAGATCGAAAACTTTGGCAAAACCGGCGAGGGGCGCGATCTGAAGATCGTGATCGCGTCAAAAGATGGAGTCTTCGATCCGGCAGCGATTCACGCGTCGGGCCGCGTAATCCTGCTGGTACAAAATGCTATCCACGCAGGCGAAATGGATGGCAAGGACGCCTGTCTCGCGCTGCTGCGGGATATAGTGATCACCAAGTCAAAGGCCGCGCTGCTCGACCGTGCCGTGTTCGTATTTATCCCGGTCTATAACATCGACGGCCACGAGCGGCGCTCGGCATACAACCGCATCAACCAGAATGGGCCAGACGTTATCGGCTGGCGCGGAAACGGGACCAATCTCAACCTGAACCGTGACTACATGAAGGCCGATACGCCCGAGGCGCGGGCATTTCTCAAGCTATTCCACCACTGGCTTCCGGATTTCTTTGTCGATGACCATGTTACCGATGGCGCAGACTTTCAGTACGACGTGACTTATACCATCGACGCCGGTCCGGATGTAGCGCCCGAGACTGCTAAGTGGATTCGCGAGTCAGTCACGCCAGAGCTCGAACGCCAGGTAGACGCTGCCGGCCACATCTCATCTCCCACCTACATCACACTTATGAACGACACAGATCCGGCGCAGGGGCTGGGCTTCAACGAGAATCCGCCGCGCTTCTCGACCGGCCAGATGATCCTCGAAAACCGGCCCGGCATGTTAGTCGAACTGCACATGCTCAAAGATTACAAGACGCGCGTCACCGGAAACTACGAGTTATTGCGGGCGCTGCTCGAAGTGATGAACCGAGATGCGGCAAAACTGATCGCCTTGAACGCAGAAGCAGATGCGGAAGCAACAAAACTAGGTTCCCATCCTCTCGATAACTCAAAGTTTCCCTTGAAACTGGAGTGGAATGGTGAAACCACGCCGTTTCTCTTTCGCGGCTATAAGTACACACGCGAACTCAGCGCTGTTTCCGGCTCCATGTGGGTAAGCTATTCGCATGAGCCGTGGAACGCGACTCTGCCCTTCGCCACGGGCGTGAAGATCGCTCTTGCGACCACTCCACCAGCCGCGTACATCATCCCCCAGGCATGGACGCAGGTAACCGATGTGCTGGCCGCGCACGATGTCACGATGCACCACACCACCAGCGACTGGACCGGCACAATCGAGCGCTACCACTGCACCGGCATGGAGTGGCAGGGACCGCCGTTCGAGGGCCGTCACCCGATCTTTGCAGGTGAAGGCGCAGGCGCGGAACCGGGCCGGTTTGGGCACTGCTCGTTGACCACCGAGACAGCCACCTTCCCTGCCGGTTCGGTCGTAGTCGAGCTGAATCAGCGGCTCTCCAAAGTAGCGATCCACTGGCTGGAGCCGGAAGCGCCGGATTCGGCCATGCGCTGGGGCTTCTTCGACTCTATCTTTGAGCAAAAAGAATACGGCGAAGGCTACGTCCTGGAAAAGCTCGCGCGGCAGATGATGGAAAAAGACCCGGCGCTCAGGGCCGAGTTCGAGAAGCGCGTGATGAACGATCCCCGCTTCGCAGCCAGCCCCGAGGCACGGCTTGAGTTCTTCTACGAGCGCTCACCCTGGTACCAGGAGAACCGCGTAGGACTCTATCCGGTAGGTCGGCTACTTTCACTGGATAGCGTGCCGGTGAAATAAAAACTCAGAGATGGGGCACTTGATAACGCAGGATTTGATCGTCGACCGTGACCAGGGTCAAGCCCTCCATATGCGCCTGGGCCACCAGTAGTCGATCAAACGGATCACGATGCAGAGGCGGGAGAACTCCCGCCCATTCCGCATGGGCGACAGAAATTGGTAGCTCAACGAAACCATGACCTTCGATCGCCTTTCCGATGGGTAGGTTAAAGATCAGCTTGCCAGAAGCTCTCTTGATCGCTATTTCCCAGACAGTTACAGCACTCACAAAGACGACATTCTCAGCTGACCCGATGGCCGCGCGATGACTTTCCCGTAAGCGAGCGTCACGCGCGTTCCACCATAGGAATGCGTGAATATCAAGCAGTAGCCTCATTGTGTCAGAGACCAAAGTCCTGTAGCACTTCTTCCGGCAACGGCGCGTCGAAGTCTTCGGCAATGTACGTTATGCCAGGCAGATTCTTGCCAAACTCCCGAGGCATTTTTGGTGCCTGCACAACCTGGGTCAGTCGAGCCACTGGCTTGCCTGCCTTGGCAATAATGATCTCTTCGCCTTTTGCAGCGCGCTCAACCAAGCTCGAAAGTTGCGTCTTCGCCTCGTAAAGATTGATCTTTGTACCCGCCATGGCTGCCTCTCTGACCCTCGTTCCCTTCACCCATTGTGGGCTGAAAGCCGAAGTTGGTCAAGTTGGTCAAGCAAAGATCTAATCTCTGCCGTCTCATCTGCTGATTTTCAACACCCACGCCGGCTGCAGGCGTAGATCTTCCGGCAGATCGGGTAGCCGGATTAGTGTCCCATCCCCATCCGCCTTGAACTTGATCAGCGTAGCGGAGCCGAGAAGGCTTACCGATTTAACACCCGTCACACCCTTCAGCCGGAAATTGAATCTAGACGGAGACTGACTTGCCCAGCGCGGCAAAATCGCATATAGATCGCCGCCTTTGGTAGTGAAAAATGCCTCAATGCTCGCCTTCCCTGGCTCTGGCGCGATGGTCAACTTTGTGACGTCATAAGCTGCCTGAAACTCCTTGTTGTAATCGCTTCCCGGAATCACGCCCGCACTCCACTGGCGAGTCGATTTCCAAGGCCTGGTGCCGTAAATCGCTTCCCCGTTGACCTTGAGCCAACTGCCAATCTGGCTGAGCCGTTCCGTCATGATCACGGGGATGGTGCCATCCGCGTCAGGGCCAATATCCAGCAGCAGATTGCCGCCGCGACTCACGATGTCCACAAGCATGATGACCAGTTCTCGGCCGGTGTGGTAATCCTCCAGCCGCTCTGCGCGGTTGTAGCCATAGCTGAATCCCATGCCCCGGCTCTCTTCCCAGGGATGGTCCATGCCGCTCATGCCCGCAGTGTATTCAGTAGTCCAATAGCCGCCATGCTTGTGGCGCGTATCGCTGCCCCAACGGTCGTTGATGACCACCTTGTCCTTGACCGGAGAATCGTTGAAGAGCCACGCCAGCAGTTCAGGACTGCGCCATTGAGCCGAGGTCTGTTCCCACTCGCCGTCGCTGAAGATAATGTCCGGCTTGTAGCGCGTGACCAGATCCTTGAACTGCGGAAACATATGCTGGCTGACATAGCGTGGCTTGTCCGAGAGCCACAGCGGGTTGTACCACTCATACAGCGAATAGTAGTAGCCCATGTGCAGCCCCTTGGCGCGCACCGCGTCCGACAGGTCGCCGAGCACATCGCGCTTGGGGCCAGTTTCGACCGCGTTCCACGGCCGTCCCCAGGTAGCCGAAGCCTCCTTGCTCGGCCATAGCGCAAACCCCTCATGGTGCTTTGAAGTCAGCACAACGTATTTTGCGCCCGAGCCGGCCAGCACCTCGGCCCAGCGGCTGGGATCGAACAACTGAGCACGAAATTGCGGAGCGAAGTTCTGATAAGGAGCATCCGCCCCGTAGAGCTTCTGGTGGTAAGCCCACGTCCCGGTCTGCACCGGATTCGCCTTGGGATTGTTCTTGCCCTCGGTCATCGAATTCCAGTACCACTCCGCGTAAGCCGTCACGTTGGGATTTACCGGCGCGTAAGCAGGCACGGAATACGTGCCCCAGTGAATAAAGATGCCAAACTTGGCGTCGGAGAACCAATCAGGCGTAGGCCGCTTGTCGATCGAGTCCCAGGTCGGTTGATACGTCTGGGCCGCTTGGTAGGTCTGGGCCGGTTGAGCGGTTTGGGCACTCAGTTGCCCCACAGCCAAAAGAAAGATCAGAAAGTACTTCATGCCGGTTTACCGTCCGTCGTGGAGGTGGAGTGCGAGACAGCTAGCAATCATAGCCGAGCCACAGGGACACGGACTGACCCTCGCGCGCTGCCTATTGCGCAGCGTGCCACACCGATTGCGCATTGCGTTGCAGGGATTGCGTACCGATCCACACCGATTGCGCATGATCCGATTCGATTTCGATTGCGGATTTACCGGGATCGCCGTGCCTTGGGTCAGAGTTTCGATCCCACTTCCCGAGCACCGATATGCAATTTGCGATGATTTTGCTTCAAAGCCAGCCCGATCCGGCCCAGATGCAGCACTTCTTAATGGCGTTTCTGGCGATTTTTCCCATCATCATTTTGGTGGGGCTGGCAATCGTAATTGTGCCGTACTGCTTCATTCTCAAAAAAGCCGGATTTTCGCCCTGGCTAGCCCTTTTGAACGCTGTGCCGCTGGGCAACCTGATCATGCTCTACGTACCGGCGTTTGCGGAGTGGAAGGTAGCTCCGGTGCTGCAGGGATGGCCGGTCCAGCCGCCATACCCACCGACATACCCGCCGCAGGGCTGAACAAGATTGGAATACAGGGCTAAAATGCGGCAAATATCCGACGGCCAAGCACCGGCGTCGCTGCTCCGCCGGATGTTTCCATGGCATGCCTGCTGCTAACATCAAGAGTTGGCAACCATGACAGAACAGACCCTATCCTCAGCTCCCATCGTCGCTCCCATCCGTGTCCGCATAGCTCCGTCGCCCACCGGCGATCCCCACGTGGGCACCGCCTACATCGGCCTCATCAACTACATTTTCGCCCGCCAGCGCGCAGGCCAATTTGTCCTGCGCATCGAGGACACAGACCGCACCCGCTTCGTCCCCAGTAGCGAGCAGATGATCTTCGATGCTCTGCGCTGGATCGGCCTCACCTGGGACGAGGGGCCGGACGTCGACGGTCCCTACGGCCCCTACCGTCAGTCCGAGCGCACAGAGATTTACCGAGAACACGCCGATCTGCTCCTCGCCAGCAGCAAGGCCTATCGCTGTTTCTGCACTACCGAGGAACTCGAAGCCGCTCGCAAGCAACAGATCGCGGCCAAACTGCCTCCGCGCTACTCCGGCACGTGCCGCGCACTTACCAGCGCTCAGATTGAAGAGAGCCTATCCGCGCAAAAGCCCTTCGTCATCCGCATGAAGGTTCCAGCGGAAGACTCGACGACCTTTACCGACGAGTTGCGCGGCGAGATCACCTTCGACCACTTCAACGTGGACGATCAGGTGCTGATGAAGTCCGACGGCTTCCCGACCTATCACCTGGCCAATGTCGTTGACGACCACCTGATGCACATCACCGATGTGATTCGTGCCGAAGAGTGGATTTCATCGACGCCGAAGCACGTCCTGTTGTATCAGGCCTTCGGCTGGCAGCTTCCGCGCTTCTGGCATATGCCGCTGCTGCGCAATCTCGACAAGTCGAAGATCTCCAAGCGCAAGAATCCCGTCTCGCTGGTCTATTACCGCCAGGCAGGATTCCTGCCCGAAGCAGTGCTCAACTTCCTCGGCCTGATGGGCGGCGGAATGCCTAACGAGATCAACAATGGCACAGAGAAGTTCACGCTTCCGGAGATGGTCGAGCATTTTGACGTGAAAAACATCCGCCTCGGCGGCCCTGTCTTCGACCTGACCAAGCTCAAGTGGCTCAATGGCGAATACATCCGCGCTCTCGCTCCCGCGGACTTCTACGCCGCGCTGCGATCCACAGTGCTTTCAGACACCTACCTGTCCGGAATTGCTGCACTCATCCAGACACGCATCGAAACACTGGGCCAGTTCGGCGATCTCACCAATTTCTTCTTCGCCGACAACATCCTGCCTGAGACAGAGGTCTTTCTACCCAAAAAACGCACCCTGGAAGAAACCCTGGCGTTTGCAGCCGAGCAACTCATCGTACTCGAGGCCACCGACTGGACAACCGAAGCCCTGGAGCCTGCGCTCAAAAAGCTCGGCGAAGAAAAGCAGTGGTCGGTGAAGGAAAACTTCATGCTGCTTCGTGCCATCGTCACCGGCGGCGCAATGAGCCCGCCGCTACTCGAGAGCATCGTCGTCTTCGGCAAAGCGCGAACGCTGGACCGAGTGCGCCGGTTTCTTGACGCGCAGAAGAAGCTGGCAGCGACAAAGAAGTAAAACGATGGCCTCCATGGTGAAGGCCCTCGGCAACACCGTTTACTTCACCACTGAGCATCCGCTATGGGATCGTGAAGACCACGCGCGGCTTACCGGTGTCTCTGCGCCACACGTCTTCCACCTCTGAGAGCGGAGCGACCGTAGTTGCAATCTTCAATCCTGCCGGCTGGGCCGCTTCAAAGACACTTCTGATCGCTTGCAGGAGCGCGGAGCGGCTTACACTTCCGACCCCGCTGCCCATCAGCGTGATCGCCGAAGAGCGAAGCGCTGCTCCCGGCAGCTCAATATTCTCTTCCCGGCTGGCTGCACCAACATGAACGAAGCGAACAGGTGCATCCTCGACGGTTTTAGCAATAGCCGCGATGATCGTCTTAGCACTCTCGCCCCATAGATAATCGACAACAACGTTGATTCCTGAGGCGAAGACATGCTTCAAAGCATCCTCATAATCCTTCGCTCCCGATGGGTGCAACGATCCCAGAGTGAACGGAACGACAACATCAGCTCCCAGCTGCTTCACCTCTTCCAGCTCTTCCGCGTTGCGGCCCGTAGCGATGACCTTGGCCGCGCCCAGATACTTCGCCAGTTGCACAGCAATTCTGCCCGCTGAGCCGGTCGCGCCATTGACCAGAACCGTTTCACCAGCCAGAAGGTGAGCGCGCTCCACGAGCGCCGCCCAGGACGACATGCCAGGGTTTGCAATTGCGGCCGCCGTGATGTCATCCAGAGAGTCCGGGATCCCTATGCATCGTTTCGTGCTCACGGGACACAACTCGGCAAGAGAACCGAAGGGCGCCTCAGGCAGCGCGAAATAGACTCGCCGTCCATCCTGCGTCAGGCCAACGCCGTCCGTCCCAGCCACTGCTGGAAAAACTCCGCTGGAACTGTAATGCGAGCCAGACGCT